>Ga0207695_10004594_pt1 | contig 18759 bp, 7 predicted proteins | sample KBSC54metaG_FD_184354 | JGI IMG/M metagenome (GOLD analysis project Ga0207695, IMG submission 184354) | Corn rhizosphere microbial communities from Kellogg Biological Station, Michigan, USA - KBS C5-4 metaG (SPAdes) (version 2) | ecosystem: Host-associated > Plants > Roots > Rhizosphere > Soil... | reverse complement strand
TTTAATACCGTAAACTTTAATATAGTTCTCATCACCCATCTTTAATTGCAAGTCAGACTTTATTTCTTTTTTTCCATCTTTATAAGTGACTTCACTGGACCGTGTATTTCCAGAAGAAGGAGGCGCTTCACCAACACTCACCAGTTCTACTTGCGATAATGTCTGCATCTTATCTGCAAAATATTGTTTTTTAACATCTGTATTACCCTTATATGGCGTAGTAATAAATACAATGGCATCCTTTTTAAATCCAAGATCTTTGTGTAATGCATAATAGATCTGCTTACTCACCAAAATTGTCGCCATTATAAAAAATTGGGCAATGATAAATTGCGTAACTGTAAGCGATTTCCGCAGCAGGGCTTTTCGGGTTTTGCCGGTGCCTGTATAAGCCTGGTTCTTCAGCACTAATACAGGTTTGTAATTAGATAATACCAAAGCCGGATAAAAGCCGGAAATAAGGCTCACAACTAATGTGAGTAATACAATAAACAAAATCAGCCCGGGATGGCCGATGATATCAAACTTGATATCTTTTGAAATAAAATCAGCAAAAAGCTTCAATACAACCGGTGCCAATGCAACTGAGATAATCATCGCCAGGAGGGTGATTAAAAATGTTTCACTCAAAAACTGGGATATTAATTGCGACCGGCTGCTACCCATCGTTTTACGGATACCGATCTCTTTAGCCCTTTGAGATGCCTGGGCTGTTGTGAGGTTGATAAAATTTATACAGGCCAGTATCAGCAGAAAGGCGGCTATCGCTAACAAACCATATAAAGTGGTCTTATTGGCAACACCATTTATATCAAAGTTGCCGTACTTCGCATTGAAATGCAGATCGCTGAAAGGCTGCAATTTAAATTCCGTTGTATTCCCCCGGTCTTCGGGTCTTGGTGGGTTATTTTTCTTATATAATGTATTGATCTGCTTTTCTAAACCTGCCGGATTGGTTTTTGGCATAAGCTTTACGAAGAGCAATGATGCGGATGTTGTACTACCCCATTCGGCAGGCTGCACCTGATCTTTTAAAGAATGAGCGCTATATATAGTTATGAACGATATAAAATCCTGGAACTTAAAGTCCGTATTTTCTTTTATGGATTGTACTATGCCTGTAACGGTAGTTTTCAGAGTGTCCTCATACACGATCTGTTTACCAAGCATTTGATCATATGATAATGATGGGAAGTATTTTTTTGCCTGGTCTGAAGTTAGTACTACCTGGTATGGCGAACTCAGCGATGTTTTTGCCGACCCAGCCAACCATTTATATTGAAACATATTGAAATAGCGCTGGTCAGCAAGGATTACACCGTCCTGGCTTTTAAACTTAGCAGGATTCTTTGTCCCATTAGGGACGATTGTGTTGAACTGGTACAGCGTAAAAAATGGCGCTGAGCCTTCCAAGCCGGTTACATCATTTTTTACGGCTTCGGCAAGGGGGCCACAAACACCTCCATTGTAACCGGTTTCGCCTGAAAATGAAAAATTTGTAACAATTCTATAGATACGGTCACTACCATTGACATTTTTATCGAATGTAAAATCATAGTTAACGATCAGGTAAATCGTCAGGGCAGCGCTGATACCTATGGATAATCCGATTATATTAATAAATGTAAAAAGCTTGTGCCGCTTAAAATTACGGAAGGCAATTTTAAAGTAGTTTTTAATCATGGCTGAACCGGTTAGGCACAATCTGCACAAAAACTTATACCAATAAAACAAAGCACTGATTACTAACCGATTAAAATAAAATACCGTACGCCCATTGTACGCAAGCGGACAACAGGTGTACGGTTATGATACAGTGTTTTTAAGTCGGAAGTCTTAAGCTCTAAGTCAAAAGTCTTTTCTATATCTGACTTAAGACTCACGACTCTTGACTTTAGACTATTCGGAACGAAGACTCTTCACAGGATTTACATTAGCCGCTTTCACAGTTTGTAAACCTATGGTAGCAAATGCGATGATAAATGCAACAATACCGGCTCCAAGGAATACCCACCAGCTTAAATCGATCCGGGAGGCAAAATCAAGCAGCCACTTGTGCATCAGGAACCATGATACCGGTAATGCAACTACCGCTGAGAAGATCACGAGTTTCATAAAATCTCTGGACAACTCAACAACAATTTGCGGTACGCTGGCGCCTAATACTTTTCTTACTCCTATTTCTTTAACACGCTGCGATATAGTAAATGCTGATAAGCCAAACAAACCTAAGCAGGCAATAAATATGGCCAGGCCCGAGAATATGGTAAACAACTTGCTCTCCTCTTGCTCGGCATCATATAATTTCTGAAAGCGGTCGTCTAAGAATGTAAAATCAAATGGTACATCCTGTACATATTGATGCCAGGTATCCCTGATCGTGCTTATTGCCGATTGCATATTATTTCCATTCACTTTTATAGTTATGCTGCTGTAATAGCCGCTGGATGGTGGAGGAAGCAAAAATATCATTGGGATTATAGCCTGGTGCAGGGATTCAAAATGAAAGTCGTGCACTACTCCTATTACTTTTCCTTTGGTTCCGCCATAGGTCAGGTCCTTGCCGATAGCATTTTGATCGGTTTTCCACCCCAATTGTTGTACAGCAGTTTGATTGATAACATAGTTCGCTGTATCGGTCGGATAATCGCGGGAGAAATTTCTGCCTGCTGCCATTTTCATACCATAAGTATCTACGAAGCCGAAATCGGTTGTGATATATTTCAACTCTATGCTGGTAGGTACGCTTTTACCACCTTCTATTACCTGTGCACCCTGATCGTCAAGCAAACGGCCTGAAGGAATGCGTGATGAACGGCCAACATCTTTTATTGAGGTGTTTTTAAGCAATTCCTGCTTGAACGACTCGAACTGTTTGGTTAAGGTACCGGGAAAGGTGGTGACCAGCAGATGATCTTTATTAAAGCCAAGCGATTTGTTCTCAATGTAGCTTAATTGCTGGAAAACGACAGTGGTTGCCACGATCAAGATTATTGAGACAGAGAACTGAACTACAACCAGTATTTTTCGGAAGGAGATATTTCCCGAACCCACTTTTAGCATGCCTTTCAATACCTGTATTGGCTTGAATGAAGACATGAAAATGGCAGGATACAGACCACTGAGCAAACCTATGAAAAACGGCAGACACAAGATGCCGATCAAAATATTCCATTTGAATAGGCTGCTCATCGCAAGATTTAAATGTGCCAGTTGATTAATGTATGGCAATAACAGCCATGTGAATACAGTAGCAAGTATGAGGGCTACCCAGGTAACTAACACCGATTCGCCAAGGAATTGGCGGATAATCTCTTTTCTTTGAGCGCCGATCACTTTACGCACACCTATTTCTTTGGCGCGTAGTGCTGAGCGTGCAGTTGAAAGATTCATATAGTTGATACAAGCGATCAACAATATAAAGACAGCTATGATAGAGAAAATATAAACGCGTGTCATGCTGCCCTCCGGTTCTATTTCATCATCCAGGTGTGATTGCAGGTGAATGTCCGTCAGCTTTTGCATGGTGAGTTTGGTTGCTTGCGAAGTCTTGATATTCGGAGGCATACCAGGCAGGTGAACATACTTATCAAGGAAAGAGTTTAATTGCTTGCTGATGATTTCAGGGTTGTAGTTCTTCGGCAAAAGCAGGTAGGTATAAAATGAATTATTTCCAAAGTTAGTTTGCAACTGTTTTTCACCATAAATAAGTGTGTCTTTTAGCGTATTGAAAGAAAACAGCATATTCGGATGCATATGCGCGTTTGATGGAAGTGGTTCGAAAATGCCCGTTACCCTAAACTCATGCTTTGTGTTATCCAGGATAACTGTCTTATTGATAGGATTTTCACTTCCGAAATATTTCCTGGCAATTTCAGGTGTGAGCATTACGCTATAAGGATCATTAAGCGCGGTCTTCTTATCCCCCTCAGTTACGTTGACACTGAACACATTAAAGAAGTTTTCATCTGCAAAAAAACCGTCCTTCTCATTGAACATTTTCTCCTTGTACTTGAACACGACAACGTCCTGGTGCAATAGCCTGGTCATTTTTTGGATATCGGGGAAAGCGACTTTTAACAGTGGGCCAAAAGGCGGCGCTACTGAGCTCAAGTGAAGGTTTTCGGAACCATCTTTTGAATAAAAGATGCGTGTCACGCGATAGGTACGGTCGGCATTTTCATTATACCTATCATAACTCAATTCGTTTATGATATAGGCTAATATTAGTAAACAACAGGTAATACCAATGGTTAAGCCGGAAATATTGATGAATGAAATAAATTTGTGCCTCGCGATATTGCGCCACGCACTTCTCAGATAGTTCTTTATCATGACCTTTAGATTTAATGAACCGGTTTCAATTATCTATAAGACAACATGGAAAAGTAAAACGTTACGCCTTAGTGAAAATTCTAAAATCTAAATCCTAAACGCTATTTGAAATTCTAAACCCTAAGTTCTAAACTCTAATGATTAATGACGAAATTACTCACTTCTCAAACTCTTGATCGGATTAGCTATCGCAGCTTTAATTGATTGAAAGCTAATAGTTATCAAAGCAATTAATAATGCGATGAACCCAGCCAATACAAATACCCACCACTGAATATCGATGCGATAAGCAAAGTCCTGTAGCCATTTGTACATGGCAAACCAGGTTATCGGGAATGAAATGATGATAGCGATCAGCACCAGCTTCATAAATTCTGTCGATAGCATAGTTGTTATATTACCGGACGAGGCACCAAGAACTTTGCGTATACCAATCTCTTTCACCCGTAATTTGATCATAAAAGCGGCCAGGCCGAATAACCCAAGACTTGCTATAATAACGGCGATCACAGCAAATGAAGTGAATATGTGACCGGTACGCTGCTCTGCAGAGTATAAAGAGGCAAACTGCTCATCAACAAAATAGTAGCTGAATGGTCCGCTTGCTTTGTATTCATCCCATTGTTTTTTGACATCGGCAACTAGGTTATTTACTTCGGTTGCCTTTATTTTCAAAATAATAGAACCATGCCTGTGCATAGGCAGCATCATTAGTGGAGCCACTTTTTGCTTAGCTGATGTATAATTAAAATCCTTTACTACCCCCACAACGGTAAATGCTCTCCTGCCCGAGCGCACGATTGTTTTGCCTATCGGATCTGCTTTAGCCCAGCCCAATTCGCTAACGGCGGCTTCATTGATCACAACCGCTGAGGAATCTGCGGGGAAATCGGGAGACACACTTCGTCCACTTGCCAGTTTAATGCCGAAAGTCGACAGGTAGTTGCCATCGATACGGTAAATATTGCAATGTATCTCATTTTTAGTCTCATCTGATGCTCTTTCCTGAGGATATATTTGCGTGCCGCTCATATTCCCATTTCCGGGGATATCGGTTGAGACGGTTGCGTTTACTACCCGACCGTCGCGCATTAGCTGATTTTTGAAAGCATATTCGTTATTACCCAGTAAATAAGTATCATTTAAAACCAACAATTGCTCTTTATCATACCCCAACTTTTTATTCTGCATGTAATGCAACTGTTGATACACGATAAATGTGGCAATGATCAACGCAGTGGAAATGGTAAACTGGAATACCACCAGGCTGCTTTGAAGGAAATTCTTTTTAGCAGGCTCGGTACCGCTTGTTCCTTTCAGGACATTCATGATTTTGAATGATGACAAGAAAAACGCCGGATATAAGCCTGCCAGCAGGCCAACAAATAATGTCAAACCGATCCCAATAGCGATCGCCTTAAAACCAAGGAAGAACCAAATAGAAATATGCTTTCCTGCCAGGTCATTAAAGTACGGCAACAATAACCAAACGATTGTCAAAGCCAGTAGCATTGACAAAAGCGTTAGCATAACTGATTCAACCAGGAACTGGGTTACGAGCCATTCTTTAAGTGATCCCATAACCTTGCGGATTCCCACTTCTTTTGAACGTTTAGATGAACTGGCTGTAGATAAATTAGTGAAGTTGATGCAAGCCAGCAGCAGGATAAATACAGCTAACGCGCCGAAGATATATACATAGCTCATGTCACCGTTAGGCTCCATATCAAATTTGGTGGAAGAATGCAGGTGGATATCTGCAATAGGCTGTAGATAAAACTTAAAGGTATTAACTGCTTTTTGCGCTTCAGCCATGCTTACACCCATATCATGCTGTACTTCAGGCACAACGTATTTTGCCACTAACTGCGGAAACTGTGCTTCTAACTTTTTAGGATTAGCATTTTTATTCAGCAGCACATAAGTATAATAGCCCACATTGCTCCAGGTTTGTTGCGGATCAGGGAATGTATTGCTACTGATGAATGCGTCATAATGGAAATAAGAGTTATCAGGGACTTTATCGATCACACCGGTAACTTTCAGCAGGTCATTACCGACTTTTAGTATCTTACCCACAGGTGCCTCGTTACCAAAATATTTTATTGCTAAAGCATTGCTGATAACAATACTCTTGGGCTCATTAAGCGCTGTTTTATCGTCACCTTGTATCAATGGAATAGAGAATAGTCTCAAAAAATTGGGATCAACTAATACCGTCTTTCCCTCTTTAAATTGCCTGTCCTTATAAACCACAAATACAGGTCCGCGTTGCGAAAGTCGTGTGGCATCCAGTATCTCCGGATAAGTTCGTTTCATACCGGGGCCTACCGCTACATCCACCATCGGAAAATCAGTAGTGCTGCCGTTACCTAAGGCGTTCAACCCTACCCTATAAAGCTGTTTTGAGTTGACGGAATACATATCGTAAGTCAATTCTGAATACAGATAAGCGGCGATAAACATGCAACATGCCAATCCCACTGCCAACCCAAATACATTAATGAACGAGAATACCTTGTTCTTTGCCAGGTTCCTCCACGCGGTTTTGATGTAATTCCTGATCATGGTATTAATTTTCTATTTCGACATTCAATTACATGCCAAACTTTCAATCATCTTATTATCAATCATCTATACAATTTACTATATACGAAAGTGTTCGTATATAGAACACTTCACGTTCGATAATGAACATTTATTTACCAAAAAGTCCCGAATCAAAATATGTTACATACCGACTCAGGACTTTCTACTTAAGACTTTCGACTTATAATTTACTCGCTTCTCAAGTTCTTCACCGGATTAGTCACAGCAGCTTTAATTGCCTGCCAGCTTACGGTAGCCATGCATATTACCACACTAAGCACCATTGTCGTCAGGAAAACCCACCAGCTCAATGGCGTACGGTAAGTAAAGTCGTGCATCCATTTATCTACCATAAACCAACTGACCAATGCACCAATTGGGAATGCGATCATTACCAACACAACAAACTCGCGTGACAGGTTATACCACAAATTGCTGATCGATGCACCCAACACCTTGCGGATACCAATCTCTTTACGACGTTGCTCAGCTGAGAAAGAAGCCAGGCCAAATAAGCCAAGGCATGATATGATGATAGCCAGGCAGGTAAAGCCAATGGCCATATTGCCCAGCATCTTTTCAGTCCTAAATTTATTCGCAAATTTTTCATCAACGAATTTGTACTCGAACGGATAGTCCGGGTTATATTTTTTATAGATATCCTGTATGATAGCCATACTATTGCTTACCGATTTCGCAGGGTTCAAACGCAGGCCAATGCTGCCGGTCCACCCTTTTATAAAACCGATGATAGCAGGCTTTACAGGTTCGTGCGGCGATCCCCATACAAAGTTTTCAACCACTCCTACTACTTTACATTTATTACCCTGGTATTTTACAATTTGGCCTAATGGCTCCTTTAACCTCATCAGTTGTACAGCAGCCTGGTTAAGGATGATGCCCAATGAGTCTGCCGGATACGCTTCTGAAAAATCACGACCTTCTACCAGTTTCAATCCGTAGGTATTGATGAAGTGGTAGGTAACCGCGATCTGATCAATAGGCAGTTTATCCTCTCCGGGTAATTGTCCCGGCCAGTTGATACCCCAGGAGCTGCTGTTATTTTGAGAGATCGAATTCCCGGTTAATGCGCCGTCGGTTATTGCTCCGGCATTAATAGCATCTCGCCGGAAGTTATCAAACTGCTTGTCCATATTACCTTCATCAGGTAATTCAACCAATCCCCGCTGATCATAACCTACCGGACGGTTTTTCAAATACATGATCTGCTTATAAATGAATATGCTGGACAGGATCAGGAATGTCGCAAATGCAAATTGTATGATCACCAATATCTTGCGTGGTGTAACTGTCGATTTTACTGAAACCACTTGTCCTTTAAGCACTTTTACCGGTCTGAACGATGATAGGAAAAGCGCAGGATAACTGCCTGCTACTACCCCAGTGATCAATATAACGCCCAAAGCAGACAGCCACGCAAAAATGTTAGTAGAAGGCACCGTGAGCTTAACATTGATGATAGCCCCAAACTGATCTATTAGCAAATAGATCAGCCCTAAAGAAAAAAGGAAAGATATAAATGCCATCAACAATGATTCACCCATAAACTGCATCACCAAACCACTCCGACGGGCGCCAATCGCTTTACGTATACCAACCTCTCTTGCACGGCGCTCAGAGCGGGCAGTTGACAAGTTCATAAAGTTGATACAAGCGATCAATAATACGCCTATGGCAAGGAATAAGAACAAACGCACATGCTCAATCTCTCCTCCAACGGCTTTGCCATTTTTAAAATCACTGTAAAGGTGGAATTGCGCAAACGGATACAGGAAGATCTTATTTTCCTTATTATTCGGATCGTATTTAGCTACTATTCCGTTGAGTTTGGCATTCACTTTTTCAAATGAAGTACCGGGCTTTAACAATGCATAGGTCATGAAGGAATAATTACCCCAGCCGGAAGTTTTTAGCCAGGTTTGCTGTGCTGATAACTGATCCCAGGATATAAGCGCACTAAAATTAAAGGTTGAATTGTTCGGGTTATCTTTTATAACCGCGGTTACCTTTAGAGGCGTTTTATTATCAAACTTGACAACCTGGCCTATAGGATTGGAATCACCAAATAAAGTTTTCGCCCCTGACTCAGTAAGAACAATAGATGATATATCACTAAATGCACTCTTTTTATCACCACGAACAAAATTAAAGCTAAACATATCCAGCAGCGACGGATCAGCCGCCATGGTATTCAGCTTTATCATCTTATTCTGATAACTCATCAGGATATCATAAGGCCAATTGGTACGAACCACCTTCTCAATTTCAGGATAATCCTTCAGCATTGCCGGAGCCAGCGGAATTGGCGTTGCCCCGTTGGTCATCAATTCGCCATTGCTGGGTTGATTTCTCAGCACACGGTACAAACGATCTGTGTTGGTGTTGAATTTATCAAAGCTGAACTCATTGTATACATAAATGAGCAGCATAAAACTCACCGTCATTCCAATAGCCAAACCGCCAATATTGATCAGGCTGTAAAGGCTGTTCTTTTTCAGATTTCTCCAGGCAACTTTAAGATAGTTCTTTATCATGGGGATGGTTTATTAGTCATTGGTCACTAGACATTAGTCACTTGTTAATTTAGCACTATGTGCCTGATCTCCGATTAACTGATCACTGATTAACTAACGATCAATTCATCGTTAAAGTAACACGGCCACCACCATTAACGTCGATTGGCACACCGCCACCGTTAAATTTTCCTTCTATCCTGTCTTTATCTTTTGTACCATCAAAATTGCCGTCGATATCTGCTGATACGCGGTTGCCGCGGACATTCAGGTTCATGCCAGTTTTAGGCAAATGCAAGTTAACATGGCCGCTGCTGGCGTCGATCTTTACAAATTTGCCGAGCTGGGTTATATCTGCATTTATGCTGCCACCTGAAGTATAGGTATCTAAAGTACAAGCCAAACCATTCAGGTTAACACTACCGCCTGATGTGCCTGTATGCAGATCACCTTTGATATTACTGGCCTGGATGCTGCCGCCACTGGTTGTAGCATCTATCTTTCCATCCAAATCGTTCAAATGAAGTGAGCCGCCCGATGTTCCCAGTCTGATATCACCTTTGCAGTTATCAGCATGTATACTGCCGCCACTGGTTTCCAGGTCGATCTTTTCTCCTGTGTTAGATACCGATATACTTCCGCCAGAGGTGCGGCCGTGGATATCACCGGATAAACGATCAATATGAAGACTACCTCCACTGGTTGCGAATTTTTCGTCACCGCTCAAATTATCTAAATGAATGCTGCCACCGCTGGTTTCCAGGTTAGTAGACACATTCTTTGAAACGTATACTTTAAATGCTATGCTCAATGATTTCCTCCAGTCCCAGTCATGATCATGTTTGTTCTTTGCCTTGGCATGCAGCTCATCGCCATTAACCGAGATGCTCAGATCGTAATCTTCGTCAAGGCGTTTCTTGATCTCTTCATTTGATGGTGTAAAACCATTATTGGCAGTTACATATACTTCAATGCGCGGTTTTTCATCAGCAGCCCCACTTACAGTAATACTGCCACCTGAGGTATTTACAAAAACGTGTTTTATGGCGTCACCTGAAAGTGATTTAGTAAGATATGGCGTTTTCTTTTCCTGGGCCAGTGCAACAATGCTCTGGCAGGCAAGGAAAAGTAATAGGATACGGGTTTTCATTATCGTATTGTTTTAGTTTGATTGAGTTGATTGATTAATTGAATTTCACGTTCACGCTTCCGCTGCTTGCATCGGCACTTACCCCTGCTCCGCCACCGTTAACAGAACCTCTAACATGGTCGTCGCTCCAATCGCCATGGAAACCTTCGAAATGGTGCTGATTAACATGATCGCCACGCAGGTCTAAGTCAAGACCTTGTTTTGCTGGAAGCTCCACGTCAACGTTTCCTGCGCTTGATTTTAAACGCACATATTTACCTACATGCAGTAATTGAGCATACAAGCTGCCTGCACTGGTTGAAGCATCAACACTGCCGCTTAATCTTTTCAAATTGATACCGCCGCCTGAGGTATTGGTAACCAGTTCACCATCAATATTATTTCCATCTACACCACCACCGCTGGTACGAGCTTCAATTGAACCTTTTAGATCATCCAAACGGATACCGCCACCTGAAGTATTTAATTTGATGTGACCATTGCAATTCCTTGCGTCAATGCCACCGCCGCTGGTTTGCAGATCGATCTCTTCGTTTGAGTTAGACACTTCTATACCGCCACCAGAAGTACGGCCATTGATGGTACCCGACAAATGATCAATACGCAGACCACCACCGCTGGTAGTAAATCTTTCATTGCCTTTTAAATAAGAAAGGCTAATACCGCCACCGCTGGTTCTTAAATCGGTAGCACAATTTTCAGGAACAAAAATTTTAAATGAGATACTTAGCTGATGTCTCCAGTTGGAGAAGTTGTGTTTGTTTTTTGCGATAGCAGTCAGTTCGTGGCCACTTACCGATACGCTCAGATCGTAGTCTTGATCCAGGCGTTGTTTAATTTCCTCTTTGGTAAGATGCTGATTATTGTTACCTCTCACGTAAACTTCTACGCGGGGTTGCTGACCACTTTCTCCGCTTACTTCAATGCCGCCTGCCGATGTATTTACCATTACACTATTGATTGCATCGCTGGCAAGCGATTTGGTCATGTAAGGAGTTTTGTCGTCCTGCGCCAATACCATTGTACTTTGCAACGCGACAATAAATAAGGTTAAATAAGTTTTCATGATCTTCGATTTGTTTTATAACCATTAGACTAACTTTTAAATAGATACGTTGCACGCACCCGGAAAAATTATCAGAAAAATTCCGATCATTAGTTAACTGATAACCGATCACTCACTCCGCAAACTCTTAACCGGGTTCATCAGCGCCGCCTTAATAGATTGGAAGCTGATTGTTGCAAAAGCAATGAACAGCGCCACAATGCCGGCTAATGCAAACACCCACCAGCTCATGTTGATCCTGTAGGCAAAATCAAGCAGCCACTTGTTCATTGAATACCAGGCTACAGGGAAGGCTATAATGGCCGCAATCAAAACCAGTTTTAGAAAATCCTTTGATAGTTCTGAAACAATTTGGGAAACAGTTGCGCCAAGCACTTTCCTTATGCCTATTTCCTTAAACCTTTGCGAGATGGTAAATGCAGAAAGCCCAAATAATCCCAGGCAAGCTATGAAAATTGCAATGCAGGAAAATATAGTAAACAAATAGCCTTGCTGCTGTTCGGTTTTGTATAACCGATCAAATCGCTCATCCAAAAAAGTGTATTCAAAAGGTGATTCAGGAAGATATTTATGCCAGGTATCCGCCAGTGTACTGATAGCAGACTGAACATTATGCCCATCTACCTTCACAGAAATTTTCGGATAATAGTTAAAGCTTGGCAGCGCGAAAAGCAATGGGATAATATTTTGATGCAGCGATTCGAAGTGAGAGTCTTTAACAACACCAACAACTTTGCCCTGGATACCCCCATATTTAATATCCCTGCCGATGGCATTCTCTGGATTTTTCCAACCCAGGGCCTTCACTCCTGCTTCGTTTAATAAATAGTTATTAGTATCGGTTGAGAAACTTCTGGAGAAATTACGACCTGCAACGATTGGCATGTCATATGTCTTCAAAAAATCATAGTCAGTATTTAAAAATTTAAGATCGATCTTAAGTTGCTGCATGGAACCTTTTTGTATGATAGAAGCATCCGATGCACTTAATAATCGATCTGACGGCACATAAGAAGATCTGCCAACCACCTTTATAGCAGGATTCTTAAGTAAATCGGCTTTAAATGCTTCGTACTGCTTCATCAAAGTCACATCAAAGTTCACAGTCAACACATGATCTTTATTAAAACCAAGTGCTTTACTTTGCACATATTGCAATTGCTGATAAACAACCGTAGTAGCAATGATCAGGACAATTGATATGGAGAATTGTACAACTACCAGCACCTTGCGGAAAGAAATATTCCCTGAACCGACGCGAAGAACGCCCTTTAACACCTTAACAGGCATAAAAGACGACATGAACAAAGCAGGGTAGATACCGCTTATCAATCCTAAAACAAACGGGATCGTTAATATCAACAGCGCAAATGGCCATTGCAACAACGCATTAAACGATAATCCCAGATTCGATAGCTTATTAACAAAAGGTAGCGATATACTTACAAGGAAAATAGCCATTGTTAATGCTATAAGTGTGATCAATACTGACTCGCTTAAAAATTGAATGATAATCGACTTGCGCTGCGCGCCCAGAACTTTTCGTACGCCCATTTCCCTGGCCCTCAACACTGAGCGTGCAGTAGACAGGTTCATGTAGTTGATACAGGCTATCAATAAAACAAACAGCGCAACAGCCGAAAATATATATACTCTTTTAATATCACCGTTCTCCTCTATCTCAGTATCAAAGTGTGAATGCAAGTGTATATCAGCCAGTTTTTGAAGAGTTAGAGCTGTTGCCTGGTGAGTTTTAAAATTAGCAGGTCTGTGAGGCAGAACAACATACTTATCCAAAAAATCAGGCAGTTGCTTTTCTACAGTAGCAACATTGTAGTTCTTTGGCAAAAGCAGGTAAGTAAAAAAAGCATTATGGTTATATTTTGTTGTCAACAACGCCTCCCCGTACACGCTGTCATCTTTTAAAGTATTAAAAGATAAAAGCATTTGCGGATGCAAATGTGAATTAACAGGGAAGGATTTATAAATACCAGTAACCTTATATTCATGCTTATTACCATCCAGCTTTATGGTTTTGTTCATTGGATCGGCGCTGCCAAAGTATTTTTTAGCTAAGTCTTCAGTCAGCATTACGCTGAAAGGCTGCAGCAAAGCCTGATGAGGGTCACCCTGGACTACCGGCACAGTAAAGAGATCGAAGAAATTCTCGTCAGCAAAAAAGCCTCCCTTCTCGTCCAAAAGTTTATCTCCGTATTGTACCGTAGTGCTTGATTTTGGAAGCAAACGAGTAACCTTTTCAATATCCGGGAACGCATTTTTTAACAAAAGGCCAAATGGTGGCGCCACAGAGCCAGTATGCAGACTCTCAGTTCCTTCATCGGAATAAAACACGCGCGTTACCCTATAAATATTGTCCACATTGGTATTAAACCTATCGTAACTACGCTCGTTTACTATATACAGCAGGATCAGCAGGCAACAAGTTAAGCCTATGGTCAACCCGAATATATTAACGAATGAAATAAAAGGATGCTTTTGGATATTCCTTAAAGCACTTTTGAGATAATTCTTTATCATGATATTAGTTCATTAGTCACTGGTCATTAGTCATTTGTTTTCTTGCCAATCACTGGTTAACCGATAACCGATCACTCACTCCTCAGGCTCTTAATAGGATTCATCAACGCAGCTTTTAGCGATTGAAAACTCACTGTCGCCAGCGTTATCAGTATTGCTATCAGCCCGGACAAAAGGAATACCCACCAGGAAATATCTATATGATAATTGTAATTGAGCAGCCATTTGTCCATAGCATACCAGGCAATTGGTGAAGCCAATAGCAAAGCGATGGTAACCAATACAATAAACTCCTTTGATAATAGCGTAAATAATGAACTTACACTAGCACCCAACACCTTACGGATCCCGATCTCTTTGGTGCGTTGCTCAGCTGTAAACATCGCAAGCCCCAACAAGCCAAGACAGGATATAAATATGGCCAGGAATGCAAACGCATCGGACAGTTTGCTAACGATCTGTTCATTATTATAAAGCTTCTTATACTCTTCATCAGAAAACTGGTAGGTAAATTGGAAATTTGGGTTCATCTCTTTCCATAACTTTTCGAGCCCTGCAATTGCTTCTTTTGATTTTCCGGCTTCTGTGCGGATCAAGGCACTTCCGTAGTCTTCTTTTTCAGCCAAACGGATGACAAATGGCGCAATGGCAGTATGTAATGAGGTAAAATGAAAATCCTTTAAAACTCCGATAATAGTTCCTTTTTTACCCCAGAAAGTCAGCCGCTTGCCTATAGGGTCTTTATATCCGATCCTTTTCAAGGCAGCTTCGTTAATCAGGTAACCAACTGAATCGGTCGCAAAGTCCTTAGAAAAATCGCGACCGGCAACCAGTTGCAACTTCATCGTACTGACAAAATCGTAACCTACCGATGCCTGTGTGAACTCGATGTTTACGTTTTTGTCTTTACCATCCCAGTCAACGCCACCGGTACCGTTTTCTATATTGGTCGGCGCCTGGCTCATCCGGGTAACAGTCTGTACGCCGGGTATTTTAAGCGCCTCATCTTTAAATATTTTATATTTTTTAGTCAGGTCGCCATCTAAAGGAACATAGACAAAATTATCGCGATCATAACCTAAATTGATGGACTGCACGTAATTTACCTGCCTGGAAATAACAATTGTACTAATGATCAACAATACAGAAAGACCGAACTGGACAACAACCAATCCTTTACGGAACCATGCAGCACCCGAGCTCAGTTTTATTGTCCCCTTAAGTACTTTTACAGGGTTAAATGATGACAGGAATAAAGCAGGATAACTGCCAGAAATTACACCCGTTACCAACGTAATAACTATCAATCTTAACCAAAACGCCAATTGGACAAATGGCAGTTCTATTTCTTTTTGTGTTATGCTGTTAAACACAGGCAGTAAACAGGTTATTATACCCAAAGCAAAAACGACTGCAATAGTGGTAAGCATTAACGATTCGCCAATAAATTGCCTGACCAGCACTCCTTTTACTGCCCCTACTACCTTGCGTACACCTATCTCCCTTGCTCTTTTAACTGATCGTGCTGTCGTAAGGTTCATAAAGTTGATGCAGGCAATAAGCAGGATAAATACGGCTACTATACTGAATATATGAACGTATTCAATTCTTCCGCCTTCAATCCTTCCCTCTTTAAAATTGTTTCGCAGGTACACGTCACCGAATTTTTGCATATCAAGTTCTTCGGTAAAAGTTCCTTTCTTTTGTTCTTTGTTCAGGTTGTCCAGAAAGTGCTGAAGTTTCTTTTTAACCAATACTGGATTGGCATCCTTCCTGATTTGAATGTATGTGGCCGGGCCATTATTACCCCACTCTTTTGCCCAGGAATTATCCTTAAGAAAAGCATCCCAATTGGTTAAATAATCAAACTTTAATGAAGAATTGGATTTGATATTCTCATATACCGCTGTGATGATAAAGTCTTTCCGGTTATCATAGCGCACGGTTTTTCCCATGGCACTTTGAGGGTTTCCGAAAAACTGTTCAGCCATCTTTCTCGATACCGCAATACTCGACGGCGTATTCAAAGCAGTTTTGGCATTACCCTGCAATAAAGGCAGACTAAACATTTTGAAGAAGTCCGAATCAGCGGAGTTGCCCTCTATTTTCAGAATCTTATCGCCTACCTTGAAAGTATTTTGATTATTAAAGCCTACTCCCGTTGAATATTCTATTTCGGGAATTTGCTTTTTTAGTTCAGCCGGTAGTACACCGGGCGTACTGTATTGCCCGTGAATTTTTTGATCGTAATATTGCCTCTCATACACGGCAAACAACTGCGGTCCATTTTTATGAAAAGCATCTACATCCAACTCATTTTGCACCCACAGTAAAATAAGAATGCTGCACGCCATACCCAAAGCCAGGCCAAGTATGTTAATAAGCGAGAAAAACTTATTCCTGATCAGGTTTCGCCAGGCTACTTTTAAATAGTTCTTTATCATGATTAGTTCATTGGTTTATTGGTCATTAGTCATTGGTATCATTCTAGTCACTGGTTAACCGGTTAACTGATCACTCACTCCTCAAACTCTTAATAGGATTCATCAAAGCTGCTTTGAGCGATTGAAAGCTCACTGTCACCAGGGTGATAATTATTGCAATAACCCCGGACAACACGAATACCCACCAGGCAATATTTATATGATAGTTGTAATTGAGCAGCCACTTGTTCATAGCATACCAGGCGATCGGCGAAGCAATAAGCAACGCTATTACCACCAGTATGATAAACTCTTTGGATAAAAGGGTGAACAATGATCCAACACTGGCACCCAAAACTTTGCGGATACCTATTTCTTTAGTGCGTTGCTCGGCTGTAAACATAGCTAGTCCCAACAAGCCTAAACAGGAGATGAATATAGCGAGGAATGCAAAGGCATCGGCGAGCTTACTAATTACCTGCTCATTGTTGTAGAGCTTTTGAAACTCCAGGTCAGAGAATTGATAGGTGAAAGTAAAGTTCGGATTAAGCTCTTTGCACAATTTCCCAATGGTTGCTATGGCTTGCTTTGATTGCCCCTGCTGTGTGCGTATCATTATGCTGCCATAATCGATACTGTCCCGTAATCGTACTACTAATGGATCTATAGCCAAATGAAGTGAATGAAAATGGAAATCTTTTAAAATGCCAACTATTTTGCCTTTTCTACCCCACATCGTAAAAGGCTTTCCAATAGGATCCTTATAGCCAGTTCTTTTAAGCCCTGTCTCGTTGATCAGGTAATTATTAGTATCAGTTGCAAATTCTTTTGAAAAATCACGACCCTCAGCCAGGTCCAATTTCATAGTCTTTACAAAATCATAGCCCACACTAACCTGGGTAAATTCGATATTAGTATTAGGATCTCTACCGTCCCAGGTTACTCCGCTTGTACTGGCACCAAAGTTGGTAGGTCTGGATGTGATGCGGGTGATGTTCTTAATGCCCGGCATTTTTAATGCTTCATCTTTAAATACCTGGTATTTTGATATAAGGTCACCTTCAACCGGGACAAAGATCAGGTTCTCCTTGTCGAAGCCTAAATTCTTACTTTGTATATAGCTAACCTGCTTAGATACTACTATAGTTCCGACAATCAATATCACGGACAAGGAAAATTGAAATACAACCAAACCTTTACGGAACCATGCAGAACCAGCACTCAGTTTAATTGTCCCTTTAAGTACTTTAACAGGGTTAAAACCTGACAGGAATAATGCGGGATAACTACCAGAAATAAAACCTGTTATCAGGGTTAGGCCGGCAAGCCACAACCAGAAAGAAATTTGTTTGGAAGGATATTCTATTTCTTTTTGCGTTACTGAGTTAAATACCGGTAACAGCACTGCCACCAGGAATGCAGCTATCAATACGGCCAGAAAGGTCAGCAATATAGCTTCACCAATAAATTGCCTTATCAATACCGGGCGTACTGCCCCTACTACTTTTCTCACACCGATCTCACGTGCACGTTTAACAGAACGGGCTGTAGTTAGGTTCATAAAGTTGATGCAGGCGATCAGCAATATAAAAACAGCAACAATGCTGAATAAGTGAACATATTGGATACGCCCCCCGGATGGTCTTCCGTCTGTCAGATCGGAGTTCAGGTAAGTTTCATCGAGCCTTTGTATACTCAACTCTTCTCTGAATGCTTTTGAGGGTTTGTTAAATGCATCTACAAAATGGGTCAATTTTTTATCGACAGCCTTAGCGTCTGTATTTGGCTTAAGCATAATAAATGTTTGCGGGCTATTGCTATCCCAGGTCTTGGCCCATGGATTATCCTTCAAAAACTGGTACCAGTTTATCAGGTAATCAAACTTATCAGAAGCATTTTTTGGAACGTTCTCAAACACAGCCGTAATATTAAAATTCAGGCGGTTTTCATACCTGATCGATTTACCTATGGCTGCTTCCGGGCTTCCGAAGAACTCCTCGGCCATTTTTCGCGAAATAGCAATGCTGGACGGATCATTTAACGCTGATTTAGTACTTCCCTGGATCAAAGGGAAACTGAACATTTTGAAAAAATCCTCGCTGGCAAAGCCCCCGGAAATTTTCA
>Ga0207695_10004591_pt1 | contig 18760 bp, 10 predicted proteins | sample KBSC54metaG_FD_184354 | JGI IMG/M metagenome (GOLD analysis project Ga0207695, IMG submission 184354) | Corn rhizosphere microbial communities from Kellogg Biological Station, Michigan, USA - KBS C5-4 metaG (SPAdes) (version 2) | ecosystem: Host-associated > Plants > Roots > Rhizosphere > Soil... | reverse complement strand
GAGTACGGGATCACCGTCCGCTGGGACAAGAACTTCCTGAAGGTGGTGCGCCTGCTGCTGGAGCGGCGTGGCGAGTTCAAGATGTTCGGCGGGGTGCGGTTCGGCGGCGCGATGACCATCGAGAGCGCCTTCGCGGCCGGCTTCGACCACATCGCGCTCTGCGCCGGGGCCGGGCGGCCGACCATCGTCGGCATGCGCCACGGCCTCGCCCCGGGCGTGCGGCAGGCGTCCGATTTCCTGATGGCGCTGCAGCTGACCGGCGCGGCCAAGTCGGACAGCATCGCCAACCTGCAGGTGCGCCTGCCGGTCGCGGTGATCGGCGGCGGCCTGACCGCCATCGACACGGCCACCGAGGCGCTGGCCTACTATCCGCTGCAGGTGGAGAAGTTCCTGGAGCGCTACGAGGCGCTCGCCGCCGAGCGCGGCCAGGCCGCCGTCGAGGCTGGCTGGACGGTCCAGGACCGCGAGATGGCCACCGAGTTCCTGGCCCACGCCCGCGCCATCCGCGCGGAGCGCGCGACGGCGCAGGCCGAGGGCCGGCCGGCCCGGATCGTCGAGCTGCTGCGGGGCTGGGGCGGGGCGACCATTTGCTACCGCCGCCGGCTGATCGACTCGCCCAGCTACACCCTGAACCATGAGGAGGTGGCCAAGGCGCTGGAGGAGGGCATCCGTTTCGGCGAGGGCCTGACCCCGCTGGAGGTGGTGCTGGACGAGTACGGCCACGCCAAGGCGCTGATGGTCGGGCTGGATCGGGCCCGCGCCGGCGGCGGCGAGGAGTTCGCCACCGAGCAGGCCCTGCCGGCCCGCACCATCCTGGTGGCCGCCGGCACCCAGCCGAACACCGTGCTGGGCCGCGAGGACCCTGGCCACGTCGAGATCAACGGCCGCTACTTCCAGGCCTTCAACGAGGCCGGCGAGCGGGTCACCCCGGAGCCGGTGACCAAGCCGTCCGAGGTGCAGGTGCTGATGAGCGCCGGCGCCGACGGTCGCGCGGTCAGCTTCTTCGGCGACCTGCACCCCTCGTTCGCCGGCAACGTGGTCAAGGCGATGTCCAGCGCCAAGCAGGGCTACCCGACCATCAGCCGCATGCTGGCCCGCACGCCCGCCTCCGGAAAGTCGCCGCAGGCGCTGTTCGCCGAGATGGAAGGCGAGCTGCGCGCCACCGTGCACGAGGTGATCCGCCTGACCCCGACCATCGTCGAGGTGGTGGTTCGCGCGCCGATGGCCGCCCGCGCCTTCCTGCCCGGCCAGTTCTACCGGCTGCAGAACTTCGAGACCCTGGCCCCGGCGACACCGGGCGCGCAGCTGGCCATGGAAGGCCTGGCGCTGACCGGCGCCTGGACCGACAAGGACGCCGGCCTGCTGTCCACCATCGTGCTGGAGATGGGCGGCTCGTCCGATCTGTGCGCCCAGCTGAAGCCGGGCGAGCCGGTGATCCTGATGGGTCCCACCGGCCACGCCACCGAGATCCCGGAGAACGAGACCGTGCTGCTGGTGGGCGGGGGCCTGGGCAACGCGGTGCTGTTCTCGATCGGCCAGGCCATGAAGGCCAAGGGCTGCCGGGTGATCTACTTCGCGGGCTACAAGCGCGTGATCGACCGCTACAAGGTCGAGGAGATCGAGCGGGCCGCCGACACCATCGTCTGGTGCTGCGACGAGGCGCCCGGCTTCACCCCCGACCGGCCCGGCGACCTGGCGTTCGTCGGCAACATCGTCGAGGCGCTGGACGCCTATGGGACCGGGGCGCTGGGCGCTGCGCCGATCCCGCTCGCCGAGGTGAGCCGGATCATCGCCATCGGCTCGGACGGGATGATGAACGCCGTCGGCCAGGCCCGCCACGGCATCCTCGCCCGCCATCTCGACCCGGCGCACCGGGCCATCGCCTCGATCAACTCCCCCATGCAGTGCATGATGAAGGAGATCTGCGCCCAGTGCCTGCAGACCCACAAGGACCCGGTCACCGGGGTCGAGAGCGTGGTGTTCTCCTGCTTCAACCAGGACCAGGACCTGGACAAGGTGCACTTCAAGGGCCTGCGCGAGCGACTGTCGCAGAACGGCGTGCAGGAGAAGCTGACCCGCCAGTGGATCGACCGGTCGCTGCGAACGCTGGGCCTCAGGACGCCGGCGGCGGCGGAGTAACCCTCAGGCTGTCATCCCGGAAACGGCGAAGCCGTTGTCCGGGATCTCCTTCACCGGCTAATCCGCCTGAGATCCCGGCCTTCCGCTTCGCTTCAGCCGGGATGACAATTGGGGTGGGGCGGAAGCGGGCAGGGATGACAGAGAGAGGGGGCGGGATCGTGGCTCAACAAGGCGGGGGGCCGGGGCGCGAGCGGTCGGCGGCGGGTTGGGCCTATGGACTGGTTTTCATCGCCCACCTGGCGATCGTGCCCGTGCCCTGGGGTCTGTCGAACGAGGGCCAGATCCGTGGCGGGGTCTTCCTGGTCGCCTGGCTGGCGGCGCTGCTGATCTGCTTCATAGGTCCGGGCGACAAGGGCCCGGTTTCCCTCTCGCACTATCGCTTCCTGCGCCGGACATTGCTGATCGGCGGCGCGATGTTCGTGGTTGCGGCGATCGCCGCCGCCCTGTTCGGCATCACCTTCTTCGCCAACCTGCACTGGAGCCATGCGCCCGGCCCGACGCCGGAACCGCCGCACCACGAGGGCGACATGGCGGCGGTCGGCGGCCTGCTGGGCTCCCTGGCCTTCATCTTCGTGGCCCTGGCGGCGATCGGATTCGTGCTGGTGCGCGCCCTGTTCGGGGCGATCCACCTGCTGCAGCACCACCCGGTGGCCATGGGGCGCGCCCGCCTGGCGCAGCCGGCAGTCTAGGCAGCCGGCCCGAACAGGGCGGCGAAGCTGCCCGCGACGCGCCCGACGATCACCAGTCCGTCGCCCGCCTCGATCCGCGTGTCCGCCGGTGGGCCGCCCAGCGGGTCCTGGCCCGGCCGGGCCAGCTGCGCCACCAGGAAGGCGCCGGCGGCGCGTTCCTCCAGCTCCTTCACCGTCATTCCCGCGGCGCCGGGCTCGGCCGCGGTCACCACCTCGACCTCGAGGCCGAATTGCCTGAGCGCCCGCTCGGCGGCGCGGGCGTAGGGCGAGCCGCGCAGCAGGTCGGCGGCGACGGGATGCAGGATCAGCTCGGCGATCCGCTCGGCGCCGATGTGGGTGGGCAGGATCACCCGGTTGGCGCCGGCATGGACCAGCTTGCGCTCGGTGGTCGGCGCCTCGCCGCGCGAGATGATCTGCAGCTCCTTGTTCAGGCTGCGGGCGCTGAGCGTGATGAAGACGTTGGCGGCGTCGTCGGGCAGCACCGTGGCCAGGGCCCGCGCCCGCTCGATGCCCGCCGCGACCAGGGCGGTCTCGTCGGTGGCGTCGGCCGGCAGGCAGAGGTAGCCCAGGTCGCGCACCTGCTGCGACCGTTCGCCGGCCCGCTCGATGATCACGAATGGCGCGCCGCCGGCTTTCAGCTCGCGGGCCAGCATCCCCCCGATCCGGCCGAACCCGCAGATGATCACATGGCCGCTGAGCTTCTCGATGTCGTGTTTCACCCGGTTGGTCCCCAAGAGGTTGCGGATCTCGCTGGCCGTGAACAGCTGCACCATGGCGCCGGTGAGCAGGATGATGCCGGTGCAGCCCAGGAACATCAGGCCGAGCGTGATGGTGCGCAGGTAGAGGCCGTGGATCGGGTGGACCTCTTCGTAGCCCACCGTGAAGATGGTCAGCCCCACCATGTAGAGCGCATCGGAGGGGCTCCAGCCCGCCACGATATAGCCAAACGTCGCCAGCACGATCACCGCCAGCAGGAAGGCGGCGATCGCCATGATATTCCGCGTGGGCGACCCGAACAGCATGCACAGCGGCGCTACGCGGCCGGCGGGCGAGCCGCAAGGCCGCAGCGGCCGGACGGCTTGTCATCGGCCAAGCCTGACCATCCGCTACGCGTCCGCCCAATTGGACGCTCAGGTTGCGAACGGTTGACTTGAGGCCTGAGCGACGAACAGTCTGAGCGATGGCAGCGCCCGACACCACCTCGCACGCCGCCCGCAACGCGCAGGTGATCGCCGCCGTGATCCTGGCCGGTGCGGCCCTGCACTGGCTGGCTCCGTTGCTGACGCCGCTGGCCCTGGCCATGTTCCTGATGGTGATGATCGACGGCCTGGCCCGGATGCTGCGCGCCCGCGTCCCGCGGCTCGGCCCGGCCACCGCCCTGACCGTCGCCATCGTGATCTGCATCATGGCCTTCGCCGGCACGGTCTACATCGTGGCCGACAACGCCGCGTCCTTCGTCGGCAAGCTGGTCCAGTACGAGCCGAAGCTGAACGAGCTGCTGCAGCGATCGGCGGCCGCGCTGCAGATCCGCGCGCCCAGCACGGTCAATCAGCTGCTTGCGCTGATCGACGTCGGCAAGTTCGTGCCGATGGTGGCCGGCGGCGCCCAGACCCTGGTCTCCACCGCGGTGCTGGTGCTGGTCTACCTTGGCTTCCTGCTGGCCTCGCGCCGCGGGTTCGAGCGCAAGACCGTGCGGCTGTTCCACGACCGCGCCGGGCGGCACGAGGCGCTGACCGCCTCCCTGCGGGTGCGGGACGCGCTGGAGCAGTACGTCTGGATCCAGACTCTGTGCGGCGGGCTGATCGCGCTGCTGTCCTACGGGATCATGCGGCTGATGAACCTGGAGAACAGCTTCTTCTGGGCCTTCCTGATCTTCGTGCTGAACTTCATCCCGATCGTCGGCGCGGCGGTGGGCATCATCGCCCCCGTGGTGTTCGCGCTGGTGCAGTTCGAGAGCCCCTGGCAGGCGGGTATCCTGCTCATCGCGCTGTTCAGCGTCACCTTCCTGGTGGGCAACATCCTGCAGCCGCGGATGCAGGGTCGGGGCCTGAACCTCGACGCGGTGATGGTGCTGTTCTCTCTGGGCTTCTGGGGGGCGCTCTGGGGCGCCACGGGCATGTTCCTGTCGACGCCGCTGACCGTGCTGACCATGGTGGTGCTGGCGCAGTTCGACGGCTCGCTGCCGATCGCGATCCTGATTTCCGGGGACGGCGACCCGCGTGGAGTCGGCCACCAGGGCCACGCCGTGAGCATGACAGAAATTTCACACAAGCGTGAGGCGGCCGCCCTTTAAGGTTGAAGGGCCGCACCTATCTTTGGCGTGTTCGGGGCGCTCCCCCCGTCCCGAACCGCGCAGGCTTCGTACAGCCAGCGCCGAAATGACCGGCCTCGCGAGAGCCGGTCCGCGCCGCCGGATCCCCCCTCCGGCGGCGCTTCGCGTTGTGGACCTTTGATCTTTCCACCCTACCTTCTGGCCATGGATGCTCGAACCGATGCGCGCGCCAGCGCCGAGACAGCCCTGGCGCAGGCCTTCCATGCGGCGCGGCCCGCGGGCGGGGAGGGGGAGGCGGAACGCGAGTTCCTGGCCGCGGTCCTGGCGGACTACCGCCCGGACGAGCTGCCACAGGTGGGCGTTGCGGACCTGGGCTGGCGCGCGGCGGAGCTGTGGAGCTTCGCGGCCGGGGGCGGCGACGCCACCGAGATCCGGCTGATCCCCGCGATCGCGAAGGACGGCCGATCGCTCGGCGCGGACCTGCTCGAGCTGGCCCAGCCGGACGCGCCCTTCCTGGTCGACAGCATCATGGGCGAGCTGGTGGATTCCGGCGCCGAGGTGCTTGGCATGTTCCACCCGGTGATCGAGGCGCCGCAGGGCCGGCGCTCGGCGATCCAGGTGTGGCTGGCGCCCATGCCGAAGACGCGGTCCGACGCCCTGATCAGCCGCCTTCGCGCGATCCTGACAGACGTGCGCCGGGCGGTCGCCGATTTCGGCGCGATGACCGCGCTGATGGACTCGGCGATCACCGAGCTTCGGGCTACCGCGTCCAACGGCCGGTTAGGCGACGCGAGCGAGGAAATCGCGTTTCTGGAGTGGCTGGGCGACGGCCACTTCGTCTTCCTGGGCGCGCGGACCTACGAGTACCCCCGCACATCCGACGGCGGCTATGCCGCGGAGGAGCCGACGCCCCTGAGCGGCCTGGGCGTGCTGCGCGACGCCAGCCGTCCGGTGCTGCGGCGCGACAGCGAGCCGGCGGTGCTGTCGGCGGAGCTGCGCCGGGACCTGGCGGTGGCGCCGCCGCTGGTGGTCGCCAAGTCGAACCTGCGGTCCACCGTCCATCGCCGGGTCTACATGGATTACGTCGGCGTGCGCCGCTATGGCCCGGACGGCAAGCCGAGCGGGGAGATGCGGTTCGTTGGCCTGTTCACCGCCCAGGCCTATGACGAGCCGGCGCACGAGGTGCCGCTGATCCGCCGTAAGGTGGCGCATGTGATGGCCGCCGCCGACGTAGACGAGGGCAGCCACAACGCCGTGCGCCTGGCCAACATCCTGGAGACCTATCCGCGCGACGAGCTGTTCCAGATCGACGAGGGCGAGCTGCTGCAGATCGCGCGGGGCGTGCTGCACCTGTCGGACCGGCCGCGGGTGAAGCTGTTCATCCGCCACGACCCGTTCGACCGGTTCGTGTCGATCCTGTTCTACGCGCCGCGCGACCGCTACGACGCGGGCTTGCGCGAGCGCGTCGGCCGGATGCTCGCCGAGGCCTATGACGGGCGGGTCTCCGCCCAATACCCGAGCTATTCCGAAGCCCCGCTGGCGCGGGTCCACTACATCATCGGCGTACGTCCAGGCGCGCATCGCGACCCCGACCTGCCGGCGCTCGAGCGGGACATCGCCGCCGCCGCGCGCACCTGGAGCGATGAGTTCGAAGCCGCTGCGCGCGCGGCGAGTCTCGCCGAGGTCGTGCCGGCCTGGAGCCAGGCTTTCCCGGCCGGCTACCGCGACCGATACGACGCCGGCGAGGCCCTGGCGGACGTCGCCGAGATCGGGCGGCTAGGCGCGGCGACGCCGGTGGCGCTGCGGGTCTATCGCGGTCCGGCAGATCCGGCGGACTGGCTGCGCTTCAAGATCTACCGCGAGGGCGAGGCGGTGCCCCTGGCGGACGTGCTGCCCTTCGTCGAGCACATGGGCCTGAAGGCGCTGTCGGAGGAGGGCTTCGCCCTGACCCCGGCCGGCGAACGGGGCCAGCGCCAAGTCTGGGTGCATGAGTTCGTGGCCGAAGACCCAGGCGCGGGGCGCTTGCCCTTCGAGACCGTCAAGCCCGTGTTCGAGGCGGCCTTTTCGGCCGTGTGGCGCGGCCAGACCGAGAGCGATGGGTTCAACCGGCTGGTGATCGAGCTGGGGATCGACTGGCGCGCCGCCGCCCTGATCCGGGCGCTCGCGCGCTACCGCCAGCAGACCGGGCTGGATCCCAGCCCGGCGGTGCAGCAGCAGGCGCTGAGCGATTTCCCGGACGTGGCGGCCCTGATCCTGGAGCTGTTCCGCCTGCGCCTCGATCCGTTGATCCCCGATCCGCCGGCGCAGCGCGCCGCGGCGGCGAAGGAGGTCCAGGCGAAGATCGAGGCGGCGCTGCAGGCGGTCGAGAGCCTCGACGCCGACCGCGCGCTGCGCCGCCTGGCCGCCCTCGTCGGCGCGATCCAGCGCACCAATTTCTACCAGCCCGGCCCGGACGGCCAGCCGCGCCCCTACATCAGCTTCAAGGTGGCCAGCCGCGAGCTGCAGGACCTGCCTGATCCCAAGCCCTACCGCGAGATCTTCGTCGCCTCGCCGCAGGTGGAAGCGGTCCACCTGCGCCTGGGGCCGGTGGCTCGCGGCGGCCTGCGCTGGTCGGATCGCCGCGACGACTTCCGCACCGAGATCCTGGGTCTGGTGAAGGCCCAGCAGGTGAAGAATGCGGTGATCGTGCCGGTGGGCTCCAAGGGCGGATTCTTTCCCAAGCGTCTGCCGAAGGCCGGCTCGCCCGAAGAGACCCGCGCCGAGGCGGTGGCGGCCTACCGGACCTTCCTGGCCGGCCTGCTCGACATCACCGACAACATCGATGCCGCCGGCCACGTGACCCATCCGCCCGGCGTGATCCACGACGGCGACGACCCCTACCTGGTGGTGGCTGCCGACAAGGGCACGGCCACCTTCTCCGACATCGCCAACGAGGTGGCCGAGTCCTACGGCTACTGGCTGGGCGACGCCTTCGCGTCCGGCGGCTCGGCCGGCTACGACCACAAGGCCATGGGGATCACCGCCCGCGGCGCCTGGGAAAGCGTCAAGCGCCACTTCCGGGAACTGGGCAAGGACATCCAGGCCGCGCCGTTCACGGTCGCCGGGATCGGCGACATGTCGGGCGACGTGTTCGGCAACGGCATGCTGCTGTCGCGGAAGATCCGATTGGTGGCCGCCTTCGACCACCGGCACGTGTTCCTGGATCCCGATCCGGACCCCGAGGCTTCGTACGGCGAGCGCGAAAGGCTGTTCAAGCTGCCGCGCTCGTCGTGGGATGACTACGACCGCGCCCTGATCTCGGCCGGCGGCGGGGTGTTTCCGCGCATGGCCAAGTCTCTGACATTGTCACCGGAGGCCAAGGCCCTGCTCGACCTTAAGGTCGACACCCTGACGCCCGCCGACCTGATCGTTGCGATCCTGAAGGCGCGGGTGGAGCTGCTCTACCTCGGCGGCATCGGCACCTATGTGAAGGGGGCCGGCCAGAGCCACCTGGAAGTGGGCGACAAGGCCAACGACCTGGTCCGCATCAACGGGCGCGAGCTGCGCTGCAAGGTGGTGGGCGAAGGCGCCAACCTGGGCTTCACCCAGGCCGGCCGGATCGAATACGCCCTGACCGGCGGCCGGATCGATACCGACGCCATCGACAACTCCGCCGGCGTCGACACCTCCGACCACGAGGTGAACATCAAGATCCTGACCGGCACGGCCGAGCGGGCCGGCAAGCTGACGCGGCCCGAGCGCGACGCCCTGCTGGCCTCGATGACCGAAGAGATCGCCGTCCACGTGCTGGCCCACAACTACGACCAGACCCTGGCGCTCAGCCTGATCGAGGCGGATGCGGCGGCGGAACTGGCCAATCAGGCCGCCTTCATGAGCCGCCTGGAGGACAAGGGCCGGCTGGACCGCGCCCTGGAGGGCCTGCCCGACGCTGAGGAGATCGCCCGACGGGCCGCGGCCGGCCGCGGCCTGACCCGGCCGGAGCTGGCGGTGATCCTGGCCTATGCCAAGATCGACCTGGCCGACGACGTGGTCGCCTCGGCCGCGCCGGACGACCCCCACTTCGCCGCCACCCTGGAGGCCTACTTCCCGCGCGCCCTCGCCCCGTTCGAGGACGAGATGCGCCATCATCCCCTCCGCCGGGAAATCATCACCACCGTCCTCGTCAACGACCTGATCAACCTCTGCGGCCCCACCTTCCCCGCCCGCGCCAAGGCGGCGGCGGGGTGCGATGACGTGGCGTTGACCGCCAGCTTCGAGGCGGCGCGCCAGAACCTGCGGCTCCAGGAGATCTGGGCCCGCGTGGCGGCGCTGGACGGCGAGGTTCCCGCGGCCGCCCAGACCGCCCTGTTCCGCGAGCTCGTCCGGGTGCTGAGGGGGCAGACCTACTGGCTGGCCCGGCGCGCGGCCAAGGGCGGGACCGGCGTCGAGGACCTGGTGAAGGCCTACCGGCCGGCCGTGGACCAGCTCAAGACCCTGTTGCCGGCCGTGATGTCGCCGTTCGACCAGAAGGACGCGGTGCGCCGGGCCGGCGCCTGGGTGAAGGCCGGCGCGCCCAGGGACCTGGCGCATTCGATCGCCCTCTATGCGGCGCTGGCCCCGGCCGTGACCCTCGCCGACCTGGCGCGGCGGCAGCGCTGGCCGGTGGCGCCCACGGCGCGTCTCTACCATGCGGTGGGCGGCGCCTTCGGCTTCGACCGGCTGCGCGCCGCCGGCGCCGCGAGCCAGGCCGAGGACGCTTACGAGCGGCTTGCCGTTCGGCGGCTGCTGGAGGACCTGCAAGCCGAGCAGGCCGCGCTGACCCGGGAGGTGATGGACTACGCCGGGCGCTCCGAAGCGGGCGAGACGCCCGAAGGGGCGAAGGCGGCGATCTCTTCCTGGTCGGCGCTCAACGCCGAGCAGGTCAAGCTGGCGCGCAATACCCTCTCCCAGATCGAGAAGTCCGGGGGCGGATGGACCTTCGCGAAACTCACGGTCGCCAATGCGGCCCTCAGACAGCTTGCCTGACCATGATCAAAAAACTTGTCGTCGGCCGATGAATTAGGTTGTCAATTCGGGCGGCTTGCGGTCTATCGGCGCAAAAGTCGCGCTTAGCGCGCGGCAGGGGGCGTGCGCGTAACGGAAGCGGACACAGTTTTCGGCCGCTCGACCCTCGGGAGGCGCGCAGGACGGGCTCTGGTCATTTCACACCTGGAGTCCTGATAATGCGTACGTTTGTGATTGCCGCGGCCCTGGCCGCACTCGCCGCGCCGGCGTTTGCCGCGCCATGGTCCGCCGTGCCCGCCGCCGCTTCGACGAAGACGGGCTTCGTGGCCAGCACCGTGATCTGGGATTGCGCCGCGTCCGGTTGCGTCGCCAAGTCTGACACCAATGGCGCGGACGAACTGTCCGAGTGCAAGGGCCTGGCCCGTGAAGTGGGCGCCCTGACGTCCTTCACCGGCGAGCGCGGCGCGATGTCGGAAGCCCGCCTGGCGACCTGCAACAAGTCCGCCCGCCACGCCTGAGGTTCCGGAATGGGACCCCGGCGGGTCCCCGTTCCAAGCCGGTCGCGCCTGTCCCGGAGTTCCCCGGGACAGGCGTCGTTGACGCATACACGGCCCTAATTGGGGCATTGTTTGAGCCAGCGTCCTTCGTGAGACGCGTTCAGCGAATTTGGCGCTGACGTCGATTTTCGCTGTCCGAAATCCGTCCTTCCCATGACGGGAAGGTTGGGCTCGCGCCGTGCGCCATCGTCGTCACGTCGCCGACCACCAGCAGGATCGGTCCGGTCATGCCGCTGTCCACCAGCTCGGTCAGCGTGGCCAAGGTCCCGGCGACCAGGCGCGCCTCCGGCCGGCCGGCGTTCTCCACTGCGATCGCTGGCGTGTGGCCGCAGCGGCCGGTCGCCAGCAACTGGGCGCGGACACCCGCCGCGGCGCCGGCGCCCATGTAGATCGCCAGCGTCGCCTCCGGGTCCGCGGCCGCCCGCCAGTCGCCGGCCAGCCCGCCGTCGCCGGTGCGGGCCGTGGTCAGCACCACCCGCCGCGCTTCGCCGCGATGGGTCAGCGGGAAGCCGAACTGGGCCGCCGCGGCCGAGGCCGCCGTCACGCCCGGAACCACCTCGGTCTCGATCCCATGCGAGCGCAGGAAGGCCACTTCCTCGCCCACCCGGCCGAACACCGACGGATCGCCGCCCTTCAGCCGCACCACGCGCAGCCCCCGCCGCGCCAGGCGCAGCATCAGCCGGTTGATGGTCTCCTGGCGCATGCTGGCGCGGCCGGCGCGCTTGCCGGTCTGGATCTTCAGGCAGGCCGCCGGCGCGAGCGCCAGCACCTCGTCCGTGACCAGGGCGTCGTAGAGCAGCGCCTCGGCGCCCTCGATCGCCCGCAGGGCGCGCAGGGTCAGCAGGTCCGCCGATCCCGGGCCCGCGCCCACCAAGCGGACCATGCCGCCGTCGCCTTCAGGCCGCATCGCGGACCTCCGTGAGCCGAAGAGCGGCGAGCAGACGCGCGATCTCGGGCCGGCAGGAGCCGCACGCGGCCCCCGCGCCGGTCGCCTCGCCGACGCCTTCGACGCTGGCGGCGCCCTGGCGGATCGCCGCTTCGATCTTCGCCGCCCGCACGCCCCGGCAGGCGCAGATCAGCGGCGAGTCGTCCACCGCGCGGCCCGGCGCCCGGCCGATGAGGAGCGCGATGCGGTCGGCCTGGCTGAGCGCCGGCGCCCCGAACAGTTCGGCCAGCCAGTCCCGAGGCGGCAGCGCGCCGGTCGTGGCGGTGAACAGCACGCGGTCGAGCCGGCCGGCGTCCAGGAACGCTTCCCGCAGGCCGCCCGTCGCGGCATCCTCGTAGCGCAGCGCCTCAGCCGACGCGCCGCGGGTCAGTGCCGCCCGCACGGCGTCCCGCTCGCCGGCGTCGCCGCGGCCGGCGAACTCGTGCAACTGGCAGGCCGGGTGTGGGATCCGCCGCCAGACCAGGTCCAGCCCGGCCGGCGCCGCCCAGCCCTCGCGGGCCAGGAAGAACCCTCGCCAGGTCTCGCGGTAGGCCCGCACGCGGGCCGGGGTGTGCTTGAACTCCGGCTGGCCGGAGGTGGGGTCGACGCTGGCCGCCACCAGCGGGTTGGCGCGGCCGGACGGGGCGTAGGCGGCCGTCCAGTGCATCGGCAGGAAGATCGCGCCCCGCCGCTGGCGGTCGGTCAGCCGCGCCACCGCCACCGCCTCGCCCTGCGCCGTCTGCACCCGGGTCAGGGCGCCCTCGGCCACGCCCTGCGCCTCGGCGTCGGCCGGATGGATCTCGACATAGGGCTCCGGCGTGTGCCGCCAGAGGTCGGGCGCGAGGCCGGTGCGGGTCAGGGTGTGCCAGTGGTCGCGCACGCGGCCGGTGTTCAGGGCCAGCGGAAAGGCCGCGTCGGTGGGCCGGGCCGGGCCGCGCGGCCGCACCGGGACCATCCGCGCCCGCCCGTCCGGCGTCTGGAAGCGGCCGTCCGTGAACAGACGCGGGGGCCCGCCACCGTCGGCCTTCACCGGCCATTGCACGGGCGCCAGGGCGTCGTAGCCGGCTGGCGTCAGGCCCGCCAGCGGGCCGAGGTTCAGCACCCGGTCGTGGTTCTCGTAGGCGGTGAGCCGCGCCCACTCGCGGAACACCTGCGCCGGCGAGCGCCAGCCGAACCCTTCGCCGTGTCCCATGGCCGCGGCCACATCGGCGATGATCCTCCAGTCGGCGCGCGCCTCGCCGGGTGGGGCGAACAGGGGGCGCTGGCGCGAGATGCGGCGCTCGGAGTTGGTGACCGTGCCGTCCTTCTCGCCCCAGGCCAGGGCCGGCAGCTTCACGTGGGCGAAGTCCATCGTGTCGGTGCGGTCCATGCAGTCGGAGACGACCACGAACGGGCAGCCCGACAGCGCCTCGCGCACCCGGCCCGCGTCGGGCAGGCTGACGGCGGGGTTTGTGGCCATGATCCAGAGGGCCTTGATCCGCCCGTCGGCCACGGCCTCGAACATCTCGACCGCCTTCAGCCCCGGCCGCTCGGCCACGCGCCTCACGCCCCAGAACCTGGCGAGGCGGGCGCGGGCCTCGGAGTCGAAGTCCATGTGTGCCGCCAGGGTGTTGGCCATGCCGCCGGTCTCGCGGCCCCCCATGGCGTTGGGCTGCCCGGTGATCGAGAACGGGCAGGCGCCCGGCTTGCCGATCCGGCCGGTGGCGAGGTGGGCGTTGAGGATCGCCAGCCCCTTGGCCACCCCCTGGGCCGACTGGTTGGCGCCCATGGAGAACAGGCTGACGGTCCGCGGCGTCTCAGCGAACCAGCGGAAGAAGCGCTCCAGGTCGACCAGCGCCACGCCGCAGTCGACAGCCACCGCCGTCGGGGACTGGTCGTCCGCCGCCAGCGCGGCCTCGACCTCGGCGAAGCCGGCCACGTGGGCGGCGATGTAGCCCCGGTCGACGGCGCCGCGGCGGATCAGGTCGGCCAACAGGCCGTTCCAGAGCCGCACGTCGGTCTGGGGCGCCAGCGGCAGGTGCAGGTCGGCGACCTCCGCGGTGTCGGTGCGGCGCGGATCGATCACCACATGCCGCTGCCCGCGGGCCCGGGCCGCTTCCATCCGCCGGAACAGTACCGGGTGGGTCCAGGCGGCGTTGTGGCCGCTGAACACCACGAGGTCGGCCAGCTCGAGGTCCTCGTAGCAGCCGGGCACCAGATCGGCGCCGAACGCCTGCTTGTGGGCCGCCACCGCCGAGGCCATGCAGAGCCGCGAGTTGGTGTCGATGTTCCCTGAGCCGATGAAGCCCTTCATCAGCTTGTTGGCGGCGTAGTAGTCCTCGGTGAGCAGCTGTCCGGAGACGTAGAAGGCGACGCTGTCCGGCCCGTGCCGGCGCAGGGTCTCGGAGAAGCGCCGCGCCACCAGCGCCGTCGCCTCCGCCCAGGACGCCTGGCGCTCGCCGATCACGGGCGCGAGCAGCCGGCCTTCAAGCCCGACCGTCGCCCCCAGCGCGCTGCCCTTTGAGCACAGCCGGCCGAGGTTGGCCGGATGGCCGGCGTCGCCCTGCACCGACAGCGTCCGCTCCGCGCCAGCCAGGCCCGACACGCCGCAGCCGACCCCGCAGTAGGGGCAGGTGGTCCTGGTCGCGGCGAGGGCGGCGTCGTCAGCCACGGCGCGCGCCCCTGGCGCAGCATTCCCTCATCCCACCCTCTGGCGCCCCTCTCCCCCGGCGCGGGAGAGGGATACTGGAGGGCGAGATGCGTGGATGGCGCGCGCGAGTCATCCGGTCACAGCCGCCCCAGGAATATCCGCCCGTCCCGCACTTCCAGCGGCACGACGGGCGCGCAGCCCTTGCCTCGGTCGGCGCCCAGGGGCTCGCCGGTGGCCAGCTCGATCGACCAGTTGTGCAGTGGGCAGGCGACGGCGTGGCCGTGCACGATGCCCTGGCTGAGCGGCCCGCCCTTGTGTGGGCAGGCGTCCTTCAGCGCGAACACCCGCCCGTCGCCGGTGCGGAAGACTGCGATGTCGCCGTGCGGCGTCGGCACCCGGCGGGCGCCGCGCAGGGGCACGTCGGTCACCGCCCCGACGTCGGTCCAGGCGGCTTCGACGACCTTCGCCATCGCGTTCATGTCAGCTCCATGCGGCGGGACAGGGGGTTGAACTCCTCGGCGTGGCGGCCCGCCACGCGCTCGGCCCAGGGGTCGATCTGGGCGAAGCGCTGGGAGTAGGCGAAGCGGTCGTAGAGGGCGCGGCGGCGCTCCGGGTCCTCGATCTCGGCGCGGATGCCGTCCAGGCCGACCCGGGTCATCCACTTGTAGATCCGCTCCAGGTACCAGCCGCGCTCACGGTAGAGCTGGGTCACCGCGCAGATGGTCCAGATCGCCTCCTGCTCGGTGGCGACCTTGGTCAGCGGATCGCACTGGCGCACGTGCAGGCCGGCCGCGCCGCCGATGACGATCTCGTAGCCGCTCTCGACGCAGACCACGCCGATGTCCTTGCAGGTGGCCTCGGCGCAGTTGCGAGGGCAGCCCGAGACGCCGAGCTTGACCTTGGCCGGGGTCCAGGCGCCCCACATGAACTTCTCGAGCCGGATGCCGAGGCCGGTGGAGTCCTGGGTCCCGAACCTGCACCAGTCGGAGCCGACGCAGGTCTTCACCGTGCGCAGGCCCTTGGCGTAGGCGGCGCCGGACACCATGCCGGCGGCGTTCAGGTCGGACCAGACGGCGGGCAGGTCGTCCTTCCTCACCCCCAGCAGGTCGATCCGCTGGCCGCCGGTGACCTTCACGGTGGGGATCTTGAACTTGTCCACCACGTCGGCGATCGCGCGAAGCTCGTCGGCGCTGGTCACGCCGCCCCACATCCGCGGCACCACCGAGAAGGTGCCGTCCTTCTGGATGTTGGCATGCGCCCGCTCATTGATGAACCGGGACTGCTTGTCGTCGCGGTAGTCGCCGGGCCATGCGCAGAGCAGGTAGTAGTTCAGGGCCGGGCGGCACGACGAACAGCCGTCGGGGGTCGTCCACTCCAGCGCCTGCATCACCGCCGGGATCGACTTCAGGCTCTCGGCCAGGATGCGGCGGCGCACCTCGTCGTGGCCGTGCCCGGTGCAGCTGCAGACCGGCTTCGGCCCGGTCTGGGCCTGGAAGCCGTCGCCCAGGGTCAACTGCAGCAGCTGCTCCACCAGCGGCGTGCACGAACCGCAGGAGGCCGACGCCTTGGTCACCGCCCGCACCGCCTCCAGCGTGCTCAGGCTCTGGCTGGTGATGGCGCCGGTGATCGCGCCCTTGCAGACGCCGTTGCAGCCGCAGACCTCCTGCTGGTCCGGCATGGCCGCAACGGCCGACCTAGGGTCCACTCCCCGCAGGGCCTCCGTGATCGCCTGGCCGAACACGAGGGTCTCGCGCATGGGCGCGATGTCCTCGCCGCGCCGCATCAGGTCGAAGTACCAGCCGCCGTCGGCGACGTCGCCGAACAGCACGGCCCCGGCGACCTTGCCGTCCTCGACCACCACCCGCTTGTAGACGCAGCGGCCGGCGTCGCGGAACACCAGGTCCTCGCACCCCGGCCCGCCGGCGAACTTGCCGGCCGAAAAGACATCGACGCCGGAGACCTTCAGCCGCGTCTGCAGGATCGAGCCGGCATAGGCGGCCGCCTCGTCGCCGGTCAGCACGTCGGCGAGAGTGCGGCACATGTCCCAGATCGGCGCCACCAGGCCGTAGGCGATCCCCCGGTGCTCGGCGCACTCGCCGATCGCGAACACCGACGGGTCGGACGTGCGCATCTGGTCGTCCACCACGACGCCGCGGTTGCAGGTCAGGCCGGACGCCTGGGCGACGCCGGTGGCCGGCCGGATGCCCACGGCCATCACCAGGATGTCGCAGGGCAGCACGCGGCCGTCCTTCAGCTTCAGGCCGGTCACCCGCCCGTCCTCGCCGAGGATCGCCTCGGACTGGGCGCCCAGCACCGTCTCCACGCCCCGGTCGGCCAGGGCGCCGCGGAGCAGGAAGCTGGCGCTGTCGTCCAGTTGCCGCTCCATCAAGACGTCCATCAGGTGCACGACGGTGGCCTGCATGCCCCGGCGGACGAGACCATAGGCCGCCTCGAGGCCGAGCAGCCCCCCGCCGATCACCACCGCCCGCCCCCCGGCGTCGGCCGCGGCGACCATGGCGTTGACGTCGTCGAGGTCGCGGAAGGTGACCACGCCGGCCAGGTCGGCCCCCGGCAGCGACAGCCGCACGGGGTCGGAGCCAGTGGCCAGGATCAGCTTGTCGTAGGGAACCTTCAGCCCGCCCTCGGCCTCCACCAGCTTGGCGGCGAGGTCAATGCGCCGGACGGTGCGGCCGGTGTGCAGGGCGGCGACGTTCCTGTCGTACCAGGCCGAGTCGTTGATCACGATCTGGTCGAAGGTCTTCTCGCCCGCCAGCACCGGCGAAAGCATGATGCGGTCGTAGTTCACCCGCGGCTCGGCCCCGAAGATGGTGACGGCGTACCGTCCCGGGTCGCGCTTCAGGATCTCTTCCACCGCGCGGCACCCGGCCATGCCGTTGCCGACGACGACGAGCTTCTCGGTCATGGGACTCACAGCCTCCTGGGGGTCAGACGCGGATCGGCGTGGCGGCGCCGGCGATCACGGGCCAGCGGGCGCGCCACTTGCCCTTGAGCAGGGCGAGCGCCGCCAGCGCGACCAGCGCCAGGGCCGCGAAGCCCAGGAAGCCGAGCTGGAAGCTCCCCGTGGACTGCTTGGAGAAGCCGAGCGTCGAGGCGAGGTAGAAGCCGCCCACCCCGCCCATAGCGCCGACGAGGCCAGTGACGACGCCGATCTCCTTGCCGAACCGCTGCGGGGCGAGCTGGAAGACCGCGCCGTTGCCGGCCCCGAGCGCCATCATCGCCACCATCAGCACCGCCAGGGCGACCCACGGTCCGGCCATGTGGAAGCTGGCGAGCGCCAGGCTGGCCGCGGCGATGCCGTAGACCACGATCAGGGTTCGCACCCCGCCGTGCCGGTCGGCCAGCGCGCCGCCGACGGGCCGTAGCGCCGAGCCGCCGAACACGCAGGCGGCGGTGAAGAAGCCGGCGATCACCGGGTCGAGCTTGTACTCGGCGTTGAAGTAGATGGTCAGGGACGAGGCGAGGCCCGAGAAGCCGCCGAAGGTGACCGCGTAGAGCAGCATCAGCGACCAGCAGTCGGCTTCCTTCAGCACGCCCAGGTACTCGCCCAGCTTCTTCGGCGCCGGCCGGGCCGGGGCGTCCTTGGCGAACACCAGGTAGACGACGAAGGCGACCAGCAGCGGCAGGGCGGCCAGGCCGATCACATTGGTCCAGCCGTAGGCCTTGGCGAGGCCCGGCGCGAACAGGGCGGCGAGCGCGGTGCCGGAATTACCGGCCCCGGCGATGCCCAGCGCCAGGCCCTGGTGCTCCGGCGGATACCAGCGCGAGGCCAGCGGCAGGGCCACGGCGAACGAGGCCCCCGCCACCCCCAGCACCACCGCCAGCAGCAGCACCTGGCTGTAGCTGTGGATGCCCAGGAACCAGGCGAGGCCGAGCCCGGCGAGGACCACCAGCTGGCTGATCAGGCCGGTGCGCTTGGGACCGATGTGATCCACCAGCACCCCGGTCACCAGCCGCAGGAAGGCGCCGGCCAGCAGGGGCGTGGCGACCATCAGGCCCTTCTGGGCCGCGTCGAGGTGGAGGCTCTTGGAGATGGCGACCCCGAGCGGGCCCAGGATCACCCAGACCATGAAGCTGAGGTCGAAATAGAGGAAGGCGGAAAGCAGCGTCGGGGTATGCCCCGACTTCAGGAACGACTGCGTGTGCATGGCGAGGCCCCGTGCAAGAATGTGGGAGCGGCGGCGGCGCCGGAGCGGATGGCTCGTCCTCGAGCCGTTCCAGAGAGCCGCGAACGCCGTTGTCCTGGGCCTGTGACGCGACAGGACCCGGGTTTCGCGCGGTTGTCATGCGCCGACGCGCGCTTCCGCCCCGGAATATCGCTGCGGCGCAAAAACCGGGCGCCGCGCCGCAGCGGGTGATGGGTTTTGAGGCTGTGGCCCTCCCTCCCCATCATGGTCCCCATCATGGGGAGGAGGTCTCAAGCCGCCAGCGCCGCCTCGTAGAGGTCGGGGCGGTACACCCGGGACGCCAGCGCCGCTGCGTCCGTGTCGGGCGGCGCCTGGCCCCAGCGGATCATCTCCGACGCCAGCCAGGCGCCGTCGGCCGACC
>Ga0207695_10004588_pt1 | contig 18767 bp, 15 predicted proteins | sample KBSC54metaG_FD_184354 | JGI IMG/M metagenome (GOLD analysis project Ga0207695, IMG submission 184354) | Corn rhizosphere microbial communities from Kellogg Biological Station, Michigan, USA - KBS C5-4 metaG (SPAdes) (version 2) | ecosystem: Host-associated > Plants > Roots > Rhizosphere > Soil... | reverse complement strand
ATCATGATCGAGCGTACTGCCGATCTGATCAATGATAAAAAGATCGATGGTATTACTGCTATTCGCGATGAATCTAATCGCGAAGGTATCCGTATAGTTTACGAGATCAGAAGAGATACCAACGCAGCCATCGTACTGAATAACCTGTACAAATATACTTCGCTGCAAACCTCATTCAGCGTAAATAATATTGCGCTGGTACACGGCAGGCCAATGATGCTCAACCTGAAGGACCTGATCCATCACTTTGTGGATCACAGGTTAGATGTGATCGTTCGCCGTACCAAATTCGAGCTTGCTGAAGCTGAGAAACGTGCACATATCCTCGAAGGCTTACTGATCGCGTTGGATCATTTGGATGAAGTGATCGCTTTGATTCGTGCTTCAGACACTCCGGAAGCAGCCCGCGATGGCTTGATGAGCAAATTCGGCTTGAGCGAAATACAGGCACGTGCTATCCTGGATATGACCCTGAGAAGGCTAACAGGACTGGAACGGGATAAGATCAAGGCGGAATACGCTGAGCTGATGAAATTGATAGAATACTTAAAATCCATCTTAGATGATGAAGGCTTACGTATCCAGATCATCAAAGATGAGCTTGCCGAAATAAGAGAAAAATATGGTGATGAGCGCAAAACCGAGATTGTGCATTCATCTGCCGAAATGATGACTGAAGATTTCATTGAGGACGAAGACGTGGTGATTACCATCTCTCACGAAGGATATATCAAACGTACACCGCTTACCGAATATCGCAGACAGGGTAGAGGCGGAAAAGGTGCTATCGGCAGCAATAGCCGTGATGCAGACTTTATTGAACACCTGTTAGTAGCTTCAAACCACAACTATATGTTGTTCTTCACCGAGGCAGGTCGTTGCTTCTGGCTGAGAGTGTTTGAAATTCCGGAAGGAACACGTATTTCAAAAGGCCGTGCTATTCAGAATATTATTAATATTCCGAAAGAAGAGAATATCAAGGCCTTTATCAAGCTTACCAGTTTGAAAGACCAGGAATATCTGGAAAATAATTTCATTATTATGTGTACCCGCAAAGGTACCATCAAAAAGACCTCACTTGAGGCTTATTCACGTCCGCGCGCCAATGGTATCAACGCCATTAATATTAACGAAGGCGATATGCTGTTGGAAGCCAATCTGACCAGCGGAAGCAGCGAGATCGTTATGGCGCTGAAATCGGGTCGTGCAATTCGCTTTAATGAGTCCACAGTTCGCCCGATGGGCCGTACAGCTACCGGTGTTCGTGGTATTAGCCTGGAGGATGGGAATGACGAAGTAGTAGGCATGATCAGTATCGATAACCCAGAAACAACTGTACTGGTAGTTTCTGAAAAAGGCTATGGTAAACGTACCGACATTGACGATTATCGTGTGACCAACCGTGGCGGCAAAGGTGTTAAAACGCTTAACATTACCGATAAAACAGGAAAACTTGTTGCCATTAAAGGTGTTACTGATAAGGAAGATCTGATGATTATTAATAAATCAGGTATTATTATCCGTATCGCGATTAGCGAATTGAGAACCATGGGACGTGCTACCCAGGGAGTGAGACTGATCACCCTAAAAGGGGATGATGAGATAGCTTCGGTAGCAAAGATCGAACATGATGAAGACGAGGAAATACAGGAAAATATTGAAGGAACTGAAAATCCGGATACTGAACCGTCAACTGGCGAAGAAACTGAATAAAAAATGGCTGGCCGCAAGGTAATTTTACTGTTTGCTATTTCGTTATTTTCCGCTTCAATTGCTTTTGGACAAACAGAAGTATTTAAAAGCGTAGTTAATAACCTGGCCTTTTATAAACAGAAAAAGGACCTTAAATACCTGACCGGCGCCAAAAAATCAGTCGACAGTTTGATCAAAACGCATTCTGACTCAGTCGATCTGCAGAAGAATATATACAAGGCAGTTGTTTATTCGAGCATCGTTTATATCGATTCAACCAACAAAACAAAGCAGCCTGCAAACTTCTTTGATCAGACACGCCGCCATCTGGATAAGCTATTGGCTAACAAAAAAAGCTATAAATATCAGCCAGAACTTGATTATTGCAAGAACTGTATAGCCAATGTTTATTTGCGGCAGGGGTTTGAATACATGCACATGTCGGATTTTAATAACGCTATCGCAACCTTTCAAAAAGCAAAGAAATATGCGCCCGACTTCAAAAATCTGAATGCATATATTGCTTATGCTAATAACAGGCTGGGGAACTTGCTTGATGCCGGTAAATATTATACCGATCTGCTGAAGACCGACAGTACAAAAGCCGAATACATTGAGGCGGCGTCAAATACATTTAAAGCGATAGGAGACACCGCCAAGGCCTTGCAGATATTACAAAAGGGAAGAAAGCATGTGCCGGATGATAAGTTTTTGCTGCTTGATGAGGCCAATATTTATAATAACAAGCGAGATTACCATGCTTTGGAGCCTTTACTGTCCAAATTACTGGATGAAAACCCCAACAATGAAGAAGTGGTTTTTATCAGTGCCAATTGTTACGATCATTTAAATAAATTTGATAAGGCGGAATCATTATATTTACATGCCATTGAATTAAACAGTTCTTTATATGAACCAGTGTATAGCCTTGGCGTTCTGTATCTTAAGACGGGGGTTTTAAAACATGGCAACGATAGTTCAAAAGATATAGCCAGAGCAGGGCAGTGGCTTGAAAAGGCAGCTGAGATAAACCCGAACGATGTTAAAAGCCTGCAATTGTTGCAAATGGTATATGAAAAAACGGGCAACCAGGACCAATTAGACCGGGTAACCGAAAAACTTAAATTAGTAACCAATCAATAACATATGAAAATCAAATTTTTATTGACCGGCCTTTTAGGGGTGATCACCATAAGTGCATTTGCTCAAAAAGGTGAGTTAAGCAATGCTCAGTCTGCATACGAGAAATATGACGGCTTATCGAGAGCAAATTTCGCACTTGCGAAGCCATCATTAACGGATGCAAAAACTTCTATAGATAAGGCAGCAGCAAATGCTAAAACTGCTACCATGCCGCAAACTTATGCGTTAAAAGCAGCTATTTATGCATCATTGGCAGCTCATGAAGCTGATGCATCTGCGGCAGCAACAGAAACGTCGACGGCTGAAGAAGCGATTGCAAAAGCTAAAGAAACCGATACAAAAGGTGAATTTAAGTCACTAATTGATCACGCCAGCCGCGAATTGGCTCAAATACAACTTGACAAAGGCGTAAAGGCTTACCAGGCAAAAAATTATGATGAAGCTTATACCGCTTTTACGGCTGAACAAAAAATATTACCGGGCGACACCACCGCGATGCTTTACGCTGGCGTATCAGCAGCTAACGCAAAAAATTATACTAATGCTATTGACAACTACAAAAAGTTACTGGCAACAGATTATAAGGATAAAGAAAAGATATACATGGATATGCCAATCCTTTATATGTTAAATAAAGATACCACTAACGCGGTGAAGATTGCCAGCGAGGGCGCATCAAAATATCCGAATAATGCTGATCTGCGTAAAACAGAAATCGAAACAAGCCTTTTGGCCGGTCAGCAAGGCGATTTAGTTACGAAAATAGAAGCAGCCATTAAGGCCGATCCGAACAACAAGAAATTATATTACTACGCAGGCTTGACTTACTCGCAAATTGCTGAAAGTTCACAAAAAGAAATAACCAAATTACAAAAGGCTGATAAGACAGCAGCAGCCAAAGTAAAGCCAGGAACTAAGTTCACACCGAATCCTCAGATTGCAAAGTTACAAGCAGACCGTGCAGCAAACTTTGCAAAGGCCGCTGAAGCTTACAAAAAAGCTGTAGACATGGATCCGAATTATTTCGAAGCCGAGTTGAACCTGGGTTATGTAATTATGGCGCCTGCTATTGATATGTACAATGCAGCTCAATTCCTGAACGATCAGAAATCATACGATGCAGCTATGAAAAAAGCAGCCGATCAATTTAACCAGGCTAAGCCATATTTGTTGAAAGCAGTTGAATTGAAACCAGATTCCAGGGACGCGCTCACAAATCTGAAATCATATTATTTGGGTGTTAAGGATACCAACAACGCTAACGATATCCAAAAGAAAATAGATGCTTTGCCTAATAAATAACTGATAGGGGAAGATATTTTTAAAGGCCTGCAAACTTAGCGGGCCTTTAAATTTGAATACTTACTTAACATAATATTAATTATGAGAAAAAATATTCATTTGTCAGATCCATCCAATCTTTCAATTTAAACATAACATCTCTATATAACATCTCTATCGTCCAAAACAAAATCTACCCTGTGAATAAAACAATTTGTGCCGGATTCATTAAGGCCTATCATATCAATGTCACGCCCAGTAAATTATACTGATATTCCAATTCAAATGCATTTAATACACTTAAATGAGCGATCAAATAAGCAAGTGTACTTTCCGCTCCCTGATTACGGTTCACGCCGGCAGCACTCAGGCCATCGCAGCAACCTTTTGTTTCATGATCATAAAGCGGAACGCGAAGCGTGTTCTCTCCAAGAAACCATAGATAACATAAAAACATCTTTTGGATGGATTCGGGTTGATGGTCTACCCGATACGCCTGAATATACATCAGTACCATGCCCATAGTTTCAATCGCCTGCTGATCGAAAATTGGCATTCCGCTATCCCTTTGATACCATCCATTATTACCAACCGGGCTCAAATACCCATTGCTCAATGTGAGTTTATCCAGAAAATTTAAAGCCTCCAGTGCAATCTGTTTCACTTGTTTGTTGCCTGTTATTTCACACGAATGAAGCAGCGCGAGCGGAAAGATGGCATTATCATAGGTCAATTTTTCTTCAAACCAATGCCAGCCATCCTCTCGGTGTTTGCGATAAGCCGCGACGATGATCTCGGTTAATTCATTGAGATGAGCTAACATACGCTCATCTGCAGCATGCACTTGCAGGTAATATGCGATTCCTATTATCGTATTTAATACCCCACGTTGGTGCTTTAACTTTTGAAAATGAGGGACGGAACGGAAAAAGAGTTCTTCTGCAAATTCTTGGTAAGAAGTGTTTGGAGCATTGTTGATCATATAGCCGAGCGCCCATACAGTGCGTCCGAAAGAATCTTCCGACCCTACCTCGTCCAAATAACTCCTGTTAAAGCTTAGGAAGTTCCTGAAGTTGCCGTCGTCCAATTGCATATAATGAATATAACTCAGGTAAACGGGAAGCAAATTGAGCGCCACCTGACTTTTATTTTGGTCATAAGCCATCAATGCCATAATAAGCGCTCTTGAGTTATCATCCAAACAATAGCCTTCCTTTAAGTTTGGAATACCAAATTTGGCATGTTGTACAATCCCAGTATCATCTGTTAATCTTTTAACATGGACGAGACTGAATGCAGGCATAATTTCCGGATCAACCAGCTGATGAAGCTTTTGTTCCTCAAAATTCTGTTTATCGTGGACGGCAGCTTGCAAGAGAACAACATATCCGGCGCCTATTTTGGGCCATCGAAGGTTAAGGCCATATTGATATGCATTGTTTTTCAACTGATAACGCTCAGTATCGTTTTCCAGTAATTCCTTCACTATAACGGATAGCGCACCGGCATCTTTGAAGTTAAATAACCGGCCCCGGTTATTTTCCAGTAACTCGCGAGCGTGCCAGTAAGGAGTAGAAACGATAGCAGCACCGGCACCTACCGCATAAGATAGCGTGCCGCTGGTGATCTGTGCTTCATTCAAATAGGGCGTTACGTAGATAGTTGCAGCGGCCAGGTAGTTTATCAGTTCTTCTTCAGAGACGAAATGATTAATAAAAACAAGATGGTTCTCTACCTTTAGCTGAACTGCAAGCCGTTTAAGGTATTCGCGGTACTCCTCTCCCTGGTTTTTCAGAACCCCGGGATGAGTATTTCCAAGTACTACATATGTCACATCGGGACATTGCGCAACAATATCAGGCAAAGCCTGTATAACCGTTTCCAGTCCCTTGTTCCGGCTAAGCAACCCGAAGGTGAGCAGAACGCGCTTATCGCGGAAAGCTGCAATTTTTTTTACCGGATTTTCGTCGGGCGCTTCCAGATCGGGAACCCCATGCTCAATCAAATTGATCTTTGCAGGAGATATATTATAAATGTTTACCAGGAAATCAACGGCACATCTGCTCATGACAACAACGTTTGCGGATTGGTTGGCGATCTCTTGTATGATTGCCTTCTGCATAAAAGACGGTTCCCGTAGTACCGTATGCAGTATGGCAATCACCGGTTTGATAAGGCAGTTTAGCAGCGGAAGAACATAATTACCATTGTTACCTCCAAATATTCCGAATTCATGTTGCAGCACGCACGCTTCAACAGCGCTGGTATTAATGTAATTAGCCGCTTTGAGATAATCTTCCTGATAATTCTGCCGGATAACAAACTTTACTTCTTGTGGGTAGTCATATTGCTGTAAATCCTCTGAATCGTTTAGGGCCATAACAAAGCTCGTTTCTAACAAGTTGCTTGTTTTTAAATTTAAGCCTATGGCTTGCATCAGGTTTTTATTAAACGTAGCGATCCCGCACTCGCGAGGCGTATAGGTGGAAATATAAGCGATCTTCATATCGTGTGGGGTTGAAAGTTAATGACCTGCTTTAGGCAGGTCATTAAAAAAACTAAGGCAAGGTGATGACAATATTTGAGGCCATTTTTTCATATTAACAACAATACTATCTTACCTAATTAAGATTATAAACAACCAGGTATCCCAAACCCTTGCACAGACAAATTTTCCGGATTCGCTACGAAATTCGATTTTATCTGAGACAGTGTATCCTTTACCAGCCTGAATAGTTCAGACGGGAGTTCCGGCAACGCTTTAATAGAAACGACCGGATGATGTTGTTTTTCAATGGCCACTTTTTCCGTATCCGAAATTACATTGAGCTTCCAACCTTCGTCGTTGCTAAGACCGAACTCTTTGGCACGGTTACAGAGTTCATATATATAAATCCTGGATTGCTGTATAGTTGTCTTTGTATCGATCATCATTTCTCTTTTTAATAACAGGACTAATTTCAATTTTAGATCGTTTTTGACAGTTGATTAAATTATCGGCCAGAAATGTTGTTGTTTATTAGTCAAACCCGCTGCAAGTTCCTGATCGTCCCCGGTTTACTGCCGGCATCGTTTTAAGGAACGAGTAAAGCTAACGTTAATAACCGGTTGCTTTGTCACACCACTCACATATAGGTTACAGATTTTCAGTTAATTATTAATCGGCCGTGCCGTATTTTGTGATGCAGCTTGATTGAACTGCATGAATAAACAGTCTGCGAGGAAATGACTACATTTGTCAGTTACATCTGTTAATTCATAAATGCCGATGCTTTCGTTCTCTATTAATCAAAATGAAGAAGCACGGCTTTCGGTGCTTAAGTCTTATAATATCTTAGATACTGCGGAAGAAAAAGATTTTGATGATCTGACCACGCTGGCCTCTGCTATTTGTCAAACGCCTGTTGCTTTTATTAGTTTAATTGATGACAAAAGGCAATGGTTTAAATCGCGGAGGGGAATAACCGAGAAAGAAGCCTCGATTGAAAGCTCATTTTGTACATATGCCATTGCCTCTGGCAATGATATTATGATTGTAGAAAACGCTACCCTTGATGCGCGATTTATCGAAAATCCGTTAGTTAACATGGAAAATGGGATCACTTTTTATGCCGGCGTGCCCCTAATTAATAAAGACGGTTTTGCATTAGGCTCGCTTTGTGTTGTCGATAAAAGTCAAAAGCAATTGACTGAAGAACAAATTATAGCGTTAAAGATTATTGCCAAACAGGTAGTAGATAAGCTTGAATTAAGGAGAAGTGCCATAGAGCTGGCAAAATTATACCAAGAGCTAATTGATTCTAACCTGTTTATCCAGGGGTTTGCCGCCATGGCTGCTCATGATATTAAAAATCCCATGAGCAGTATCCTGCTTAGTGCTCAGTTAATGAAAAGACGACTGGGAAAATTTCATGATAAAAGCTTCGAAAAATTGCTTAACCTTAATATTAATGCTACCAAACGTTTAATAACCATGTTGGATGATATGATTGCTTATTCCAAATCGCCTCAATTGTTACTAACGCAAAAGCAATTTGTAAATTCGACAGAGTTATTCCAAACAGTAATTAGTTTAATACGGGTGCCGGATAATTTCGAAATTCTTTTACCATCAGAAAATTATCTCCTGAATATTTCAAAAATAGCGTTACAGCAGATTTTGATCAATTTACTAACCAACGCCATTCGTTATAACGACAAAGATCGGGGATTGATACAAATTCGGTGTAGCGAGGATGTTGAGCGTTATTATTTTGAGGTAGAGGATAACGGTATTGGTATCGCCAGGGAATACCAGGAGGAGGTCTTTGGCAACAACTTTACCCTTAATCTTACTGACCGTGAAAATAAAAAAGGTAACGGTATTGGCCTGTCAACGGTAAAGGAACTAATTAAGATATTAAAAGGAATAATCACCGTCCGCTCAGTTATAGGTAAGGGCACAACTTTTAGCTTTAACCTGCCAAAAACTTAACTAGATTTCTACCAAAACTAAAAGGATGATTATAAAAAAGACGATTTAAAATTAATACCACGCTACCAATGGATTAGTGGGTCGAACAGATCTCTTCTGAAAGAGCATTTTCGGAGATCACCTGATCTTCAACAGGCATGACGGTTACATTATGCCGAGTGCACACAAGCACGGATAAATTGAGTTGGTAACATTAATCACTGAATGAAAACTGCGGCATAAATTAAAAAATAGAACATAAATTGTTTGCCCTTATTGGCTTCATCAACGGTGTATAAAAAACTGGAGTTTGCGATTTTCAATAATTTGACTTGTTATAATGCCGAGCATATGCAACTGTAATGGATCGACCAAAATATGATTTTAAGTTTTTTTGGATGTAATTGTAACTTGTATGTATTTATAAATTAAGCAATTATAAAAATGCAAAACTTGGAATCTGAAATTAAATTCTTAGCGATTGGTCAAAGGCGCGGTCAAGCGGCGGGCCTCAATTACGATATTTAACGGATGTAATGATTTGTTTTAGACACTAAAATCACACAAAACGCTCTCAGCGTGTATACAGACGCGTGTTTTAAAGAAAAACCTATATCTTTAAAAACATCATTTGTTTCGAACAACGCATTAGTATTACCAAAACGAAAAACAATGGATCTGCAATTGAAAAACAAAAAAGCGCTTGTTACCGGCTCAACTGCCGGTATCGGTTATGCGATAGCTAAACAACTAGCAAAAGAAAATGCACAGGTTTATGTAAACGGTCGCACCAACGAGCGCGTTGAAGCGGCTATAAAAAAATTAAAGGAAGAAACGGGCAACCAGGATATTCATGGCTTAATAGCTGATTTTTCAAATAGTAAGGAAATCGACAATTTAATTCAGCAACTGCCGGAAGTTGACATCCTGGTAAACAATGTCGGCATATTCGAGCCAAAAGCATTTAGGGACATTACCGACGCAGATTGGATGAAATTTTTCGAGGTAAATGTTTTAAGCGGCGTGCGCTTGGCCAGGGCTTATTTTGATAAAATGATCGCCCAAAACTGGGGTCGTATAATTTTTATTTCAAGTGAATCGGCTATACAGATACCTGATGAAATGATCCATTACGGTATGACCAAAACTGCCCAGATCGCTGTTTCCCGCGGATTGGCCGAATTAACCAAAGGTACCGACGTGACCGTGAATACCGTTTTACCCGGTCCAACATTTTCAGAAGGCGCTGGCGATTTCATTGAAAAATTGGCAAAGGATCAAAATAAAAGCATTCACGATATTGAAAAAGAGTTTTTTCAGTACATGCGGCCAACTTCATTATTGCAACGTTTTACCAGTACTGATGAAGTTGCCAATATGGTAGCATACGTTGCAAGTCCCTTATCATCTGCTACAAACGGAGCGGCGTTAAGAGCTGATGGCGGTGTAGTTAAAGGGATTCTCTAAGTACTGGGCATTATTACTTCGGCGCACCACGACCGTTAAGGACAGTGCGCCGATCCGTTACCAATCCATCCGCTACTACAACCTCTCTAACAACTATAAACTTCTTTAGCTACTACAACAACTCTGATCAAACCCAACTTTATGTTAACGTATGTTAACAGATTAATCATGTTTGAATTGCTCGTTATACATTAGACTATTATTCAAACCGACCGATGCGCAGAAAGCTCCAAATTATTTTTTTGCTGATCACCTTATCACTGCTCGGCATTATTGCTTTCCAAGTGTATTGGGCCTTAAATGCCTTTACGGTAAATAAGGAAAAATTTGACAGCAATATAGATGTGGCTTTGCAACGTGCCATAAACGATTGTAAAAAAGATTACCTGGATTCGCTTCGGACAGTTATCGCACGGCGCCTCTCCCCACCTGAAACTCGTTTGAAAATTGATACTTTAACCGAAACAAGTGATCACAACCTGAAATACTTATCCATTGATTCCATTTCAAATGGGTTTTGGCGTGTTAAAGACAACAGCCTTATCCCCTTTTCTCAATTAAATGCTTACAAAAAGAGGATAGGTCACAAAGCCAGTTTGAGCGAACTAATTGCCGAAACTGCTTTTGATAACCCAGTCCTGATGCACAATATCCTACAGGGTTTTAGTATTTATGACATCACCTCGCATGGTATTATGGGTTTTGCTATGAGTTACGACAAGAATGAGATGGATATACCCGAAGATCGTATCATGAAGTTTGACCCCGCATTAAATAATACCGTTTATGCACTTAGAAAAGATTTTCGGGCGTCCGATAGCATCAAAATAGACCACTATTTAAAGATCGAATTAAATAAACTACATATCAGGGCTCCATTTAACCTGGTAATTTCAACTGCTGCAACGACACCTGCAAAACTGAACTCACACTATAGTGAGACTACTGAATATCACTATAAATATCACGGTTTCAGGATGTTTTTAAGTATCGTCGGCCCCGAATTCTTTGTAAGGGCTGTGATCAGAAACCCACAAAATGCCATCTTGAAAGGCATGTTGATCACCTTGTTAATGTCGGTACTACTTGTGGTGTTAACTGTATTTTGTTTCTGGTATATCTTCAAAACCATTATTCAGCAAAAGAAACTGAGCGAATTGAAGGATGATTTCATCAATAACATGACCCACGAATTAAAAACCCCGATTGCAACCATGACAGTAGCAATTGAGGCCCTGCAGAAATATAATGCGCTGAACGACCCTGAAAAAACGCAGCGCTACCTGCAAACGTCAAGAAATGAGCTTACCCGGTTAAATGATATTGTAAGCAGGGTTTTGAATGTTGCCGCATTTGGTAATGATGAGGTGAAATTGGTTAAAGAGCGTATAAATGTAGATGAGCTGATAAATGACGTGATAGAAATTGAAAAATTAAAGGCAAATAAGCCGGTTACGATTTATTATGAGAATAAGAGTGATATAAAAACAATTAATGCTGATAAGCTACATTTCAGGAATATAATGGTAAATCTGATCGATAATGCCATAAAATATTCCAATGAACAGGTTTTAATCATCATTACGTGCTATAAAGTTGGCGACAATGCTTTATTTTCGGTAAAAGATAATGGCATTGGCATACCGCCTGCGCATATCAGCCAGGTGTTCAATAAATTTCATCGTGTACCCACCGGAAATGTGCACGACGTGAAAGGAACGGGACTTGGGCTGAGTTATGTCAAATACGTGGTAGAGGCACATAACGGCAGCGTTATGGCCGAAAGTGAACCCAATGCCGGCAGCGAGTTTATTATATCTATCCCTTATAATCAATGAATAAAACACGGATACTTTTAGCTGAAGATGAACTGGCACTAGCGCACATTGTACGCGAAAGCCTGGAGCATGAAAACTTCGAGGTGATATTATGCACAAACGGCGAACAGGCCCTGCAGAAATATTTAGAACATAAACCGGATATCCTGGCATTGGATGTAATGATGCCCAAAATGGATGGTTTTGAAGTAGCTAAACATATCCGGCTCAACGATAAGGCCACACCTATCCTTTTCATAACTGCCCGGTCGCAACCTAAAGATGTTGTGGCCGGGTTTGAATCCGGTGCAAACGACTATTTAAAGAAACCTTTCAGCGTTGAAGAACTCGTGGTCAGAATTAGAGTGTTACTAAGCGATAACCGGCTGTTGCAAAAGTCCAAAGTAAAAAAGGACGAAAGCTTTTCTATCGGCAATATCCTATTTAATCCGCATAAAAACACCATACATCAGGGTATAGAAAGCTGGCAACTGTCATCGCGTGAAAGCGATATACTTAAACTTCTATGCCAGCAGGAACAGGATGTTATTTCAAGAAAGTCGCTGCTAAAAACAATATGGGGCGACGACAGCTTTTTTAACGCCCGCAGCCTGGATGTTTATATCACCAAATTACGTAAACGGTTGGAGGCCGATCCGAATGTGCAGATTATCAACATTCGCGGTATTGGCTACAAATTAGTGTGGTGATAACTTGGCCAATGTTGATTTCTTTTTACAGTCCAAATACATCGTTTAAACATAAATTTCGGATATTTAGCCATCATGCTGGTATCTGAAAATGTTTTGAAGTGGGCGCTTCGTTTTTATCCCCCTCTCCTCTTTCAGCGCATTTGGGTGATCAGGTTTGCAAAAAACTTCCGCGGCGTGCGGGTGAAAGTGAACAAGAGCCTGATCAACAATAACTATAATCATTCCATATTTGGGGGGACTATTTTCGCGGCGGCAGATCCGTTTTATCCCCTTCTTTTCCATCAAATATTAATACATAAGGGTTACCAGGTACGCGTTTGGCTTAAATCGGCTCAAATCAACTATCTCAAACCTGGCCGGACTGACCTTTTTTTCGACATAAACATTGCAGAAAATGATATTGCGGAGATTGAGGAGGTACTGAACACGAATGGCAAACATGTGAAGGCCTATCCAATTGAAATGTTTAATAAAGAGGGCGAGTTATGTGTATCGGTATCGAGCGAAATATATATCCGTAACCTGAATTTAACTGAAACCCATAATACGGTTGCTATCTGATGAAAATAATAATGAACGACGAAGTATTTGCTCAAAGAGGGTTTACAATTTCAACGGACAAAAGCCTTATCGATTTTGAGACGGTGTACAACTATCTCAATGATGATTCCTACTGGGCACAAGGAATAACACGCTATCGGATGAAAAAGGCAATTGATAATTCTATTTGCTTCGGGATTTATCATCATGGCAAACAAGCCGGTTTTACACGTGTAATAACAGATATGGCCACTTTTGCGTATATTTGTGATGTATTTATCCTTCCGGAATACAGGCGTTTAGGACTTTCAAAATGGTTAATGCAAACCATTAAACATTATCCCGAGTTTCAGGGTTTAAGACGGTGGTCGCTTGCGACACTGGATGCACATGGGTTATATGAGCAGTTCGGTTTTACCGGGCTTAGTAAGCCACAAAACTGGATGGAGATTTTTACACCTTATCAGAAACCAAATCAAGGAGGAGAAAAATGAATATCAAAAAGCTGATTTTTGAAGGTGAAGGCGTAACACTTGATTTTAAAAAAACCATCACAAGCTGCGAAAAAATTGCCCGCACGATGATATCATTTGCCAATAACAAAGGCGGGCGATTGCTCATCGGCGTTGCAGATGATGGAACCATAAAAGGCGTAAAATCTGAAGACGAAGAACGATATATGATCACCAAGGCGGCGCAGTTTTATGCAAGGCCAGCCTTGGATCCGATTTTTGAAGAAGTTTACGTAGACGATAAGCTTGTATTGGTAGTCGAGATAAAAGAAAGCGATAGCAAGCCGCACTATGCTTTAGCAGAAGACGGAAAATGGTGGGTATATGTTCGAGTGAAGGATAAAAGCGTTTTGGCCAGTAAAATTGTGGTAGATGTATTAAAGCGGTCAGGTGATGATAAAGGCGTCCTGATCGAATACTCCACCAATGAAAAAGCTTTATTGGAATACCTGGAAAAACAGGAACGTATCAATGTAAAAGAGTACTGCGACCTGCTGAAACTGACCCGGCGCAACGCACAGCGGATATTGGTGAATATGGTACTTTCCGGCGTGATACGAATACATACCACTGAGAAAGAAGAATATTATACCGCCGCCTGAGCAAGTTTTAATTTGCTAAATTAGCATTCCCGCAACCAATAGTAATGGAAAACCTTTACCAGAAATACAAGCCCTTTTATAAGGATAGCCTTCGTTTGGCTGTTCCTGTGATGATATCGCAGCTTGGTCATCCGCTTGTACAAATGGCCGACAGTATCATTGTGGGGCATTTTGCGGGTACTATTCCTCTTGCTGCGGTATCGCTGGTAAATAGCATTTTTGGGATTGCAATGGTAATTGGAATAGGGATTTCTTATGGGATTACACCATTAATTGCACAACATAATGGGCGGAACGAGTTTAGTGAATGCGGACAATTGCTGTCAAATAGCTTACTTATCAATTCTATCGCTGGTATTTTACTGTTTGTCGCCATCAGTTTTGGCACGATGCACTTGATCGGGCACCTTGACCAGACTCCGGCAGTGGTTGAGCAAGCTAAGCCTTACTTGTTTTTATTGGGAATATCGCTTATTCCATTATTGGTATTTAATACCTTTAAACAGTTTGCCGAGGGACTTGGATTCACCAAGCAGGCTATGCTGATCTCCATCTGGGGTAATATATTGAACGTATGCCTGGGGATCATCTTCGTGAAAGGGATGTTCGGTATCAAACCTATGGGCATCCGTGGCGTGGGTTACAGTACGCTGATCGACCGGTGTACTATGGCTACAGTAATGGGGATTTACGTCTTCCGGTCGAGGCACTTCCGGAAATACCTGGTTAATTTTGCTGTTAAAAATATTGACAGGCTACGCAGTAGTAAAATATTGAAGATCGGCGCGCCGGTTGCCATGCAATATATTTTTGAAGTAAGTGCATTTAGCGGTGCGGCAATTATGATTGGAACAATAAGCCCGATCGCTCAGGCTGCCCACCAGGTCGCAATAAGTTTGGCTTCGTTAACATATATGGCGGCCAGTGGTATTTCGGCAGCTGCAGCCATTAAATCAGGTAATTTTTTCGGCGCCAAAAAACACCAGGAATTGCGATTGTCTGCCATATCGAGTTATCATATTGCTATCGTTTTCATGGCGATCGCGGCTCTGGCTTTCACTTTTGGCAATCATCTATTACCATGGATTTATACTTCAGATAAAAGCGTTATACTAATTGCATCACGGCTACTTATAATAGCAGCATTTTTCCAATTGTTTGATGGAACCCAGGTTGTTGGGCTTGGGGTATTACGCGGTATGGGTGATGTAAACGTACCAACTTTCATCACTTTTATCGCTTACTGGATATTAGGGCTGCCGGTTGGGTATCTATTGGGCATTAGGTTCCATATGGGCGTTTCAGGTGTATGGTACGGTTTGGTTTTGGGGTTATTAACCTCATCCCTCCTGCTATTTATACGATTCCAGCTGATCAGCAGGAAACACGAGTATGACGTTCCGATTGTGATTGCGCAGGATTAAAAATAAAGATCATGCGCCAGTCGGTAGGTATTACAATGTGCATCTACAATATCCCTGATATCTGTTGAATACCCGCCTCCCATGCTAACCTGGACCGGAATGTGATGTTTGCGGCATTGTTCCAGCACAAAGCGATCGCGTTCTTTACAGGCCTCTTTGCTTAATGCGAGTTTTCCTAATTTATCTGTCGACAAAATGTCTACTCCGGATAAGTAAAATATAAAATCAGGTTTATGCTGATCGATCAATTTGGGCAAAGTGGTCTTCAAAATATCCAGATATGCTTTATCACTTGTACCATCGGCTAAAGGAATATCGAGGTCCGATCTTTCCTTACGATATGGAAAGTTATTAGCTCCGTGCATCGAAAAGGTAAACACTCTTGGCTCGTTTTCAAATATCTGGGCTGTCCCATTGCCCTGATGTACATCTAAATCAATTATTAAGATAGATGATGCTAATTGATTGCTTAATAAGTAGTTAGCTGCAATTGCCTGATCATTCAGCAAACAAAATCCTTCACCCCAATTTGTACCGGCATGATGGGTACCGCCAGCAACATTAAAAGCAATTCCATGATCAAACGCAAAATGACAACCGTCGATTGTCCCTTTGCTGATTCGTTTTTCACGCTCTACTAAACGTGCTGAAAGCGGGAAACCCGTACGGCGTTGTTCTTTTAAAGGCAAGGTCAAGCCCTGAAGCTGATGCCAGTAATCAGCATCATGTGTCAAAAGAATAGTTGCTTCGTCTAACGGTTCTGGCGAAAATAAATTTTCTATAGTGATAGTCCCTTCATGAATTAACTGTTCCGGTATCAACTCATACTTTAACATCGGAAACCGGTGGCCTGGCGGCAATGGGTGTGCGTATATAGGATCGTAAGCTACCTTTAGCATGAGTTTTATTCTAAAACGACCAAAGACGCGTCCAGACGACTTGCAGCCCAGTATACGTCTTTAAATGAATTATAGAGCGGCACTGGGCTTAGGCGGATCACGTCCGGTTCGCGCCAATCGCCAACCACACCGTTTTCTGAAAGATAATTGAAAATGGATTTACCGTTCCTTTTACAAATGATGGATAATTGGCAACCGCGAATATTCGGATCTGATGGTGTAATAATAGTGAACAGTTCTTCGCTGTGTTTGCGGTTGATCTCATGTATCAGATATTCCAGGTAGCCGGTCAGCAAAATGCTTTTTTGACGAAGCATTTCTAATCCTCCGGCTTTCTCGAAGATATCCAGTGCGGCTTTATGGGCAGCCATAAGCAATACAGGACTTGTACTTACTTGCCAGCCTTCCGCGCCATGAGCCGGTTTAAAGCCCTGTGCCATCAAAAAGCGCTTGTCGGGCCTATACCCCCACCAGCCGGCAAATCGTTTTAAATCGGGGCTATTAAAGTGTTTGTCGTGGACAAATATCCCGCTTATCCCTCCCGGGCCGGAATTCATGTACTTATATGAACACCAGCAAGCAAAATCAGCACCCCAATTATGCAATTGCAAAGGCACGTTCCCAACAGCATGTGCCAGGTCAAAACCAACATACGCCCCAGCCCGATGTCCGGCTTTTGTTATCACCTCCATATCGAACACCTGGCCCGTATAATAATTTACTCCTGCAAATAATACCAAAGCCAGTTCATCAGCATGTTGTTCAATGGCTGAAATGATGTCTTCTGTTCGTAAAGTATGTTCGCCTTCACGTGGAAAAACTTCAATAATTGCTTGATCAGGCTCAAACCCATGATAGCTTACCTGGCTCTCAATGGCGTATTGATCAGACGGAAAAGCGCCGCCTTCCATTAATATTTTAAATTGTTTATTATTTGGTACATAGAAACTTACAAGTAATAAGTGAAGATTTACTGTAAGTGAATTCATTACGGTAACTTCATCGGGATGAGCACCCGTAAGATTAGCCAGAGGCTGTTTAAACTGATGATGAAACTGTAGCCAGGGTTCATCACCCTGAAACCAGCCTTCCACAGCAAAGTCTTTCCAGGTGTTGAGTTGAGCGCCCAGATATTTTTCTGTGGATTTGGGCTGAAGGCCTAATGAGTTTCCGCATAAGTAGATTAAATCCTCACCCTTATGCTGTGGTATCAGGAACTCATTGCGGAAATGGCCCAGTTTATCCTGCGCATCAAGATTTTCGGCAAAAGCTAAAGTATTTTGGTAAATCATCAGTCAATATTACGAAATAGCGTAGAGACGCGATGCCTCGCATCTTTGATTATTTGTTCGGTTTGCTTACGTACTTGTTCCCTTTCACATAGAAACGATAGGGCAATAATGCGTCTTCCAATGCATATGCAACACCTATACGGGGAACGGCGGCAATCTGATCGTCGGTAAAAATCAGCCCCCTGTCCTCTATCCAAAGCTGGTCGCTTTGCAAGCTAATACCATTTAATTTACGGTCTATACCCAAAGCCTTGGCAACTGATCCCGGGCCAGCGGTAATATTAGGCTTTAACGAATCCATATTTTTTCTGTTCAACATAACGTCGATACCCACAGTTGGTTCGATAGCCCTGATTAAAATGGCCCTTGGTTCTTCTTTTAGCGAAACAACCACATTTAACATTTCATGAATGCCATAGCACAAGTAGACGTATGCTATTCCTCCCTCTTTGTACATGATTTCAGTACGCTGCGTGCGTCTATTTCCAAAAGCATGCGATGCCTTATCTATGACGCCATTATAAGCTTCTGTTTCAACAATATAACCGCCAGTGATAAAACTATTTATTGAAGTAAACAAATACTTCCCCAAAAGTTGTTTGCTAAGGGACACAACGTCGGCATTGAGATAAAAGGATTGAGGTAGTTTCAATTGATAATATTTTTTAGCCAGTTATTAATTTCTTTCGCTTTAGTATAGATCATGATGTGCGTGCCGCCTTTAATAACAGTTGCGTCTTTTATCCTTTGATAGGGGAAAATCTTGTCTTTATCTCCGATGATGTGATAAACATTTGGCGGAACAGTTTCATTGTCCCAGTGTAAAATAGCACCCAGCGCCCATTTTATAAAATTCGGCGGTGTGCCTTTCAGCATGCTTACAAACAACTCCTGGTGATGCGTTGACATCTTTCCCATCACCATTTTAACAA
>Ga0207695_10004587_pt1 | contig 18771 bp, 18 predicted proteins | sample KBSC54metaG_FD_184354 | JGI IMG/M metagenome (GOLD analysis project Ga0207695, IMG submission 184354) | Corn rhizosphere microbial communities from Kellogg Biological Station, Michigan, USA - KBS C5-4 metaG (SPAdes) (version 2) | ecosystem: Host-associated > Plants > Roots > Rhizosphere > Soil... | reverse complement strand
GGCGATTCGAGTGTTCCGCGAGAATCTGGAAAACCTGCTGCTCGCCCCGCCTGCGGGTCAGCTCAACGTGCTGGCGGTCGATCCCGGTATCCGCACCGGCTGCAAGCTCGCCGTGATTGATGAAACGGGGAAGTTTCTGGAACACACAGTCATCTATCCGCTGGAGCCGAAGAACGACATCGTTGGATCGGTGAAGACCATCAGCGCGCTGATTCAGAAGTATAAGATTCGCGCGATTTCGATCGGCAACGGCACCGGCTCTCGGGAATCAGCGGCGTTCATCAACGATTTTTTGCATCAGGCCGGCTTGAAAGAGGTATTCAGCGTAGTGGTGAATGAATCCGGGGCGTCGGTGTACTCCGCATCCGACATCGCGCGGCAGGAATTCCCGGATCTCGATCTCACGGTGCGCGGCGCCATCTCGATTGGACGCCGATTGCAGGATCCGCTGGCGGAACTGGTGAAGATCGATCCGAAATCGATCGGCGTCGGACAGTATCAGCATGATGTGGATCAGCGAAAGTTGATGAAGGGTCTGGAAGGAACGGTGGAATCCTGCGTGAACCGCGTGGGCGTCGATCTGAACACGGCTTCGTGGGCGCTGCTGCGATACGTGGCCGGCATCAACGAACGCACGGCCGTCAAAATCGTGGAGTATCGCAACGAGCACGGAAAGTTCCATTCGCGCATGCAGCTTACGGCGATCCCCGGCTTCGGGCCGAAAACGTTCGAGCAGGCGGCGGGGTTCCTGCGAATTCGCGGCGGCGATAACCCGCTCGATATGACGGCGGTGCATCCGGAATCGTACGCGGTGGTCGAGAAGATCGCGCAATCGCTGGGCGTGGGAATTCCGGAGCTGATCAGCAAGCCCGATCTGGTAGAGCAAGTGAAACTGGAAGGTTTCCAGACGGAAAAAGTTGGGCTCTACACGCTAGGTGACATTCGCGAAGAGTTGCGCAAACCAGGCCGCGATCCACGCCAGAAATTCACATTGGCTAAGTTCCGCGAGGACGTAAAGACCATCGCGGACCTCAGCGTAGGCATGATTCTGGAAGGCACCGTGACCAACGTGACTGCGTTCGGCGCATTCGTTGACGTGGGCGTGCATCAGGACGGCTTGGTCCACATCAGCGAGCTTTCCAACCGCTACATCAAGACGCGAGTGAAGTGGTGAAGGCCGGCCAGATCGTCAAGGTGAAGGTGCTGAGCGCCGATGCGAAAGTGAAGCGAATCGCGCTCTCGATGAAGGCGCTGGATGAGCGGGGGCCGGCGCCGCGCCCGGAGCCGCCGAAAAAAGAAGCACCCAAGCCGAAGGCGCCGAGTATCGAAGACAAACTGGCGCAGTTGAATTCCCGTTTTCGCACGAGGTGAATGATGATGTACGCAACCCTGCTGGTCCCTGTTCTGGCGTTCGCTCAATATGCTGCGCCCGAACGGCCCCCCGCTTACAAGCCGAGTGACGCCGAGCTGCAGCAGATCCGTACGAAGATCGCGCAGATCCATTCAAACGATCCCGATGTGGAAATCTTTCGGAAGGCCGGGGAGTGGATTCTGCGCTTCCCCGAGGAGTTCTTCACCAAAGTTTCCTACACAAATACGTTGCGGCTGCTCGACATTGGGATTGCGCGGCAGGCACAAAGCGATCGGCCGTGGGCTCAAGCGAAAGGGCGAATTGCCCGTGCCTACCGTTCGCGCATTGACGGCAGCGTTCAGCCGTACGGCGTGATCGTGCCCGATTCCTACGATCCGAACAAACCGGCTCGGCTGGACGTGATTCTGCACGGACGAGGCGATACGATCACCGAGGTCAGCTTCCTGGCTGGGCATCAGTCGGACAAACCGATTCCGGCCGATCAGAATCAAATCGAGTTGGAAGTCTTCGGGCGCACCAACAATGCCTATCGTTGGGGGGGCGAGACCGATGTATTCGAGGCAATGGAGGCTGTGCGCAAGGATTATCGCATCGATCCGGAGCGGATCGTTCTGCGAGGTTTTTCAATGGGTGGCGCTGGGGCGTGGCACATCGGATTGCATTACCCGGATCAGTGGGCGGCCTTCGAAGCAGGCGCTGGATTTACCGAAACGATGAATTACGCAAAGCTGAAGGACGTGCCGCCATATCAGCGCGCCCCGATGCACATCTACGATGCGATGGATTACACGCTGAACATCTTCAACGTTCCGGCTGTCGGGTATGGCGGCGAGATCGATCCGCAGTTGCAGGCGAGCCGGAATATTCAAGCGCAGATCGAACGCGAAGGGTTGAAACCCGCGGATCTGCGCGCGTTATTTCTCGTTGGACCGAACACCGCGCACAAATTTCATCCGGACAGCAAGAAGGAATCGGACGAGTTTATCAACAAAGCCGTCGCGGAGCGGCAGACCTCGCCCGATCACATTCGGTTCGTAACCTACACCACGCGCTACAACAAGTGCTTCTGGATTACTTTGGATCAACTCGAAAAACAATACGAGCGAGCCGACGTGGACGCGACACGGAAGGGCGATACGATCACAATTCAGACGAAGAACATCGCGCGATTCACATTGAAGACGCCGTCCAAAGCAGTGATCGACGGGGAGTCCCTGGCGCTCTCGACGTCATTCGAAAAACGCGGGGCCCAGTGGGGACCGGCACGTTCGTTCGGCGAGTTGCACAAACGTCACGGTCTGCAGGGTCCGATTGACGATGCTTTCATGGACTCCTTCCTCTGTGTTCGCCCGCCGGGGCAGTTCACGGCACAATACGCAAAGTACATGCGGGGCGATCTTCGCGCGAAAGAACCAGCGGCCGTCAGCAAGAGCGACATCGCGGACAACAACCTCGTCCTCTTCGGTGATCCCACGGACAACAAACTGATCGCCGAGATCAATGGGAAGCTCCCGATTCGTTGGGTGAAGGACCGGATCGTTGTGGGCGCCGATTCATTTCCCGCGTCCGAATACAAGCTGGCGATGATCTATCCGAATCCTCTCAACCGGAACCGGTACGTGGTGTTGAACAGCGGTTACACCTTCGGCGAAGCGGCGTTCAAAGGTACAAACGCGCTGCTCTATCCGCGGCTGGGCGATTGGGCGATCATCCGGAAATCGGACAATCAGGTGGCCTTGGCCGGCATTTTCGACGATGACTGGAGCTTGGGTCCTTTGAAGACCGTTGGCAGTTTCAAGTGAATCGGCTTTTCGTCTTTCGCCTCACCTTCCAGGCGGCGAATGAGCAGCTTGGAACCTGCGTAACCGATCTGGTAGACCGGTTGAGAAACGGAAAAGATCGGCAGTTTTACGGACGCCGTATACCGGACATCGTCAAAGCTTCCGATGGCAAATTTTCCCGGTAGCAACGCGCCAACCTCCGCGATCGCTTCTAGAAGCCCCTGCCCCATAGTTCCATTGGAGGCGAAGATCGCATCGGGAGCGCGCTCGCGCTTCAGCAATTCCAAAGCGCAACGGTATCCGCTCTCGTGCCGGTAATCGCCGTAACGGATGAGCGCCGGATCCTCCTTCAAGTCCGCCGCTCGCAATGCGTCTTTGTAGCCTTGCAGCCGTTCCCGGGCATTGTGAATGGAAGAGGGCCCGCAGATGATAGCAATCCGCTTGTGGCCGGCCTGAATCATGCTTCGAACGCATTCCCTGGCTCCAGCGCGATTGTCCACCAGGACCGAATCGCAATCGAAGCCCGCCAGCTTGCGATCGAGAGCAACGATGGGAATCTCGGCGTCCGCCATTTTCTTCGCGCCCTCACTCGCGCCACCGCCCGCGCAGGTCACCAGGAGAACACCGTCGATTCGCCGCGACCGCAAGGTGTTCAGCGCCTGCAGTTCCCTATCCACCTGATCGTCGGTGTTGAAGATCACGAGCGAGTAACCGCACTCCCAGGCAGCGTCCTCGGCTCCGCGCGCCAGTTGCGGAAAAAACGGATTGCAGATGTCGGGAATCACCAGGCCGATCATTCGGCTGTGTTTGCTTTTCAGGCTGCGCGCGATCAGGTTCGGATGATAATCCAGTTCATGGATGACCTTCAGTACGCGTTTGCGGCGCTCCTCACTGACGGGCACGCTGCCGTGGAGGACATTAGAAACGGTTGCAATCGATACGCCGGCACGCTTGGCGACTTCTTTCAGGGTGACCATGGGCTGGACTCACCAGCATAGCTTGAAATGCGCGATCGGGAAAAGAATTGATTGATTTGATGTGTCAAGCCAACTGCGGTTGTTTGGGATCGCGCCTTACCCACCGGAACGCGGGTACCGAGTTTTTCCAGAAGTACTTCTCAGCGGCCGGCCGTCCCTTCGCCATAAAGTACAACTGCAGGATCTCCAGAGCCGTCTTATTTCGGCCTGCATAGACAATAAAGTCTTCGCCGAAGATATCCCAGATGAAATCCAGCACCGGTTTGTAGACAGCCGGATCGAACGGCGCCTGTGCATTCGCCCCGGAGCGGGGTAGCCCAGAGACTTTCGCATAGACATTTCGTTTCCTGAGTTCCTGGAGATTATCCGAGTAACTCTTCAGAACCTCCGGCGCGGTAGGGAGCGCAAGCGCCTGCAGATGACCGAGAACCACCCGCAGCTCAGGCACTTTATCGGTAAGACGCACAGTCGCATCGATCAGGTCTAGCCGCGGGTTGGCGACCTCCAATGTGAGGCCTGTCTGGGCAAATGCTTTCATATTGGCGATGAAGTCCGGCCGGTCGACCGCGGCGACCAGGTCGTGGCCATCCCAGACATTGCCGTACCGGATCCCGAGAAATAACTTGTTGCGATGATACCTTTCCAGATACTCGCGAAACTCCGGTTTCACTGGATCCAGATCGCCGATCGTACCGACAATCATCGGCTCTTTTTCGATGACCATCAGCACCCAGAGATTATCCTCGACCCAGGGGCTCGCCTCGACTTCGATGCCGCCGACGATACCGAGAGGCGTCGCCGTCTCACGAAAATCACGCGGTAAAAATGGAGGCGGATTCGGGGTCTTTGGATAGGGTGCGCCCTGAGGGCGAGTCGCGTCGTAAAGATGGAAGTGGGTATCTATGATTGGGATAGGATCTCCTTGCGCCCCGGCCAAGGTAGAGGTAGCAGTGGCGCCGGCGGCCGCCATGAGAAACGCTCTGCGGCTCGATAGGGCGGCGGAACTTTGGGTGGACCCGTTATCGTCGATCATCCGGCGTGAACTCCTTGTCAGCCCTGAATTCTACATCAGATGGACGCGTGCCGCACCAGAAGTGGGCAATCAGAAGTGGGCAATCTTCAAAGTGGTGGGCTGCGAAACTCAATTAGAGCGATTCTAGAATTCAGCGCCCGATTGGCAAGCTCATCGGCATGTTGCGCTGTTAATTGGACACGTCGCCAATTCTCCCGGAACGCTAGTGCCCTTTCTGAAGCTCATCCGGTTGAGGGTCATGATGCGGTACTCTCAAGGTTTATGAGTTTCGGACAGCTCACCAAACAGCTTGCGAAGGAAGCGCTGTTGGATTCGTTGCGTCCTCCCGACGCGGCGGCGCGTTCGGAGTCTCTTGGTACCGTGGCCGCGCCCGCGGCGTCTCCGCCTGACAATCTCGCCGCAATTCTGATCGCCCAGGTCCAGGCCATGCAGAACGGACTCAAGGACGATCAGGAACTCGTGGTCCTTTGCACGGCCGGCCCGGAAACGCTGCGAGTGCTGGAGATCTTTGCCCCGTCGAAGCGGCTTTTGGTGCTCACGGGCATCGACTCGGACCGAGCCGTCACGCGCCTAATCTCGCCTGTGGAATCCTTGCAGTTGGTGTGCAAGACGATGTCCGTCCAGGCGGGCACAAAGCCGGCCCGCATCCGGTTCATCACGCCGAAACTGCCGGCCTAAAAGGCACTACTCGTGCCGCAGCGCCGTCATCGGGTCGATGCACGACGCTCGCCAGGCTGGAGTGTAACCGGCGGCCAGTGCGGCGGCTATCAGGATTGCTACCGCTAGGGAGATCGCTTGTGGATCGTTGGGCTTTGTGCCGTAGAGAAGTGGCGCCAGAAAGTGGGTTGTTTCCCAGGCCGCGGCCAATCCGATGAGAAGTCCGGCGCTGACCAACGCCAGGACTTCGCGGAGTACCATCCAGATGATGCCTCGGCGCTCTGCGCCGAGCGCCATGCGGATGCCGATTTCGTTGGTGCGCTGCGCGACTGCGTAGGCCATGGTCCCATAAAGACCGACGCATGCGATGAGGAGGGCCAGAGCCGCGAAGCCTGTGCAGAGGTCAGCGAAGGTGCGTTCCTGGGTGATGGTCTGATCGATTTGACGCGCCTGTGTATTGATGTTGGTGATGGGAACTCCGGTTCCGGTTTGATCGACGATCTGGCGGACCGTTTTGGTTAGTGCGAGTGGATCGCCGGCCGTCCGGAGTTCAAAGAACATTTGTCTGATGGGGTTCTGCGTGTAGGGAGTGTAGACAACCGTCGGGATTTCCCCAGTTAGCGCGTTGTAGTGGGTGGTTTTGGCCACGCCGATGATCTCAATGTCAGCGGGCTTTTTGGGATTGCCGATTCCGATCATGCGGCCAACGGGATTCTCCTTCCCAAAAAACGTTGTGGCGAATTTCTCTGTGACCACGGCAACGCGCGGAGATGCCATGTCGTGTTCCTCGATCCCGCGTCCCAACAAGATGGGGATTTGCATGGTACTGAGAAACGATTCATCGACGTTGAGGAGGCAGGTTTGATCCCGCTTGCCTTCCCGAGGCTGTGTGCCCGGGATCACGACGTCTTGCGAACTCCAGTAGTGGGCAATGAGAGGGAAATCAGACAGTCCGACGCTGCGGACTCCTGGAATTGTGCGGAAGCGATCCCGCATATCGGCGTAGAAGCGGCCCAGCGCGGCATCCTTGTATCCGGCTTGCCGCGCGTTCAGGCTGAAGATCAGAATATTTTCCCGGTTGAAGCCGAGGTCGATCTTGTTGAGATTGGACACGGTGCGGACGAACAGATTTGCCGCGATGACCAGCAATAACGAGAGTGCAATCTGGGCGACGATGAGAAACCGGTTCGCTCCGATCGCGTGGCGGAGTCGTCCGCGGGGCGCGCTTGCTCGGGTTTCCTTGAGCGCCGGTGTGAGATCGATTTTGGTGGATTGAATAGCGGGCGCGAGTCCGAAGATTATTCCCGTGATGATAGCGAGCGCCAGCGTAAAGCCGAGAACCGGCAAACTTAGATTGGCATGCAATGTGAAATTCTCGCGGCCATTTGCGAGCAGCCAGGTGATTGCCTGAATTCCCCAGAACGCGACAAATAGTCCGAGCACTCCACCCAGGAGCGAAAGCACCACGCTTTCCGTCAAGAGCTGCCGCACAATTCGCAGACGGCCGGCGCCGAGACTGAGACGCACCGCCATCTCGCGCCGGCGGGCGGCGGATCGTGCAAGCAGCAGATTGGCAATATTCATGCAGGCGATGGTGAGGATGAGAGCGACCATGGCCATGAGAAGGTAGAGCGGCTGAGAATATCGCTCCCTTAACGAGTCGAGGCCGGAAGCGCCTTCCTGGAGCCATAACGCCGGCATATCGATCTTTTCTTTGGCGGTGGAAGCGGTGCTTTCCACATACGAATGAAATTGCGCCGCTAGTGCGGTCTGAGCCTGTTGGATGCTAACTCCGGGACGCAGGCGCCCCATCATTTCGACCCAGTAGAAATTGTGGTTGAAAAACATTCGCTGCCCGTCCTCGCCTGGGCTTTGGGCTAGCAACGGAGCGGCGTGCAGAGGGATAAAAACATTCGGCGCTACTGACGCGTCAACCCCGAAAAACCCAGGCGCGGAAACACCGGCGATGGTGAACGGGACTTTGTTGATGAGGATCGACTGTCCGATGGCGTTTGCATTGGACGAGAAACGGCGTTGCCAGTAGTTGTAGCTGATCACGGTTACTGGAGTGGCGCCGGGGCGATCGTCATTGTCCTGGATGAGGCGTCCCGCCGCGGGCGGCACGCCGAGCCCGCTGTAAAAGCCGCCTGACACGTACAATCCCTGGACGACTTCCGCTTGCTCGTGAACGACGATGTTGAGCCCCCACGCGGAGGCATAGGCAAACATTGTGGACAGTACATTCTGATTTGAGCGGAGAGTTTCATACGCGGCGAAGGGATAGTTGGGGCTGATGGCGCCGGACCTGCTGCCGTTCAGGCCGTGAACGACCGCCGGCATATCTTTGGCGCGCCACTTGAGGATGACCAATTCCTGAGGACGCTCCACAGGCAATGCGCGCATGAGGATGGCGTCCAGAAAGCTGTAGATGGCGGTGTTCGCTCCTATTCCCAGTGCGAGAGACAGTACCGCCATCGTTGTGAATAGCGGGTTCACCGCCATGGCGCGCAGAGCGTAACGAATATCCTGGGCGAGCTGTTCTACAAATGTCCAAGTCCACATGGTGCGGCTCTCCTCTTTGAGCAATGTAATGTTTCCAAAATGACGGTTGGCCTGCTCGGCGCTGCCTTCCGCCGCGGCTTTCAGCGCAAGATGATGGCGCATTTCGTCATCGAGATCTTTTTCGAATTGATCGCGGCGAAGCAGGAAGCGCAGTTTGCGGAGGAGTTCTCGCATAGCCATTTCACGCGGGCTGGATGACGCGGACAATCGCGGCCATCACCCGTTCGAATTCCTTGATTTCGCTCGCGAGCTGCTTTCGGCCTTGCGGCGTCAGGCTGTAGAAGCGCGCGCGGCGGTTGTTTTCCGATTGTTTCCATTCACCGGCCACCCAGCCCTTGATAAGCATGCGCTGCAAGGCGGGGTAGAGAGAACCTTCTTCCACCTGCAAAACGTCGCCGGAAATCTGATGGATGTGCTGGGCGATTCCGTAGCCGTGCATTGGCCCCAAGCGGGCGAGAGTCTTGAGGATCAGCATGCACAGAGTACCGGGCGGGATGTCAGGGCGTTGTTCCATAGAGAAACTATACGACAGTTAGACTATGGAACTGCTTGGCGGTTAGCACGAATGTTATTCTGCCCGTATGTCCGTCGTGGCCGCGGTCACCTTCACCCACCCAGGCGCGCTACGTATCGTCGCTCGACAATAGAAAACGCCGGCATTTGCCATGGACAAGGAGGTCACGGAATGGTCGTGAATCGCTCTGGCCCGCCTGGAACTATCGTTCCGACGCTGATCTACGATGACGTGGCGAAGGCGATCGAGTGGTTGTGTGGCGTTTTCGGATTCAAGGAACGTCTGCGGATTGGCGGCTCAGACGGAAAGATCGGCCATGCCCAGCTCGCATCGGCGAAGAAGGCGTGATGCTGGGCGAATCCCGTATCGCGTCGCACGATAGCGCTAAGTCTGGTCCCGCCGCGCCCTAACGAGGTGAGCCAGGTTCTGCTCGGGCACGTCGACGACGTTGTCATACATATGGGTAGACAGCATTGATGAGACTCTCGCTCGGGTCACCGCCCATGGCAGGGAAGTCGTCAAGAGTGAGCAACTCGACTCCCGGCTCGAGGCGCCGCGTGGATCGCGACCTTCTGCGATCCCGCGGGAAATCTGATCGGCCTCTATCAGGAAGGCCTGCGCTGAACGTCGGACTTTGTCTGCAGGTCTGAAAAACCGGCCGCCGCTTCCTGGACATCAGGAGGGAAGTCCGCGAACTCCTGCACTTGGCGAATCTCGATCACATCATCGCCGAAAACCGGACACTGCGATGCCCATTTGACCGCCTCTTCCTTCGACTTCACTTGAATCATCCAGTAGCCGCCCAGAACTTCCTTTGTCTCGATGAACGGGCCGTCGACAACCTTGGGCTTCCCCGCTGAGAACTCGACACGCGCACCCATCGAGGGCGGGTGCAGGCCCTCGAGGCCGAGAAGCACTCCGGCATTCTGCAGTTCGGCATTGTACTTCGTCATGGCAGCCACGGCCTCGGCGCTGGGCATGGCGCCCGGCTTGGCCTTCTCATACCCTTTCGGGATCATCAGCATCATGAATCGCATTGTTATTTTCTCCTTGGAATTTCCCGCAAAACGGAGCCTACCTCGCGACACGGGCGTTCGACTTATCCCGTTTGCGGCCAGCTCTTTGCGGCTTCTGACTTAATATCGAATGAGGCTTCGCGAGATCGACAGGTCAGGAATCTTTTTTCGAAAAACTGAGACGCAGCAGATTCCCGGAAGGATCGCGCACCAGGACTCCGTCCGCTGTCTCTTCCATCGGAATTCCGGCCGCTTGGATTCTACCGGCCACGCGCTTCCGTTCGGCCTCATCCGGCAGGGCGACTACGAACTCCTGCAATCCCACAGCGTTCGCGGGAGGCGGCGGAGCCCCGGCGCTCCCCCACGTATTGGCCGCAAAATGGTGATGGTATCCGCCCGCCGAGAAAAAAGACGCTGAATCACCGTAGCGGGCAGTGATATCGAAACCAAGGACGTCATGATAGAAACGTTCGGCGGCCGGGATATCCGCCACGCGCAAATGTACGTGGCCCATTCTGGCGCCCTCCGGCAACCCGGACCAGGATTGCGTCTGCCCATCGGCTTCAGCGATCAAGCTTTCGACATCTAATCGATCTGTGGACATGCGAATGCCGCTCACGTCTCGAATCCATTCCTGGCGCGGGCGGTCTCGATAGAGTTCGATCCCGGTCCCCTCGGGATCGGCAAGGTAAACAGCCTCGCTGACAAGGTGATCCGCGGCACCCTGCAGCCGGCCTCCGGCTTGGATGTAATGCCGTAGCATCTTAGCCAGTTCCACGCGCGACGGCAGCAAGATGGCGAAGTGGAAGAGTCCAGTTGAATGCAAAGCGCGGCGGGCGGCCGGATTCCCGATCAGAGTCAAGAGCTTGCGTCCCGTGGTCCCAAGCCGGGCCGAGGATTCGTCCTGGAATAAGATTTGAAAACCTAGTTTTCGGGTGTAGAATTCCACCGCCTGGTCCAGGTTGGAGGCAGTCAATGTTACCGCTCCAGCACTTGTTTCCGGATGAATCGTGGCTGGCATCCTCAGCTCTCCTGTTTCGCGCAGGATGCGTACCAGAAAAACTCGCCGGTGGTTCGCACGTCCGCTCGAAAGCCGTGCTGCTCCAGCGTAGCCTTCAACGTCGAAGGGTCGTAGTAGATCTTCACAATCCGGAACTCCCGCCCGTCCTTCAATTTACGGGTCTGATACATCTGATCCGCAGACTGTTCATAGGGCAGGGAATCGATGGCAAAGACCTGCCCTCCAGGTTTTACAGCGCTGTAGACGGTCTTCAGAAAGGTTGCAAGCTGGCCGGGGGGTACATGGGACAGCCAGAAAGCGAAAAAAACCAAATCATACTGCCTCTCAGGCTGCCATTCAAAGATATCGCACTGTAAATACTTTATGGCAGTCCGCCCGATTTTACCTCGATTAATTTCAATTACTTCCGCCGAAGCGTCGATGGCTGTAAGATCGCCGGTCATTGCAGTGAGTGCCTCGGTCCAGATTCCGGTACCGCACGCCAGCTCTAATATGCTTTCGAAGCCACCCAGTCCCACAACGGCCCTCTGAAGCGTTTTTACCTCTTCAACCCAGCGATGGTTCCACCCCGGACCGCGATCATAGCGGCCTAGTCGATAAAACCATTCATCATATTCGGACGCCCGCTCGCGGTAATAGTGTTTTTGCTCTTCGAGAATGCGGTCCACGCCTTAGTTGTAGCATGTAAGGTCATTTTTCCACGACACCGAAAAACTTTCGGTATTTTTTGTTAGCTGGGGTTATCACTAGGAGCGCTTAAATACTTGAAAAAACATGGAGTTGTCTGCGGAGGGGAGGTTTACTAGAGATGGCACGAGAATTGCCAACTAACGTGCGTGGCCTAGGGCCAATAACCAATAGACGCTACAACAGGTCGAAACTATACAGATTCGGGAGATCAAAACATGACAAGAGACGACTACGGCAAGGCATACCAAAAGGGATATGGCATGACGGTCCGCTTTCTGGTTTCACGGGGGCTGCCTTACGATACAGCTCAAGAAACGGCACAGGCCGCGTGGGCTAAAGGTTGGGAACGTATAGGGCAGTTGAGGGACCAGTCGATGGTCTTGACTTGGATGAATAGTATCGCTCTGAATATCCACCGTAGTCATATCCGCCGCGAGCCTCTGTCGCAGACACTGCCAGAGCTTTCCACGCCTCCACGCGTTAATCTGGCAGCGATCGATGTGCGCCGCATTCTCGAAACCTGCAAGAGCAATGACCGTCTGGTTCTCCAGCGGCACTACCTCGAAGGTTTCAAAGTTCAGGAAATCGCCCAGGAGCACGGCTGGACGGAGACTGCTGTGCGGATTCGGTTGCTACGCGCACGTCGATCGGTAGGCAAACGGCTCGGGTGGAAAAGCCAGCCAGGTAAAAACCTCCGCGCCATTCAGATTGCCCGGGCGACTACCGCTCCAGGAATGGCGGCATAACTTCCACGTAAGAATTTCCGTAAGCACGTGTCCTGCTAGGCGGTCCCTCTCGGGATTCAACAATTTGCAGATTGGCAAGGCGCGTGCAACCCTTCAATCCGGCTGGTAACGGGCCGGCCAAATAGACACAAAGGAGAGTCCTATATGTTGTACTACGCGTTGGTTTTCTTTGTAATCGCGCTCATTGCTGCGGTCTTCGGCTTTGGCGGCGTTGCGGTCGCAGCGGCCGGCGTTGCCAAGATACTGTTCTTCTTATTCCTCGTCATCTTCCTAGTTACGCTTGTCATGGGCATGGCTAGACGGGCTTGAATCAGTTCCGCAGTGTAATTCAGTGCAACAAGGAGGTAAGAGAAAGTGGCAAATGGAAATCGAGCGGCATTCGGTATCTATCCGGACACAAGCACGGTGAACGATGCCGTCGAGGCGTTGAAGGCTTCGGGGTTTCGTCAGACCGATATCTCCATCCTTTACGCCGACAACGTTGGATCGAAGGACTTCGGCCATCAACGTAATACCAAAGCGCCAGAGGGTGCGGTGGTCGGTGGCGGGGTTGGACTTCTGGTGGGTGGCCTTCTAGGATGGCTCGTCGGTTCGGGGATGGTGCCAATTCCGGGGATGGAGTTTCTCACTTCGTCCGGCCCGGTATTGACGGCAATCGCAGCGGCCGGCGTAGGTACATGGCTCGGTGCACTCATAGGCGCGTTTTTTGGCGGCGCGATGCCCGAGTACGAAGCGAAACGCTATGAAGGCCGTATTCGCAAGGGCGGCATTCTACTTTCGGTGCATTGTGACAACCGCGAGTGGGAAAAGTCCGCAACGCAGGCGTTAAAGCGCACTGGGGCAGTAGACATTGGCACTGAAACAGAGGCGAGAGCAGATTTTGCCAAGAGCCAAAAACCGATGCCACGAACTCGCGTTGCTTAGTTTGTCCGTACTACTCTTCTTCCCGCGATCCGGAATTTGCCAGACACCACGAGTTGAAGGGCCTCGCTGTACACGCGGTGTTCCTCCTTGAGAATGCGAGCGGATAAGGAATCCACGGTATCGTCGTCGAGCACTGGAACGGTCGATTGCAGGATAATCGGACCGGCATCCAGGTGCTCGTCGACGAAGTGGACTGTACACCCACTCACTTTTGCCCCATATTCCAAAGCTTGATGTTGGGCATCCAGTCCGGGAAAAGCGGGCAGCAGGGACGGATGGATGTTCAGAATCGCCGCTGGGTAGCTGCGGACGAAATCCGCTGACAAGAGCCGCAGAAATCCCGCCAGGCAAACCAGTTCTACATCGTTCCGCTTTAATTCCTCCATCACCATCTGGTCGTAGACTACTCTATCGAGACCTTTGGAAGGAATGCATACGGCATTCAGCCGGCGGTCTCGCGCCGTCGCGAGGCCTGGTGCCTCCTCACGATTCGAAATAACAATAGCAATCTCCGCGTCGATGCGACGCGCCGCAATGCTATCCGCAATAGCCACGAAATTCGAGCCGCGGCCGGAAAGCAGAATTCCCAAACGTGTCATTTGTAAATCACGCGGTTCTTGGTTGTGCGCGGTTGCCGAATTACGCAGCCTACCTGATAGAATTTTTCACGAATGCCGCGAAGTACACCCTCCGCCGCCGCCAGATCCCGTTCCGCGACAGCGAAAACCATACCGATACCGAGATTGAAACTGCGGCGGTAATCGTCGTCCGGAATCTGACCCAAATTGCGCAGAAATTCGAAAATTGGCAGCACGGGCCAGGAACCAATCTCGATTTCGGCCGCCAGAGTCTTCGGCAACATTCGCGGGGTGTTCTCCGTGATGCCGCCGCCGGTGATATGTGCCGCACCTTTCAGTACCCTCGCTTTCATTAGCGCCTGAATAGGTTTTAGATAGCTGCGGTGTACTTTTAAAAGCTCGTCCGCAATGGTGGATTGAAGCTGTTCAACAAACGTCAGGGGCTCGTGGCTGGCGACTTCAAACAGCAATTTACGTGCTAGCGAATAGCCGTTCGTGTGAAGCCCGCTAGAAGGGAGTCCCAGAAGTACATCCCCGGCTTTGATAGTTTTGCCGGTCAGCAAACGGCTTTTTTCCACGGCTCCCACAATGAAGCCGGCCAAATCGTATTCGCCCGGCGCGTACATACCCGGCATTTCCGCCGTTTCGCCGCCGATGAGAGCGCACCCATTTTTCCGGCATCCCCGCGAAATTCCCTCCACCACTTCGCATGCCACCGTCGCATTCAGTTTTCCCACGGCAAAGTAGTCCAGGAAGAATAATGGAGTGGCGCCCTGAACGGCGATATCATTTACACAATGGTTTACCAGGTCCTCTCCGACGGTGCCGTGCCGCCCCGTCAGAAATGCGACCTTGAGTTTCGTTCCGACCCCGTCCGCGGAACTCACCAGCACCGGTTGCTGGAAACCCGTCAGGCGATAACCAGCTCCGAAGCTGCCGATGCCTGTCAGGACGTTCGACGTCATTGTCTTTTGGGCGAGAGTCTTGATGCGCGCGACGGCCTTGTCGGCTTCGTCGATATCCACGCCCGCGTCTTTGTACCGCATTGGTTTTTCGCTTTGCATTGAGTGGAACCTTTATCATAACGGTGATAGCAGGTGGGAGCATCGATGGGGAAAATACTGGGATTGGCAGTGCTTTTGAGCGCGGCGGCCGTGCTCGCGGAGGTTCCATCGGCGATGGCGGTGCGGAACGCGCGGGTGGTGACCGTGGCGGGATCCCCGCTTGCGCATGGAACCGTGGTTTGGCGGAATGGCCTGATCGAAGCGGTGGGTGAAAACATCGCCATACCGCCCGATGCGTGGGTAATCGAAGGTGAAGGACTCACGGTCTATCCGGGATTGATCGATGGCATGAGCACTCTCGGGATCACCGATGAAAGCGCTTTGCCGTTGCCTCCGGCGCCGCCGCCTGGATCAGGGCGTGGGTCACAGCAACAGCCGCAGCAGTCGCAGCCAGTGAGAGGTCCCGAGGATCGTCCCATGACCACGAGTTGGCTGAAGGCTGCCGATCTGGTGAAATCCACCGACACCCGAATTGCAGGCGCGCGCAATGCGGGCTTCACCACCGCCGTGACGTTTCCGATGAGAGGCATTTTCGCCGGACAAGGCGCGGTAATCAACCTTGCGGGCGACCGGCCGGGAAAGATGGTGGTTGCCTCGCCGGTTGGACAATTTCTGACCTTCATCACGCCCAACGTGGGCAGTTTTCCGGGTTCGCTCATGGGCGCGTTCGCTTACGTGCGGCAGATTTATCTCGACGTCGATCATTACCGCATGGCGAAACAGATGTATGCGAAAAATCCTTCCGGCATGGCCCGTCCGGATTACGACCGGGCGCTCGAAGGAGTGATGGAATCGGAGCGGGTGCTGCTGCCCGCGCAGCGCGTCGTCGATATAGACCGCATGATCCGGTTTGCCGGCGAACTCAAATTGAAACCGGTGCTCTACGGCGTTCCCACTGGTTATGCCGCGGCGGATCTGCTGGTCAAGTCCGGAGTTCCGGTGTTGGTGAGCCTGAAGTGGCCGGCAAGGCCACGCGACGCGGACCCGGATCGTATCGATACGCTGAAGACGCTGCGGTTATTCGAAGATGCGCCAAGAACTCCGAAGATATTAGCGGCGAGTCACGTAAAGTTCGGTCTTTATTCGGACGGCATCACGAGGCGAACCGATCTGTGGAAAGCGGTGAAACGCGCTATGGAAGCGGGGCTCTCGGCCGACGAAGCGGTGCGCGCATTCACGCTGAGCAACGCCGAGATCTTCGGAGTTGCGGACCGTTTGGGGAGTATCGAAAAAGGGAAGATCGCCAATTTGCTGATTACGAATGGCGATCTGTTTGAGGAAAACACGAGGGTGCAATGGGTGATTGTGGATGGAAGAAAATTCGAGCCGGTTCCAGAGCCGGCTCCAGCCGGCGACCGGGAGGAAACACGATGAGAGCGCTTTTGGGACTTCTGATCGCGGCCGGTCTCCAACTGGGAGCGCAATCGCCTATCCTGATACAAAACGCCACCGTCCTTACCGTCACCAAGGGCACGCTGCATACGGGTTCGGTGCTTATCCGCGAAGGTAAAATCGCCGAAGTGGGCGAAAAGGTCATGGCGCCGCCAGGTACGAAAGTGGTCGATGCGAATGGACTGTTCCTCATGCCGGGTATCATCGACTGTCATTCGCACATCGCCGCAGACAGCATCAATGAGAGCGGTGTTTCAGTGGCCTCTATGGTGGGCATCTCCGACGTGCTGAATCCCGAGGCCATCGCCATCTATCGCGCGCTGGCCGGAGGCGTGACCACGGCGAATATTCTGCACGGCAGCGCGGATGCTATCGGCGGCAAATGCACGGTAATCAAAACGCGCTGGGGCAAGAGCGCCAGCGAGCTTGTATTTGAAGGCGCCAAACCCGGCATCAAGTTCGCTCTCGGAGAGAATCCGAAACGGCGCGGCGCGGTTACGATCAATGCCGCGCCTCCCCGCTATCCCTCGACTCGAATGGGTGTGGAAGATGTTATCCGGGAGGCCTTCACGGAAGCCAAGGCTTATCAGAAAGAGTGGAACGAATATCGCGCGAAAGCGGAAAAGGGTGAAAACGTATTGCCCCCGCGCCCCGATCTGAAACTGGAACCGTTGGTGGAAGTTCTTGAAGGCAAGCGATTGGTGCACGCGCACTGCTACCGCTCCGACGAGATCCTGATGCTGCTGAGTGTAGCTGATGAGTTCGGCTTCAAAATCCGCACACTCCAGCATGTGCTCGAAGGCTACAAAGTGGCCAAGGAAATCGCGGCGCATGGCGCTGGAGCGTCCACATTCGCCGATTGGTGGGCTTACAAGGTAGAGGCGTTCGACGCCATTCCTTACAACGCCGCTGTTATGGTTCGCAAAGGAGTGCTGGTATCGCTGAATTCAGACGACGCCGAGTTGATGCGGCATCTCAACGGCGAAGCGGCGAAGATGATGAAGTACGGTGGGCTGAGCGAAGACGAAGCGCTTTCCCTCATCACTATCAATCCGGCTAAGCAACTGGAGATCGACAATCGCGTCGGCTCGATTGAGGCCGGAAAGGACGCCGATCTCGTTCTCTACGACAAGCACCCGTTATCGAATTTCGCCAAGGTCCAGAAAGTTTTCATTGACGGCAATCTCTACTTCGATCGCGAAAAAGATCTGGCCGAACGTCCGGCGTTGGACGCACAAAAGAAGGGCTTGATTGAAAAGCAGAAGCAGGATCAGCCGAAACGCGTTGGGCCCGGCTCACGGAGGCCATCGTGAAAATACTGCCTGCAATTCTCTTCAGCGCTGCTCTGGCCGTGGCATCGGAAGACGACAGCTTCCTGATTCGCAATATCACCGTACACACGGTTTCCGGCGGCGACATCCAGAACGGATCCGTCCTTGTTCGCGACGGCAAGATCGCAGGAGTGGGCGCGAAACTGGCGCCTCCGAAGGGTATCAAGGTAATCGAGGGCAAATCGCTGCACGTTTATCCTGGACTGATCGACTCCGGAACCAACGTCGGCCTCCAGGAGATTGGAGCCGTTCGCGAAACCAACGACTTCACTGAAATGGGAGATTTCAATCCGCAGTTGCGAACGGAAATTGCCGTGAATCCGGCCAGCGAGCACATTCCGGTGATCCGTGCGAACGGCATCACTACAGTTATGACACTGCCGGAGGGAGGGATGATCGGTGGCCAGGGGGCCCTGATGCATCTCGACGGATGGACATGGCAGGAGATGGCTGTAATGCCGTCTGCGACAATGCACCTGAACTTTCCTGTGCTTGGCGCTGTACCGCCCGGGCAGCGGTCCCCGCGGCCAACAGCATTCGCCGAGCAGAAGCGCATTTACGACGGCAAACTTCGTGAGTTGCACGAATTCTTCGAGCAGACCCGCCGGTATCAGAAGGCGAAGTCCGCCGCAACCGCGGATTTCCAGCCGGACCTCAAATTCGAAGCGATGCTTCCGGTGCTCGAGGGCAAACTGCCGCTCATGGTGACTGCGGTGCGTGAACGTGCGATTAGGGATGCCATTTTATTCGCTGCGAAGGAACGAATTCATATCGTGCTGGCCGATGTTCGAGAACCGGGCAACCTGCTGGCGGAGATAAAGGCGAAGAATATCCCGGTCATTCTCGGCCCTACGCTGGCTCTTCCGCTGGAAGAAGACTCCCCGTATGATTCACAGTTCACCTTGCCGAACGACCTGTACAAGGCCGGCGTCAAATTTGCGTTCGCTACCTTTTCAACGGAGCTCACGCGCAATTTGCCCTATCAGGCGGCGAACGCCGTGGCGTTCGGGCTGCCTTACACGGAGGCGCTCAAGGCTGTGACCATCAACGCGGCGGAAATCTGGGGTGTCAGCGATCGCATCGGTTCCATCGACGAAGGAAAGTGGGCCGACC
>Ga0207695_10004582_pt1 | contig 18781 bp, 41 predicted proteins | sample KBSC54metaG_FD_184354 | JGI IMG/M metagenome (GOLD analysis project Ga0207695, IMG submission 184354) | Corn rhizosphere microbial communities from Kellogg Biological Station, Michigan, USA - KBS C5-4 metaG (SPAdes) (version 2) | ecosystem: Host-associated > Plants > Roots > Rhizosphere > Soil... | reverse complement strand
GGGGGCTTGGTCTATTTCTCTGTGGGGGTATTTGAAGAGGGGGGAGGGGGATGCACTATTAAGTTTAAGATTTATTAGGGGGATTAGTTAGTAATCGTTAGTTTTACTGTTAGTTATTCGTTAGTGGAACTAGATTTGAGAACTAAAAACTAAAAAAGCAAGTATGCAAGAACTAATTGTCAAATTGAATGAAATGGTTGAGTCAGGCGTGAAGAAAAGTGAATTGGAAGAATCTATCGGGCTGCCGTTGAATAGTCTTTCCGCTGTGCTGAAAGGGAGTAAAGAAATGCCGGGAAGTTGGGTGGCCAAAATTCAGAATTTTTTGAATAATCCGATCGCCGAAGTTGTCGAAACGCCAACGGCCAAAGAAACTACTACTGTGGTTAAGAAAAACGGGAAATTGAGCCTTGCGCCTTCAGCCGAAAAGCTTAAAGCGGTAAAGGAGGTAATGGAAAAAATCAACAAAGATTTTGGACAAGGATCGGTAATGTTTTTGGGGGATGCCCCGATGGGGAATATTGAATACATCAGCACAGGCTCTTTAAGCCTCAATGCGGCGCTTGGGATTGGTGGACTACCCAAAGGCAGGATCACCGAGATATACGGGCCAGAATCGTCTGGAAAGACCACTGTGGCCCTCCATGTGATAGCCGAGGCGCAGAAATTGGGCGGATTGTGCGCTTTTATCGACGTAGAACACGCTTTTGACGAAACTTATGCCAAAGCTATCGGGCTAAATATTGATAAACTCACTTTATCACAGCCCGATTATGGGGAACAGGCGTTGGAAGAGGCAGATAGGCTCATTTTAACAGGCGCTTACAGCGTTGTTGTGATTGATTCGGTGGCCGCGCTGGTGCCAAAGGGAGAATTGGAGGGCGAAATGGGGGATTCAAAAATGGGACTTCAGGCCCGATTAATGTCGCAAGCCTGCCGGAAATTAACCGCCAATATTGGCAAAACCAATACCATTTGCATTTTCATTAACCAATTACGTTCTACGATTGGCAATATGTATGTCCATGAGGTAACCTGCGGAGGAAATGCCTTGAAATATTACGCAAGCGTTCGGTTAGAAGTGCGGAGAAATGCCAACAATAAATTAATGGATGGAGAGGAACAATTCGGAGTAAAAACAAAAGTAAAGGTTGTAAAAAACAAAGTGGCCCCTCCTTTTAAAATTGCTGAATTCGACATAATTTTCGGACAAGGAATTGATAGGCTAGGTGAGGTAATTGATTTGGCAGTCGAACAGAACGTTATCAAAAAGGGCGGCCCGTGGTTTAGTTATAAGGAAACCAAATTGGGTCAAGGCAAATTAGCGGCAAAGCAATTCCTTGCTGATAATGAGGGACTTTTGGCAGAAATAGAATCACAACTAAAGTAAGCTATCCCCCTTCTTAAAGTCAAGACAAGCATTAAAAAATGGACAAAAATGAGGAAACTAACTGAGGCGTACCCTTTTGAAAAGTTCTTAACCTTTTTTTTGCGGCAAAATAGGGGCGTTTCCAAGTGGGACGAACGCAGAACTGACCAAGATGTTTTTATTCGCAGGACATTAAGCAAATGGTTTGAGGGGAAAGCCTTTCAGGTTATTTTTGATAAATACGTCCCGGCGTGTGGCGTGCCCGTATTCAATGGAACCGAACAGAAGCCTTACAAAATGAGATATACCAAATACGTTCTAATTACTCATATCTGTTTTGCATTTTCACCTTACTATGACGAAATAACAGTTTATTATGCCGAACCTCATTCCACTAAAATTGAAAGGCTTGATATTAAGCGGAATGATTGGTATAACTTATCCATACAAGAGGATATTGAAAGCTGGACAATCCTCCGTAAGTTCTACCCTTTTGAAAAGACAGAAATAAAGATGCCAACATTATAAACCCCTGTATTAAAATAGATAACCTTTTTTATGAGTGACGAAATAAAAAGATATGAGGTTTGCCAACACCAGCATGTTTACATGATAAAGGATCACCAAGAAAAAGAATGGGTTGCCACATGCTCACGCCAGCCTCATGCTCAAAAAATAGCATTCCTTTTGAATGAATTTGAAAGAACAAAGGGGCCTATTCAACCTAAACAAATAGAAAATGAAAGTAACGGTTCTCTTTGAGTTTTCCGGACGCGTTAGAAAGGCATTTCATGATAGGGGCCATGAGGTAATCAGCGTTGATCTTTTAGAAACTGAATTACCGGGATATGGAACACATATAGTAGGTGACTACCGGGAAGTTATGTTCCGGGATGCTGATCTGATTATTGCGCATCCTCCTTGTACATTTCTTTCAAATAGCGGCGTAAGATGGCTCTATGAAAACGGTAAGCGATGGGTTATGAAAGAGGGCGTAAGAACAGAAAATAAGAAAAATAAAGATCGGTGGATGGATATGGTTGCAGCCGCAAAAGTTTTCAATGATGTCCTTTCCGCTTTTGCCAATAAAATAGTAGTTGAAAATCCTATCCAACATGAGCATGCAAGAAAACTTATAAGGGTATATGACCAAACGGTGCATCCCTACCAATTTGGGCATACAGAACAGAAACCTACCTGCTTATGGCTAAAAGGAGTTCCCCCACTAGTTGAAACGAATAATGTCTACGATGAAATGATGCAATTGGACTACGCAGAACGTGCAAAGATACATTATGCTTCCCCTGGACCTGAGCGATGGATGGAACGTAGCCGTACGTATCAGGGCATTGCCGATGCAATGGCAACTCAATGGGGATAATTAACTAAAAATAAATAAAACTATGCAGATATTTCACTTAAACTTAGAAGGGCCGGATTCAGACTTCGGGCCAATTACCTACACCCCTGTAAAAGTAACCTTTGAAGAAAAGGGGGCTATATGGGACATGGAACAAATAAATGATATGAAAGTACTATTAGCGGAGTTCTACGGCGTGTCTGCAACTTGTGTAAGAACAGATGAAGAAGATAAACAGGACGCTAAAGACCTGGATAAGTATCTTGAAGAAATGGGCCGCGATCAACCACCACCAAATCAATAGAAAATGGCTAAAGTATATTTCAAGTTACCATACGGTGAAGTGGAAGTGGAGCCTACGCCGTTACCCCGCAGAAATGACATAGTTACGCTGGTTAACAATGAGATTCCCACTATTTACAATGTTAATGCTGTTGAGCGGATATATGAAAAGGGGAACTTTGGATATTCCGTTGTTAAAATTCTGATCCATTTATCAAACCCCATTCCCCACCCAATTAAATAAAACATGAGAGAGCCTACAGCGCGTTTACAATGGTTCCTTGCGCACGTTGGCCGCATTCTTTTTCGCAATGGTTATGGGTGCAATTGTCCAATATGTTCAGAAGTGGCCTTTCATGGTCTTTTTGTAAATGATGAACAACACGCCCGCTATCTTTACGATACAGAATGCGACTACAATAGAGAAGGAACTCCACTAAGATTCTTCGATAGTATAAGTGAGAGGGATGAATGGGTTAAAACTTTACAGAAATGAGGATTATATTTTTGGACATAGATGGAGTATTGAATTGCCAACTACATTATGAAAAGAAACAAGGAACGACCTTTATTGAACATCATATTTGTAAAGAACGGGTTGGGTGGTTAAATGAATTATGTTCCGAGTTGGGCGCTAAAGTCGTGGTAACTTCGACATGGCGATTAGGGCGAACGCTAAATGAAATGCAGGATGTTTTAAAAGAGGCTGGTGGCTCATTTGAAGTAATTTCAGTAACTCCTAACCTAAGAGCCGATCACAGTGTACGGGGGAATGAAATATTAAAGTGGATTAAGGATAATGAAGAATTAGTAGGCCCATATTATGACTATTTCAATTTTGTTATCATTGACGACGATAGCGACATGTTACTTTCTCAAAAGAATAACTTCTTTCAAACTGATACCTATTCGGGATTAACCCCTACAATCTGTTATAAAATTACTAGATTCTTTAAAAGCCAAAGCCCCACGGAGTGATTACCTAAGGGCTTTTTTGCGGAGAATGTAGGAATCGAACCCCGGCTGTTACACCTGCGACAGTTTTCAAGACTGTTTGCTCCCATGAGCGCCACCCTCCATTTTAAAAGCGGAAGATTGTGGCCCTGATCCACATTCACCGAAATGAACGAAAGGCTTAGCAAGCCTCCCCTACGTCGCGTAGGTTAATCTTCCAATCGTGGGAGCAGGTAGAATCGAACTACCCACCCATGCAGGTTACATGATTTACAGTCATGCGCTTAACCGATCAGCATTACTCCCATGTGTGGCCGTGGTAAGATTCGAACTTACACTGAATGCCTTTTGAGGACATTGCCTCTACCAATTGCGCTACACGGCCATTGTGCGCATGAGCAGAGTCGAACTGCCACTGGACAGATTTTAAGTCTGTTGTCTCTTTACCATTGGACTACATGCGCCTGGTGCCAAAGGTGGGAGTCGAACCCACACATAAATAGTTCCTAAGACTATCGCCTCTATACCGTTGGGCTACTTTGGCATAAAATAAAAAACCCCGAATTAATCGGGGCCTTAATATTGTATATGTACAAATATCTACGCTCCCGTATCGATGTCGGAATAACTTAACGAGAGCAACAAATATGAAATAGTGAAATTCATATAGCAAATATATGAACCTAGTTTGGAATTTCAATAAAAAATCCCCGAACATTTCTGCCAGGGACTTCTTTTTGCTTTCTGTAGGGGATAATTAATTAGGCCGTTGGCGTAGCTTCCAAATCTGCTTTGGCTGCGGTCAATTGATCCAAAAGTGTTTGGAGTTGTTCCGGGGTAGCGCCTCCACCGTTGGTAATTTGATCTTGCAGGTCTTTAATGGTTTGCTCAAAGGCGGCAATTGCTGCTGCGATTTGTTCCTGCTTTGCATCAAGGGATGTCTGTAGCGCTGTTACCTGCGCTTGCACTTCTTCGAATTTAGCCATGAGTTGGTCGATTTTTTTGTTTATTGAATGTAATTGTTCACTTAGTTCTTTGTTGTCATAGTGGATATAGATATTGATTGGTTGCCCCGTTTCGGGATGTTTGTGGTGATGTCCGGACATAGCCGGGTTAGTTCCTGGCTTATTGAACGGATAAAACTCAAAGGCGCAAGCCCTTTCGTTACATTCTGTATTATGACAATGGGCATGTGTTACGGGACATTCTCTACTCATACAGTAAATTTAGTATATATTGGGGAAATAGAAGGGTTAAGTTATTGTAATGCAATTATTGTGCCGTGGGCTTAACATTCATATCTCATTGGGTCGTCTTTAGCGCGGGCCATTTTTATAGTTTGATGAAATTTTAATCCGCTATCAAGCGTCCATTCATAAGTGGTTAAATGGTATTGAGAGCCATCCAAATGCATTACCATCTGCTTTTTACCTTTGAATGAATTGGTTCCATGAACAGTCAATACATGCTCCTTAAATTCTGTGACAGCCATAGCATCCAAATTTATACAATCCGCATGAGAGCATGAAAATAAATTAACCGGATTCTTCCTTAACTCCTCTTCTTCCGATTCACTCATTTCGGGCTTTTCCTTTGCCATATTTGAAAGTTTTTAAAGTGATTATTTAGTTTGATAAGTAAACCACCCTTCAGTAAGAAAACAAAGAGCTTCTTCTGATAGACGTACATGTGCAATGGCAATAGTTCTGCCCATTCGTTGAATATTGTGATAAAACACTTTCAATTGTTTTTTTGTAAACTTTTCATCACTACAACGAATAAACTTCACATCATAATCACCATCCTTTCTCCTAATACATTCTATTCGCCTATTGTGAAACCGACACACAAAGCCATTGGCATAGGTAGTTAATAGTCGGGGCTTTTCGCTCATGGCTTCAATGGGTATTTAAAGGGTGGTGGTTAATGTTTGTGGCCTAATGCGTACGTATAACACTTTGGTTTAATGTCGTTGTTTTCGGCTTCCCACAGTCTTTTCGTGGCCTGAAACACCTCCCAATCTTTTTCGTGATCATCACCACGTAATAGGAGTTGCCAGCCATATCCCTGAATGGCCCCTTTGGTTCCATCTGTACGGGTCTTTGCATTAAGCCATAGGATGCCCACGTCGTCTATTTTAATCTTTGGCTTACAATCTGTCAGTAACCGGCGATAGGCGGCCTGTTGGAGCCAAAAATGGTTGTAGATGGCATTCCCGGTCTTAATATCAAACAGGATCTTTTTACCATTCAAGGTTACAACCCGGTCAAGCGTGCCGCCGAAACCTAAATCCGGGGAACAAAGATTCAGTTCTATTTCGTGAACCTGCGGGTCAAATCGTTTACGAAATTCAACATACCGTTCAAACATGGCCCACTCTGACATGCGGCAGATGGGTTCACCTGCATCATTCAGAAGGTTAATTTCCAACCCAAGATCATATTCTTCGGTCATTTTGTGAACAACAGATCCTTTGCGGCCAGCTTCGTCCCGGATTTCGTCTGCATCTTTACCGACGTTTTTCAACCATTCGTAATAACCAAATGATTTTGGATAACATTCCAACAAGGTAGTTACGGACGGGAAATATCTACCGTCTTTTGTGGCGTAAAAGCGGGCATCCAAAAATGTAATCCGCTTTGTCTGTTCATCTACGAGGTAATTTTTGTCGTGGAGTTTTGCTATTGCCATTTTATTCGTATGTTATTTCTAGTGTTTTTTGTTCGCGGTTCATTTCTGTAGCAAGAACGTAAGCGCCGTCTTTAGCGAGTTTCTGTAGCAATTCTATACCTTTTGATCCAAGGGTAGCGATGTTATCCAGTACAATCACTTTTACTTTGAATTTTCTCCATACCATAAACACGAAGGAAACCCACTCTGTTTCACTTAACATAGCTACGGATTTCCCGTCAACGTATAGCCCTTCTTTCTTTTCCTTGCCATCTTCATGGGTATCTTCTACGACCAACTCTACATTTTTAATATCGGGCAGAATTTCGGCCTGGAGTTCTTTTAATTCCTGCAAAAGTGACTTTTCGTTAGCATCGGCGCGTTGTGCAGCCGTTTCAAATTCGTCTCGTTCAGTTTTCTTCTCCTTAATACTTTCCCACTTGTTAAAATCCATAACGTCCTGAATGACGTTATCGTATTTTTGTTTTACAGCGGCATAATCATCTTTAGCACTTCCGTTTTCTATTACATATAAGTCTCCAAGGCCGATTTTATCAACGGTTTCGTTTAATTCTTTATTCAACAAGGCTATTTGCTGTTCTATTTGTCCTTTGCGGAGGTTGTATTGAATTAATTTAGCCTCTGCCTTGTTTAAATTGTCTGCCTTTTCCCTGGCAACCTCTACTTCGGCAGACAAAACCTTCAAATCCGGCCGTTCAACATATTTCTTTTCGCTGTCCTCCCAATTGATATACATTTCCTCCCCATTCAAATATTCATCAAGAGCCTTGAATGCTTTGTTGCATTTTGCGCGAGTTTCAGCAGCCTTCTTTATTCCATCTTTATATTTTACGAGGAGACCTTCAAATCCTTCCGGGTTCTTATTTGAATAGGAGGCCAACCACTTTATAATATCCTTTAACGGTTTAAACTTCATTTCCATTGGTGAGGTGCCTGGCACCCCTAACAATTCTTTCATCTTGCTTATAGGTTCGGAAACTGCTGTGCCATCATATTTCAACGTGAAGGCGCTTTTAGTACAACGGACTTCATAAGAGCAACGATCTTTCCCAACGAAGGAAAAATTCATATCAATCTTTCCGCTATCCTTATTGACGAATGCCTTATTGTCTTTGGATAATTGACCGCAAGCAACCAACAAAGCATTTAATAAGGTCGTCTTACACAGGCCGAAATCTCCACTAGCGACCACAACATTGCTTTGTGTAAAGTCAATAACTACGGGCGAATCAGGGTGAATACCGCCAAAACTATTTACTTCTAGGCGTTTAAGTTTCATGTTTAAATTTATGGGATTAATTATTCAGAAATTTCTTCTTCTCCAACCGATATTTTTAAAGAACGATCGGTGTATTTAATAGTTATAACTATAATAAAATCCCCAATATCAGATTTCTTTGGAATTTCCATATAATTATGTGCGTTTATAGCCAATATCTTCTCTCCGTTATCTACCGTAATGTTTTCTATTTGGCCGCCATCTTCATTGATTCTTTTTAATACACCCGGAGCATGACCACCTATGTAATGTTTCAATGTCATTATAAATGCGTAATAAGGGGCAGTATATCCGGTTTTTTCTAAGAATAGAATATAATCCGGCTGCTTTTCTATGTTTTTTATTCCCACATCTTCCGGATATGTCCGGGATGCAAACGGGATGGATTCAATAACCTCTTTTTGTAAGGATTGTATTTTAAATAAATCGGAATTAATCATCTCGATTGAAAGGTCGGGAATATCAAACCATTCGCCCTCCTTTCTGAAATCTTTATAATAATCATGAAAGTCAGCCTCGAAATTTCCCTCAATGACATGGAATACAGAAAGTTGTATGAATGAACACTGACCTTTAATTTCAGACAACCGTCGTGCAACATTGTTTGATTTACCGATTTTTATTAAAGAGTTAACATTATTCTTCAAGAAGTATGTGAACATAAAGCAAAAATGCCCCAACAGGTCGAAGCTGAAGGAGCACTTTTTAGGAGTGAATTGCAAATCACTTTCCGGCTTCGACCTCGTAAAGTGACCTTATACATGACAAATATAAGGAATTCAATTAAATTAAGAACTTACTTTTTATTCCGGGTTAACAGTAGGTATAGTATCGGGGGATGTGTTTTCGGTCATGGTTATGAAGTTAATGTCAAAAAAAATGGAAGATTTTGCTCAATAAAGGGTTCGGTAGACATCCCAATAATTAAATAATCGTTGCCTGCGCCTATTGTGTTTTTTACTTTTTTGATTGAACTAAAGTCGCCATTCTTAAATTTTTCGGAACTAATCATAGCCATCATTCCGACTTGCTTTAACATTGGGGTTCCATATCTGTACCCCAAAAACCAATTTTTCTCGCCGTTGTATTCAATCATGTCACCATAGAAAATAGGCTCGCCATCGCCGTCTATGCCTACTTGGAACTTTTCATGAAACGGGAGAAAATCGATAATTGAAACTCTTACTTTGAATGGATTTACTTCGGTCATTGTTTTATCTATTGGGGTGGATGGTGTAGTCATTGTTTTTCAGTTTCAGATTTGAAGATATCGTAACATTCGTCAAATTCAGGGATGGGTTCATCGTTATCATACCATAAGACCTCACCTACTGCGGTATTATAGTAGGTTTTACGGCGAAGCCAAAACGCAAACGCTACTGCTCTTTCTTTAGAGATAACGTCTATGTGGTGGGTGTCCTGGGGGTTATCGTTTGTCATTCAATATAAGTTTTAGTAATTAGTGTTTAAAGTAATATATACCCATTTTGTTCAGCCCATTCCATTAACATACCTACGGGGAAAACCTGTTCCGGTTTTAATCCTTGTACCCGGATGAACTCAATAACCCTTTCTAAGGTATCTTGTTCATCTGCTTCACTACCGGGTTTATCGGGGGGCATGAGGGCTATGTTTATTAAAGTAGGATTCATAGTTGTACGTTCAGTTCTTTCTTAGTTAAGGCAAAGTAAAGGTTTTGAACCTCATGTAAATAGTTTACAAATTCGGTGGCTATTTCTCCATTCTTTTCTTCGCATAAAACGGCCAATGGAGATGGGTCATGTGTAATAAACAACGTTCTGTGAGCTGATTTTTGGATGTCAATGATATGTATTTCCCCCGCCATGGGGTGTTCTCCTTTATAAAACCCACACTTTTCTAATATTTCAGGGGTTAACCGTATTCCATCACAATCATCTTCTTCGTATTTGAAATCAGTATTACTCGTGGTATATATTTCGTTTCTAATGCTTTTGTCGAAGTATGAAAGCACTTGTACGGGAATCCCATCCTTTGTCAACACCCAATTTCCTATTCTCAATTCTCGCGCATCTATCATTATATAAAGTTGTTTTATGGGTTAATCGTTGTATTCATACCATTCCCGTCTTTCTTTTCTTCCTGAATCAGTACTGAAAGCGAAGAAAGCCAGTTTTAGTTTAAACTTGTAGCCGCCCCTTTTGATAGCACTACCTCCATGACATTCTCTTACCATGAGAGTTTTAGGTGGCTTACGGGCCGTGTTCCAATAGGTTGCGCCACTTTTTCTATTTATAATACATCTTGTAGCTTTTGCGGCTGCTTTTTCTTCTATATCCGTCTTTGCATTTATGTATTCAAAGCTCTTTGAGCCGCCGCCGTGGTTAAACTCTATTTGAAATTTAGGCATCCTTTTTAACTTTAACGATTAAATGAGCGGGATAAGGTGCTACCTGGCTATGGTTTTCGCCTTCCAGGGGGAACTCAACTTCTATGGTTCCATCTTCCCAAATATCGGCGATCTTTCCCCGGTTATTAGGTTTGGCACCGGGAGGGGCGAACTTTTGGAGCATAAGTAATCCTTGATCCATTACGTCTACTTCGTCGCCAATGTTTAAGCCTTTGTTCATTATACTTTATTTTTGTATTTTATCTTATTGTGTGACTTTTTAGACCGAAGGATAATGTTTTCAATCCCTAATGCTTGTGAAACAATTTTTTTCTTTTCAGTTTCCGGAAGTCTCGCTTCACATCTTAAAAAGTATTTATTGTCTCGTAAGTTTTTAAAGAAATAGGTATAGTTTTGTCCTTCATCATTAAATGGCCATTTATCAGTTTCAAATACTTTTTCCGTCCAGATAACCGTATTCTTGCCTTCTACTGTATATCCCATATCTAATAGTTTTCAAGTGCTTCATACAATTGAGCGGAAACAAACTTTAATATTCACAAAGTCTTTTTTTAACACTAGGGTGTCTTTTCCCTGTCACGCTTGACCACCTTCTTCCAGATTTTATATCATTTACTGTGTTTGGTACGATGCCATATTTTTTCACTAAAATATTCTTATCTCCTTGAAAATTAAATATATGCATCACTTTCTCAGAAGTCAATTTACACATGCTGTTCTTTTCGCCTAACTTACTAAGTCGGTTGGTTTTATATGCATGTCTTGTATTGTGAGATAGGGTACACCATTCTAAATTGGACAATTCGTCGTTAGTTGGGTCATTATCTATGTGGTTAATACAAGGTAAATTTTTAGGATTCGGAATAAAAGCAGTTGCCATTAACCTATGTCTATTAACATAATAAAACTTACCGTCCTTACATAAGGTATATTTAGCATATCCGCTTTTATGTTTTCCGGGGCGTAATATCTTTTCAGTGATACTATATCCATTCACACCTTTTCTTTTATAGGATTTTACACGCTTTTTATTTGAAACGGCGTAAAGATTTTCAAACCCTTTTATTCTCCTCCATACCTCATGTGGCAAATTAACAACTGGAATATTCCTCCTATTTGACATATATCAAAGATTCTAATTTTGAATAAAATTTAGTGGCGCGTTCTTCATCAGTTAGGAGCGGAGCCAATATATGGAATCTTTCTTTAATGTCTTCCCAATCTGCCATGCCCGGCCATTTATCTAAGCCTCCGTTATCAAGATTGTGGTGGCAGCCGCCGTACATAGCCCGTTCAACACAATTTAAAGGATGGTACATAATACTAAGAAATGTTGCTTTCGGGAAAACGTGGCAGCAACAACCCCTGAAAAACGTATCGTCGGCTTTCTGTGACTTTTGGCCGCAACCACATTGACAAGTTCCCGTTAACTCTTTCCTACGTGCCTTAAACCATTGTTCCATTAAGGTATCATCTCCATTACGTAATGCCTTTTCTTCTGCTTCGGCCTTAATTTTCTTAGCAGATTTCTTGGCTATTCCCTTATATGGCTTTTTCTCCTTCGGCTTTCTGGCCTCCACTAGTCTGCGTATGCTTTCTTCACGATCCATTATGAATATATTAAGTGTTCGGTGGATTCCCGCTCTATCTTTTCTTTAACGGCATTATTAACAAATACTTGAATTACCCATCCCTGTTCTTTGCACAACTTTCTTGCCTTGATATATGTTTCGGGTTCTATTTTGACCGACCCGCTTTTACTCTGTTTCTTAGATTTCATAAAGCAATATTATCACTTCTTTTTATTCAATCCAAATTTTTCTGAAAAAATATTTTGTAATCCAAAATGGATTTGTATATTTGTTTGATGGAAGCGAAAGAAAAGGCCCTCCGTCTTTGCCAACAGATAGCAATGACAAGTTTTGATACTGAGTTTAATAATGGAACTACTTTACCATTAGAACTAGCTAAAAAGATAGCTCTTATCTGTGTAGATGAAATATTACTTACTTCAGCAAGTGAATATGAGCATGAGGATAATTTTTGGAGGTCTGTAAAAGAAGAAATAAATAAGTTATGATCATAATTAAAAAAACATATTTGGTCAACTTTACTTTTACAACCGTAAGGGGTAATTTATTTACGGGGAGATCGGGACAAATAGAAATTGAAAGCAGCGTCCCAAAGAAAAGCATTGATAAGACATTCGTTAAGCAATTATGTGTTAATGAAGTCTTACGACTTAAACCTACCTATAAGATATTCATGTTAGATATAAAAAGCATAACGTTAATTAAATAAGTTCTTTGTAAATATATTCCCGTGGCAACCGAGGGAACTATAAATGAGGTTGCGCCCTCCCTGTTTACATTAGAAAACTTGTTTATGAGTCAAGTTGTGTATTTTTTAATTGGCGGCGGGGAGGTTATTTTGTAATCCTTTAAACTTTATTATATGCACACTCAGTTATCTGTTTACCAAAAAGCATTTTGTGGTATATCTCAGAAGGTGGATGAATTAGCGCGGGAAATTAGCTTACGTAGTTCTGTGTTTGAAAATCCGCTAAAACTAAAGGTAGAAAACAATTGCCCCTTTTCTTACTGGGAACTAAAGTACGCTGAATACCTGGCTAATGGACACAGGGCGGCGGGCATAGCAGCGATAGAAGGAACCAGTGAAAGAACAGTGGAGGCCCGGATGCAAAAGTTAACTAAGAAAGCGGCTGTTACTACCCTACCGGCATTAGTAGCCTTCTTTATGAGGAATGGATGGATAAAGTAATCACTTCAAAATAAAACTATATGTCTGAAGAAACTAAAAAGTCCACCTACACCATTTGTTTTTCTACTTCAGATAGTGAAGAAAAGAAAGAAGTAATGGAAGAAATAAATGGGTATTTGAAAGATGGTTGGGTAATCGATACAATAAATTGTGAAGGGACAGACGAAGTGAATTGTGAGGCTACTCTTTGGGTTTATCTTGAAAAGAAAAACTAATTCAATATGGGAAAGACAACTCTTAAAGACCTTGAAATAGGGGATATATTTTCTTCGGTTTCAAATAAAGCCTTAACTTTTGTAGTCCGTGGTAACTGTGTTTTCAATAGAGGGCACGGGAGTTCTACAAGAGCTTGTACTATAAGGGGGAGTTTTAATTTAATTAGTAAATCATGCCGTATGGAAGTTATTAAAACGGGGGAATCGGCCCATAAAGAAAACTATAAACTTAACCCTTTAACTTTATAAATTATGAAAGCATGTAGCGAATGCCATAATTGTGGCTCCATTTGGTCACCCGGAACCGAGGAGTATGATTGGCAGAAATGTGATGCGTGTGGGTGGGAGCCGGGAGACCCTATTGAAGAAGATTATGGTTGGGATGAGGATGACTATGAACTTGACGACGAAGAACTAACAACCACGCCTCTAAGAAATTCACCATCCTCAATAGAATAAAATATGAACACAGTTACACCAGCCACCGATATCTTTCCCGAAATTGAATGGGATATTACCCGTGAAGTTTTGGAGCATGACCCAGATGAAAGATTAACTTCTTACAAAGCCATCGGTAGAGACTATATTACTTATGAGAAATATCTCGGAACGGCTATTTACATAGGTGGCGAATTTCAACATATAGAAGAAATTGAAATACAATAAAGATATGGACGAAATAGGGGTAGGCGCAGAGTTCGGTCAAGATCGTAAGTATCGCTATTGTCTTTGGAGAATATGGGACTTATCAAAGCCGCGGGTAATGTTTATCGGGTTAAATCCCTCGACCGCTGACGACAAAAGGAATGACAATACGATTACTAAAGTAATGAAAATCGCTAAACACAATGGATTTGGAGGAGTTTATATGATGAACCTATTCCCATACGTAACACCTTATCCCTCTACCCTATACATTAATGACGAAGAAAATGTTATTAATGATGAATGGCTGGGAAAAATATACGATAAATGCAAAAGTGTGGTTTTCTGTTGGGGAAACTTTCGGGAAGCAAGAGATAGGTCTACCGAAGTAATGAAGATATTTGTTCATCCAAAATGTCTTGCTAAAAATAAAAACGGCTCCCCTAAGCACCCACTCTATTGTAAGGACGAAACTATTTTAATACCTTTTAAATAACCCCCAATAATGGCAAAGACAATGATAGGTAACAAAAAAGCGCTTATAGACTTTATTGAGCGCATTATGTCAGACGACGAAGTATCAATAATGACCGACGATTGGCAAAAATGTGAAGTATCTAAAAAGGGCTTGAAAATCCAGTTTCAATACGCTTCCGGAACATTTAAAGATGAAAGAGGTATAGGTCACATGATGGAGGCGAAAAACGTATCATTATGGATTGGGAAGCAAGCAAATGTGAGCGACGACACTAAACAATTGTTTTTGAAAGAACAAAAAGAAAACAATGGCAAAAAGAAAAAATCCCGCAACGTCAAATGATGCCTTTCGTTCCCTTAAGCATTCGGAAGTCAAAGAACTTCATGAAAAAATCATTTGGGGGTTAGGGCAAATAAAGGAGGGTAGCTTTGAGGATATAAGTCTAGCGATAAAAATCCCTAAGGATAGAGTGTGGCGCAGGCTTTCGGAATTAATTCGAGACGGCAAAATATATCGTCCCGGAACTAAAAAGGTATTATCCAGTGGCAGAGAAGGCTACACGTATCGCCTCACCACACCCGGACAGTCAGTAGAGAAGGTAACAGAGAAGGCATTACCCGGGAAGAGTATTAGTGATTTTAGTAAGAATATTCAAAAGATACAGCAAACGCTATTCTGACATGAGTATAAACCAAATATTCATTAATGCCGCCCGTAAAGGAGCAGAGATGGGGAATGTGGGGCAGATGTGTCCCGGTTGCGCCTTTAAACCAGGAACAGAGGCAAACAACGATACAGACTTCATTGAAAACGCAGCAATGGCTATGGCAGCCGGTTGTAGATTTCGTTGTCACATGGAAGATAAAGAATGCACAGGATTCAGATATGCCAGAAACTATATGGATAGTATTGAAGATTAAAAAATAAATATATGGGCCACATACAAAGACCTCTAACATTACCTAAGCATCCTGAATTGCTACGTAGGCTGAACGAAATGAGTATCTGCATCAAGCTAAACTATATAGCAAAGGATGATCTCATGCAGAAAAACCCCGAATCATGGATGCGCACATTAGCGGAACACAAAGCCCCTTCATGGCAAAATGTGGTAGAGTTGCTTGCAGAGGCCCGCGCAGCCATTGACGAACAGCGTGAATACCCCCGCAAATACTAACCCCATACACACTAAATAATACACTAATGGATAAGCAACAAGCAGCCGCCGAATTTGCCAGAGGCAAGGAAGACGGAAGTACTGAATACGGCGCACGAAAAGAAGGTTTCATAGCTGGTTGGGAAGCCTGCGAGGCCCAATCCCCTTCAGATGCCGTAAATTTTGTCCATTGGCTTATAAAGGACGGCTGGAAGATTTTAGAAGGGGTCACGTTTTATAAAGAACCTAAACGGGGCTTCCGTATAGTAAAAGGAGTAAGAGATTTATACAACGAATTCAATCCTTCAGGAGCAGCTCCGCAAACCGATCCTTTTATTGAAAAGCATTTAGCCAAAATAAAAGAACTGCAAGCTCATTATGCGGAAGTAGCCGCCAAACAAGCAATAGGCCCAGTATGGGTGAATGCTACCGCTGAAAGTATTTTGTTCGATAAAATAGTTCGTAACATTAAAACAAAAGTTGTGTACAGACATTATTTATACCACGATTTAACAACGGCTTATTTTGAAGGTATAAACGATGACATATACATCCCACTTTCAGAATTGGAATACTTGGACGAATCAGGGGCACAGCAGATATTCACCCGAGATCAGATTTGTGCGGCCTTTAACGTTGGTGTAGTCGCAGGACACAAAAAGGGCATCGTAAAAGGTCTGGAAAGTCAAACTGAATACATGGACACCAATTACCCACTCCATACAAAATAAAAAAATATGCGTGAAATAAAATTCAGGGGAAAAAGAGTAGATAACGGACATTGGGTATATGGCAATCATCATTTCATATATGACGAAGATTTCTATATTAATGAATATAAATATGAAAATGGAAATAGGGTATTAGTTCGAAAAACATTTGATTCTCCTTTAAACGTTCATTGGATTTTAGTCCCGCGAAGCCCTCATGATTCCGGTTGGGATACACAAGATACCTTTGAAGCTGTTAAAGTAATACCACAAACAGTAGGGCAATACATAGGTTTATCGGACAAGGATGGTTTTAATATATATGAAGGGGATATTATTATGGGAGATTTCAAAAGCAATCTTTTGGTTGGATTTAATACAGAATCAGCAGCATTTGGTGCTTGTTTAGATACCAGCATGGTTACTCTAAAAATGTATTGGTTTAATAACGACATTATAATAGATAAGGATCAATGGAGTATAATTGGAAATGTTCACGATAACCCTGAGTTAATAACCCCCTTAAACAGTTAAATAAAAACAAAATGGCAAAGAAAATAAACAAAGAACTTAAAGAGTTGATCGTAGGCCAGATTGAAACAGAAGGCTTCGATTACGCTATGGTAGAAAAAATAAGCCCGGATGATTGGGATAATGGTGTAGTTCCTGCCGATCTTAAAAAGTGGTGGAAAGACTACTTAACTGTTCGCGACCAATTTAAAGAATGTTTAAGAGGCTACGGAATTGACCCACAATAATTTCTTGATTACAGGCAACTATTCAAAATAATTTTGGCGGGAACCTTTAGTATTCATAATTTAACAGTCCACAAAAATACTTTTGATGGTTTTAACCATTAATCATACTTTCATATAATCAAACCCACGCCGTATTGGTAGTAGAGCACTGATACGGAAGTGGCTGTCGCAGAAATGTGATTCCCGCCTCGGACGCTCTACTCCGGGGCTTTTTTATGTCCATAACCCAATACCGACAGAATGGCGAAAAGATTAACTGACACGGAGAAATGGAAGGATGATTGGTATATACAATTACCTAATGATGATAAAATAGTTTGGCAATGGTTAATAGATAATTGTTCCCATGCCGGACTTTGCAAGCGCAGTATAGGTTTATTAAATCTAATGTGTCGGGTTTCCTATACTGAGGAACAAATGATTGAAAAAATGTCTTCCCGAGTTGTGATACATGAAAATTTATGGTTTATTCCAAAGTTCATTAAGTTTCAATATACTACACTTTTTTCCTTAAAGCCTGTAATTGTGTCTGTTGTGAAAGAACTGTTTCAATGTAATTGTATTGGAATTATACCGGAATCATTTGGTAATGATTACGTAATAAAAGAAAAATCATTCGACAATCATTACCAAATGATTAAGGATAAGGATAAGGATAAGGATAAGGATAAGGATAATAAAACAAATAAGGACAAAAAAAATCAATCAAATGGATACAGTCAAAAGCCTAGCGGGAATTTTAAAGCACAAAGGGAAGAGTTACTCGCTCGCCGAAATTCCGGAGGGAATTAAATTTACCGAAGTCGAAAAGAAAATAGTCGAAAGTCGGTTAACGGGAATGGCATTTAGCCAATTGGATGAACAAGAATTAAAAACAGCGGCAGATGCAATTATTCTAAAGGCAGCCGCAATAAGCGGGTGTTCCACCCCCGAAACTGAATTTTTTGCAGATGTATTAACCAAAGAGATGGTGTTATATTTAAACGGGTTCGGATTTGGTAATCTTACAATTGAAGAAATATTTCTTGCATTACGATTGAATACTAAAGGTGAATTGCGTTATCCATCTGGACTAGAAATAGAAAAAGTACATTTTTCCGGTAGTTGTTTTAACATTGATTATTTATCAAAAGTCCTATCCAACTATATGGCAGTTAGAAATAATCTTGATGGGGTATTAAGAAATAAAATAGACGGTTACTAATGGATTGTCAAGAACTACATAATATCGAAGGCTTACAATTCATGCCGGTGAAGGCCAACAAAGTTCCAATAGTGAAGGGGTGGCAGACCTTTGCAGGGAAACACGATCTAAGTAATTGTGAATCCATAGGATTAGTTTGTGGTAAATTATCTGGTAGCTTAGAGGTTATCGATATAGATACCAAATACGATTTAACTGGTAAGTTATTTGCCAGATATAAACGATTAATTCATACGGTAGACGAAAATTTACTTAACAAGATTGTAGTTCAAAAAACAAAAAGCGGTGGTTATCATTTCATTTATCGGTGTAGTGTTATTGCCGGGAATCTAAAATTAGCCAATAGGGAAACAACCAAAGAGGAAAAGCAGATAGCCTACGATAAGGCTTATCAAGCTGAATTAGCCAACAGTAAGCCGGAGAACGAAGCCAGATCAAAGGCAGAGAAAGCAGCCCAAAACGATAAAGTGAGAGTGCTTATTGAAACCAGGGGTGAAGGAGGCCAAATAGTGT
>Ga0207695_10004581_pt1 | contig 18783 bp, 18 predicted proteins | sample KBSC54metaG_FD_184354 | JGI IMG/M metagenome (GOLD analysis project Ga0207695, IMG submission 184354) | Corn rhizosphere microbial communities from Kellogg Biological Station, Michigan, USA - KBS C5-4 metaG (SPAdes) (version 2) | ecosystem: Host-associated > Plants > Roots > Rhizosphere > Soil... | reverse complement strand
TCCTTCGACGGAGCCGACATCACGACCTTCTTCGCGCCCGCCTTCAGGTGCTTCTCTCCGGTTTCCTTGGTCAGGAAGAGGCCGGTCGATTCGACCACGATGTCGGCGCCGACCTCGTCCCACTTCAGCTCGGCCGGATCCTTCAGCGCGGTCAGGCGGATCTTCTTGCCGTTGACGATCAGCGTGCTGCCGTCGACCTTGACGTCGCCCTTGAAGCGGCCGTGCACCGAGTCGTAGTTCAGCATGTACGCCAGGTAGTCGGGCTCCAGCAGGTCGTTGATGCCGACGACTTCGATGTCCTCGAAGTTCTGGATAGCCGCCCGGAACACCATGCGGCCGATGCGACCGAAACCGTTGATGCCAATCTTGATGGTCATGTATCTCTCCTCGGTGGAACAAAGGACAAACTGTGTTCGCTGCGCGACCGCTCCCGCAACAGACTGTGAACTGCCAGCCGCGCTATTGTCGCCGCGGCTGCTCGTTGCATAAACCGGGCCGAGTTTTCTTTCAGCCCCGCAGCACGGCCTGCACCGTCGCCGCGACGTTCTCGGCGGTGAAGCCGAAATGCTTGAACAACACCGGCGCCGGCGCGGATTCGCCGAAGGTGTCGATGCCGACCACCGCGGCGCAGCCGTACTTCCACCAGTAGTCGGTCACGCCCATCTCGACCGCGATGCGCGGCAGCTTGGCCGGCAGCACGCTGGTCTTGTAGGCGAGAGACTGGCGGTCGAACACGCTGGTGCTGGGCATCGAGACGACGCGCACCGCGATGCCGCTGTCGGCCAGCAGTTGCTGCGCGTGCATCGCGAGCTGCACCTCGGAGCCGGTGGCGATGATCACCGCCTGCGCCTTCTTCTTCAGGCCGACCTCGCTCGGCTCGGCCAGCACGTAGGCGCCCTTGGCGATGTCGTCGAGCCCGGCCTTGGGCGCATAGGCGATGTTCTGGCGCGACAGCAGCAGGGCGCTCGGGCGGCCGCGGTTCTCGATCGCGCAGGCCCAGGCCACCGCGGTCTCGGCGGTGTCGCCCGGCCGCCAGACGTCGAGCCCGGGGATCAGGCGCAGCGCGGCGGCGTGCTCGATGCTCTGGTGCGTCGGGCCGTCTTCGCCGAGGCCGATGCTGTCGTGCGTGAACACGTGGATCACGCGCAGCTTCATCAGCGCGGCCATGCGGATCGCATTGCGCGAGTAGTCGCTGAAGGTCAGGAAGGTGCCGCCGTACGGGATGTAGCCGCCATGCAGCGCGATGCCGTTCATGATCGCGGCCATGCCGAACTCGCGCACGCCGTAGTTGATGTGGCGGCCGATGTGTTCATCCTTCAAGACCACGGCGCCGTTGTCGCCGAAGCGCAGCGGCGGCGTGCTGGTGGTGTTGGTCAGGTTCGAGCCGGTCAGGTCGGCGCTGCCGCCGAGCAGCTCGGGCAGCGCCTTGGTGAAGGATTCAAGCGCGAGCTGACTGGCCTTGCGGCTCGCCACCGTCTCGGCCTTGGTGTGCGCCGCGACGGCGGTATCGACCGCGGCCTGCGCGAACGAGGCCGGCAGGTCGCCGCTCATGCGGCGCACGAACTCGGCGGCGAGCTCCGGATGCGCCGCCTTGTAGAGCGCGAAGCGCGAGCCCCACTCGGCTTCCAGCGCGCTGCCGCTGGCCTTCGCGTCCCAGCCCTCGTAGGCCGCTTCGGGCACGACGAAGGGTTCGTAGCTCCAGCCCAGCGCCTCGCGCGTCAGCTTGATCTCCTCGGCGCCGAGCGCCTCGCCGTGCGCCTTCGAGGTGCCGGCGCGGTTCGGCGAGCCCTTGCCGATGATCGTCTTGCAGGCGATGAAGGTCGGCCGGTCGGACTGCTTGGCCCGGGCGATCGCCGCGTCGACCGCATCCACGTCGTGCCCGTCGACCCCGGCGATCACGTTCCAGCCGTAGGCAGCGAAGCGCTCCGGCGTGTTGTCGACGAACCAGGGTTTCACCTGGCCGTCGATCGAGATGCCGTTGTCGTCGTACAGCGCGATCAGCTTGCCCAGCTTCCACGCAGCGGCGAGCGCGCTGGCTTCATGGCTGATGCCTTCCATCAGGCAGCCGTCGCCGAGGAAGACGTAGGTGTGGTGGTCGACGATCGTGTGGCCGGGGCGGTTGAACTCCTGCGCCAGCAGCTTCTCGGCGAGCGCGAAGCCGACCGCGTTGGTCAGGCCCTGGCCGAGCGGGCCGGTGGTGGTCTCGATGCCCGGCGTCAGGCCGTGCTCCGGGTGGCCCGGCGTCTTGCTGTGCATCTGGCGGAAGTTGCGCAGCTCGCTCAGTGCGAGGTCGTAGCCGGTCAGATGCAACAAGGAGTACTGCAGCATCGAGCCGTGGCCGTTGCTGAGGATGAAGCGGTCGCGGTCCGGCCACAGCGGGTTCGTCGGGTTGTGGCGCAGGTGGCGGCTCCACAGCGCCACCGCGATCTCGGCCATGCCCATCGGCGCGCCAGGGTGGCCCGAGTTGGCTTGCTGCACCGCGTCCATCGACAGGGCGCGGATCGCGTTGGCCATGAGGCGGGTGTCCTGCCCGGCAACGCTGAAGGATGAGGTGAGGGCCATGCAACTCCTGAGATCGAGGAAGTGGATCGAGCGGCGGAAAGGCCGGGCATTTTAGGCCCCGGATAATGCGCTTCCATGCAGGGACTGCACCTCACCGCCGACCTCCACGCCTGCGCCGCCGCCGGCGGCCTGATGACCGATGCGCAAGCCCTGCGCGGCCTGTGCCTGCGCGCGGTCGGCGCGGCCGGGCTGACGCCGGTGGGCGAGCTGTTCCATGCCTTCACGGCCCATGGCGGCCTGACCGGCGTGGTCCTGCTGGCCGAGTCGCATCTCGCGATCCACACCTGGCCGGAGCTCGGCGCGGTGACGCTCGACGTCTACGTCTGCAACGTCGGCGCGGACAACACCGCGCGCGCCGAGCAGCTGATGGCGGCGCTGGTCGAGGCCTTCGCGCCCGGCCGCATCGAACGCCACGGCCTGCAGCGCGGCAGCCTCGCCGCATGAAGGCCTTGATCCTCGCGGCCGGCCGCGGCGAGCGCATGCGCCCGCTGACCGACCACACGCCCAAGCCGCTGCTGCAGGTGCGCGGCAAGGCGCTGATCGAATGGCATCTCGAAGCGCTGGCGCGCGACGGGGTGCGCGAGGTCGTGATCAACACCGCCTGGCTCGAAGAGCAGTTCCCGGCTGCGCTCGGCGACGGCTCGCGCTGGGGCCTGTCGATCGCCTACTCGATGGAAGGCGCGGCCTTCGGCGGCGCGCTCGAAACCGCCGGCGGCATCGCCAACGCACTGCCGCTGCTGCACTGCGGCGACGAGCCGTTCTGGGTCGTCTCGGGCGACGTCTACACCCCCGGCTTCCGCTTCGAGCGCGCGGGCCGCGAGGTACCGCTGGCGCATCTCTGGCTCGCGCCGAACCCGCCGCACCACCCGCGCGGCGACTTCGCGATCGACGCCCGGGGCCTCGCCGTCCGCGAGGGCGAACCGCGCTTCACCTGGACCAGCATCGGCCTCTACCGCGCGGCAATGTTCGACGGCATCGCCCCGGGCACGCATGCCGCGCTGCGGCCCCTGCTCGAACGCGCGATCGACACGCGCCGGCTCGGCGCCGAACGCTACGACGGCGCCTGGACCGACGTCGGCACCCCCGAGCGCCTGATGGCCTTGAACAACGCCTGACGGGCGATCTCCGCAAAGCTTCTTGCGCTTTCGAAGAATTTTTGCCCGCGAGCACTATCATCTTGGCCGGGATTCGGTGGCCGCAGAGAACGGCACGAGGTTTGCGAGCCACATGGCTCCCGATGCCAGCACGGCGTTGCGCACCGACTGGTATACCGCCCGCGCAAGAACCCGAGGAACACCGATGAACGACAAAACCGCTGCCCTGTCAGAAGCCACCGAAGCCGACGTCGAACGCGCCATCAGCGGGGCCGAAGACATGTTGACTCGTGCTGCTTCATCCACCAGCGAAAAGGCCGCCGAACTGCGTGGCCTGGCGCTGGCGCAATTGAAGGCCCTGCGCACCCGGCTGCAAGTCGCCCAGAGCACCGTGGTGGAAAAGAGCAAGAACGCCGCCCGCGTGACCGATGACTACGTGCACGATAACCCCTGGAACTCGATCGCCGCCGCCGCAGGCGTCGGCCTGCTGATCGGCATCCTGATCGGCCGCAGCCGGTGAGTTTCACGGCTGCAGCGCGCTGCGGCGCCGGGAGCTGCAGATGATCCGCCGCAGCCAGGAGCCCGGGCTGGTCGATGCGCTCGGCCAGCTGGCGAGCACCTTGGTCCGCACGGTGCAGAGCCGCATCGAGCTGGCGAGCATCGAGCTCGGCGAGGCGCGCGGCCGGCTGGTGTCGGTGCTCGTCGTGACCCTGGTCGTCGCGCTGCTCTTCGGCGGCGCGGTGGCCGCCGCCTCGGCCTGGCTGGCCGTCTCGCTGTGGGATCGCCTCGGACCCGCGGTGCTGGGATGGATCGCGCTCGGCTATGCGGTGGTGGCCTGCCTGCTGCTGCTGTGGCTGCGCGGCCGGCTGGCGCATGAACCGGCCTTGCTGGCCGAGACGCTTTCCGAGCTGAGGCAGGACGCCAACTTGCTGCGCAGCGCGAGCAAGGGCGCCGGCGCCGACGATCGGCCAACTCGATGACAAACCCCATGGTCGACATCCAGGCGCGCAAGCTGTTGCTGCTCACCCGCATCGCCGCCGAACGCCAGGAGCTGACGGCGGATCTGCGACAGTTCCGCCGCGCGGCCAGCTTGCCGACGATGCTGCGCTCGGCGATCGGGCCGGGCTTCCTCAGCGACCTGCTGGGCAAGAAGCGCGGTGGCGGCAGCGCCGGCGGTGGCTGGCTGTCGCTCGCGCTCAGCCTGGTGCAGCGCTATCGCGTCGCGGCCACGCTGGTCGGCAGCGTGCTGCCGATGATCCGACGCCGCCACGGCGAACGCCGCGGCCGCGGCATGCGGCGCGTGCTGCTGCTGGCCGTGGTCGGCGGTGCTGCGTTCGCCGGCTGGAAATTCTCGCGGCCCGGTGGCGCCGCGAGCCCGGGGACCTGAGCCCCTTCAGCGGGGTCCGCCGAGCGCGCGCGGGTGCTGCAGCCGGTCGTCCATCTCGGCCAGATGGGCGGCGAGCGAATTGCTGCTGTCGCTCAACTCTTGTTTCAACTCGCTGCGAAGTGCCTCGTGGCTCTGCGCGATGCGCTGGTTCAGCTGCGCCAGCTCGCCCTGGATGAAGCCGCGCAGCTCGGTGAAGCGCGAGGCCTCTGCCTGGTCGGCCAAGGTGCGCTGCGCCTGCAGCTCCTTCGAGTAGCGCCGCGTCTCGAGCAGGATGCTGCCCTGCCATACCGCCATGTAGACCGTGAAGGCCAGCACCACTGCGCCGAGGGCGACCAGCATCACCAGGCCGAGCGGTGCCTCGACCACGCCGAACAGCAGGTTCAGCGGCGTCGGCGTGATGAAGGTCGGCCAGTTCAATGCAGCGAAGCCGGCGATGATGGCGATCAGCAGAACGACGAAGATGATGCGGCCGCGCATGGTGTCTCTCCTTGAAGGCGGGTTGTCGGTGAAGCGGTCTTTGCCGCCTTGCCTTCGCCGGAGGTCAGGCCGCGAGCGGCTGGGTGATCCGGTCGATCTCGGCCAGCACCTCGGGCGTCAGCTTGGGCGTGATCGCGAGCGCCTTCAGGTTGTCCTCCAGCTGCGACAGCTTGCTCGCCCCGAGGATCACGCTGCTGACATGCGGATTGTGATTGACCCAGGCGAGCGCCAGCTGCGCCACGCTGGCGCCCAGCTCGGCCGCGATGCCTTCGAGCTGGGCGACCGCCTCGTTCTTCGCCTTGTCGGTCAGCTGCTCGCGCAAAAAGCTCATCGATTCCATCGCGCCGCGGCTGCCCTTCGGGATGCCGGCCTTGTACTTGCCGGTGAGCAGGCCGCTGGCGAGCGGGCTCCAGGTGGTGAGGCCGAGGCCGATGTCTTCGTAGAGCCGCGCGTACTCCTTCTCGACCCGTTCGCGATGGAACAGGTGGTACTGCGGCTGCTCGACCACCGGCTTGTGCAGATGATGGCGCTCGGCGATCTCCCAGGCGGCGCGGATCTCCGCCGCCGACCATTCGCTGGTGCCCCAGTACAAGGCCTTGCCGCGCGTGATCATGTCGCTCATGGCCCAGACGGTCTCCTCGATCGGCGTGTGCGGATCGGGGCGGTGGCAATAGACGAGATCGATGTGCTCCAGCTGCATGCGCGCGAGCGAGCCGTCGATCGCCTGCATCAGGTACTTGCGGTTCAGGGTGTCCTTGCGGTTGATCGCCGCGCCCTCGCGGTCCAGCCCCCAGAAGAACTTGGTCGAGACGATGTAGTTCAGGCGCGGCCACTTCAGCTTCTTGAAGGCCTCGCCCATCACCTTCTCGCTCTCGCCGGTGGCGTAGACCTCGGCGTTGTCGAAGAAATTGATGCCGGCATCCATCGCGGTCGCGAGCATGCGCGTCGCGGCCTTGGTGTCGACCTGGTTGTGGTACGTGACCCAGGAGCCGAGAGACAGCTCGCTCACCTGGAGGCCGGCACGGCCGAGTCGTCGGTATTGCATGGATCGTGTCCTTGTTCTGGATTCTCCGGGGCGGCAAGGGTAAACGGCGGCGCCGGTCGCGGCGGGCGTGGGGCTTTGGCCGGCCCCGGGACGCGCCGCGGCCGGCCGGGCGCAGAGCGCCGGCTATAGTCAGGCGCATGAACCTCCCAGCCTTTGCCGAGCGCCGTCAACGTCTCGCCGGGTTGTTATGCCAGGCGGGAGGCGGTGTCGCGATCGTGCCCACCGCGCCCGCGCAGCGCCGCAACAACGACTGCGACTTCCCGTTTCGTCACGACAGTTACTTCCACTATCTGACCGGCTTCGACGAACCGGACAGCTGGCTGGTGCTCGACAGCGCCGGCCGCAGCACGCTGTTCTGCCGCAGCAGCGATCCCGAGCGCGAGATCTGGGACGGCCTGCGCCTCGGCCCGGAAGCCGCGCCGGCGCAGCTCGGTGTCGACGCCGCCCATCCGCTGCAGGCGCTCGATGCCAAGCTGCCCGAGATGCTTGCCGACCAGCCCGCGGTGTGGACGCCCTTCGGCGTGCATGCCAGCCTCGCGGCGCGCCTCGAAGCCTGGCTGCAGACGGTACGCCTGCGCACCGATCGCGAAGACGTGCATGCGCCCGCGCTGCAGCGCGACCTGTGCCTGCCGCTCGACGAGATGCGCTTGATCAAGAGCGCCGACGAGATCGACACGATGCGCCGCGCGGCGCAGATCTCGGCCGCGGCGCACGCGCGGGCGATGCGCTTCGCGGCGCACCGCTTGCGCCGCGATCCCGGCGCCGGCCTTCCCGAATACGAGATCGAGGCCGAGCTGCTGCACGAGTTCCGCCGCCACGGCGCGCAGGCGCCGGCCTACACCAGCATCGTCGCCGCCGGCGCGAATGCCTGCGTGCTGCATTACGCCGCCGGCCATGCGCGGCTGCAGCCGGGCGAGCTGTGCCTGGTCGACGCGGGTTGCGAGCTCGACGGCTATGCCAGCGACGTCACACGCACCTGGCCCGCCAGCGGCCGCTTCAGCGCGCCGCAGCGCGAGCTCTACGAGATCGTGCAGGCAGCGCAGCAGGCGGCCATCGCGGTCACCCGGCCGGGCGCGCGCAAGCTCGACGGCCACTGGGCCGCGGTGCGCGTGCTGGCGCAGGGCATGCTCGATTGCGGGCTGCTCTCGCGCGCGGCCTGCGGCGACGTGGATGCGGTGATCGAATCGGCGGCCTACAACCGCTTCTACATGCACGGCACCGGCCACTGGCTGGGGCGCGACGTGCACGACGTCGGCGAGGACCGCTCGCTCGCCGAACCACCCGCCGAGGAGCCGCATCGCCTCGGGGGCAAGGTGCTGCGCCGGCCTTCGCGCCGCCTCGAGGTCGGCATGGCGCTGACGATCGAACCCGGCATCTACGTGCGGCCCGCGCCCGGCGTGCCCGAGCGTTACTGGAACATCGGCATCCGCATCGAGGACGATGCGGTCATCACGCCCGCCGGCTGCGAGCTGCTCTCGCGCGGCGTGCCGGTGGCGGCCGACGAGATCGAAGCGCTGATGCGCTGAGCCTTCACATGCAGTACATCAGAAAGCCTGTGTCAACCTTCCTATCGCGGGAGCGGGCCGAGCGCCGGGCCGCCAATGGCCAGAGGCCATTGGCCTTCGGCAGGCACAGACAGTCCGCAGGGACTGTCTGTGTCCGGCCTCAGCTCGCCAAGTCGGCCCGCGCCAGCCGCCAGAGGCGCCTGGCACTCCGGCCGTCCATGCCCGCGCAGGCGGGCATGGAGCCGCGGCCGTCGTTCCCCGCGGGGGATCGACCGACGTACCCGTCGGGCGAGGGGCAGGCATGACTGACGAGATGTTCGAACTCGCGCCGACCTCGCTCTGGCTCGAGGACTACAGCGCGCTGCGCCGCCTCTTCGAGCACTGGCGCGCCGACGGCGTGACCGACCTGCGCACGCACCTGACGGCCGATCCGGCGCGCGTCGCCGAATGCTCGCAGTGTCTGCGCGTGCTGAAGGTCAACCGCCGCACCCTGCAGCTCTTCGAGGCGACCGACCTGCAGCATCTGGTCGGCAACCTCGGCCTGGTGTTCCGCGACGCGATGTTCGAGCAGCACGTCAGCGAACTCGAACAGCTGTGGAACGGCCACCTGCACTTCAGCAGCCAGACCGTCAACTACACGCTCGGCGGCAAGCGGCTCGACATCGAGCTGCAGGCGAGCGTGCTGCCCGGCCACGAAAGCAACTGGGAGCGCGTGCTGATCGCGATCGACGACGTCAGCGCGCGCGTCGCGGCGCAGCGCGAGCTGGCGCGCAGCGAAGCCTATGCGCGCGGCCTCTTCGAACACTCGCCGGTCTCGCTGTGGGTGGAAGACTTCAGCAGCGTGAAGCGCCTGCTCGACGATGTGCGCGCGATGGGCATCACCGACTTCCGCTCCTTCATCAACGTGCATCCGGATTTCGTCGAGCGCTGCATGCACGAGATCCGCGTGATCGACGTGAACCGGCAGACCTTGAGCATGTTCGCCGCGGTCGACAAGCCGGCGCTGCTGCACTCGCTGGACGAGGTGTTCCGCGATGACATGCGCTTCCACTTCGCCGAGCAGCTGGTCGACCTGTGGCACAACAAGCTCTTCCAGCAGCGCGAGGTCGTCAACTACTCGCTGGGCGGCGACAAGCTGCACGTCTACATGCAGTTCTCGGTGCTGCCGGGCCACGAGGCCAACTGGGAGCTGGTGCTGGTCTCGCTGACCGACATCACCGCGCGCAAGAAGGCGGAGGCCTACCTCGAATACCTCGGCAAGCACGACGTGCTGACCAAGCTGCGCAACCGCGCCTTCTTCACCGAAGAGATGAACCGCCTGGAGCGCAAGGGCCCGTACCCGATCACGGTGATCGCAGCCGACCTGAACGGGCTCAAGGCGACGAACGACCAGCTCGGCCATGCCGCCGGCGATGCGCTGCTGCAGCGCGTCGGCGAAGTGCTGGGCAAGCTGGTCGACAAGCCGCTCTGCGCCGCACGCATCGGCGGCGACGAGTTCGCGCTGCTGCTGCCGGGCAGCGACATGCGTGCCGGCGAGCAGCTGATCGAACGCATCGAATCGCTGATCGACATCAACAACCAGTTCTACAGCGGCTCGCCGATCAGCCTCTCGATGGGCATAGCCACTTGCGAATCCGGCGAGCGCCTGGAGGCGGCGATGCACCGCGCCGACACACGCATGTACGTGCGCAAGAAAGAGTTCTACGAGACCGGCGGCCACGACCGCCGCACCCGCGCCGGCGGGCTCTAGCCGCGCTGCAACGCATCCAAGAAGAGGCGCCATGATCGTCGTCCATCACCTGAACAACTCGCGCTCGCAGCGCGTGCTCTGGCTGCTCGAAGAGCTCGGCGTGCACTACGAGATCAAGCTCTACGAGCGCGAGAAAAACGGCCTCGCGCCGGCCTCGCTGCGCGAGGTGCATCCGCTGGGCAAGTCGCCGGTGGTCACGCTCGAAGAAAACGGCCAGCCGCTCACCCTGGCCGAATCGGGCGCGATCCTCGAGTACCTGGTCGATCGGTTCGGCGCAGGCCGGCTCGTGCCGGAACGCGGCACGCCGGAGCGGCTGCGCCATACCTACTGGATGCACTTCGCCGAAGGCTCGGCGATGCCGCCGCTGCTGCTGAAGCTGATCTTCGACCGGGTCGAGGCCGGCCCGATGCCGTTTTTCATCCGGCCGATCGCGAAGGCGATCTCGGGCAAGGTCAAGTCCAGCTTCATCACGCCGAACATCGAGAACACGCTGAACTTCATGGAACGCGAACTGGCGATACGCCCCTGGTTCGCCGGCGAAGAGTTCGGCGCCTGCGACATCCAGATGAGCTTCCCGCTGGAAGCCGCAGCCTCGCGCGGCGGGTTGAACGCGAGCCGGCCGAAGCTGACGGCCTTCCTCGAGCGCATCCACGCGCGGCCGGCCTATCTGCGGGCGCTGCAGCGCGGCGGGCCGTATGCGTTGATGAACTGAAGCGCGATCACCCCGACCGCGCGCTGGTCGATCCCTTCAGCACCGCAGCGATCTCGCCGCCGGCGCGGTGCCCGTGGAAGAAGGCTTCCTCGAACACCGAATAGGCCGACAGGTCGCTGTGCGCCAGATGCACCCGCCCGGCCGAGGCCGACAACGCGCGCAGCGCTGCATGGCCGCGCAGGCCCGGCACCGGCACGCTCATCGCGTGGCCGTAGCGCATCAGCTCGACGCGATCCAGCTTGCGCCGCAGGTCCGGATGCGCGCGCGACAGATCATCGACCACCACATTGGCCCAGGTTCGCCAGGGGCGTGCCAGCAAGGCCTGGCGCTGCTGCCGCAATTCCTCGGCATGGCGCCCGCCGAGCGCCCAGTAGGCGGTCAGCAGCACCGGATCGGCCACCGGCAGCAAGGCCTGGTGCGTCGCGTCGACATAGCCGAGAGACGGGTTCGTGCCGCGCTCGTCGTAGAGCACGTTGTCCCACGACATCGGCGCGCCGGGCCGGTCGGTCAGCGCCGAGCGCAGGTGCAGGTTCGCGACCAGCCACGGCGCATGCGGCATCAGCGCCGCCGCCTCCGCCAGGCCGGGCGGCGGCGCATCGAGCAGGCGTGCCGCGATGAAGAGCGGCAACGCGAGCACGACGCGCGGCGCGGTCCAGCGCTCCACCTGCCGCGTGCTCTCGCTCCAGGCATCGACCTGCACCTCGTAGCGTGTCTCGCTGATGCGCAAGGCGATGCGGCCGGTGTGCAGGCGTTCCTCGTGCGGGCCGGCGAGCCGCTCGGCGAGCCAGCCGTTGCCTTCGGGCCAGGTGAGCACCGCGTCGTGGTCGTCGGCCCGCTCGGCATCGTCGTCCACGCCCGGCGCATGGAAGCCGTGGCGGCTGGCGAAGTAGTGCACGCCGGCCCAGGCCGAGACCTGCGAGGCCGAGGCGCCGTAGTCGTCGCGGCAGCAGTAGTCGAGGTACCAGCGCAGCCGCGGATGGTCGAAGCCCTGCGCGGCGAGCCACTGCGCGAAGGTCTGCGCATCCAGCGCCGCGTGCCCGGCGCTCCAGGCGGCACGCGTAGTCGGGATCGCAAACGCGAGCTCGCCGCGCAGGCGTTCGATCGCACGGCCGAAGCCGCGGTACTGGGCGCGCAGCCGCTCGTCACGCGCGGCGGGCAGCAGGCCGTCCTGCCACTGCCCATCGATGAACAAACGCTCCTGCGGGCTGTGGCACAGCATGGTCTCGTCATAGACCGGGCGGCCGTGTTTGGTCTCGAGCACGCCCAGGTCGTGCAGCAGCTCGGTCACCTCGGTGGCGGCCGGGCCCGGTGTCGGCAGGTAGTGCGCACCGAGCGGGCAGGCGCGCCCGGCGAGCCGATGGCCGCGGCTGTTGCCGCCGGCCTCGTTCTCGAGTTCGAGCAGGTGCACGTCGTCGATGCCCTCGTTGCGCAGGCGGCGCGCCGCCGCCAGCCCGGCAATGCCGGCGCCGACGATCAGCACGCCCGCCCGGCGGCGCAGCACCGGCGGCGGCAGGCTGCCCGACTTGCCGTCGCGCAGCCGATGCCCGCGTTCGTGCGAGGCGCCGATCCAGTCGCCGTCGAAGAGCGGCGAGGGCGGGTCGTCGAAGCGGCTGCAGCCCGTCGCCGCGGCGGCGCCGCCGAGCAGCAGGTCTCTTCGCCGCATCAGGGGTGCACCTTGCCCCATTCCTCTTCGTAGCGCTGCACCAGCACCTGGTTCGACAATCGATTCACCTGCGCCGGCACACGCGCCATGTCGGGCGGGAATTCGAACAAGGCCGGCAGCCCGGCGACATCGAGGAAACGCAGCCCGTCAGGCAATTGTTTCGGCAGCTGCCAGGGCCGGCGGCTCGCAAGGATGTAACCCCATTCGCCGAAGCTCGGCACATGCGCGTGGTACGGCGTGGCGGTGAGGCCGACCGATTCGATCGTCGTCGCGACGGTCCAGAAGCTCTGGCGCGCGACCAGCGGCGAGGTGGTCTGCACCACCGCGTAGCCCGAGGCCGCGAGATGCTGTTCCACCAGCCGGTAGAACGCGCTGGTGTAGAGCTTGCCGATCGCGAAGTTGGTCGGGTCGGGGAAGTCGATGACGATCACGTCGTAGTAGCTGCCGCTGGCCTGCTCCAGCCAGCCGAAGGCATCGGCGTTGACGATCTTCAGCTTCGGCGAATGCAGCGAATCGCCGTTCAGCCGGCGCAGCATCGGCATCGTCGAGAACAGCTGCGTCATGTGCGGATCGAGCTCGACCAGGGTGACCTGTTCGACGCTCGGGTACTTGAGGATCTCGCGCACGGCCATGCCGTCGCCGCCGCCGAGCACGAGCACGTTGCGCGGCGCCCCCTGCGCCGCCATCGCCGGATGCACCAGGGCCTCGTGGTAGCGGTACTCGTCGCGCGAATGGAACTGCAGGTTGCCGTTGAGGAAGAGGCGGATGCCTGCGTCGGACGCGGTGACCACCACCCGCTGGTAGGCGCTGGTCTCGCTGTAGACGATGTGCTCGCCGTAGAAGCGGTCCTCGGCCCAGGTGCTGATGCGATCGGCGCCGGCAAAGGCCGCGATCAGCGCGGCGATGACTGCGGTGCAGGCCAGCGCATGCGAAAGGGCATGGCGCAGCTCGCCGCGGAAGAGCCACAGCGCCCACACCGCGACCGCCGCGTTCAGCAGGCCGAAGAAGGCGCCGGTGCGCACCAGGCCGAGCTGCGGCACCAGCAGCAGCGGGAAGGCGATCGCGACCACCAGCGCGCCGAGGTAGTCGAAGGTCAGCACCTGGGCGACCAGATCCTTCAGCGCATAGCGTTCGCTGAAGTGGCGCTTCAGGATGCGCATCACCAGCGGGATCTCCAGGCCGACGAGGATGCCGATCAGCAGCACCAGCGCATACAGCGCGAAGCGGAACGATGGCAAGGCCGCGGTCTGCAGCGCGAACAGCGCCGACGGCATCAGCCCGCCCGCCAGGCCGACGAGCAGCTCGATGCGCAGGAAGTTCGCGATCAACTGGCGCTCGATGAATTTCGACAGCCAGGAGCCGACGCCCATCGCGAACAGGTAGGTGCCGATGACGGTGCTGAACTGCAGGATCGAATCGCCGAGCAGATAGCTCGCGAGCGTGCCGGCGGCGAGCTCGTAGACCAGGCCGCAGGCGGCGATGATGAAGACCGAGGCGAGCAGCGCCACTTCGGCCGGGCGCGGCGCTGCCGTCGCGGAGCGGGCGCCGGCCACGGTCTCCATCGATGGATCAGCCGATCAGCGGGTTGCGCACCAGCGGGGCGAGCCATCCCTCGATCGAGCATCTACCCATGGATCGCCGCCGCGACGATCAGCCCGATCGAGATGCACATCGCCGCGACGACGATCGCCAGCGCCAGGTTCTTCTTCTCGATGATCTCGCCCCACAGGTCGTAGGGCGTCAGCTTGTCGATGACCATGAAGCTGATCCAGAACACCAGCACGCCGACCAGCGCATACAGGATCGAGCCGAAGAAGATGCCGGGTTTCAGCCATTCGATGCCCATCATGATGGATCCTCCTTCTGTGTGTGCCGATGTGATGCCTGGATGATGCCGCGCGCTACTTGTGGCCGCCGCCGCTGCTGAAGCCGCCGAACGAGCCGCCGCCGGTGCGGTAGCCGCCACCGCCGCTGCCGCCGGAGCGCGCGCACTGCCGGTACTCGGTGCTGGAAGCGCCGAAGGTGCGGCGCACGTCGTCGCAATCGTCGCCGCCGCAGCGCGCCAGCATGATGATGATGAAAACGATGACGAGGAAAACGATCACGCCCTTCAGCAACCCGGAGCCGCCGCTGCGCGAGATCGGCAGCGCGTCGCGCTGCAGCGCGGCCTGGCGATCCTGAGGCAGCTTGAACGCGGTGGCGACGGCACCGGCGTCCAGCGTCTCGCCGCCGGACCAGACGACTTCGCTGACGGTCTGCTCGCGGTTCAGGCGCTTGCGACCATTGGCGCCGGTGCCTTGGAAGTCGGTGTTGCGGGTGCGTTCGTCGCGCCGTAGCCGCCAGTAGAACTCGCCCAGCACGTAGGTCACGATGCCGGTGTAGCTGTAGAGCGGGCGGTACTGCACTTCGCCCAGCTTGACGTGCTCGCCCACCGATTGCGGCACGCCGGTGATCGGCCGCGACCAGCTCCAGCCGTCTTCCGCGTCGACCAGGAAGGCGAAGCCTTCGATGCGGTTGTAGAGCAGGTATTCGCGCCAGTAGCTGCGCTCGTCGTCGGCATCCTCCGGCAGCTCGCAGCGCTCGACGTAGCCGACCACCTGCCACGGCTTGACCGCCGCGCCAAGCATCAGCGAGCCGGTGCTGCCGAGCGGGATCTGCGGCTCGCCGCCGTCGACGCCGGGATGGCCTTGTTTGAAAAACGCGAGGTCGGCGCCGACGCCTTTCGAGATGTCGACGACCGACTTGCATTGCGGGCAGACGATGGATTGCGTCGTCTCCAGTTTCGGCTCGATCGCCGCGCCGCAGTTCGGGCAGCTGATGCCGCGGGAGGCCAGCGATCTTTCGCTGCCTTCGGCAAGGCCGGTCATCACCAGCTCGGTCAACGAGACCGAGCGGCCGATGCTCCAGCGCGGCGCCCGGCCGCCCGAAGCCGTGCCGCTCCCCTCGGGCGACGCCGCAGGCGCCTTCGGGCCGACAACCTCTTCCAAGGTGCCGACCTCGCCGCGCGTGTTGCGCAGGTCGGCGACGAGGTACTCGTGCACCAGATCCGGCGGGAACGGCAGCTCTCCCTGCGCCGCCGCGAGCCTCGCGCGCACGACCGAAGCGACCGACCAGACCTGGCCCGCGACACGCCGCGATTCGCCCGCCTGCAGGTCTTCGAGCTTCGGCACCGCGTCGCCATCCAGCGGCGCTTCGAAGCCGATCACGTACTGGCCGTTGTCCTCGCTCAGCCAGCCCGACTTTTGCCCGCCCTGCTGGTTGTCGAAGAGCGCATGCCACTCGTTCCAGCTGCCCTCGGCATAGCGGATCTGCAGCCGGCCGATCAGCGTGAAGGCGACGCCCTGGTGCCTGCCGGCCGCGCCGAGCTGCAGCGGCGAATGGTCATCGAACAGCTCGGCGCTCTCGCCGATGCGGCGCAGCGCATCGCCCTCGCGCACCAAGGTGCTGCGGCAGAAGCTGCAGACCGCGAAGGCCGACGCGGCCGAGCGGAACTCGACCGGCGCGCCGCAGTTCGGGCACGCGGTTCGATAGACGCGCTGGGGCGTGGGCTCGGTGGCCAAGGCGTGGCCGGGTCAGCTCAGATCAGCTTCTTCAGCAGCTCGGCCTTCTTCGCGTCGAACTCCTCGGCGGTCAGGATGCCCTTGGCCTTCAGGTCGGCGAGCTTCTCGATCGTCGCCATCACGTCTTCCGGCTTGACGCCGATCACCGGCGCGGCCGCTGCGGCCGCCGCTCCGGCCGCCGGGTTCTGCAGCCCCTGGTTCAGCTGCTGCGCCATCACCTGACCCAGCGCGACGCCGGCGCCCAGCCCCATCGCATCGCCGACCACGCCGCCCTGCCCCGCACCCTTCGCGAACTCGGGCAGCGACTGCGCCGTCTGGTACTGCATGAACTTGCCCATGTCGTTGCCGACCATGCCCATGCCGATCTTCTGGTCGAGGATCTTCTGCAGTTCCTCGGGCAGCGAGACGTTCTGCACCGTGACCATCTCGAGCAGCAGGCCGATCTTCGCGAAGGCCGGCTGCGTGGCTTCCTTCAGCTGCGTCGCGAACTCGACCTGGTTCGCCGCCAGATCGAGGAAGGGCAGGCCGCTGCCGGCCACCGCATCGGAGATGTGCTGCAGCATCAGCGCGCGCAGCTGGCCATCGAGATCGGCGACGGTGTAGGTGTCGCGCGTGCCCGAGATCTCGGTGTGGAAGAGCTTCGGATCGGCGACCCGGTAGCTGTAGTTGCCGAAGGCGCGCAGCCGCACCGCGCCGAAATCCTTGTCGCGGATCGTGATCGGCTGGGTGGTGCCCCAGCGCATGTCGACCTGCTGGCGTGTGCTGAAGAAATACACGTCGCTCTTGAACGGCGACTGGAACAGCTTGTCCCAGTTCTTCAGGTAGGTCAGCACCGGCAAGGTCGCGGTGGTCAAGGTGTAGCGCCCGGGGCCGAACTGGTCCGCCGCCTTGCCTTCGTTGACGAAGAGCGCCATCTGCGATTCGCGCACCGTCAGCGAGCCGCCGTTCTGGATCTCGCGATCGGCCATCGGGTAGCGCCAGGCGAGGATGCCGTCACCGGGCTCGACCCACTCGATGATGTCGATGAACTGCTTCTTGATGAAATCCATCAGTGCCATGGCGGCTCCCTCGATGCGAAGTGCGGCGAATAATACGCCCCGACCATCGAGCCGCGAGGTGCTTTCAGTGACCGACATCGCCCTGACAAAACAGCCTCATCTCGCGGTGATCGGGGCCGGCCCGGTCGGGCTCGCGCTGGCGCTGCATGCGGCGCGCGCGCTGCCGAAGGCGAGCGTCAGCCTGTTCGATGCGCGCCCGCTGGAGAAGGACGTCTCGGCCGATCCGCGCACGCTCGCGCTCTCGCTCGGCAGCGTGCAATGGCTGGAGCGCCTGGGCGCCTGGAATGCGGCGGCGGCGCAGCCGATCCTCGAAGTCCACGTCTCGCAGCAACCGCCGACCTGGAGCGGCTTCGGCGGCGAGCCCGAGCTGCGCATCAAGGCGGCGGAAGAGCATGTCGCGATGCTCGGCGCGGTGCTGGCCTACGGGCAGATCGTCGCGCCGCTGCAGGCCGCGTGGCTCGCCGCCAGCCGGGCCGAACCGCAGCGGCTGCACACGCGTTTCGGCGCGCCGGTCGCGGCGCTGAAGCCGCTCGACGGCGGCATCGAGATCGACGCCGGGATCGCCGAGCGCTTCGACCTGGCGGTGGTCGCCGAAGGCGGCGTATTCGCCGATGCATCGCGGGTCGTTGCCGAACGCAAGGCCCGCCCGGCGCTGCACCACGACTATCACCAGACCGCCTGGGTCGGCCGCGTCGGCCTCGAAGCGGGGCCGGCCGGCGTGGCGTTCGAGCGCTTCACGCGCCATGGGCCGGCGGCGCTGCTGCCGCTGAAACCGCAGGACGGCCAGCGACAGGCGGCCCTGGTCTGGTGCGTGAACGCCGATGACGACCCGGTCGCCGAGCTCGACGACGCCCAGCGCCTGACGGTGCTCGGCACGATCTTCCATCCCGCAGTCGGCCGGCTCACCAGCCTCTCGCCGCTGAAGCGCTTCAGCCTCGGGCTGACCGCGGAGCGCAGCCTGGTCGACGGCCGCAGCGTGCGCATCGGCAATGCGGCGCAGACCCTTCACCCGGTGGCAGGACAGGGCCTGAACCTCGGGCTGCGCGACGCCTACGAACTGGTGCAGGCGCTGGCGCGCCGGGGCGACGTCGATGCGGCCTTGCGCCGCGTCGAATTCCGCCGCGCGCCGGACCGCTGGGCCATGATCGCCGCGACCGATTTCCTTGCGCGCAGCTTCACCTGGCGCCTGCCCGGCGCCGGCCCGGCGCGCGGGCTCGGCCTGGCGGCGCTGCAGGCCCTGCGGCCGGTGCGCTCGGCGCTGGCGCGGCAGATGATGTTCGGTTCCCGCTAACCCCTGCATAGCGCTGGAGGGCCCGCCCGGCCCCGCCGAACTGGGGTCGGATTCGCTGCTTTCTCCGCTCGTCACCCTGCCTTGAAGCACGGCACCATCGGATCGATCGCTCCTTCGCTGGACCGACGGTCAGCCCGACCGAGATCCTGAACCCCTCGACTCAGCCGGCCCCTCGCGGGCCGTTACCCATCGTGAACAAAGGCCCATCGCGCCCGCCGACCGACTGCGGAACACGTCCATGTCAGCCCCTCCGCTGAGCCTGCCGACGCGGCCGTCCGGCCCGGCCCCGGCGGCGCCCGGCGGCGCCTCGACGAGCGCAGCGGCAACGCAGGCCGACGCGGACACCGCCGTCCAGGCCAACATCGGCATCGCGCTGTCGCTGCAGGCGACCGTGCTGCAGCATGCGGACAGCGTGCGCGCGAGCACCGCCTTCGCTTCTGAGCTGGCCTCGGCCTACGGCTGCAGCCGGGTCACCGTGGGTTTCGTGCAGCGCGGCTTCACGCGCCTCGCGGCAGTCTCCAACGGCAGCGACGAAATCCTGGCCGGCGAAGTCTTCGATCCGGTCGTCGCGGCGATGGACGAGGCGGTCGAGCAGGGCGCGAGCGTGCACCTGCCGTTGATCACGGAGCCCGCCGGCGGCGTCAATCCGCGCGCCGGATCGGTCATCCGCCTGGCGCAT
>Ga0207695_10004578_pt1 | contig 18792 bp, 17 predicted proteins | sample KBSC54metaG_FD_184354 | JGI IMG/M metagenome (GOLD analysis project Ga0207695, IMG submission 184354) | Corn rhizosphere microbial communities from Kellogg Biological Station, Michigan, USA - KBS C5-4 metaG (SPAdes) (version 2) | ecosystem: Host-associated > Plants > Roots > Rhizosphere > Soil... | reverse complement strand
GACGTGCTCGTCCTCGACGGCGACGCCGAGGGCAGCTGCGAGCTCGTCCGCAAGCTGCGCCGGCACGGCCGCCCGCGCGTCCTGATCTGCGCCGAGTCGCTCGAGGAGCCGCGCCTGCTCGACTCCGTCCAGGCGGGCGCCTGCGGCTACCTGACCAAGGACACGCTCACGCCGGAGACGCTCGCGGCCGGCGTGCGGGCGGTGCACTGCGGTGCCGGAGTGCTGCCGCCCGACCTCCTCGGCACGCTCCTGCGCACGCTGGCCGAGGTCTCGCGCGACGTGCTCGAGCCGCGCGGGCTCTCGCTCACATCGCTCACGACCCGGGAGCGGAACGTGCTGCGGCTCGTCTCCGAGGGCCTGCCGACGCGCGAGGTGGCCCAGCAGCTGAGCTACAGCGAGCGGACCATCAAGGCCGTGATGCACGACGTGACGACCAAGCTGCACGCGAAGAGCCGCTCCCAGGCCGTCGCCCTGGCCGTCCGCGAAGGCCTCATCTGAATACACGGGGTAAGACCCTTTTTTCTTCACGGAAGGTCGCTCGTACGAGTCGATGGCGGCGACGGCGACCATCAAGACATTGGCGTCGTAGCTCCTGCGAACATACGGCGATGGCGCACCGCATCGCGGTCATCGGCGGGGACGGCGTCGGCCCGGAGGTGGTCGCGCAGGGCATCCGCGTGCTCGAGGCCGCCTGTCCCGGCGGCTTCGAGTGGACGCACCTGCCGTGGGGCAGCGACCACCACGCACGCACGGGGGCGCTCATGCCGGACGACGGCCTGCGCACGCTGGCCGGCCACGACGCGATCTACCTCGGCGCTGTCGGCTCGCCGGCCGTGCCCGACCACGTCACGCTGTGGGGGCTTCTGCTGCCGATCCGGCAGCGCTTCGACCTCTACCTGAACATCCGCCCGATCCGGCTCCTGCCCGGCGTGGCGACGCCGCTGGCCGGGCGCGGCCCGGCCGACGTCGACATGGTGTGCGTGCGCGAGAACACCGAGGGCGAGTACGCCGGCGCCGGCGGCCGCGTGCACGTCGGCATGGGCCACGAGGTCGGCCTGCAGGTCGACGTCTTCACCCGCCACGGCGTCGAGCGCGTCGTCCGCCACGCCTTCGGTTTGGCCCGCGGCCGGCGCGGCCGGCTGGCGAGCATCACGAAGTCGAACGCCAGCCCGCACCACTTCGTCATGTGGGACGAGATCGTGGACGCCGTCCACGCCGACTTCCCCGACGTCGAGCTCGACCGCCTGCTGGTCGACGCGGCCTGCGCCTACATGGTCAGCCAGCCGGCCCGGTTCGACGTCATGGTCGCCTCCAACCTGTTCGGCGACGTGATCACCGACATCGGCGCCGCCATCCAGGGCGGCATGGGGCTGGCCGCCAGCGCGAACATCGCGCCCGACGGCGCCGGCCCCGGCCTCTTCGAGCCGGTGCACGGCTCCGCCCCGGACATCGCCGGGCGGGGCATCGCGAACCCGATCGGTGCGGTCTGGGCCGGGGCGATGATGCTCGACCACCTCGGCGAGGCGGAGGCCGCGGCCAGGGTCATGGCCGCGATCGAGTCGGTGCTCGGCGGCGACGGCCCGCGCACGCCCGACCTGGGCGGGACGGCGTCGACGCCCGAGGTCGGGGACGAGCTCGTGCGCGCTCTGCGCGTCTCTCAGTAGCGGCGGTAGATCTCGGCGGCCGCCCGCTGGAAGCCGTCGGGCTGCCCCCCCGCCGCGAAGGTGGCGGCGATCTCCTCCATCTCGGCCACCCAGCGCCAGCCCTTCGCGCCGGCCGAGCGCAGCGCCCGCGCGTGCTGGTCGGCGAGGCCGGGAAGCGAGCGCGCCCGTTCCGCGCTGAGCGCGTCCTCGACGCCCTCGGCCCGCGCCGTCTCGCGGACGGCGAGCAGCAGCGCCGCGGCGGACGGGCCGGACAGGTAGAGCCGGGTCGTCCCGGGCTCGCGCGGCGGGGAGCCGACGATGCCGCCGTCCACGAACGTCGCCCTGGCCGTCTCGACCGCCGCCCCGATCGCCCGCGCAGTCCGGGGCGACACGGCGGTCGCGTCGCCGCGCCCCTCCGATGCCCAGACGACGTCCTGGCCGCGCGAGCGGAGCGCCGCCGCCACGGCGGCGCCCATCTCGCCCGGGTGCAGGACGCCGATCGTCGTCGCCATCGTGACAATCGTAGAATCAGCGGCCTCGTGCTGGTGGCGCACCGCAGGCGTGACCTCCCCGTACTGGCCGCAGCGATCGGCGTCTCCGCGCTGGGCGACTGGCTTGCGCTCCTGCCGCTCAACCTGCAGCTGCGCTCGATGGGCGGCTCCGGCCTGACCGTGGCGGCACTCTTTATCGCGGTGTGGTCGCCGGCCGCCCTGCTCGCCGCCCCCGCCGGCGCGCTGGCCGATCGGGTCGACCGCCGCCGCCTGCTCGTGGCCGCGTCGCTGGCCGAGGCGGCCGTGGCGGTCGCGCTCGCGTTCGCGGGCTCCGCCGCGACGATCCTGCCGCTGGCTGCGCTGCTCGGGACGTTCAGCGCCGTCGCCACCCCGGCGGAGTTCTCGCTCGTGCCCGCCATCGTCGACCCCGAAGGGATCCGGCGCGCGAACGGATGGGTCGAGACGGCCCGCTACGCCGGCTTCATCGGCGGCCCGGCGCTCGGCGGCATCGTGGCCGCAGCCGGCGGCGTGAAGGCGGCGCTCCTGATCGACGCGGCCACGTTCGCCGCCGTCGCGCTCGCGGCCTTCTCGCTCCGCCCGCGGCCGGTCGAGCGCGACGCGGCCGCGCCGAAGGGCCGCATGCGGGACGGCATCACCTACCTCTTCGCCGACCGCGGGCTTGCGCTCGTGATGGCCGCGGCGTTCGCCTCGCTCCTCTTCATGACGGCCTCGGCGCCGGCGGAGGTGTTCTTCGCGAAAGACGTCCTGCACACGGGCGACGCCGGCTTCGGGGTCTGGCTGACGGCGTGGCCGCTGGGGATGGCGATCGGCGCCGCCCTGCTCGGCAGGCGCATGCGCGGCGATCTGGCCGCGGCGGCGCTCGGGGCGATCATGCTCCAGGGCCTGGGCCTGGCGGGCCCGGCGATCGTCGTCACGCTCGCCTTCTCGATCGCCTCGTTCTTCGTCGGCGGGCTCGCGCACGGCGCCAAGAACGTCGCCGTGCGCACGCTGCTCCACGAACGCGTGCCGGCCCACCTGCACGGCCGCGCATACGCCGCCTACAACGGCCTGCGCAACTCGGCGGAGCTGGTCGCGATGCTGCTCGGCGGCGTGCTCGTGACCGCCGTCGGGTCGCGGGCGACGCTGCTCGTCGCCGGCGTCGTGCCCGCGCTCGTGGGGGCGGGGTGCCTGGTCGCGTACCTGCGCGTCAGGGCCAGGCCGGCGCCGGTCGAGGCCGGATCGTGAAGATGCTCGAGCTCCCGGCCGCCTCGCGGCGGCGCGGAGTCGATCATCCAGCCGACTCGTCCGCCTGCCAGAGGTGGAACGCGTTCCCCTCGCTGTCCGAGCAGCGGGCGAACCAGCCGTGGCCGGGCACCGGCGCGCGGTCGTCCGCCTGGCCGCCGAGCTCCCGCACCTTCCCGATCGACTCGTCGATGTCGTCGGTCGCGAAGTAGAAGTTCGGGTGTCCGCGCTGGTCGGACGGGTAGACCGCTGCCCCGCCCGCCCCCGCCTGGGCCATCCGGTAGTCCATCCCGGGCATCCCGGAGTCCTGGAACTGCCAGCCGAAGAGCTCCTGCCAGAAGCCCTGGGCACGGTCGGCGTCCTCGGCCGGGAACTCGATGTGCACGATCTCGCCGGACATGTCTCTCCCTCCCTGGATCGGATCGCTCGACGGTAGCACCGCGCTATTCCAGGGGCCGTGAGAATTCCTTTCGGCGACGCCGTTGACGCGCTCCCCCGTCCGGGGGATAACCGATGTATGAGAACGCAACACGTTTCCGTCTTCGGGGTCGCGACGATGGTCCTGATCCTGCTCGCCACCGGGGTGGCGACGCGTCTTGCCGAGGTCGCGCTTGCCTCGGCGGTGCAGCTGACGACGGCCGCCGGCGGCGGCTATCTGACGCCGGACGACCTGGTGGCGGCCGACGGGCGCCACATCGCCTTCGGGCTCGTGCGCCTGCTGCTCCCGGGGCTCCTGATCCAGGCGTTCCTGATCAAGCTCGTGGTCGGCTCGTACCGCGGGCTCCGGATCTCCTACTTTGCGACCGCGGCGGTGCTCGGCACGTTCGCCGTCGGGTCGATCGGCCTGGCCGCCATCGTGGCGCGGTGGTTCGCGGACAACCGCTCGCTGCAGGCGCTCACGCCGCTCTCGCCGGCCGCCATCTACCTGGCCGTGGCGATCTCGGCCATCACGATCATCACCGAAGCGATCGTGCTCCAGGGGCTGGTCGAGCAGCCCATCGGCCGGTACCCCCTCGTGGCCCGCCGGGCCTCGTAGTCACCGGGCGCGGGGGCGGGCGGCGCGACCTGCGCCGCCCGCCGGTGACCGGAATGGCTTGCGGCACGGGTCACATGCCGATATCGTGACGATCAGCACGACCAGGTCGGACCTCGGGGCAGGGAGGTGACGGGTGGCGACGGATCTCGATTCACGGCGGGCCGAGGGACGCATCGGCTCACCCGAAGTGGTGCTCGCACCGGCGCACGAGCCGGCCGGGGACACGCCCGCCGAGCGCCGCGTCCCCCGCGACGGGCTGCGCGCCGCGGCCGTGCTCACGGCCGCGGTTCTGCCCGGCCTGGCGGCGACGGTCAGCGTCGCCCTCTACATCGCCCAGGACCAGTGGGTCGGCTGGCTGAACGACGGCGGGCCGCGCGCGTACCTGACCGGGTCGGCCGTGGGCGTGATCGCCTGGCTCCTGCTGGCCGTCGCCGCCCGCGGCATCGCCACGCCCGCCGGCGGCAACCCCTCGGCCTACGGGCAGCTGTGCGAGATGCTCGCCGAGCTCGAGGCCAGCCACCGATCGCTCGCGGGTGAGGCCGTGAACGCCTCCGGGAGGACAGCCCTCGCCGTCGCCGACGAGCACCTGCGCTACATGCGGGCATGCCTGCAGGGCGACCGGCTGCCGGGGCAGGCGTGGGCGTTCGGCAGCGGCTACATCGGCCTTTGGCGGCGTGCCCACCGGGTCGAGGAGGAGCTGCTCATGGTCCGCCCCCGGGCGACCGTGATCGGGGCGGCCGTGCACGACATGCTGCGCCTGACCGGGTCGACCATCCCCAAGCGCGAGCGGCTCCTGGCCGAGCTCGTCGAGGCGATGAGCGCGATCGACCCGCGGGCGACCGCGTCCTACCTGGGCCAGGAGCACCCGCGCGTGCGCGCGCCCGCGCGTGCGTCGGAGCTCGGGCCTCGGGCCGTCCTCGTGGCGGTGCGCAGATCGATCCACGACTTCCGTGACCAGCGCCGGGCCGGGCTCGTGCGCGCCCGCAACCACCTGCTCGCGACCATGGCGGCGACGGGCCTCGTCACCTATGTCTTCCTCGGCATCGCCTTCCTGATGCAGGCGCCGGTGAGCGCGATCGTCGCCTTCTCGGCCTTCTTCCTGACCGGCGCGGTCGTCGGCCTCTTCCGCCAGCTGCAGGCGGCATCGACCCGCTACGCCGTGGCCGAGGACGACTTCGGCCTCTCCTACGCCCGGCTGATGCACGCGCCGCTCTTCTCCGGGCTCGCGGCGGTGGCCGGCGTGATGCTGACGGCGCTCGCGTCACAGCTGATGCTCGCGAACGGGACGACGGGGGCGACGAGCGGCCTTAGGATCCCGAGCCTGGACCAGGTCTTCAGCCTCTCCACCAACCAGGGCGGGCTCGTGTTCGCGGCCATGTTCGGGCTCGTGCCGAACCTGTTCATCGCCCGCCTCCAGCTGCGGGCGGAGTCGTACAAGGACGATCTGCGCAGCTCCGAGACGGCCGAGCACGCCGGCCCGGACACCGAGTCGGTCTAGCGCGCGTGCGGGGACCGCCGGATCCGTAGTTCTCCCGGATGCGCGCCGCGGGTCCGGTGCCTACTGTCGCGCCATGTCGAGCCGCCGCCCATCCGAGGGCCTGACCGGCGCGTTCGTCTTCGCCGGGATCGCGATCGTGCTCGTGATCGTCGGGGTCGCGGTCACGGCCTGGCTCGGCGGCCGCGCGAACGCCTCCGCAGGTACGGCGACCGTCGTCCGCACGAGTGGCGCCGGGGCCACGACGTCGGCGTCGCACGTGAGCGATGTCGCGGCCGCGGGGGCGCGCGACTACAACCAGTTCGCCTGCGCGCAGTGCCACGGCATCGGCGGTGTCGGCGGCGTGTCGGCCGACGTCCCGGCGCTGAACCAGCTCGGCACGGCGTTCACGGTCGCGCAGCTGCGCCAGATCATCGAGCACGGCCTCGGCGAGAGCGCCAACCCGACCAAGCCGTACATGCCCGTCTGGCACGGGATCGTCTCGCCACGGCAGGTGTCCGAGCTCGCCGCCTACGTCCGGGCCGGACTTCCGCCGGTGTCGGGCGCCACGCCCATCGCGGTGCCGACCGACCAGGGCCTGGCCGTCGAGGGGTCGGCGCTCTACGTCCGCGACGGCTGCATCAACTGCCACGGCCCCAACGGCCTCGGCGGCGTGCCCAACCCGCAGTCGCCGGACAGGACGATCCCGCCGCTCTCCGGCGCCGATTTCCGGGGCGAGTTCAACACCCCGGCCAAGATCGCGAACGTCATCCGCTCGGGCAGCGTCATCGGCCGGGCGCCGATCGTGAGCATGCCCCACTGGGGCGGCATCCTCACCACCGCCGACGTGAACGCGCTGATCGCCTACCTGGCGACGCTCCAGTAGCGAAGCTCCTCGCGGGCGGCGTCGAACACGTCCCGCCCGTCCCTCCGCGACGTCAGCCATCGCCGGGGTCGCCGGCGACGGGCGACCAGGGCTTGAAGCCGTTCTCGAGCTCGCGCAGCGACGGGCCGAGGGCCGGGTAGTGGCGCTGGAGCACGTCGACGAAGCGGGTGCCCTCGATCCAGTCGATCCCGGCCTGCGTGTACGTCGAGGCCGTGTAGTCGTCGGTCAGGAAGCGGTCGCTGTTGATCCGCCGCGAGGCCATCAGGATGAAGATCCGGAAGGCGGTGTCGCTGAAGGCGAAGCCCCGTGGCGGCTGCTCGGCGAACATGCCGACGATCACGTCCATCCGCTCGACGTCGCCGTAGAGCCGGCGCAGCCGGTCGACCAGCTCCCGGTCGTCGGTCAGATCCTCGAAGTCGTCCGCCGGGCGCAGGTGGAGCAGGCGCCGGAACTCGTTGTAGCGCGGCACGCCCAGCTCGCGCGAGCGGAGGATGTCGGTGGCCGCGATGTCCATCAGCTTGCCGTCCGGCCGCTGGAACTCCTGCAGGAACCGGGGGAAGTTGTTGAGCACGATCGCCCCGGGATGCGCGTTTCCGAACGAGTAGAGCAGATCGAGCATCCCGATCCGGTCGAGCGCCGTCTGCGAGCCCGGGCCGGACAGCTCACGCAGGGTGAGCCGGTCGAGCTCGTGCCCGTCGACGGCCGAGCGGAACGTGTAGTCGTCGGCGATCAGCGGGTGCATCCGGTAGACGATCGTGAACTCCTCGGTGAGCGCGTAGGGCACGCCGAAGTGGTCGTGCCTCGAGCCTGGAATACCGCTGATCACCTCGCTCGAGCTGATCCGCCCGAACGTCCGCTTCACCCGCTCGCCGGCGATGCCGTACCAGTTCGCCCGCATCGCGATCTCCATCGTGGGATGGGCGATCACCGCCGGCGTCCACTCGACCGTGTGGATCTTCGCGAGCAGCGCGGCCAGGATCAGGCGGGCGCGCTGGAAGAGCTCCTCGTCGCTCCAGGCCGGGTACTCGGCCGTCAGCCGGTCGCAGATCGCGTTGTGCTCGAGCGTGAACAGGTTTACGAGCATCTGCAGGCCGATCCAGAAGCCGGGCACGAGGCGGGGGTCATGGGCCGGGTCGTCGGGCAGCGGTACGACGCCGTTGGCGTCGATGTGGAGCTTGCCGCCCGTACCGGTGCGGACCGCCTTCTGTACCTCCGGGTCGACGCCGTAGAGCTGGGAGCCGTCCCACCAGTGGGTGGCCGTCACGTTCCGGAACGTCGGCGGGAAGTCCGCGTTCGGGGGCCGGGTGGTGTCGGGCACGGTCTTCAGGATGGTGAGCGGCGGCTCCGGCCACGGGTCACCCTGCTCGAGCGGGATCTCCCAGCGGTTGGCGGGATCGCCGCGGCCGTGGCTGAACCAGTCCTTGATCATGAACTGGATCCAGGAGGCCGCGAAGAGGTTGAGCGACTCGGCCGGGATGAACTCGTGGCGGGTGAGGAGCTCGCGGCTGACCGCGCGCGGGTTGGGCTCCATGAGCAGCTCGTCCGTCTCGGCCCGGGTGGCCGCGAGCGGGACGTTGCGACCGAAGCGCGATCCGAGCATGCCCATCCGCGGCTCGGCCAGGTCGTTGTAGACGCCCGTCTCGGTGCGGTTCACGAGGAACGACGGGTCGTAGTCGGGCAGCGGCGGCAGGTTCACGGACGCCTCGCCGCTCGTGTCGTACAGGTTCTCCCGGCGCAGGATGTTACGCAGGCCGATCAGGGTTGCCAGGCCGAGCGGCACCGGCAGCTTGTCCCAGCCCACCGCCCGGTCGGCGGCGGCGCACATGCCGTCGTAGAGCCGCCAGCCGGCCGTGTCCCGGTAGACCGAGCCCGACACGGCGTCGGCGCCCTCTGGCTCGGAGAGGAGCCGCCAGGCCGCGCGGCCGGCGAGCACCACGCCGCCGGCGACGAGCCCGGTGCGCAGCAGCTTGCCGGCGCTCACGTCGCCGCTCCCGCTCGCAGCTCGCCCTCGGGGAGCAGCAGCTGGAGCCCGATCCCGACCGTGCGGATCCCGAACATCCGGAAGACGTACTGGACGGCCTGGTTGTCCGCGCGGCGCACGCCCAGATTGCGGGCAAGCAGCGCCGGCGCGACGAGTGCGGCCGATCCGTTGACGATCCGGATCGCCGCCAGCGCCACGCGGGCGAGGCCGGGTACGCGGCTGGTTGGCATCGTCCACCCCCTGTGCCGTCGCGTGCAGGTGACCGGGACTGCCCGGCCATCCTACACGCGCTACTTCAGGAACTGCCAGACGATCAGGGCGACCAGGTAGATGGTCGCGTAGGCGACCACGAGCGCCTGGACGGTCAGCGCCGAGAGCTCGCGAACGGTGAAGTGGGTGGTGCGCAGCCAGGCGATCTTCACGACCTCCCCCGTCAGCATGAACAGGCAGAAGAGCGACACCAGGCCGCCGGGGCCGGGCACGGCCAGGAGCGCGTAGAGCATCCCCACGTGGGCGACGTTGTTGAACACCACGAAGACCATCGCGATCAGCTCCCGCCCGATCAGCCGGTCGCCGATGGCGAGCAGCAGGCCGAGCTCGGCGACGCCGAGCAGGACGATCTCGGCGATGTGGATGCCGTCGGGCGAGTGCAGCGTCCGCCCGAGCGCCTGCACGAGCGCGAGGTAGGCGACCAGGAACGCAACCGCCTTCACCGCGGTCTCGGCCCACGCGAGCGGCTCGTACGTGCCGACATGCCACGCCCGCTGCTCCGTTGCCGCCATGGATCGCGAGCTTAGTGGTGTGGGCTACGTTGTGCCCAGATGGACATCGCCGGCGACATCGGCGGCACGCACACTCGCCTCGCACTCTTCGATCCCGGAGCCGCCGGCCCCGCCGCCGTCGAGATCTACTCGAGCCGTGACCACGACGGCCTCGAGGCGATGATCGGCGCCTTCCTCGCGACCCACCCGGCCCACGTCGAGCGGGCCTGCTTCGGCGTGGCCGGCCCCGTGCAGAACGGCCACGTGAAGACCACCAACCTGGCATGGCCGGTCGACGCCCGCAACGTCGCCCGGATGCTCGGGATCGAGCGGGTCGGGCTCGTGAACGACCTCTACGCGAACGCGTACGGGATCGCCGATCTGGGGCCGGGCGACATCGCCACCCTGCGCGCGGGCGACCCCTCGACGGGCGGGAACGCCGCGGTGATCTCGGCCGGCACGGGCCTCGGCGAGGCCGGCCTCTTCTGGGACAGGCACCGCTACCACGTGTTCGCGACGGAGGGCGGCCACACAGACTTCGCCCCCCGCGACGACCAGGAGATCGCGCTGCGCGACCATCTCGCCCGCACCCATGCGCACGTGAGCTACGAGCGGGTCTGCTCGGGGATGGGGCTCGTGGCCATCCACGACTTCCTCACCGGCAGGGAGGGTGGGGGCGTGGGCCGCACGGACGCCTCCGGCATCACGAAGGCGGCCCTCGACGGCAGCGACGAGCTGTGCGTCCGGGCGCTCGACATGATGGTGTCGATCTACGGCGCCGAGGCCGGCAACCTCGCCCTGAAGCTGCTCGCGACGGGTGGCATCTACGTCGGCGGCGGGATCGCGCCGCGGATCCTCGAGAAGCTCCAGGCGGGGCCCTTCCTCGAGGCGCTCGACGCGAAGGGCCGGTTCTCGGAGCTGCTCTCGCGCATCCCCGTGCACGTCATCCTGAACGACCGCACGGCGCTGCTGGGTGCAGCCCGGCTCGCGCGCGGCGAGGAGCCCGGGCTGCACCACGGGTAGCGGTCAGTTCAGCTGCGCCAGGTCGGCCTGGAGCTGCTGCATGTCGAAGCCCTGCGGGTTCTTTCCGTTCACGTCCAGGAAGTCCGGGTTCACGATCGCCCAGGCCTCGTCGACGTAGTGCGACACGAACCGCTGGCCCATCGGCTGGACTCGCCCCCACGTGACGCACTCGATGTGCTTGCGGTGGGCGACGATTGGAACGTAGTGGCCGCCGGCGTTGGGGGAGCCCTGGACGTAGCTCCACATCTCGCCCTTGCCGAACTCCGTCTCGGCCGACTGCGGCACCTGGATGCCCACGCCGACGGCTCCGAACAGGTAGGCCGCCTCTGCTACCTCCGAGAAGTCGCCGGCCTGGATCTTGCCGATGTCGAGCGCCAGGTAGGCGCCGATCTTGTGGCGCTGGCCGTTCGCGTCGACGATGCCGGTCGTGCGCCGGTAGCCGAGCGCCGTGCGCACGTTCGAGCCGCGGTCGGTCGGGTTGCTGCCGGGAGGCCCGGCGTTGGGGTCGAACCCCGTGGCCGCGGAGTAGTCGGAGAGGACGCCCTCGTCGTCGAACGAGGCGGGGTTGCCGGCGACGGTGCTCGTGAGCAGGTGCTCGTGGGCCGCGCCGGCCCACACGCAGTCGCCCCACTGGTCGTTGCCCAGCATGCCCCAGCCGCCCTTCTGGATGACGTTGTCGTACCCCCAGTCGTTGGGCGGCGCCGGAAGCGCCTCGGCGGTGCGGTATCTCGCGAACTTGAAGTCGCGGTCGTCGTGGGTCGCGTCGGCCTTTCCGTACCGGAAGGTGGTCATGCGCTGCCTCCTTCTCCTTGAGGGGGATGCGCCGATGTGTGCCCAGGCCCACGACGCCATCCCGTTCGTGACGGACGAGTCTATCGCCCTTCCGGACGGCCGTGGAGTGCGCGTTCTTCCGCCGGGTTGCAGCCCCTAGGTTGCCGGGGGCGCATGCTTGGGTTCGAGCCTGCTGCGATGAGCGTGTCGGAAGACCCCGAACATGAACAGCCAGTACGCCGCTCCGGCGACCACGTAGACGCCCACTGCTTGAGAGCGCCAAACACGGCGTCCCCGAGCAGGGCCCGCGGGGGAACCATGGGTTCCCCCGCGTTAGAGCGCCGCCCGCATCTGCCGCGCGAACGCGAGCACGTGCTCGAGGGCGATCCGGCGGGCGGCCTCGGGGTCGGCGCCGGCGATCGCCTGCAGGAGCGCGCGGTGCTCGCCGACCGGGTCGCGCATCGGCGGCAGCCGGTCGAAGGTGACGTACCAGATCCGGATCGACATGTTCAGGTAGCGGTCGAGATCGCGGGCCAGATAGGGGTTGCGCGAGCAGCGGTGCACGAAGCGGTGGACGCGGGCGTCGAGCTCGATCAGCGACGTCTGGCTGGCCGGCCCGTCGGCGAGCTCGGCGAGCAGCGCCTCGATCTCCCGGCGATCGCCGGCGTCGGCCAGCCGGGCGGCCCGCTCGGCGGCGTGCGGCTCGAGCTGCGCGCGGACGTCGGCGATGTCGGAGAGGCTCGTGATGTTGACGCTCGAGGCGAATGTCCCCCGGCGCGGGTAGACGACGATGAGGCCCTCCAGGGCGAGCCGCCGCAGCGCCTCGCGCACGGGCGTTCGGCCCATGCCCAGGTCGCGGCTGAGCGCGTCCTCGTCGATGGGCGACTCGGGCGGTATGGCGAGCGTGATCAGCCGGTCGCGCAGCGCCGCGTAGGCGCGGTCCGACAGCAGCCCGGCGTCATCGCCGGAGCGGTCGGGGATGCGGTTGCGTGCGCTCGAAAGCTCTGATATATCAGTTGTCTACCAGATCGGAAGGACGCGGGCAAGTCCGCGCCCCACGTGGACGACGAAAGGGATATGACGCGATGAGCACGCTTCCGGGACGAGCCCGCGCCGTGGTGATCGGGGCCGGCATCGTCGGCAACAGCCTCGCGTATCACCTCCACCGGCAGGGGTGGACCGACCTCGTCCTGATCGACAAGGGCCCGTTCCCCAACCCCGGCGGCTCGACCGGCCACGCGTCGAACTTCATCTTCCCGGTCGACCACTCCAAGGAGATGACGGCGCTCACCGCCGACAGCGTGCGTCAGTACAGGGAGCTCGGCGTGTTCACTCAGAGCGGCGGCATCGAGGTCGCCCGCACCGAGGAGCGCATGCAGGAGCTGCGCCGGCGGATGTCGTCGGCGCTGGCCTGGGGCGTCGACGGCGTGTCGCTCGTGACGCCGGCCCAGATCAAGGAGATGGTGCCGTTCGTCGACGAGTCGATCCTCGTCGGCGGCTTCTCCACCGAGGGCGTCGGGGTGGTCGACTCGCTGCGGGCCGGCACGCTCATGCGCGAGCGCGCCCAGGAGGCGGGAGCGCTCACCTCGCTTGCGAACACCGAGGTGCTCGGCATCGACGTCGAGGGCGGCCGCGTCACCCGCGTACACACGACCCGGGGCGTGATCGAGGCCGAGATCGTCGTCATCGCCTGCGGCGTGTGGAGCCCCAGGATCGCCCGCATGGCCGGGGCGTCGATCCCGCTCACCCCGGCGGTGCACCAGATGATCGACGTCGGCCCCGTCCCCCGCTTCGCCGACGCGAAGTCGCACATCGAGTATCCGATCGTGCGCGACATGGACACGAACATGTACGAGCGCCAGGACGGGGCCGGCCTCGACGTCGGCCCCGTCCCCCGCTTCGCCGACGCGAAGTCGCACATCGAGTATCCGATCGTGCGCGACATGGACACGAACATGTACGAGCGCCAGGACGGGGCCGGCCTCGAGATCGGCTCCTACGCCCACCGCCCGATCCTGCACGACCCCGAGGAGATCCCCTCGGTCGAGGAGGCGGCGCTCTCGCCGACCGAGTTCCCGTTCACCCAGGCCGACTTCGAGCTGCAGATGGAGCACGCGCTCGAGCTCTGCCCCGAGATCGTCGGCGACGAGTCGGTCGGCGTGAAGTACGCCATCAACGGCCTGCTCTCGCTGACGCCCGACGGCATGCCCATCCTGGGCGAGACGCCCGAGGTCAAGAACCTGTGGTCGGTGGCGGCGGTGTGGGTCAAGGAGGGGCCTGGCGTCGGCAAGTCGGTGGCCGAGTGGATGGTCCACGGCGAGTCCGAGATCGACCTGCACTCCTCGGACATCGCCCGCTTCTGGGAGCACCAGAAGACACGCGCCCACGTGCGGGCGCGGGCGGCCGAGGGCTTCAACAAGACCTACGGCATCGTCCACCCGGGCGAGCAGTGGGCCTCGAACCGCGACGTCCGGCTGGCGCCGTTCCACTCCCGCCAGGTCGAGCTCGAGGCGACCTTCTTCGAGGCCGCCGGCTGGGAGCGGCCGCACTGGTACGAGTCGAACGCTCCCCTCGTCGAGCAGTACGGCGACCGGATCAACATGCGCGAGGCCGAGTGGGACGCGCGCTGGTGGTCGCCCATCATCAACGCCGAGCACCTGGCGATGCGCGACGGCGCCGGCATCGTCGACCTGAGCGCGTTCACGATCTTCGACATCGCCGGCCCCGGCGCGCTCGCCGCGGTGCAGCGGGTGGCGATGCGGCAGATGGACGTCCCCGTCGGCCGGGTCGTCTACACACCCGTGCTCTCGCCCGGCGGCGGCTTCAAGGCCGACCTCACGATCATGCGCCTCGGCGACGAGCTGTTCCGTGTGGTCACCGGCGGCGCCCACGGCCCGGCCGACCGCAAGTGGTTCGCCGACCGCCTGCCGGAGGACGGAAGCGCCCAGCTCACCGACATCACGTCGGGCTGGACGACGCTCGGCCTGTGGGGGCCGCAGGCGCGCAGGATCCTCGAGGGGCTGACGCGCGACGATGTCTCGCACGAGGACTTCCGCTTCGGCACCTGCCGCACGCTCGAGATGGACACCCTGCGTGTGCTGGCCTCCCGGATCTCCTACGTGGGCGACCTCGGCTGGGAGCTCCACGTGCCCATCGAGGAGGGCCGGCGGCTGTGGGACATGGTGTACGAGGAGGGCCGCCCGCACGGCCTCGTTCCGGTCGGCATCGGCGTCTACGGCACAACCGGCCGGCTCGAGAAGTGCTACCGCGCCTATGGCTTCGAGCTCGAGAGCGAGTACGACGTGGTCGAGGCCGGCATGGCCTGGGGGAAGGTGAAGGACGATGACTTCGTCGGCCGCGACGCGCACCTGCGCCAGCGCGAGGAGGATCCCGCGGCGATCCTGTGCACGCTCACCGTCGACGACCACACGTCGAAGAGCGGCGTCAAGCGCTACATGCTCGGGCGCGAGCCGATCCTCGCGCTCGACGGCAGCCGGCTGGTCGATCGCAAGGGCCGCGGGTCGTACGTCACGAGCGCGGGGGCCGGGCCGTCGATCGGCAAGCACATCCTCATGGCCTACCTGCCCCCCGAGCGGGCGGTGGCGGGCGAGCGGCTGCTCGTCGAGTACCTCGGCGAACGCTACCCCGTCACGGTGGCCGTGGCCGACTCGACGCCGGTCTTCGACCCCGAGAACACCCGAATTCGGAGCTAGGGTGACCGCATGCCGCTGAACATCCTCTGCTGCGTCAAGCGGGTGCCGATGACGGGCGGCCGCATGGTTCTGACGGCCGACGAGCAGGCGATCGAGACCCGCCACCTCGGCTTCACGATCAGCCCGCACGAGGAGTGCGGCGTCGAGGAGGCGGTACGGATCGTGGAGGGGCACGGCGGCAGCTCCACCGTGCTCACGCTGGGGCCGCCGGAGGCCGAGGAGCAGCTGCGCGACGCGATGGCGCTCGGCATCGACCGGGCCATCCTGCTCCAGAGCGACGGCGAGCTCGACGGCCAGGGCACCGCCGCGGCGATCCTCGAGGCGATCGAGGCCGAGCGGGCCGCCGGCACGGAATACGACCTGATCTTCTTCGGCAACGAGTCGGCCGACGCCGGCAACTACCAGGTCGGGATCCGGGTCGCCCACGCCCTCGGCCGCCCCTGTGTGACCGGGCTCAAGGCGATCGCGGTCGACGACGGCGCCCTCCGCTGCGAGCAGGAGGTGCCGGGTGGGCGCGACGTCTACCGGGTGCCGCTGCCCGCCGTCGTGACCGTCAAGGAGGGCCTGAACCTGCCCCGCTACCCATCCGTTCCGGGGCGCATGCGCGCGAAGCGCAAGCCGCTCGAGAGGCGGCCCGTCGCGGCCGCCGCCGCGGGCGTCGAGAAGGTGCGGCTGGCGGTGCCGGCGGACCAGGGCAAGCAGGCCCAGATCCTCGGCCGCGGCCCGGAGGCGGCGCCCGCGGTGGTCGACGTCCTGCGCAGCGCGGGGGTCCTCTGATGGCCGTCCTCGTCCTGGTCGAGCATGCCGGCGGGGCCGCGGACGACGTCTCGCAGCAGGCGGCCACGCTCGCCCGCGGCTACGCGGAGGCGGCCGGCCAGCCGCTCGAGGCCGTGCTCTTCGGCCCCGACGCCGCCGGTGCGGCGAAGGGCCTGGGCGCGCTCGGGGTCACGGCGGCCCACGTGGCTGTCCACGAACGCCTGACCGCGTTTGCGCCGCAGGCCTGGGGGCGGGCGATCGCGGAGCTCGTCGAGACCCACTCGCCCGCGGCGGTGATCGCGCCGGGCAGCGAGCGCGCCACCGAGGCGATGGCCCATGCTGCGGCCTTCGCCGACCTGGCGCTCGCCGCCAACTGCATCGTGGCAACGCCGGGCGACGCGGCCGAGGTGACCCGCCTGCGCTGGGGCGGCAGCCTGCTCGAGCACGCCCGCGTGCACGGCCGCACGAAGCTCCTGACGGTCGCCCCACACGCGGTCGAGGCGGTACCCGCCTCGGCACCCTCCCAGGCGGTTGTCTCGGAGTTCACGCCGCACCTGGAGGACGCCGATCTGGTCGTCCAGGTCGTGGAGCGCACCCAGACGGACACGGGCGGCGGCGTGTCGCTGGCCGACGCCAGGGTGGTCGTGAGCGGCGGCCGTGGAACCGGATCGGCCGAGGGCTTCGCGCCCGTCGAGGCGCTGGCCGCGGCGCTCGGCGGGGCGGTGGGCTGCTCGCGGGCCGTGACCATCGCCGGCTGGCGCCCGCACACCGACCAGGTCGGGCAGACCGGCACCAAGATCGCACCCGAGATCTACATCCCGTGCGGCATCAGCGGCGCCACCCAGCACATGGCCGGCTGCAAGGGCGCGAAGCGGATCCTCGCGATCAACACCGACGCCGAGGCGCCCATCGTCGCCAACGCCGACTACGCCGTGATCGGCGACCTGCACGAGGTGCTCCCGGCCATCACCGCCGAGATCCAGAAGGCGAGAGGCGGATAGACCCGCTGGCCCTCGTCGCGCTCCTGGCCGTGCTGGTCGTCGCGGGCGGGCTCTTCGCCCGCCGCGCCCTGCTGCTCTACCGGCTCGTGCGCATGGCGAAGCCGAGCGACCGATCGGGCGAGGTGCCCGCCCGCCTGCGCAACGAGGCCGTCATCGCGCTGGGCCAGCGCAAGCTGCTGCAGCGGGTCGTGCCCGGCCTGATGCACGCGTTCATCTTCTGGGGCTTCATCGTGCTCCTGCCGACGATCCTGATGGCGATGATCGCCATCGCCGACCGCGGCGAGACGATCCCCTGGCTCGGAAGCCAGGGCTGGTTCGCGCTGCTCGTCGACCTCTTCTGCGTGCTCGTCCTCGCCGGCGTCGTGACGGCGTTCGCCATTCGCAAGATCCAGCGCCCGGCCCGGTTCGAGGGCAGCCACATGGGCGAGGCCGACCTGATCCTGGCCCTGATCGCCGGCATCGTGACGACCCTGCTTTTGTGGCACTCGTCGCTGATCGCGCTCGGCCTGAACGAGTGGCCCGCGGGCTGGTCGCCGGTCTCGAACGCGATCTCGAACCTGTTCGGCGGCGGATCGGGCACCCACGACGCCGAGCGCGCGTTCGTCTGGGCGCACATCCTGATCGTGCTCTCGTTCCTCGTCTACCTGCCCCGCTCGAAGCACCTGCACATCGCGACGGCGGTCGTCAACGTCTACTTCGGCCGCACCCGCGCCCGCGGCCGGCTGGAGCCGCTGCGCTTCGACGAGGAGGGGCCCGAGGAGGACATGCGGCTCGGGTCGGGGACGGTCGCCGACATGACCTGGAAGCAGGTCGTCGATGCCTACTCCTGCACCGAGTGCGGCCGCTGCCAGGACGCCTGCCCGGCCTGGGCGACCGGCAAGGCGCTCTCGCCCAAGCTGCTGATCATGGGCCTGCGCGACCAGCTCTTCGCCGAGGGGCCGGGCATTCTCGCCGCCAGGGCCGCGGGCGAGCAGCCGGAGATGGCCGCGCTCGTCCCGAACGCGGTCACCGACGAGGTCGTCTGGGACTGCGTCACCTGCGGCGCCTGCGTGCGCGAATGCCCGGTCTCGATCGAGCACATCGACCACATCGTCGACCTGCGCCGCCACCTGGTGATGAACGAGGCCCGCTTCCCGGCCGAGGCCGAGCCGATGCTGCGCGACGTCGAGCGCTCGTCCAACCCGTGGGGCAAGGCCCAGTCCGACCGGGCGGCATGGGCCGAGGGCCTCGGCGTGCGGGTGCTCGAGCCGGGCGACCCCGCGCCGGACGTGCTCTACTGGGTCGGCTGCGCGGCGTCGTTCGACGAGCGCGCCCGCATCTCGGCCGAGTCGACGGCGAAGCTGCTCGCCGCCGCCGGCGTCGACTTCGCCATCCTCGGCCCGCGCGAGGCCTGCACCGGCGACCCGGCTCGGCGGATGGGGAACGAGTACGTCTTCCAGGCGTTCGCCGAGCAGAACGTCGAGACGCTGAACGAGACGGCGGCCGGGAAGATCGTCACCTCGTGCCCGCACTGCTTCAACACGCTCGCGAACGAGTACCCCGACTTCGGCGGCAACTACGAGGTGGTGCACCACTCGGAGCTCCTGGCCGAGCTCGTCCGCGAAGGCCGCATCTCGCCGAGCACGGGCGATCGCCGCATCACCTACCACGACTCCTGCTACCTGGCCCGGCACAACGACGTGGCCGCTGAGCCGCGCGAGCTGGTGGCGGCCGTCGGCCAGCCGATCGAGATGGAGCGCAGCGGCAAGCGCACGTTCTGCTGCGGCGCGGGCGGCGCACACATGTGGATGGAGGAGCGGGCCGGCGCGATCAACGAGGAGCGGGTGCGCGAGGCCGCCGAGACCGGCGCCGAGACGCTGGCGGTGGCCTGTCCCTACTGCACGATCATGCTCGACGACGGCGTGCGCACGTCCGGCCGCGACCTGCGCGTCGCCGACGTGGCCACGCTGCTCGCCGAGTCGGTCGACCCGCCGCCCTCCGAGATGGTTGATCGGTAGGTCCCGTGCAGCCGCAG
>Ga0207695_10004574_pt1 | contig 18806 bp, 14 predicted proteins | sample KBSC54metaG_FD_184354 | JGI IMG/M metagenome (GOLD analysis project Ga0207695, IMG submission 184354) | Corn rhizosphere microbial communities from Kellogg Biological Station, Michigan, USA - KBS C5-4 metaG (SPAdes) (version 2) | ecosystem: Host-associated > Plants > Roots > Rhizosphere > Soil... | reverse complement strand
TCGCGCCAGGCAATTACGAGTTGAAGGTCGCGACCGCGACGGAAGCGGTGTCGCGCAAGTTTACGGTCGAAGCGCGCGACCGCGCCGTAGTCGCCGCGGCGTTGCGCCACGAGCCATCGGGCACTGTAATTCAGGCGCGTGCCAAACGCGAGTTCGACCGGTTTGCGATGAATGGCGCGGTAGGCGGCATGGCCATGCTGGGCCGGGCGGACGTGGCGATGCCGATGGCGGCTCCCATCAACAGGCTGGAGATGCGCAAGACGATGGCATTGAAGGACGGCCCTGCGTCAAACACCGTCACCGTCGCAAATGAACCAGGCGGCGGCACGCCCGCGCCGCGCACGCGATCTTACTTCCCGGAGGCGCTGTACATCAATCCCGAAATCATCACCGATGGGAAAGGCGAGGCGACCATCTCGATCCCGCTGGCCGATTCGATCACCACGTGGCGCATGGCGCTGATGGCATCCACGCCGCGCGGCGCGCTGGGCAGTTCGACCGGCAGCATCAAGGTGTTCCAGGATTTCTTCACCGACCTCGACCTGCCCGTGACGCTCACGCAGGGCGACCGCGTCACCATTCCGGTGGCCGTCTACAACTACTCCGGCACGAAGGGCGCGGTGGATTTGCACTTACAGCCGGCCGACTGGTACACGCTCGGCGAACAGGCGGGCGACCAGAATATCGCGGTGGATTCCGACCGCGTCGCGGGCGCGCAATTCACCATCGAGGCCAAGCGCATCGGCAAGTTCAAGCTGACGCTCTCGGCGAAGATGGCCGGACGCGCCGATATCGTCGTGCGCGAAATCGAGGTCGTGCCCAACGGACGCGAGCAGACGAGCGTGTTCAACGGCCGGCTGGAGAACTCCATGCATCAGGCCGTGAACTTCCCCGCGACCGCGATTCCCGACGCGAGCGCCGTGCTGGTGCGGCTGTATCCAGGTCCGCTGAGCCAGGTGATCGAAGGCATGGACAGCATCCTGCGCATGCCGGGAGGCTGCTTCGAGCAGACGTCGTCCAGCACGTATCCGAATGTGCTGGCGCTGGATTACATGAAGCGGACGAAGAAACTGACGCCCGAGGTCCACGCGAAGGCGGAGGGCTTCATCGCGAATGGTTATCAGCGGCTGCTCACGTTTGAGGTGCCGGGCGGCGGCTTCTCGTGGTTCGGCAATCCGCCGGCCAACAAAATCCTGACGGCATACGGGCTGATGGAATTCTCGGATATGGCGAAGGTGCATGACGTGGATCCGCGATTGATCGAACGCACTCAGCAATGGCTGGTGTCGCAGCAGCAGGGCGACGGCAGTTGGAAGCCGGACACTCAGTTCATCAACGAGGGCGCGACGAACCGCTACAACAGCGACGTGACGCGGATCACGGCGTACCTGGGCTGGTCGCTGGGCAATACGGGATACCGCGGACCGGCCGTCGAGAAGGCGCGCCAGTATGTGGCGCAACACATGGGCGGCAAGCTGGACGCGTATACGCTGGCGGTGATCGCGAACTTCGCCGTCGACTACGGAAAGGATCAGGGCTTCACGCGCGACGCGATGCAGGCGCTGCTCGACGCGCGCACGGAAAAAGGCGACCAGGCGTGGTGGACGGCGCAGGAGACCAGCGTGTACTCGACGGGTGACAGCGCCGCGGTCGAGACCACCGGACTGGCCGTGCAGGCGCTGCTGAAATGGGGCCAGGCCTCGGAGGTCTCGCGCAAGGCGCTGGGGTGGATCGCGTCGAAGAAAGATGCGACGGGCGCATGGGGCAGCACACAGTCCACGATCATGGCGCTGCGTGCGATCCTGCTCTCCACGGAAAAGGGCGCGGCCGATGTGCGCGGCACGGTGGAGATTTCGCTGAACGGGAAAACCGTCCAGCAACTGACGCTGACGCCGGAGAACAACGACCTGCTGCATCAGTTCGTGTTCAAGAACTTCGACGCGAAGAGCGCGCAGAACGTCGAGATCCGGTTCAACGGCAAGGGCGGATTGGCGTACCAGGTGGCGGGCCGCTACTTCGTGCCGTGGGCCGAGAAGCCGGCGAACGAGCCGATGTCGATCACCGTGTCGTACGACCGCACGAAACTGGGGCAGGACGACATCGCCACCGCGACGGCCACGATAAAGAACAACCTGGCGAAGTCGGCGAATATGGTGATGGTCGATCTGGGGATTCCTCCGGGGTTCGACCTGCTCAGCGAAGATTTGCAGGCGATGCAGGAGAAGACGGCGGGACAGAAGAGCGGGCGCCTGGAGAAATTCAGCCAGACGGCCACGCAGGCCATCCTGTACTTCGATTCTTTCGCGCCGGGCGGCACGGTGACGATTAAGTATCGGCTGCGCGCGAAGTATCCGATCCGCGCGCGCACGTTCCAATCGCGGGTGTACGAATACTACGATCCCGCGGTGACCTCCAGCGCGCGGCCGCTCGCGCTGGAGGTCACCAAGCGCTGAAAAAGAGCGTAGACTCCGAATTATGAGAACGCTATTGTTGGCCGCCGCGCTCTGCTGCGTTGCCGCGGCAGCCGATACTGCTGACATCCTCGCGCTGGAGCGCAAAGCGATGGACGGATTCCTGCAAGGCAACCCCGATCCGGCTCTCTCGATGGCCGCGCCGGACATCACTTATTTCCACACGATGACCCAGAAGAGGCTGGACGGGCTGCCCGCGGTGAAGGCGCTGTACGATCAGTATCGCGGAAGGCCGCTGTTCGACTCGTACGAGATGGCCGATGCCAAAGTGCAGACCGCCGGCGATGTCGCGATCCTGACGTACATCCTGGTGCAGCACGTGCAAGGCAACACGGCGCGATGGAACGCCACCGAGGTGTATCGCAAGACGGGCGACGGGTGGCGCGTGATTCATTCGCACTGGTCAGCCGTGCGGGAGCAGTAACTCCACGGCTTTCTGCAGGACGGGATCGCGTCCGGCGGGTTTTGCAACGTCCCATTTTCGGACAATCGGAACTCTTTACGCGGACCGGGAGCAGGGGCCAAGTGCCGGGGATTAGCCCAACACGCGCGACTACAGCTGATCGCTGATCGCTGAAAGCTGAGCGCCGATAGCTCCCCACCCCAAATACCCCCAATACCCCCACAAGCGGCATCGGGGAGTCCGAAACGCACGCTATATAATGTAATTTAAGACTTAACGTTACCGGATCGTCCATGGCTGAAATGAGCGTCATCTGGCTGCGCGTAGCTGCCGCGCTGTACTCCCTGGGGCTGCTGCACGCCATCCTTACCCTGGTTCGCAGGCGCGAGCACCTTTTCCGCGTGGCGTTGGGCGCTTTCACCGTCGGTTCCATCTTCCATTTCGTCTCCATCGTGGAAGAGGGAATCGTCAATAACCGCTGTCCTATCACGAACTTCTACGAGACGCTGTCGATGTGCGCGTTCCTCGTGGTGATCGCCTACCTGTTCGTCCACTGGCGCTATAAGCTGGAAAGCCTGGCAGTCTTCATCTTCCCGCTGGTGTTCGTGGCAGTGCTGGTGGCGACCATGGGGAACCCGGTGAGCGCGTGGAGCAGTCCGATCGTGCGCGACGCCTGGCTGACGGTCCACATCGTGTTGGTTTTATTGGGCTTTGCCGCGCTGCTGTTCACCGCCGTGGCATCCCTGCTGTATCTGGTGCAGGAAAAACAGCTCAAGGCCAAAAAGCCCCGCAAACTCTCTTACCGGCTGCCCGCGCTGGGCACGTTGGACGACCTGATTTCCAAGTCCATGGCACTGGGCTTCGTCCTCATGACTCTGGCTGTCATCGCCGCGAGCACGTGGGCGTTTATCGAGCACAAAACCGATTGGATCAAGCAGCCCGCAATTGATATATCCTTCTTTACCTGGGGAATTTACATGCTGCTGGTCTTCTTGCGGACCACCGCGGGATGGCGCGGGCGCAAGGCGGCCCTGATGACCGTCGCGGTGCTCGGCTTTTCGGCGCTTACTTGGGCAGCACATGCCCGGCTGGGGTCACTCCTGACGCGATGAAGCTGCTCATTACAGGCGTGAGTCACAAGACCGCACCCGTCGAGGTGCGCGAATGTCTCGCTTTCCGCGAAGACTCGCTGCCTGTCGCGCTACAAAAACTCAAGTCCCGCGAAGGCGTCTGCGAAGCCGTGATCCTGTCCACGTGCAATCGTGTGGAAATCACGGTGACCACAGACGACGGCGTGGACCCGCAGTCGATTGTCGACGCCTTCCTCTTCGATCAGAAGGCCATCGACCCCGAAAAACTTGAACCGCACATGTACCGCCACCAGGGGCAGGAAGCGATCCATCACCTGTTCCGCGTGGCCGCGAGCCTGGATTCCATGGTGGTCGGCGAACCGCAGATCCTGGGCCAGTTGAAGACGGCCTACGCGGCGGCGAAGAATTGCGGCACGCTCACCGGATGGCTCGACGGGCTGCTCGAACGAACGTTCAGCGTCGCCAAGCGGGTGCGGTCGGAAACGGGCATCGGACAGATGGCGGTGTCGGTGAGCTATGCGGCGGTGGAACTGTCGCGTAAGATTTTCGGATCGCTGAGCGGGCGGACCATCATGATCGTGGGCGCGGGCAAGATGAGCGAACTCGCGGCCCGGCATTTGCGCCGGTCGGGAGCGTCGCACGTCTTCGTCACGAATCGGACGCACGAACGCGCGGTGGAGATGGCCAACCTCTTTCAGGGGACGCCGGTCGAATACAACCGCTTCGTGAGCATGATGCCCGAGGTGGATATCGTGATCACCTCGTCGGGCGCGCCGCACTACATCCTGCACAAGGAAGAGATGCAGCGCGTGATCAGCGCGCGCCGCAACAAGCCCATGTTCCTAATCGATATCGCGGTGCCGCGGAACATCGAGCCGGCGGTCAACGATCTCGACAACGTGTTCCTCTACGACATCGACGACTTGCAGGAAGTTGTCAGCGCCAACCTGCGCGAGCGCGCCAAGGAAGCCGAGCACGCCGAGGCGCTGGTGGCGAGCGAGGTCGATCGCACCATGGCGCGGCTGAAGGTGGCAGAGGTCACGCCGACCATCGTCAGCCTGCAGGAGCAGCTCGAACAGATCCGCATCGGCGAGATGGAGAAGGCGCGGCGCAAGTTCGGCCCCTTCACGCCGGAGCAGGAGCAGGCGATGGAGATGCTCACGCGCGGCATCATCAACAAAGTCGCACACGGGCCCATTTGCGAACTACGCAATCATGCCGGCCAGCCCGAGGGCGCCCACGTGGTGGCGGCCATCAGAAAGGCGTTCCACCTCCAGGAATAATCATGCTCGTCATCGCTTCGCGCGGTTCGCAACTGGCATTGTGGCAGGCTCGGTGGGTGCAAGCGCAGCTCACCGCGGCAGGCCGCGAATGCCGCATCGAAATCATCAAGACCACCGGCGATAAGATCACGGACGTGCCGTTGGCCAAGGTCGGGACCAAGGGGCTCTTCACCAAGGAAATCGAAGAGGCGCTGCTGGATGGCCGCGCCGATTTGGCGGTCCATAGCCTGAAGGATCTGCCGACGGAGTTGCCGGCGGGACTGGTGCTGGCGGCGGTGCCGGAGCGCGAGGATCCGCGGGATGCGGTGATCGGCAAAAAGCTCGCAGACTTGCCGCAAGGCGCGCGTGTGGGCACGAGTTCGCTGCGGCGGAGCGCGCAACTGAAGAAGCTGCGGCCGGACCTGGCGATCGAATCGGTGCGCGGCAATCTGGATACGCGGCTGCGCAAGCTGGACGAAGGCCAGTACGACGCGATCCTGCTGGCGGCGGCGGGACTGAAGCGGCTGGGCTGGGGCGATCGGATCGCGGAGATCCTGCCGGCGGATGTGATGTGCTCGGCAGTCGGACAGGGCGCGCTGGCGATCGAGACGCGCGAATCGGGGGCGGGCTTCGACTCCTGCTCGGCGCTGGATCACGCGGCGAGTCATGCGGCGGTCATGGCCGAGCGTGGCGTGCTCGGGTCGCTGGGCGGAGGATGCCAGGTGCCGATCGGCGCGTACGCCACAGTGGACGGCGGCACGATCCGGCTGCTCGGCGTGGTAGCATCGCCGGATGGAAGCGAAATCATCCGCGCCGAATCGACGGGGCCGGTCGCGGATGCCGAGTCGCTGGGGCAGCGGCTGGGAGCGACCCTTCTGGAACGCGGCGCGCGCGCCATCCTGGATAATGTGTACGCGTAGCGTAGGCCTCCGGCCTGCGCACCGGGAGGTTCATGCCCGGTAAAGTCTTCCTGGTCGGCGCGGGGCCGGGCGATCCGTCGCTCATCACCGTCAAAGGCCGCCAGTGTCTCGAAGCGGCCGACTCCGTCCTGTACGACCATCTGGCCGCTGACGCGCTGCTCGATTTCCCGCCCCCGGCGGCCGAGCGCCTCTACGTCGGCAAGAAGAAATCGGCGCACGCGTTCAGCCAGCCCGAGATCTGCGAACTGCTGATCGAGCGCGCGCGCCGCGGGCTCACGGTCGTCCGTCTCAAGGGCGGCGACCCGTACATGTTCGGACGCGGCGGCGAGGAGGCGGAAGCGCTGGTGGATGCCGGCATTCCGTTCGAGGTCGTTCCCGGTGTGACCACGCCTTTGGGGATCGCCGCCTACACCGGCGTCCCGCTGACGCATCGCGAGCACACTTCGGCCGTGACCTTCGTGACCGGCCACGCGGTGGAACAGATCGACTGGGACAGGGTCGGGATGTCGGAGACGCTGGTGATCTTCATGGGGCTCACCACGTTCACCGCCATCGCGCACGAATTGATCGCGCACGGCCGGTCGCCGGAGACACCCGCGATGGCCGTCCGCTGGGCCACGCGCCCCGACCAGGAAACCGTCACCGGCACGCTGGCCACGCTGCCTGGCATCATCGGGAAGCGGGGCATGCGGCCGCCGGCGACCATCATCGTGGGAGAGGTCGTGCGACTGCGCGAGAAGCTCGACTGGTACGAGCGGCTGCCGCTGTTCGGCAAACGCATCGTGGTGACACGGGCCCGCGCACAGGCTGGATCGCTTACGTCGCGGCTGCAGGCGTTGGGCGCGGCAGTGATCGAAATCCCGGCGATCGAGATCGTGCCGGCCGCCGACTACGGGCCGCTCGATCGTGCCATCGCGAATCTGCCAGCGTACGACTATCTGATCTTCACCAGCGCGAACGGCGTGCACCACTTCGTCGACCGCCTCGACCGGTCGACGGCCGATCTGCGCGGCCTGCGCGCCTGCATCTGCGCGATCGGGCCGGCCACGCGCGCCGCGGTCGAGGCGCTCCACCTCAAGGTCGACCTCATGGGGAAGGAGTACGTCGCCGAGGGGCTGCTCGAAGCGTTCGCCGGACGCGATCTGAACGGCAAGCGCGTGCTGCTGCCGCGAGCCGCCGTGGCCCGCGACGTCATTCCCGTCGAACTGACGCGGCGCGGCGCACAGGTGGATGTCGTGGAGGCCTATCGGACGGTACTGCCGCAGCGCGATACGGTCGTGCCCCTGACGGCCGACTGCATCACGTTCACCAGTTCGTCCACGGTGCGGAATTTCGTGGAGATCGCGGACGTGGATGCGCTGCGCGGGATTCCGGTGGCGTCCATCGGATCCATCACGAGCCAGACGGCGCGCGACCTTGGGATCGCGGTGGCGGCCGAGGCAGCGGAATTTACCATCGACGGACTCTTGGATGCGGTGCGCCGCATATGCGAAACTGAAATGACTCCCCCGTCATACGAATGAGACCACACATCATCGGCATTGCCGGTCCGTCCAGTTCAGGCAAAACCGAGTTGGCCCGGCAAGTGTGCCAGCGACTGCCCGGAACCTCCATCGTTTCGCTCGATTCCTACTACCGCGCGATCAGCCACCTGCCTCTCGAGGAGCGGGCCAAGACGAATTTCGATCATCCCGACGCGCTGGATTGGGAGTTGCTGCACGAGCACCTGAGCGACCTCACCGAGGGGCGCGCTTTCGAAGAGCCGGTTTACTCGTTCGCCGAGCACACCCGCTTGCCCGGAACGCGCATGATCGAGCCGCACGAGTTCGTCATCGTGGAAGGGCTGTTCGTCTTTTTCTGGCCGGAACTGCGCGGGATTCTGGACACCAAGGTGTTCGTCCAGACGGATCCCGAGGTCTGCTTTGAGCGGCGTTTGCGGCGCGATGTCGCCGAGCGCGGCCGCACGCCGGAATCGGTGCGCGACCAGTATGCGCGCACGGTGCTGCCGGGCGCGGAATGGTTCGTCTATCCCACCAAGAAGCACGCCGACCTGATTGTCTCGGGGGAGGAACCCCTCGATCGCTCGACGGCGGCGGTCATGCAGGCGCTGCACAAAGCGAAGGCTGCGGTGGTTTAGAGTACCGCTTGCGGACGCGCGCGGCAATGATCGAAGCGGTGTGGGCTGGCGAAAGCGCCTGCCCTACTTTGCGTAGTAGCCTTGACGCCACGTGGCGCGGAGGGCGGGAAGGCCGTGGGGCGGGATCACTTTGACCTGCACGCGATGATAGCGGCCATCTTTGGCGGGGTCCGTCGGAGTGTAGCCGATCACGTAGCGATTGCGCAGCTCGATGCCGATCTTAGAGGCGATGTCGGGCATTTCCGACAAATCGTTGACGGGTAAATGGCGGCCGCCGGTCTGCTCGCAAAGGTCGTTCAGAAGACCGGGACCCGATTGCTCCTCGGGTGAACCGCGAGACCCCGCGGACTCGAAGATCCCCATCGCATAGATCAGCACGTCGCTCTCGCGCACACGATTGCGCACCTCGCCCTCGGTGTAGCGGCTGGAATTGTCGCCGCCATCGGAGATGATCAGCAGGGCTTTGCGCTGCAGTTTGCTGTTCTTGATTTCGTGCAGCGCGAGAAAGATGGCGTCGAGCAATGCGGTGCGGCCGCGCGACGGCGCGAAGGTGAGTTGATTCTGGATTTCCTCCTGGCTGCGCGTCAGGGGCACAACGAGTCTGGGCTGCTCGTTGAATTCCACCAGGAAGAATTCGTCATCCGGATTCGAGGTGCGGAAGAACGCCGCGGCGGCCGCGCGCGATCGGCGCATTTTGTTCGTCATGCTGCTGCTGATGTCAAAGATCAGGCCAACCGCGAGCGGTTCATCCTCCATGGCGAAATGCGTGATGGTCTGCTCGACCTTGTCGTCGAGGATCTTGAAGTGCTCCTTTTCGAGACCGGTGACGGGCCGGTTGAAAGGGTCGCACACGGACACGGGTACGAGCACGAGGTTCGAGTCCACCCGAATGTTCGCCGTGGGAAGCTTCAGGGCTTCCGGTTCCGCCTTGGGGCGCGGCGTGAGGTGGGCCTGTCCGAAGAGGGCAGCAAGACCGGCGAGGGTGGAGAGTGAGGCCCAGGCGGCGATTCGTCGGACAGCCATTTGCCTGTATTGTACTGCCCTTCGCGGCGGTGCTTTTGCGGTTGCGCTCGCACAGCCGGACGTGCGAGAGAGAACTTCCAAACACATGTGGCAAAGCGTGTATTCCGCCTCGGGGCGTTTTCGGATACAATGGTGCTTTGGCGGAGGTGGGTCTTCTCAAGTAGCAGACGAGCCGCAATCCCGATCATCGGTCCTTCGGTAGTCCGGTCAACCTCCCGCGCCCTTTTTTCCCTTTTCTTTCCGAGCGATTGCCGCATCTGTGCGACTCCACTGGAGGAGATCAGCCGGATCCCGGTATGTCGCAGATGCCTGAAAGCGCCCGAGCCTCTCAGCGCTGAATTTTTCTGTATCAGTTGTCGAACGCCATTCCAAAACGCGTTCCCCCTGGATTCCGAAGGCCGTTGCGCTCTCTGCCGCAACGGCCTTCGCGGTTTTGACGCCGCTTATTGCTACGGGGCGTATGAAGGTCCGCTGCGTTCGCTGATTCATGTGTACAAGTACGGCGCGGTCCGAACGCTGGCCCGGCCGTTGAGCGATCTGCTGGCCTGCGCGCTGCCGCGCGAGGAGAGCTTCGATCTGGTGACACCGGTGCCGCTTCACTGGCGGCGTCAGTGGGAGCGAGGATTCAATCAATCGGAATTGCTGGCCGAAGCGATGGCGCGGCGATGCGGGGTCCCGCTACAGCGAACTTTGCGGCGGGTTCGATCCACTGCCACGCAGGCAGGTTTGAGCAACACCAATCGCCGTAAAAATGTGACGGCGGCATTTGAATGCCGGCGCGAGTTGTCGGGCAAACGCGTTCTGTTGATTGACGACGTAATGACGACAGGTTCGACGGCGGCCTCCTGCGCGCTGGCGTTGAAGAAACGCGGCGCGAAGAGAGTGGCTCTATTGACGATTGCGCGGGTGGATCGGCGGTTGAACCGATTCGCCGCGGAGGCATATTCCACGTTGGGGGGAGTTTCCTGAATGGCGAGCGATCGACTACAGAATCCCGTGCTGGTATTGAATGCCAGCTACGAGCCCATCAATATCTGCGCCGCGCGGCGCGCCCTGGTGCTGGTGCTGAAGGGCGTGGCATCGGCCGAGGAGGAGTCGCTCAGCGCGATTCATTCGGCGCGCGCGAACGTCCGCCTGCCCTCCGTCATTCGCCTGCTGGAATACCGCCGTATCCCGCATCAGACGCGGGCACTGTCGCGAAAGAACATTCTTATGCGCGACCGGTATACCTGCCAGTATTGCCACAAGACCATGCCGTCGGGCGAGCTAACCCTGGATCATGTGATTCCGCGGTCGCGCGCCGGTGAGTCAGCATGGGAAAACCTGGTGGCCTGCTGCCATCACTGCAATAACCGGAAGGGCAACCGGACGCCGGAGGAAGCCGGCATGAAACTGGCCCGGATGCCGCGGCCGTTCAGCCTCCACACCAGCCGCCACCTGATGCGGATGCTGGGCAGAGGCGAAGCCCAATGGCGGAAATACCTGTTTTATTAGGGTTTTAGTTTACAAGTGCAAACCCTGCAACAAGATCCGAATTTGCCTCGCCAACGTAGAGTAGAGTATAGTCGATCTGAGTAATCTGTAATTCAGAGGAGGTAGGGAATTGAAAAAGCTGTTGGCAGTATTTGCATTGGTCGCAAGTTGCGGCCTGGCCGCGGAGTGGAGCGGCTACGTAGTCGACAAGAGTTGCGCATCTAAGAAAGCGATGTGGGGCAACGAGCAGTGCGCGCAGAGCTGCATGAAGCGCGGCGACCCCGCCGTTTTCGTGACGGCCGATGGCAAGATCTATCAGATTGCCGAGCAGGACAAAGTAAAGTCCGTCGCCGGCAAGAAGGTGACCATCACCGGCAAAATGGACGGCGACACGATCAGCGTCGACACCGTGAAAGCTGAATAGTTCAGAGCCAATCTTTTAGCCAAAGGGCCGGCGGGTTCGCCGGCCCCAAGTTTTTTCCGGCTACCCGACTCCGACCATCTCGCGCATTTCGTCGACCAGCGAACGGAGTCCGGCGGCAAAGCCATTCAACTCCGTCCCCGCCGAGGCGCCGTCCTGCGCCGAAGCTGCCGTCTTCTGCGTCACCTGCTCCATATGGAGGATCGCGCTGGCGATCTGGTCCATCCCACGAGATTGTTCCTGACTCCCGTGGTTCACTTCGTCCACCAGCGATTTCACCCGCACCGAGCTTTCCGTCATGGAGCGGACGGCCCCGGCCATCAGATCCAGCCGGCTGCTTCCGTCCTGCGACGTGGCGATCGATTCCTCGATCAGCCCGGCCGTGTCCCTGGCTGCCTGGGCGCATCGCTGCGCCAGATTCCGGACCTCGTCGGCGACCACTGCAAACCCCAGCCCGGCTTCCCCGGCACGAGCCGCCTCCACCGCCGCGTTCAAGGCCAGAATGTTGGTTTGGAAGGCGATCTCGTCGATCACCTTGATAATGCGCGCGATCTTATGGCTGGAGCCGTCGATCTCTTTCATCTTCTCCACCATCCGATCGAGCATCTGGTTGACATCGCCGGCCCCTTGCGCCGATTTCTGCATCAAATCAGCGACCTGCAGGGCGTGATCGGCGTTCTGCCGGGTGATGGACGCAATCTCCTCGGTAGAAGCCGAGGTCTGTTCGAGCGATGCCGCCTGTTCACTGGCCCCCTGCGCCAGCGAGTGACTGGATCCCGACACCTGTGCGGCCGCCCCGGCAACCTGTTGCGCGCTCTCGGCCAGGCGTGAGGACAGATGCAGCAGGCTGCGGTTGGTATGCAGCACGACAAAGAACACTCCGCCGCCGACCGCGAGCGCCAGCAGCATCAACGCCACTGTCGCCGCCGTAGTGCGCGCGGACTTGCTGGACGATGCCGCCGTATCATTCTGCAAGGCGCGGTTCTGTTGCTCGACCAGCGACATGGCTTGTGCTGCAATCTGCTCCAGGCTGGGCGCCACCTTCTGCCCGAAGATGCTCAACGCCGCATCCATCTGGGTGTTCGCCATAGCGCGCCGCAATTCTTCGTGGCCCTGCAACCCCAAGACGATCTGCTGATCCAGGGTGGCGAGCAGAGACGCAACCTCCCGCCCGGTCGCCGTCTTGTGCAGTTCCGCCATCGCGTTCTGCAACTTGGATGCATCCGCGGCGAAGGCCTGCTGGTGTTCCGAGATAGCCGCGGGCTGCGCCAGGAGCGAGGCCAGCACTGCCGCGCGCTCCTCGCCGATCATTTCACTGGCGCTAGTATCGACTACGCCGGCAAGATACTGGCTACGCGCCGTTACAGTCGCCGCGTGCGCCAGATCCCCGCTCAAGTCGCGCGTAATGATCAAGGCGGCCGCGCTGATTATCAGACACAGCGCCAGCATGACGCCAAATCCAGTCAGTAATTTCCGTGTAAGACTCATGGGAATCCTCGAAGCCTACTTTTTAAATACGATGGTGATCGGCGCCAGGACTTTCACGGGCTTTCCACCTTCCAGAAAAGGCGTGAACTTCCATTTCTTAAGCGCCTCGGCAGCTGGTTTCGTGAGAATGGGATTACCGCTGTCGATAACCACGTCTTCCACCATGCCTGTTTCGGTAACCACAGCTTCCAGATCCACCGATCCTTCGATCTTCAATTGCATAGCAATCACCGGATAACCGGGCTGTGTCCTGCTGGAGATGGCGGCGATTGCTTCCGCCCGGGAGACCTTTTTCGGCGTGCTCTGTCCCCAGACCGCCGGCATCAACATCAATAGAATTGTGATCGCGTATGTCAGTTTGCGTGCCATGACATTCATATCGGACGAACCCGGGAAATCTTTATAGCTCACTTGACGCCTGTTCCGCCTCGTATAATCGGAATGAAGACGTGAAGAAGCGCGTAGTCTACGGCATCGCGATCGCCCTGCTGGCCCTCTCCGTGGCCATTGTGGCGTGGCTCGGCTCGTTCAACCCCAGCGCGTTGGTGGAGCCCAATAGTCCTACGCAGACACTCGTATTCTGGGTAGGTTTCAGCCTGATTTTCCTGCTGATGCTGGCCCTGATGTGGTATCTGTTCCGCGAGGGCGCCAAGCTCTATCTGGAGCGGCAGAGCCACCGCGAGGGCTCGCGCATCAAAACCAAGCTGGTGCTGGGGGCGGTTACCCTGAGTTGCCTACCGGTTTTCTTCCTGGTTTTGTTTAATTTTGAGCTGTTTAATCGCAACATAGCTTACTGGATTCGTAAGCCGGAAAGTACCCAGATCGATATCTTCAACAACGTCGCCGGGATGCTCAGCAAGGAGATGCAGGACGAGACAATGGCGCAGGCGGCGCTCCTCGCATCGCAGCCGGAGATTCACCAACTACTCGCCACGGGTGTTCGCACACCGGGATTTCTGCAGCGCTTTTGCACCCAATGGGAACTGGCCGCCGCCAGCGTAGTCCCGACCCCCGGTTCGCCGCCGATCGATGCGTGGGGACCCCGCACCGTGCCGAAAGCCGTGACCTCCGACGCCGCGGTGATAGTAGGCGGCAAGATCCTCGGCAGCGTTCACGTGGCGGCACGCATTCCCGTCGACGTGGCCAGTAAAGAGCAGGAGATTCGATCCAATTCGAAGAAGTGGGAAGTGCTGTATACGAATTGGAGGTCGTTCCGCAGCTTCGCTACATTAATGATGGCGCTGATCACGATCATCGTGCTGTGCATCGCCACCTGGATCGCGTTCTTCCTGGCCAAACAGATCAGCATTCCGATCACCGCGCTGCTGGAGGCGGCCAGCGAGGTGCGCAAAGGCAACCTGACCTACCGGGTGGACGTGCGCGCGGCCGACGAGCTCGGATCGCTGGTCCGCGGGTTCAATCAGATGACGCAGGAACTGGAGGCCAACGCGCGCGAACTCGACCGCCGCCGCCGGTTCACCGAGGCCATCCTGGAGAGCATCCCGACGGGAGTCATCTCGATCACCGCCGATGGCACCATCAAGCGCGTCAACCTGGCGCTGTCCAAGATCTTCCCGGCCGACCAGGTGGAACATGCCACGCGCCTCGAAGACCTGTTCTCGCGCGAAGACACGGCCGAGATCAAGTACCTGATGAAGCGCGCGCGTCGCACCGGCGTGGCCACGCGGCAAATGGAGTTGCGCACGGAAAAGCGCAAACTGCACGTGGCGGTGACGGTCTCGGCGCTGGAGGAGAAACTGACCTCGGGCTTCGTCATCGTACTGGAAGACACCAGCGAACTGCTGCGGGCGCAGAAGTCGGCGGCATGGCATGAGGTTGCGCGGCGAGTGGCGCACGAGATCAAGAATCCCCTCACGCCGATCGGGTTGAGCGCGGAACGAATCGGACGCCAACTGGATAAGATCGACCTGCCGCCGAACACGGCGCGCATTCTGCGGGAGTGCTCGGCGATCATTTCCAAGTCGGTGGAATCGGTGAAGACGCTGGTGGACGAATTCTCGCAGTTCGCGCGCTTCCCCTCGGCGCAGCCGGTACGCTGCGACCTGAACGAAGTGGTGCGGGAGGCGCTGGCAATTTTCAAGGACCGGCTGGAGGGCATCACGCTGCGCACCAACTTCGCGCCCGACTTGGCTCCGGTGAACGTGGATCGGGAGCAGTTCCAGCGCGTGGTGGTCAATCTGGTGGATAACGCTGCCGAAGCCATGCAGGATTCGCTGGTCAAGAACCTGTATGTGAGCACGCAGACCGGCGCGGCCGAAACGGTCGAACTGGTGGTGGCGGATTCGGGTCCCGGCGTCAGTCCCGACGACAAGGAGAAATTGTTTCTGCCTTACTTCTCGACTAAGAATCGCGGCACCGGTCTCGGGCTCGCGATCGTCAGCCACATCGTGGCCGAACATAACGGGCACATCCGGGTGGAGGACAACCAACCTGCCGGGGCCCGCTTCACGGTGGACATTCCCGCCATCCTGGATGCCGATCAGCTCGAGTTGCCGCGCCCGGCCGCGCTCAAAGTATGAAGCCGCGGCGCATCCTGGTCGTGGATGACGAGCCCGGCATTCGCCAATCGTTGAGCGGCGTGCTGGAGGACGAAGGATACTTCGTCGCTACGTCCGAGGACGGCGAAACCTGCCTGGAAGCTCTTCCCGGCGGCGACTTCGAACTGGTGCTGCTGGACATCTGGCTGCCGGGGATCGACGGCATGGAAGTGCTGTCGCGCATTCAGGAGATCCCGGTGCCGGATCGTCCCGTGGTGGTGGTGATCTCGGGCCACGGCAGTATCGAAGCGGCGGTGAAGGCGACCAAACTAGGCGCGTTCGATTTCCTGGAGAAGCCGCTGTCGATCGAGAAGGTCGCGGTGGTGACGAAGAACGCGCTGGCGCACCGCAACCTGGTGATCGAGAACAGCCGATTGAAGGCGGATACTGATAGCCGGTATCGCATCATCGGCGACTCGGTGCCCATGAAGGCGCTCCGGCAGCAGTTGACGCTGATGGCGGGGACCAACGGCCGCGTGCTGGTGTACGGCGAGAGCGGCACCGGCAAGGAACTGGTAGCGCACGCGATGCACGCGCAGAGTCCGCGGGCGTCGGAGGCGTTTGTCGAGGTCAACTGCGCGGCGATTCCCGAGGAACTGATCGAGAGCGAACTCTTCGGTCACGTCAAGGGCGGGTATCCGGGAGCGCAGGACGCGAAGGTCGGGAAATTCCAGAAAGCCGATAGCGGCACGCTGTTTCTGGACGAAGTCGGCGACATGAGTCTGCGCACGCAGGCGAAGGTGCTGCGGTCGCTGGACGAGCAGCGGTTCGAGCCGGTGGGCGCATCGGAGTTCGTGCAGGTGGATGTGCGGGTGGTCGCGGCGACCAACAAGAATCTGGAAGAGGAGATCGAGCGCGGCAATTTCCGCGAGGATCTGTTCTACCGGCTGAACGTGATTCCGTTCTTTGTGCCGCCGCTGCGCGACCGGCGGGAGGATATTCCGCTGCTGGCGGATCATTTCCTGCGCGAGTTCACGACGGCTTACGGCCGCAAGCCCAAGGAACTGACGCCGGAAGCCTACGCTGCTTTAGGCGAGTATCACTGGCCCGGCAACGTGCGCGAGTTGAAGAATCTGATCGAGCGGATCGTGATTCTCAATCCACAGGTGCGCGTGGATGCCCGGCACATTCCGCTGCAAGGGGCGCGGCGGCAACCGGATCGTCCCCTGGATCGCTTCGGGAGTTTGCAGGAAGTCCGGGAGGCCGCCGAGCGCGAGTACATCCTGAAGAAGCTCGAGGAGACGAACGGGAATGTGACGCGCACGGCGGAGTTGCTGGGGCTGGAGCGGAGCAATCTCTATCGGAAGATGAAGACGCTGGGGATCGGGCCGAAAGAGTAAAGAGCGTTCAGCGGGAGGCTATCAGCTTTCAGCGATCGGCTAAACCCTCAACCGGCGGTGGCGTAAAGGGTAACGGAGATACGCGTTCGCAGGCCGGAGGGCTACGCTACTCTTCCCGGAGGGCCACCGTTGGGTCGAGGTTGGCGGCCCGGCGGGCGGGAAGATAACTCGCGGCGAGGGCGACGAGGGCGAGCATTCCCGCGGCGGTCAGGAGGGTGCCGGCGTCGGTGGGCTTCAAGCCAAAGAGCAGGGTCGCGATTGCTTTGGCCGAGATCAGAGAAAGCGCAGTTCCCGCCAGCAGTCCGACTCCCAAGAGGAGGCCGCTCTCGCGCAGCACCATGATCACGATCTCGCGGCGGCTCGCGCCGAGAGCCATGCGAATGCCGATCTCGTTGCGGCGCCGCGCCACCAGGTACGACATAACGCCGTACAGCCCGATGGCAGCCAGGATTCCGGCAAGGATTCCGAACGCCGCGGACAGTGACGCCATCAGGCGCTCCTGCATCAGGCTGTCGCGGATCCCGTCCTGAAATATCCGGAAACGGAAGCGAATAGCCGGCTCGACATCCTGGAACACCCCGCGGACGGCGGGAATTAACGTGTTCATCGGCAGCCGTGAGCGGATGAGGTACGCGTCCGACAGTGCAGCGACCGGGTTCTGCGACTCGGCGTGAAACACAATCGGTGCAAACTGCTCGCGCAATTCCTCGTACTTCGTATTGCGCACCATACCCACGATGTCGTACGCGGCGGAGGGTTCGAAAGGAGTGGCCTCCACCCAGAGCTTCCTACCGACCGGGTTCTGGCCCCCCAACACCACGCGCGCGAAAGCCTCATTCACCACCGCCACCTTGGGCGATGCCGCGGTGTCGCGAGGCTCGATGGCGCGCCCGGCCAGCAACGGCGTGCCTAATGCTTCGAAGTAGCCCGTGCCGATATGGGTGCGCAGGCAGTCGCGCGCCTGGCTGATGGAAGCCCCGTCGAGCCAGACACGGTTCGACGTGGAAAGACCGGAGAGCGGAACGGTATCGGTATCGCCCGCCGCATCCACTCCGGGGATAGCGCTCAGGCGTTCCAGCAATTCCTGGCGGAAAGAGGCGACGCGGCCTTCCGGGAGATGCATGCCGCTGAAACCGGTGTAGGCCACGAGAATGCCGGTCTGACGGAAACCCGTTTCGACGGTCATGAGATTGTTCAGCGTGCCGCTAAACAGTAGGGCTCCCACCACCAGCATGAGAGAGAGCGCGATCTGCGCCACGACTAGCAGACGCCGGATGCCGAAGCGGGTCCGCTCCGTGCTTCCGCGCGGGCCGGCCGATTTCAGTACGTCGCCCAGATCGGCGCCGGTGCTTCGCATGGCGGGGGCCAGCCCGAAGAGAATGGCCGTCAGCAGCGCCAGCGCGGCAGTAAACGCGAGCACGCGCCAATCGCGATCCAGGTTGACGAATACGGGATTGCCCTGCGTGCCGAGCAGAGACACCAACAGCCGGCTGAGGGCCTGCGCGGCCACCAGCCCGAGCAGCGCGCCCGTCGCGGAGATCAGCAGGCTCTCGGCCATCAACTGGCGCACCAGGCGTCGGCGCGAGGCTCCGATGGCGAGCCGCACCGCGATCTCACGGCCGCGCGCGCTGGCCCGGGCCAGCATCAGGTTGGCCAGGTTCGCGCAGGCGATCAGCAGGACCACGCCAGCGATACCGAGCAGCAGCCAGAGCGGCTTTGTATATTCGTCGCGCAGGTCGGACATGCCGGTCCCGGCCGGTTCGGCCATCAGCCGCAGTTGCAGATAGTCGCTGACGCTGACGGCCGGATAGTTGACCGGCAACGACGCGGCGAACACGGCGGCCGAGAGCGGTTGCAAACTCGCGGCGGTGCGCTGCAGATTCCAACCCGCCTTGAGACGGCCCATCACCGTCAGCCACCAGACGGTGCCGGCTTTCGTCAGATTGCGGCCGGGGAACGCCGCCATGGAACAAATGGGAAGCGCGATGTCGAACGACCGCCCCACTTCCATGCCAAAGAATTCGCGCGGCGTGACGCCGACGATCTCGGTGGGGATGCGATTCACGGCAAGCTTACCGCCGATTGCCGAGGCTTGGCCGCCGAACTCACGCTGCCAGAATGCATAGCTGATCACCGCGGTGTTCAAGCCGCAGCCGGGCCGGTCGTCCGAGTCGGTGAAGAGGCGGCCGGCGGCGGGCTGGATGCCCAGCGAAGGAAAA
>Ga0207695_10004572_pt1 | contig 18808 bp, 19 predicted proteins | sample KBSC54metaG_FD_184354 | JGI IMG/M metagenome (GOLD analysis project Ga0207695, IMG submission 184354) | Corn rhizosphere microbial communities from Kellogg Biological Station, Michigan, USA - KBS C5-4 metaG (SPAdes) (version 2) | ecosystem: Host-associated > Plants > Roots > Rhizosphere > Soil... | reverse complement strand
CGGCGATGTCGCCAGCTTTCAGTTGCGCCTCAAACATGTCGATGACGACGCCATCCGCCGCGCCACGGATCTGTTGCAACCCATCGTGCAAGCAGCGGGTGTGGCGTTCATCCTCAACGACCGCCCTGATCTCGCCGCCGAACTGGGCTGCGACGGCGTTCATGTCGGCCAGGAAGACGCGCCTTATGCCGAGGCGCGCCGCCTGATGGGGCCAGACCGCATTGTCGGCGTCACCTGCCACGACAGCCGCCATCTGGCGATGGAAGCCGCCGAAGCCGGTGCCGATTATGTCGCCTTCGGCGCATTCTTCCCCACCAAGACAAAAGAGCCCAAAACCCGGGCCGAGATCGAATTACTTCGCGCCTGGAGTGAAACCACGGTCGTGCCCTGTGTCGCCATCGGCGGCATCACCATCGAGAACGCGCCCGCCCTTATCGAAGCCGGCGCCGATTTCCTGGCCGTGGCGGCCGGCGTTTGGGAACATCCGGACGGCCCGGAAGCAGCCGTCAAAGCCTTCAACAATCTGTTCTAATTGGGGTTTGGGCTGAGTTGAGGTTGCACGCCTCGCCTGCTAGAACCCGCGCGCTCTTTGAACCTGCTGACCTCAATCCCGCGTCCCGCTTCGTCCGCGAAGCGATCCTTAAAAGGCTTGTCTGCCATGTCGAAAATTGCCGGTAACGAAATCCGCCCGGGCGCGATGATCGAGCATCAGGGATCGCTTTGGATCGCGGTCAAAACCCAGGCGGTCAAGCCGGGCAAGGGCGGCGCCTACAACCAGGTCGAGCTCAAGAATATCGAAACCGGCACCAAGCTGAACGAGCGTTTCCGCTCGTCGGAAATGGTGGAGGAAATTCATCTCGACAAAAAGGATTTTCAGTTCCTGTTCGCGGGCGGCGACATGCTCACCTTCATGGACATGGAGAGCTATGAGCAGATCGAACTCGCCGCCGATTTTGTGGGCGATCAGGCGCAATTCCTGTCCGATGGCATGAAAGTGATGCTGCGGCTGCATGAAGGCCGCCCGCTTTCCATCCAACTTCCCAACCAAGTGACCGTGACGGTGGCGGAAGCCGATCCGGTGCTCAAAGGCGGCACCGCCGCGCCATCCTTCAAGAGCGCCGTACTGGAGAATGGTCTGAAAATCCAAGTGCCGCCTTTCATCGGCGCAGGCGAGAAGATCGTGGTCAACACCGAGGACGGCTCCTACGTCCGCCGGGCGGAATCCTAACGAGCATCGGCCAGCAAAAGTGCGAAGCGGTTTTGCGTCCGGCCGTGCGATCTAGAAAGACCTGATATGGCTTATCTTTCGCCCGCCCTGAATGTGATGATAGCCGCCGCCCGCAAAGCCGGTCGGCCGCTGATCCGCGATTTCGGCGAGCTGGAAAATCTCCAGATCTCCATGAAAGGCCCGGCCGACTTCGTCACCAGCGCCGACAAGCGCACCGAAGGCATTCTGGTCGAAGAGCTGACCAAGGCGCGCCCCGGTTATGGCTTTCTGGGCGAGGAAGGCGGCGTGACCGAGGGCAGGGACAAGACCCATCGCTTCATCATCGATCCCATCGACGGCACCACCAATTTCATGCATGGCATTCCCCAATTCGCTATCTCCATCGGATTGGAGCGGGAAGGCCAGCTGGTATCGGCGCTGGTCTATAATCCCGTCACCGACGATCTTTTCACCGCCGAAAAAGGTCATGGCGCCTTTTTCAACAACAAGCGCCTGCGGGTGGCGGCTCGCAAGGATCTGGGCTCCAGCGTCATCGCCACCGGCCTGCCGTTCATGGGCAAGGAAGGCCATGCCCGGGCGCTGGCCGAAATGGGCGCGGTGATGGACGTCACCTCTGGCATCCGCCGGATGGGCGCAGCCTCGCTCGATCTGGCTTATGTCGCAGCGGGGCGTTTCGACGGCTTCTGGGAGCATGGCCTGCAGCCTTGGGACATGGCGGCGGGCATCTTGCTGGTCAAGGAAGCCGGCGGCGTCGTCACCGACATGAATGGCGGCGACCAGATGATGGCGAACGGCCAGATGCTGTCCGCCAACGAGCATCTGCATCCGCAGCTGCTCAAACTGCTGAAGAACGTTCGGGCCGCGGCCTAAGTTTTTCAGATTTTCACCATGGCCGGGCTTGACCGGGCCATCCAGCAGTAACCATCGGTTGAGATCGATGGATGGCCGGCACTCATCCCCGGTCGCGCTGTGCGCGACAGGGGCCGGCCATGGCGATAATATTGGAATGAAACCCTCCTCACCCTGAGCTTGTCGAAGGGTGAGGAGCGGCTCATGCTTCGACAAGCTCAGCATGAGGCATCATTCAAAATTCGATCACCGTCCGGATGCTTTCGCCCGAATGCATCAGATCGAACGCTTCGTTGATCCGTTCCAAAGGCAGCTTGTGCGTGATCAAAGGATCGATCGCGATCTTGTGGTCCATGTACCAGTCCACAATGCCGGGCACTTCGGTGCGTCCCCGCACGCCGCCAAAGGCGGTGCCTTTCCACACCCGGCCGGTGACCAGCTGGAAGGGCCGTGTCTTGATCTCCTGCCCCGAACCCGCCACGCCGATGATGACGCTGACGCCCCAGCCGCGATGTGTGCATTCCAAAGCCTGGCGCATCAGATCGACGCTGCCCACGCATTCGAAGGAATAATCCGCGCCGCCACCGGTCAGCTCCACCAGATGCGCCACCAGATCGCCTTTCACGTCTTTCGGATTGACGAAATGGGTGAGGCCGAATTGCCGTGCCAAGGATTCGCGTTTGGAATTGAGATCGACACCCACGATCATGCCCGCGCCCGCCATGCGTGCGCCCTGCACCACATTGAGGCCGATTCCGCCCAGGCCGAACACCACCACATTGGCGCCGGGCTCGACCTTGGCGGTCTTGATCACTGCGCCCACCCCGGTGGTGACGCCGCAGCCGATGTAACAAGCCTTGTCGAACGGCGCGTCGCTTCGGATCTTCGCCAAGCAATTTCGGGCAGCACGGTGAAGTTCGAGAAGGTGGAGCAGCCCATATAGTGATGGATCGTCTTGCCCTTGATGGAGAAGCGGCTGGTGCCGTCGGGCATCAGGCCCTTGCCCTGGGTGGCGCGGATCGCAGTGCAAAGATTGGTCTTGTGCGAGGTGCAGCTTTTGCACTGGCGGCACTCAGGTGTGTAAAGCGGAATGACGTGATCGCCCGGTTTGACGCTGCTCACACCCTGGCCCACCTCGCGCACGATGCCCGCCCCTTCATGCCCCAGGATGGCTGGGAACAGTCCTTCCGGGTCGGCGCCGGAGCGGGTGAATTCGTCGGTATGGCAGACGCCGGTGGCCTTGATCTCGACCAGTACCTCGCCGGCCTTGGGACCCTCCAGATCAACCTCTTCGATCACCAGGGGCTGGCCCGGTCCATAAGCGACAGCGGCACGCGATTTCATGAATGGAACTCCTTAGGAACACTCGGACTTTCTTCCCCCGCGCGGCAAAGCCGCTGGCGGGGGGAAGATGTCTTCCGAGGGCTTGACCCGAGGAAGACAGATGGGGGCCCAAGAATGGGTTCAAAAAGAATCCCCAATCCTTGCAAAGCGTTAGATTGAGGCTAGGCTACGGCTAGGGTAAATATTTGTCGAAGTCTGGGCCAGTTCGATGCGACTGAGAAGTGCCGCACTGTTGGCGTGTGCCTGGCTCGCGAGCACCGGCTTGGCCTTTGGCCAGAGCGTGGATCGCGGCACCGAAGTCACCGTCAACCCCATCATGGGCGGGAGCAACGGCGTGCTGCTCTATCCTGGCGGCCAATATATGCGCGTGATCCAGCCCGCCCTGCAGCCCGGCGAGACGAGGCGGGACATGGGTGCCATCCAGCTCCACATGCCCACCAAACACCCAACGGTTGCCCGCAAAGCGCCGGCAAAGACGGTCGCGCGTGCCGAGCCCCTTGCTGCCCCGCTTGCCGCACCTTTGGCCGCACCCGAGCCGCCGCCCAAACCCGAACCAAAGCCCAAGGCGGAACCCAAAAAGCCCGCCGCCAAAGCGCCGCCCAAAGCCGTGGCGTCCGCCGCGCCATCGCAGCAGCCCGCCTATAACCCCGGCTTCGGGTTCGACCAGGGCGCCGCCGGGCTTCTGGGCAATCTGCAAGGACCGCCCGTAGGACCGGCACAAGCCGCTCCTCCACCGTCAGCGACGCGCATGGCCCGCGCCAATCCACCGCCCGCCAGCGCGCAGTCTGCTCAGCCCAAGGAAGCGCCCACGCCCGGCCTTTCCAAGCGCAGCGTCATCTTGTTCGCGCCCCAGGCCGCTGATCCTGCCGAGTCGGCGCTGGGCGCCATCAAATTTCTCGCGGGCGATCTGAATGCGGCCATGACCAGCGCTGCATCGCGGGTGCAGCTGCAGGCTTATGGCGGCAATCGCGGCGACAAAGGTTCCGACGCAAGGCGGCTGTCGCTCAAGCGCGCCTTGGCGATCCGCCAGGTCCTGATCGACAATGGCGTGTCCGCAGATCGCATCGACGTCCGCGCCATGGGCGGCGTCGACGATACGGGGCCGGCTGATAGAGTCGACGTATTCGTGAAAGCCTGAACTTAGGACCTCGTTATTTGCGGGCTCCCACTTTTCCTGGCCGATGTCCTTTTTTTGTCGCACGGCCGGACGAAAAAGCGCTCGCCCGCTGTGCGGGCTCCCACTTTTCCTGGCCGATGCTCCTAGGCCATCTCCACATCTTTCGCTTCCGGCCCGAACTTCATGCACAGCGCGATCATCAGCGCGGCACAAATCGCCACTGCCGCCAGCGCAATGGCGTAATTGCCGCCTGTCCGTTCCGCCACACCGGTCTGCAGCACTGCGTTCACCGACGCGATCAGATTGCCCAATTGATAGACCGTGCCGGGAAAGGTGCCGCGCGAGTCCGATGGCGATAGCTCGTTCAGATGCGCCGGCACCACACCCCAAGCGCCTTGCACCGAGATCTGCATCAGCATCGCACCCACTGCGAGAAGCACCGCCGTGTCGGAAAAGGCCCAAAGAAACGCCACCGGCACACCCAGCAAAGCAGCGATGATGGAAGCGCGGCGGCGGCCGATGCGCTGGCTCAAACTGCCAAAGCCGATACCGCCGATGATGGCCGCGATGTTGTAGAGGATCGCGATGATCGAGACCGTGGCGGTGCCAAAGCCATGCTGCTTCTGCAGGAAGGTGGGATAGATGTCCTGCGTGCCATGGCTGAAGAAATTGAACGCGGTCATCATCACCACCGCGAACAGCAAGAGCCGCCAATGTTTGCGCACATAAGGTGAAGCGGCATAGGCCATGAGAGCAGCGGCCGGCAGGATCAGTGCCACGCCATACCAGCCCAGCGCCGGAAATAGGATTTGGGTGGCAAGCAGATAGGTAAGAAAGCCGCCAATCAGGATTCCAGCGACTTGCATCGACAGCGCGGGCAAGCGCACCCGCGCGCCTCTATCGACATCGTGCGCGGGCGATTCCCCCACCGCTCGCCAGATATAGAAAATAAGGAAAGCGGCCGGCAGCAAGCCCAGCATGAACAGGCCGCGCCAGCCGATCACTTCATACAGCAGACCGAATATCACCGAGGCGCCCAGATAGCCGGTGGCATAACCGGATTGCAGCAAGCCCGAAACGAAACCACGCTTGTTGCTCTTCACAGTCTCGAAGGCGAGCGAGGCGCCGATGCCCCAGACCCCGCCCATCGCCACGCCGAACAAAGAGCGGATGACATAGAAGGCCATCAGGCTGGGCGCGAAAGCAGTGAGAAATCCGAACAGCGAATAGAAGGCGACATTGGCCATCAGCACGGGCCGGCGGCCATAGCGGTCAGCCAGGCGGCCGAAGATGAAGGCGCCCAGCGGCCGGAATGCCAAGGTCAGCGTTAAGGCCCAGGCCACACCCGAAACAGGAACCTGAAAGGTTGCAGCCACGTCTTTGAGGACAAAGACCAGGACGAAGAAATCAAAGGCATCCAGCGCCCAGCCCAGATAGGCTGCCACCACCGCGTGCCGCTCACGCGGTGTCCAGCCCGTCAGAAAAGCCATCCAGAATCCTCCCCCCGCTTTTTGTATTGTTTATCGCGGTTCTAGAGGGAGTTGCCTAGCGCCAGTGTCGGACCGGTTTGGGAACCCTACAAATTCCCAATAGGAGGCCAGACGCTTTGCCAACCGGTCCCGGCAGGCTAGAAAGCCTTTGAAATATTTCAAGGATTCGCAGATGCGGGCTGTCCTGATCGCCTTGTTGCTGCTGCTCACCGGCGCACCCGCCTTTGCCGATGGCGTGGAAAGCAGCGGCACCGCGGTCGCCATCGCCCTGCCCTTGGTCGCGGGCGGTATCAGCCTTTACAAGGACGACCGCACCGGCCTGGCACAGCTGACGGTGGATACGCTGGCGACTGTGGGCACGGCCTATGCGCTCAAGAATATCGTGCGCGAACAGCGGCCGGACAAAAGCGACTTCCACTCCTTTCCTTCGGATACCTCCGCGCTCGCCTTCGCGCCGGCGCAATATCTGTGGGACCGTTATGGCTGGGAGTATGGCGTGCCGGCCTATGCGGCCGCGATCTACACCGGCTATAGCCGTACTGAAGCCAAGAAACATCATTGGTACGACGTGGCCGCCAGCGCCGGCTTGGCCTTCGGCTTCTCCAAGATTTTCACCACCCGCTATCGCGCGCCGGGACTGCGCTATGGCGCCGAATTCTATCCCGACGGTGGGCACTTCCAGCTTTCCTATAACTTCTAGTTCTAAGACGAGACTGCGACGTCGCTGAATTTGTTTACCGTCCGCAGCGGCGGGAACAGCTTCGCCCATATTGCCACCACGGCAAGCGTGCCGATGCCGCCCAGCACCACAGCGGGCACGGTGCCGAACAAGGCGGCCGTCAAACCGGATTCGAATTCGCCCAGCTCGTTGGAAGCGCCGATGAACAGCATGTTCACGGCGGAGACGCGACCGCGCATCGCATCCGGTGTCGCCAGCTGAATAAGCGATGAGCGGATATTGACGCTCACCATGTCGCTGGCGCCCAGCACGAACAGCGCCAGAAGCGACAGCAGGAACGATGTGGAAAGACCGAACAGGATGGTGGCAAGCCCGAAGATGGCGACGGACGCGAACATCTTGAAGCCCACCTGCCCTTTGATCTGGTGGTGGGTGAGATAAAACGCCACCGAGAAAGCGCCGGCCGCCGGGGCGCTGCGCAGAAAGCCCAGACCGATGGGGCCGACATGCAGAATATCGCGGGCATAGACCGGGAGCAGCGCCGTGGCCCCGCCCAGCAGGACGGCAAACAGATCCAGCGAAATCGCACCCAGCACCACCGGCCGGTTGCGGACAAAGCGCACGCCTTCGGCAACGCGTTCCATGCCGTCCGCCGACGGCGCATCCGGCACAAAGCGTCGCCCGCCCAGGCGCGAAATGATGACCGCCGAGACAGCAAATCCGGCGATGCAGAGTCCGTAAACCGCGGCCGGGCCTAGCGCATAGAGAAAGCCGCCCAGCGCCGGCCCCGCGATGACGGCCGCGGTGAAGAAGGAAGAGCCAATCGAGATCGCGTGCGGCAGGCGCTCTTGCGCCACCAGAAACGGCAACAGCGATTGGCTCGCCGGACCTGAGAATCCGCGCGCCGCACCGAACAGGATCAACACCAGATAAAAAGGCAAGACGTGATGCGGCGCGATAAAAGTCAGCAGCAGGAACAGCGCCGCGCAGAAAGCCTGGACCGCACCGGCGAGAGCATAGACTTGGCGCTGGTTGAAGCGGTCGGAAACATCCCCTGCCGGCAAGGTCAAAAGAAACATGGGCACGAACTGACACAGGCCGACCAAGCCCAGCGCCAACGGGGTGCGTACCATGTCGTAGATCTGCCAGCCGATCGCCACCGACTGGATCTGCATGGCGCAGGTGGACAGAAAACGGGAGCCCACGAACAGGGTCAAATCGCGGCGGCGATAAAGGGCGGGCGGAATGTCACTCACGGCCGCCCGCATTTGCCCGAAACCCACCTCGAAAACAATCTTGAAACTGGGCGATGGCCCGGCCTCCCCTTCGGCGCGAAGCGCCCGGAAGGGGAGGTGGCCGTAGCAGCGCTTATTGCGCGCGGGCGTGCGCCCGCGTGCAAAAGTAAGCTGCGAAGGCCGGAGGGGTGGAAAAATTACTTAGAAGCCAGCACCGACACGCCGTTCTGCAGATGCAGAGTCTGATTCTGTTCGCCCGCGGTCAGCGTGAATTTCACTTTGGAAAAGGGCGGCTTGCTCAGGAAGGGATGCGCGTCGCGGGAAAAGCCATAAGGCTCCAGCGGCAGACCCAGCCAGGTCATATCCATTTTGTCGTCGTCATTGACATCCTGATAGGTCTCGATGGCATAGACGCCGGCGGGCACATCGTGGAGTACGATCACAGTCTCACCCGCCACCGCTTTCACATCAGCGGCGACCGCCGGTTCCGATTTCTCGTCGGAATAGCTGGCCCGGTCATAGAGGCCGAGCCGCACCGTTCCACCTTCGGCGACATTCAGGACATGGATGGTGAGGGTTGCGGTCGACGGATTCGGTGCGGCCATGGGCTGCGCCTTAACCGGCACACTTGCCAGCAGTCCGGCAAACAGCGCAGCCGCCAAACCAACCCGGCTCGCTTTCGCGGCCCGACCTATATCTAGGAGCCCTTGGGCTTCTGTTACCGTCATTTTGTGTCCGCACATCGGTTGACGTGCCGCAAAGGCAAACGCCACCGGGGTAACATCCCTCCCCGGTGGCGCTGATATAGACACGCAAGGTTAAATTAGAAGCTGGAACTTCGCTTTTTCAGCTCAACTTAGGTTCCAGTTTCTTGCAAGCATCGATCAGGCCTTTGACGGCCTCAGCCGATTTGTGCAGGCCGGCCTTTTCTTCGGCGGTCAATTCCAGTTCCACCACGCGTTCCACGCCCTTCTCGCCGATCACGACGGGAAGGCCGACATAGAGATCCTTGATGCCATAGGCGCCGTCGACATAGGTGGCGCAGGGCAGGATGCGCTTCTGATCCTTGAGATAGCTTTCCGCCATGGCGATGCCGGCGGTGGCGGGCGCGTAATAAGCAGAGCCGGTCTTGAGCAGGCCGACAATCTCGGCGCCGCCATCACGGGTGCGCTGCACGATTTGGTCGAGGCGCTCCTGCTTGATCCAGCCCATCTTGACCAGTTCCGGCAGCGCGATACCGGCGACAGTGGAAAAGCGCGGCATGGGCACCATGGTGTCACCATGGCCACCCAGCACGAAGGCGGAAACATCTTCCACCGAAACATTCAACTCGTCGGCCAGGAAATAGCGGAAACGCGCACTGTCCAGCACGCCCGCCATGCCCACGATCATGTGATGCGGCAGGCCGGAGAATTGGCGCAGCGCCCATACCATGGCGTCCAAGGGATTGGTGATGCAGATCACAAAGGCGTTCGGTGCGTTGGCCTTGATGCCTTCGCCCACCGCCGCCATCACTTTGAGATTGATGCCGATGAGATCGTCGCGGCTCATGCCGGGCTTGCGCGGCACGCCGGCGGTGACGATCACCACATCGGCGCCTTTGATGTCGGCATAGTCGTTGGTGCCCTTGAGCTTCGCATTGAAGCCGTCGATCGGGCCCGCCTGCGACAAATCCAAAGTCTTGCCCTGCGGCAGGCCCTCGGCGATGTCGAACATCACCACATCGCCCAGTTCCTTGAGAGCGACGAGATGGGCGAGCGTGCCGCCGATTTGTCCGCCGCCGATCAGGGCGATTTTCTTGCGCGCCATGGGAAGATCCTTTGCGTGAGGAATTGAAAAACCGGGGCGCTACCTAGCCTTTGGAGCGTCATCCGGCAAGGTGACAATAGGGAGCATCGGCCAGGAAAAGTGGGAGCGGCGCTAGCCGCGAACCGGTTTTCCGTCCGGCCGTGCGACCAAATAAATAGAGAGCATCGGCCAGGAAAAGTGGGAGCGGCGCTAGCCGCGAACCGATTTTCCGTCCGGCCGTGCGACCAAATAAATAGAGAGCATCGGCGAGGAGCCGGTAGCGGCAGCGTGCCGGCGGGAGCGACGCTAGTCGCGAACCGGTTTTCCGAGCGGCGCCGGAGGCGCCCATTAAACAATCGGGCGCATCCGCGCCGGGGGCCGTGCGAACATAAAATTGTTTCGCCTGTGCCAAAGGCGAGAAACACCAAAGAAAAAGGCCAGATGCACGAGGCACCCGGCCTTTTCTTTCTTCCTTGAAGAAGCGCTTAGATGGCTTCCTTCAGTTCCTTGGAGGCGCGGAACGCGACCTTCTTGGAGGCCTTGATCTTGATCGCTTCGCCGGTGGCGGGATTGCGACCCATGCGCGGACCGCGCTTGCGCACGACCAGGATGCCCAGGCCGTTCAAACGAATGCGGGCGCCCTTCTTCAGATGCTTGGTGATCAGACCGATCGTGTCTTCCAGCATCGCATTGGCGCTCTTCTGCGAGAGCTCATGCTTCTCGGCAAGCTGGCTGGCGAGATTGCGGGTGGAAACGGTTTCGACTTTTGCGGCGGCTTTGGTTGCCATGGGATTGTCCCTCTTAACGAATCAACGATACGCCCGATTCTACGGCATTTTCAGCGTTTCCAAGGGGGCGGGCAGCAAAAAAGCCCCGAAAAATCGGAGCTTTTTGCACTTTCTGTCGTCAAAGCTGTGAAAAACCCGTATTTTCGGGCTTTTCCCGCCTTAGGCGGCGTCTGGGCCTGCATTCTCCGCGCGTTCGGAGATGCGCGCCGACTTGCCGGTGCGGCCACGCAGATAATAAAGCTTGGCGCGGCGGACCTTGCCCTTGCGCACCACCACCACCGAATCCACCAGCGGCGAATAGATCGGGAAGACGCGTTCCACGCCTTCGCCATAAGAGATCTTGCGCACGGTGAAGGCCTCGTTCAGGCCCGAACCCTGGCGGGCGATGCAGACGCCTTCGAAGGCCTGAAGGCGCTCGCGGGTTTTGTTCTGCTTGGTCTTCTCGTCATAGGTGACGTCCACCACCTTGACGTTGACCTTGAGCGTGTCGCCGGGACGGAACGCGGGCAGCGGCTTGGCGCGGACGGCCTTCATCTGCTCGGCTTCGAGCGTCTGCAAAAGGTTCATGGGGAAGGTCTCCGTGCGTATCACAAGCGTATGAAGGCGGGGCGTATAGCCTAGCGTTTGCTCTTTTCATAGAGGGTCCAAAGATCGGGGCGCCTGGCCTCTGTCAACGCCTCGGCCTGGGCTTGCCGCCAATTGGAAATTTCCTTGTGATTTCCGCTAGTTAGAACATCCGGGATGGATTGACCCTCGAAGTCCTGGGGCCGGGTGAAATGCGGATATTCCAGAAGCCCCTGGCCGAAGCTTTCTTCGTGCGTGGAAGCCTGATCGCCCAACACGCCCGGGATCAACCGCACGGCGGCCTCGATCAGGGCCATGGCGGCGATCTCACCCCCCGCCAGCACAAAATCGCCCAGCGAGATTTCCTCGATGGCCCGGGCTTCGATCACCCGCTGGTCCAGGCCTTCAAACCGGCCGCAGAGTAGGATCGCGCCCGGCCCGGCTGCCAAGGCCCCGACCCGCGCCTGGGTGAGCGGCGCGCCCCTGGGCGACAGATAGATCAGGGGCCGGCCCGCGCGCTCCACAGCGTCGATGGCGGCGGCGGCGACATCGGCCCGCATCACCATGCCGGGGCCTCCGCCGGCCGGCGTGTCGTCCACGGTGCGGTGCTTACCCAAGCCGTGATCACGGATGTCACGCACGTCCAAAGACCAAAGATCGTTTGTCAGAGCCTTGCCCAAAAGCGACACGCCCAAAGGGCCAGGGAACATTTCCGGGAAGAGCGTGAGGACGGTGGCGGACCAGTTGCTCGGCATAGCCTACTCTACGTGATCCGTATCCTCGTCGTCTTCTGGTACAGCGACGACGATACGCCCGCCGGGAATATCGATGGTAGGCACGGTCTCGCGGGTGAAGGCGAGGAGGACGCTGTCGCCGTCGGGGCGCGTGATCTCGATCACATCGCCCGCCCCATAATTGTGGATGGCGGCGACCTTGCCCAACACGCGGCCTTCGCCGTCCTGCGCTTCCAAGCCGATCAGGTCGGCGTGATAGAATTCTTCGTGCCCCGTTTCCGGCAAGGCCGCGCGGGGCACGAAGAGTTCGACGCCCTTAAGCGCCTCGGCGGTGTTGCGATCGGCGATCCCCGCAAACGAGATCACCGCTTCACCCGGCTTGCCCGGGCGGCAGGCGATGATCTCATAGCTTTTGCCGCGCGCGTCACGCAGCGGACCATACTTCGCCAGTGCCTCGGGCGTTTCGGTGAAGAGCTTGACCTTCACCGCGCCCTTGAGACCCTGCGCGCCGATCACGGCGGCGAGAAGAATATCGCGCGCCAATCAAGCCTCGCTTCCGCTTAAGAGGCCGGGGCTTCTTCCGCCGCCTTGGCGGCAGCGGCAGCGCGCTCCTGCGCCTTCTTCTTCGGAACCGCCTTCTGCGGATTGTTGTGCACCCGCGCCTTCACCAGACCAGCCTTGGCGAGAAACTTGTGCACGCGATCCGAAGCGGTGGCGCCCTTGGCGACCCAGGCCTTGGCTAGCTCGAGGTCCAGCTTCAGGCGGTCCGCGTGATCCGACGGCAGCAGCGGATTGTAGAAGCCGATCTTCTCGATGAAGCGGCCGTCGCGCGGGCTGCGCGAGTCGGAGATCACGATGTTGTAATGCGGGCGTTTCTTGGTGCCGCCGCGCGCCAGACGAATACGAAGAGCCATGTCAGTTTTCCTTGCGTTTAAACGGTTAAATGCGTTGTGAACTTTTTTGTTGGCGCTCCCGCTCGCGCGGACGCGCTATCGTCTGGGAAACATGCCGGGCGGCAATCCGCCGGGCATTCCCCCCATGCCGGGCATCGTCGGCATGCGGCCGCCTTTGCCCATCATCTTCATCATGTCCGCCATCTGGCGGTGCATTTTGAGAAGCTTGTTGACCTCGGAGACTTCGACGCCGGCGCCGGCCGCGATGCGTTTGCGCCGCGAGCCGTTGATCAGGTCGGGATGGGTGCGCTCCTGCTTGGTCATGGATTTGATGATCGCTTCCTGACGGGTGAGGATCTTGTCGTCCAGGCCCGCGGCTTCGAGCTGGCCTTTGATCTTGCCCACGCCCGGCAACATGCCCAGCACGCCCTTCATGCCGCCCAGCTTCTTCATCTGATTGAGCTGCGAAGCCAGGTCGTTCATATCGAACTGACCTTTCTTCATCTTGGCGGCGAGTTTCTCCGCCTCCTGCTTGTCCAGCGTCTCCGACGCCTTCTCGACCAGCGACACCACATCGCCCATATCGAGGATGCGGTCGGCCACGCGCGAAGGATGGAAAGCTTCCAGTGCGTCCAGCTTTTCGCCCGCGCCCATGAATTTGATCGGCGCGCCGGTGACGGAGCGCATGGAAAGCGCCGCGCCGCCGCGCGCATCGCCGTCCACGCGGGTGAGGATGATGCCCGAGAGCTTCAGCCTCTCGTTGAAATTCTTGGCGATATTAACCGCGTCCTGGCCGGTCAGACTGTCGGCCACCAGCAGCGTCTCATGCGGATTGGTGGCGGCCTTGATCGCAGCCACTTCCGCCATCAGCTGTTCGTCAATGGATTGGCGGCCGGCGGTGTCGAGGATCAGCACGTCATAGCCGCCGACCTTGGCGGAGGCGAGCGCGCGCTTGGCGATGGCGATCGGATCCTGGCCCGCAACCACCGGCAAGGTGGCAACACCCGCCTGTTCGCCCAGCACACGCAGCTGTTCCATGGCGGCAGGGCGATTGACGTCCAGCGACGCCATCAGCACCCGCTTCTTCTCGCGGGTCTGCAGCATCAGGCCCAGCTTGGCGGAACTTGTGGTCTTGCCCGAGCCTTGCAGGCCCACCATCAAGATCGGCGCGGGCGGGCTTCCCAGCGACAGGGCGGCGTTGTCGGCGCCCAAAGTCTCCACCAGCACGTCATGGACGATCTTGATGACCTGCTGGCCGGGGGTAACGGAACGGATGACGTTTTCGCCGATGGCGCGGGGACGGACCTTTTCGACGAAATCCTTCACCACCGGCAGTGCCACGTCCGCCTCGATCAGGGCGGTGCGCACTTCCCCCAGCGCGGCATCGACATCGGCCTCGCTGAGCGCGCCGCGCCCGCGAAGCTTGTCGAAGACACCGCCAAGGCGGGATTGCAGTGATTCAAACATTCAAACCTCATCCTCACCCTGAGCCTGTCGAAGGGTGAGGCAATTCTCCGGTCCTCATGCTTCGACGGGCTCAGCATGAGGAGTTGAAACTCCAAACGATTTCGCCCCAGGGGGCGCACTCTACATTTGGTTGCGCCCCTTGCCTGGGCCGAAACCAAGTGGTTTCGCCCCAGGGGGCGCAACGCGCTGCCTGGGGTCGATCCCCCGCACCAGGCGAGGGACCGGAAAGGCCTTTGGTCTTTCCGGAAACGGCCGCGTTTTAGGCGTTAAAAGCCAGAAAAGTCAAATCTGGCGGGCTTTCTAGCCTTTAAGCCCCAATTTTTCCGCCAGATAGACGAAACTCAAACCCCACATCTCGGCCGCCTGCCGGTGATCGGCGGCGGCGGCATGACCGCCATCGGTGTTTTCGTAGAACAAGACCTCATGGCCCTGCTCTTCCATTCTAGCCGCCATCTTGCGGGCATGGACCGGTGTGACGCGGTCATCGCTGGTGGCGGTGACGAAAAACACCGGCGGGTATTTTCTGTCCTTCTTCACATTCTGATACGGCGAATAAGTGAGGATGTAGGCGCGCTCGTCCGGTTTGGCGGGATCGCCATATTCGCCCTCCCAGCTCGCGCCCGCGCCGATATGGGTGTAGGCGATCATGTCCACCAGCGGCACCTGACACACCGCGGCGCCGAACAGATCGGGCCGCTGCACCATCACGGTGGAAACCAGAAGCCCGCCATTGGAGCCGCCCATGATGCCCAATTGTTTGGGCGTGGTGAGCCCGCGCTTGGTGAGATCCTCCGCCACCGCTTCGAAATCGTCATAAGCGCGCTGGCGGTTCAACTTGAGCGCCGCTTCGTGCCAGGCGGGCCCGAATTCGCCGCCGCCCCTGATGTTGGCCACGACATAGATCCCGCCATGGGTGAGCCACAGCCGCCCGAAATTGGCGGAATAGGACGGCGTCAACGAAATCTCGAAGCCGCCATAACCATAGAGCACCGTGGGTGCAGGGCCTTTGAGAGCTTTCGGCCGGGTCACGAAATAAGGAATCTTGGTGCCGTCCTTCGACGTCGCTTCGAATTGCTCCGTGACAAGCCCAGAGGCGTCGAACCGCGCCGGCAAGGATTTGATGGCGCGCGGCTCGTTTCTGCCGTCGGTGGCGTACAGCGTGGGCGGGATGAGATAGCTCTGGAAGCTGAACATCGCTTCGGGCCCGAAATCATTGGCCGAAACCACGTCGGCGGCGCCACCCGGCGGCAATTTGATCGCACTGTTCGACCAGCCTTTGGCGTCGTGCCGGAAAACGCGTACCGACCCGATCACATTGTCGGTGATTGCGGCATAGATGGCGTCGCGCCCGATTGCCACGCTCTCGATGCTGGCGCGCGGGCCGGGCGCATACAGCAATTGCGGCGCGGCGCTTTCGGAAAACGCCACCAGCGCGCCTTTGGCAAAATGTGCTCCGCTTTTAGGGTCGCTGTAATCCTTGCGCAAGGTCGCGAGAACGGCGCTTTCGAACATGCCTTTGACATCGGCGGATAGCGGCAAAGGCAGCTTATGGACTTTGGCCGCTGCCGCATCGACGGCGTAATATTCATTTTCAAAGAAACTGATGGCGCGGATCACGATGGCGTGATCGCCGGTCTTGGTGTGGAACGCCGCGGGCGTGATCTGCACATCCGAGACCTGGCCTCCATAAAGCGTCTTGGCGGATGCGATGGGCGTGCCGCGCGTCCACACTTTGGCGGTTCGGGCATAGCCGGACTTGGTCAGGCTGCCTTTGCCGAAATCGGTGGCGAACAGGATCGTGTCGTCATTCAGATAGGTGGCGTCGCTCTTGAATTCCTTGAGCGAAAACCCGTCTGCGGCCATCTTCTTGGCCTTCAAATCATATTCGCGCACCACCAAGGCATCGCCGCCGCCGCGTGACAGCTTGATCAGGCAACGTGTTTCCTTGGGCGCACACTCGGCGCCCTCGAACACCCAATTCTCCTTTTCCGCCTTGGCCAGCGCGTCCACATCCAGCAGCACGTCCCAATGCGGCGCGGGATTGGCGTAGTCGGCGATGGTGGCGCGCCGCCAGATGCCTTTGGGATTCTTCGCATCCTGCCAGAAATTGTAGACAAAGCCGTGATCCAGGCTGCCGGAGGGGATGCGGTCGGGTGCATCCAGCACTTGCAGCACGCTGTCATAATTCTTTTGATAGCGCGGATCGGCTTTCAGCACCGACAGGGATTTCTTGTTCTGCTCCGCCACCCAGGCCAGCGGCTTTGCCCCATGCACATCTTCGAGCCAGGCATAGGGATCATTATCAGCAGCGGTCACGGCAAAAGCTCCGAAGGTCAGAAACGGCAGAAGCAGAAGGATCGTCAGATTGAGGCGTGGCATGGCGGCTCCCAGTACGGGTAAGGACAGCTTTGCGAATTTTGCCCCATCCGGGCAATGGCAAAAGCAGCATCCGCCCCCTATAAGGCGGCCATGATCCCCTTTCGCAAAATGCAGGGCCTGGGCAACGATTTCGTCGTATTCGACGCCCGCAAACAGGCCGTCGCCATGACACCGTCCCGGGCAAAGGCCATCGCCGACCGGCATTTCGGCGTGGGCTGCGACACGCTGGCCCTGATTACGCCGGGCGATGCCCAGATGGATGCCAGGCTGCGCTTTTTCAACGCCGATGGCGGTGAAGTGGAATCCTGTGGCAATGCCACACGCTGCATCGCGCGGCTTTTGATGGACGAGCGTGGCCTGGCCCGCGTCAAGCTCGACAGCAAAGGCGGCACGCTGATCTGCAGCGACGCCGGACGCGGGCTTGTCACCGTGGATGTCGGTGTTCCAAAATTCGATTGGCGCGACATTCCCTTGGCCGAAGCCGCCGACACCGAAAACCTGTCTATTCCCGTAGACGGCAAGGCGATAGCGGCCACGGCGGTGCTGATGGGCAATCCCCATTGCATCCTGTTCGTGGAGGACGCCGAACGTGCGCCCTTGACGGACCTTGGCCCCAAGCTCGAGACCCACAAGCTCTTTCCTACCCGCATCAATGTCGAATTCGCCCAGGTGCATGACCGCGGCTATATCCGCATGCGGGTGTGGGAACGGGGCGTGGGCGTAACTCTGGCCTGCGGCACCGGCGCCTGCGCCACCGCGGTCGCCGCCATGAAGAAGGGCCTGGTGGACCGCAAAGTGGATGTGGAACTGGACGGTGGCCGGCTCACTCTGGAATGGCGGGAAGCCGATGGCCATGTTCTGATGACCGGCCCCGGCAAGACGGTTTTCCTGGGCGAGATCGACCTGGACGCTTATGGCCATTGACGTCGTCACCTTCGGCTGCCGCCTCAACGCCTATGAGAGCGAGGCGATCAAGGCACGCGCGCAAGAGGCGCAATTGCGCAATGCCGTGGTGGTCAACACCTGCGCCGTGACCGCCGAAGCCGTGCGCCAGTCGCGCCAAGCCATCCGCAAGCTGAAGCGCGAACGTCCCGATGTCCGCATCATCGTCACCGGCTGTGCCGCCCAGACCGAGCCGGAAACCTATGCCGCCATGCCGGAAGTGGCGCAAGTTCTGGGCAACCAGGAAAAGCTGACGGCTTCGGCTTATGCCGATTTCGGCGCCGGCGCGGCCGAACGCGTGCGGATCAATGACATCATGAGCGTGCGCGAAATCGCGCCCCAGATGGTGGATCATTTCGAAGGCCGCAGCCGTGCTTTTCTGCAAGTGCAGAATGGCTGCGATCATCGCTGCACCTTCTGCATCATTCCTTATGGCCGCGGCAATTCCCGTTCCGTACCCATGGGCGCGGTGGTGGAAGAAGCACGGCGTCTGACGGAAAATGGCTTCGCCGAGATCGTTCTGACCGGGGTGGACCTGACCTCTTACGGCGGCGATCTGCCGGGGCAGCCCAGCCTGGGGCAATTGGTCGGCAAAATATTGAGACTGGTGCCCGCGCTGAAACGTTTGCGGCTGTCGTCCATCGATTCCATCGAGGCCGATCCTTATTTGATGCGCGCCATTGCGGAAGAAGAGCGGCTGATGCCGCATTTCCACCTTTCCGCCCAGTCGGGCGACGATCTGATCCTGAAGCGCATGAAGCGGCGCCATAACCGCGCGGATACGATTATGTTCTGCGACACGGTGCGCCGCCTTCGGCCTGATGCCGCTTTCGGCGCCGATCTCATCACCGGCTTTCCCACCGAAAGCGAGGCCATGTTCGAGAACAGCCTGAAGCTGGTGGACGATGCCGGATTGACGGGGCTGCATGTCTTTCCGTTTTCCCCCCGCAAGGGCACGCCGGCAGCGCGAATGCCGCAATTGGGCGCAGGTGTGGCGCGGGAACGCGGCGCTCGGCTGCGGGCCAAGGGCGAAGAAGCCCGCACTCGGCATTTTCACGCACTCGCCGGGATGACCCGTTCGGTGCTGGTGGAGAAATCCGGGTTCGGCCACAGCGAATGTTTCGCGCCGATCGCGTTTGAAGGCATAGCGGCGCCGGGCGCCATCGTTCCCGTGCTGGTGACCGGAACGGACGGCGCCAAGCTTCTGGGACGGCAGGCGGCATGAGAACATTCGGCGAAGCGCCGCCGGAAGAAACCGGACTGTTCGCGCGCTTGAAAAAAGGCCTGGCGAAATCCAGCGCCAATCTGAGC
>Ga0207695_10004571_pt1 | contig 18809 bp, 17 predicted proteins | sample KBSC54metaG_FD_184354 | JGI IMG/M metagenome (GOLD analysis project Ga0207695, IMG submission 184354) | Corn rhizosphere microbial communities from Kellogg Biological Station, Michigan, USA - KBS C5-4 metaG (SPAdes) (version 2) | ecosystem: Host-associated > Plants > Roots > Rhizosphere > Soil... | reverse complement strand
CCCGGTGTATGTACAAACCATGCCTCATTGCTCTGCGAGTGGAATGGTCCTGCACCTACGCCGCCACCCGTGGGCATGCGTATCACTACGTCAGCATTCTGGCCCCAGCGGTAGTGTATCTTGGCCAGGTTATTAATGATCTGGTTAAAGCCTACGGTAACGAAATCTGCAAACTGCATTTCCATCATGGCCTTATAGCCTTTTATAGAAAGGCCTAATGCTGTGCCCACTATCGCACTTTCGCAAAGCGGGGTGTTGCGCACGCGCTCCTTGCCAAATTGCTGCACAAATCCTTCCGTCACTTTAAAGGCGCCACCATACTCAGCTATATCCTGCCCCATCAATATAAGGTTAGAGTACAGGCTCATACATTGCCGCAGGCCATCACTTATGGCATTAATAAATTTCTTTTCGCTGCGCGGACCGGATGCCGGCTTTATCGCTACCCTGTTATTGGGTGCGTATACGTCTCTTATTTCTTCCTTTGTATCAGGCACGGGCGCTTGCGCAGCAAAGCCTGTTGCAAGGCCGTCTTCTATTTCCTTTTGTATGTTGCTGCGTATCTGGTTCATTTTATATTCAGACAGCAGCAGGTTCTTTACCAGGTATTCCTCGTAGTTACTTACCGGGTCTTTCTTTGCCCATTCTTCAAATAATTCTTTCGGCACATATTTCACACCGCTTGCCTCTTCATGCCCGCGCATACGGAAGGTCATACACTCTATAAGTATAGGCTTCTGGTTTTTTATACAGTATTGTCTTGCCTCAGAAATAGTTTTATATACTTCCAGCACATTGTTGCCATCTATGGTTATTCCCTTCATGCCGTAACCCACAGCGCGGTCCGCAAGCTGCTTACATACAAACTGTTCGTTTACCGGCGTACTAAGTCCATAGCCGTTATTTTCTATCAGGAAGATGACAGGCAGACCCCACACGGCAGCCACATTCAGCGCCTCATGAAAATCACCCTCACTGGTGCCTCCATCGCCGCTAAATGCGAGCGCAACCTTATTATCCTTGCGCAGCTTGTGTGCCAGAGCTATACCATCTGCTATGGCCAGCTGCGGGCCCAGGTGCGATATCATGCCACATATATGGTATTCATTAGCACCAAAGTGAAAGGAACGTTCACGGGCTTTACTAAAACCCTCTTTGCGGCCCTGCCACTGCATAAATAACTTGTCAAAAGGCATTTTGCGTGCGGTGAATACACCCAGGTTGCGGTGCAGGGGCATTATATATTCGTCATTGTCCAGCGCCAGGGTGGCGCCCACAGCTATTGCTTCCTGCCCTATGCCGCTAAACCACTTGCTTATACGGCCCTGGCGCAGCAATACCAGCATCTTCTCTTCTATCATACGGGGGCGTAACAACTCTTCATATAATTTTACAAGAAGGTCGTTTGAAAGGCTGCCCGGTTCAAATTGCATAGGAATGAATTGAGGGACAAAAGTAATGGTTAATGACAGAAATGCTTAACAGAATGAATAAAGCATAATACAAAGCCACAAAATTATATATGCTTTTTCTTGGCAATTTAATTTCTGCACTTTACTTTAGGCTTTCCATTTCTTAACCCTCATATACCTTGTACCCGGCAACTCATCATACTCACTCATAGTATTTATATCCTTTAGGCATATATAATTTCAAATTCTTCACACACATTCAACAATCTTTAAACCAACCAATATGGACGCACAAAAAGTAGAAATGTATTTAATGATGAATTCAAAATATTTTGAAAGTCATCAGATACCTTTTATCCATGATCAATTAATGAAAATGGATGAATCAAAATATTTAATGCTTCAATCACTCGATTTAAAAGACCCCACTACTATACTCGTCGTTTCCCTCTTCGGTGGCCATTTTGGTATCGATAGGTTTTTGATAGGCGATACCGGCCTGGGCGTAGCAAAACTCCTTACCTGCGGTGGCCTTGGTATATGGAGCATTGTGGACTGGTTCCTCATCATGGGTCGCACTCGAGAAACAAACCTGGCAAAGCTTACACAGCTATTCTATTAAAATATTATGAAAAAGGACAGGCTATATTTCTTCACCATGCTGGCCACCATTGCAGGATATGCATGGCTGCTATGGAATGAAAAGTATAGTAACCTGCAGGAAAATACGGCGGGTACAAGCCTGTGTTTGTTTCGGCATTTCACAGGCATCCCTTGCCCTTCCTGCGGCACTACCCATGCTTTATTGGCCTTAAGTCATCTTCATATTGCAGATGCTTTTTATTTTAATCCCATTGGTTTCATACTGGCGCTTGCCATGCTTATTTTACCTGTGTGGATCATCAGGGACGCTATAGTAAAGCAGGACAGCTTTTATGTTTTCTACAGGCGTATGGAGCTGCTGCTTAGCAAAAGATGGGTGGCCATTCCGTTTTTTCTTTTAGTGGCCTGCAACTGGATATGGAATATTTATAAATACACCTCATGAGCCAAACACTCGCGTTCCCCTACAAGCCTAATGACAGCGAAGCAGAGAAAGCCTCCAACGGTTATCTTATGTCTGTTATAGCTATTATGGCCGGGCTGCCCTTGCCTATCATTAATCTTATTGCCACCTTTATATTTTATTTAGGCAACAGGAAGGGTACTTACTTTGTACGCTGGCATTGCACGCAAACGCTCATTTCCCAGCTTACCATACTTATCATGAATTCCGTAGGCTTTTCCTGGACCATGTCTATTGCCTTTGGCAGTCGCACTTTGTCTAATGCCTACATCGCCTATATCATTACCATTTTCCTTTTCAACGCAGTGGAGTTCATTGTTACCATTGCTGCTGCTATTAAAATACGCAAAGGCAAGCATGTGCATTGGTGGTTTTGGGGCACATTAACTGACCTTATCTGTAAACCATAAACTTATTGCTACAATGAAAAAAGCCTTTCTCCAGTTCCTTGTATTGCTCCTTGTGTTCTTTTCTTCCTGGCTGTTGCTGAGTCAGCTCAACTTCATGAAGTATATACATGTAGACAGAATCACTAAAAAAACAGAGCATAAATTGGGCGACCTCATAATGGACAATATCAGGGAGCAGAAAAAGGAAATAAATAATGACAGCGTGCAAAAGGTACTAAATGAACTGAAGCTGAGAATTTGCTCCAACAACAATATAAATGCCGACGATATAAAGCTGCATCTCTTTAGCAGTGAAGAAATAAATGCATTTACACTGCCGGATAAACACATGATAATATATACTGGCCTTATAAAATATTGCAAAAATGCAGACGAGCTTGCCGGCGTAATGGCCCATGAAATAGGCCACATGGAGAAAAACCATGTAATGAAAAAGCTGGTGAAAGAAACAGGTCTTGCAGTAGTAGTATCCATAGCCAGCGGCAGCGGGAACCCTGCTATAATAACCAAGATCCTCCAGTTATTATCCTCTACTGCTTTCGACAGGAAGCAGGAGTCTGAAGCGGATGCATACGCGGTACGCTATTTAAAAAATGCACATATCGATCCTGCAGCACTGGCAAATCTCTTTACCCGCCTCAGGTATGATAAACCGGCTACTTCAGGACAGTTTGATGTTATAAGCACGCATCCATCCTCAAAAGACAGGGCCGCAGAAATATTAAAACTGAGAGGCCCGGATACCTATGTAACTATTTACACACCTGCATTGGATACTAATAGCTGGCATACGCTGAAAAGTGCAGCCAATAATTATTTTAGTGGCTATAGCAATTGATTATTTAATGGAATAAATAACCAATTCCACCATTAACAAGCCCTCTATAGCCCATGCCTATCTCAATATATCCTTTTAGATGTCCCTCACCAAAGCGGCAACCCCAAAAAGTGAGTTGCCCCTTAGGTATCCACTTATTGGGAGTCTTATCGCGTTCAGCAATTGGAACGTAGTCATAATAGCTATCCTTCCGATGTCTATAGGTCATTGATACATTTATTGCTCCGTAACATTGATATTTGTAGTGATTGGTATATATAATCTGCATTTCCGGCCCGGCAGTAAATAAATTGTCGTTAAAACTGCCCTGATAATATTGGGCTGTTTGGTAGTCATAAGATATATTATATAAAGAACCGATGCCCCATTCGTAACGTGCAGCTATGCCCAGAGATATTCCATCTGAAACGTAATAGCCGTATGTAAGACATACAGGTCCCGAAAAATGTTCAATCACTTCGGATGCTGAATTATTACCCTGAGCCATTGCATCGCCGAATGCGCCTAATTCGTACAACGACAATACACCGTAACCCACTGTAACAAACTGATCACCCTTTTCTACACGCTGGCAATAAGACCAATGGCTTAATACAAGGAAATAAAAGCAGAAAAAAAGCTTTTTTAAATTCATGTGATAAAGGTTAAAATTTTTAACATCCAATTATTATGCCATTTTTTTATATCTATTTATGATAGGCATAACTTTGCTAAATATTTCTGAACGATTAGTTCTTTTTCCACATTTCTTGCTCATTCATGCAAAGCCTTTCTCTACTCTGTTTTTCTTTCTTACCTTTGTGTGACCGCTACAGCTATTCCCTGAAATTTTAATGTAATATAAACCTCAGCGCCGGTCATTAAACAGGAGCGTTATGACAAAATATATATTTGTAACCGGTGGCGTTACTTCATCGTTAGGAAAAGGAATTATTGCAGCATCTCTGGCTAAATTGCTCCAGGCACGTGGCTTTCGTACTACCATTCAGAAATTTGATCCCTACATCAATGTGGATCCCGGTACACTGAACCCATACGAGCATGGTGAGTGTTATGTAACAGAAGATGGTGCTGAAACTGATCTTGACCTCGGCCACTACGAACGTTATTTGAACACGTTCACTTCCCAGGCAAACAATGTGACTACAGGCCGTATTTACCAATACGTGATCAACAAGGAACGTGAAGGCGCTTTCTTGGGTAAAACCGTTCAGGTGATTCCGCACATTACTGACGAGATCAAGCGTCGCATGACTTTGCTGAGCCAGGATAATAAATATGATATCATTATTACTGAGTTGGGTGGTACCGTGGGCGATATAGAATCACTGCCTTACATAGAAGCGGTTCGCCAGATGAAATGGGAAATGGGCCCGGAAAATTGTATGGTGGTACACCTTACATTAATACCTTACCTGAAGGCCGCCAAGGAATTGAAAACAAAACCTACGCAGCATTCAGTAAAGATGATGAGCGAGAACGGACTGAACCCCGATGTGCTGGTATGTCGTACTGAAGAGCCGCTGTATAAAGAACTGAAAAGGAAGATAGCCCTGTTCTGTAATGTAACACAGGATGCAGTAATAGAGGCGCTGGATGCCGATACCATCTACAGCGTACCGCTGGAAATGATGCGTGAAAAGCTGGACCTGATATGCCTGCAAAAGCTGAACCTGCCATTGGGTACAGAACCTGATCTTACACGCTGGAAGGAATTTTTGAACAAGCTGCGCTATCCTAAATCCAAAGTTACTATAGGCCTCATAGGCAAATACGTAGAATTGCAGGATGCTTATAAATCCATACTCGAAGGCTTGATACATGCAGGTGCTATGAATGAGTGTAAAGTAGAAGTACGCAACATTCACTCCGAATACCTGACACCTGAAAATGCAATTGAGAAACTGCATAACCTGGATGCGATACTGGTAGCTCCGGGCTTTGGCAGCAGAGGTATAGAAGGTAAAATAGATGCCATACGCTATGCCCGCGAAAATAAAATACCATTCTTTGGTATATGCCTGGGTATGCAAATGGCATGCGTAGAGTTTGCACGCAATGTACTGGGCATGACTAAAGCGCATTCTACAGAAATGAATCCTGATACCGATCAGGGTGTCATAGCTATGATGGAAGAGCAGAAAAACATAACGCAGAAAGGCGGCACCATGCGTCTTGGTTCTTACGACTGTGATCTGCAACCAAACTCAAAAACAGCATCTATCTATGGCAAAACGCATATCACCGAGCGCCACCGCCACCGTTATGAATTTAACAACGAATACCTTGATGCTTTTGAAAAAGCAGGTATGAAACCGGCAGGTAAAAATCCTAAAACAGGCCTGGTGGAGATAGTGGAAATAGAAGATCATCCTTTTTATATAGGTGTGCAGTTTCACCCTGAGTATAAGAGCACGGTTGAAAATCCGCATCCTTTATTTGTGGCATTCATCAAAGCAGCAAAAGAAGCACAGGAGCAACGCAATGGTCACAACCATCATATTTTTGAAAAAAGCGTAGCAGAAGGATAATTATTTACGCCATTATATTTTAAAAAGCCGCTGAACGTTCAGCGGCTTTTTCTATTCGTCATATTCCAGGTCCTGTATTATCCAGCTCTGTATTTCCTTTGGGTTGCCGCCCTTGTATTTTAGCGTTAGCGTATAGCTTTCTTTCAGGGCACTTTCAGGTATCTTTAGCGTAGTTGTGTTCTTCATTTTCACGAACATACCTACCGTATATGTACTGTCCGGGTCTTGTTCTATTTTAAAGGTAGTGTCTGAAATCACCTCCTCTGGTTTCACGTTTACCTCGCTGCAAAGGAATGAAGTAGCTACTTTGTAGATATCTGCATCAGCAGGTGGGCTGCTGTTCATACTTTTGTTGCAGGCACTGTAGGCAATTATTAGCCCTATCGCTGTAAAGATTAACCCCCCATGCCATCTCATGCATTTTTAGATGGTGCAGGCAGTAAAAAGTTTAATAGAGCTCCTGCAAATGTAAATGCTGCGATTTTACCTGCTGCCCGAAGAAGTTGGTAGCATGCTCATCAAAATCACCAGTATCATCTGTAGTATAGAAATGCATAGTGCCCTGCCTACTTATGCGCTGTTCCATATCAGCATGCCGCAGCAAATAATCTTCCAGGCTGCGCGCCACTATCTCTCCCTGCGATACGACATTGATACCCATTGGTAAATACTGAAGTATCTTATCTAATAACAGGGGGTAATGTGTGCAGGCAAGCAAAATAGTATCTATATCAGGCGATTGGGAAAGCAATTGGTCCAGGTATTTCTGTACAAAGTAATCCGCACCTTCGCTGTGATATTCATTGTACTCTACCAGCGGCACCCACATAGGGCAGGCTAGCGAATGCACTTTTATATCAGGGAAAAATTTCCGAATTTCTATCTCATAAGAGCCCGAAAGTATAGTGCCTCTTGTTCCCAGTACACCCACATGTCGCGTATTGGTATAGTCGCCTATTACTTCTGCCGTAGGGCGTATCACACCCAGCACCCGTTTTCCCGGGCCCATGGCCTGCAGGTCATTTTGCTGTATTGTGCGTAGTGCTTTGGCGGATGCCGTATTGCAGGCAAGTATCACCAACTCACAGCCCTGTCTGAAAAACCATTTCACGCATTCCAACGTGTATTCATGCACCGTTTCAAAGGAGCGATTGCCGTAAGGCGCACGGCCATTATCGCCCATGTATATATAATCGTATTGCGGCAGCCGGGCAGCAATAGATTTAAATACGGTTAGCCCGCCATACCCGGAATCAAAAACACCTATAGGACTGGATGAATTCATTGTAGAGGCTACAAATATACGGGGCAATTATGTACCTTTATATTACAAAACGGGCAATTATGTTCCGAGTACTGTTTGGCTTTGTATTTATCCCCCTCTTCCTGGGCTGGCTCGTTTATCGCGCACTCATAAAACGCGACTTAAGAAAGCACCTGACCGATTTATACGGTGGTATTTTCTTTATTTCAGCCTGGTTGCTTATTTATTACATTATGTTTTTCGGATAATCTATTTCCTGGCTTTTACCTTCTTTGGCAGTTTATGGGCATCTTCTTTCTTCATCACAGCCACATTTATATAGTCTAATACCAAATCATCAGCAGCCTCCGGCGATTCAGGTAATATTTTTAAGTTTAGCTTAGTAGTCTGGTTCAGGTGTACCGGCACACTGTTCACTATCAATCTTCTGTAGCCTGTATATTTCAGTTGCACATTATACCTGCCTGTATCTATACGGTTCGTTACAAAGCCGCCATTGTTAGTACTGTCATCACCTGTATTTGCCGAGCCTACTATGGCTACATTATCCAATTTGTATATAAAGACTTCCGCATCCTGCACTACTCTTCCGGTTTCATCATATACATTGCCGGATATGGTGCCTTTGTAGGTTGGAGCATTATCTTCTTCCTGCGAGAAAGCGGAAGCCGAGCAAATAAGTAATCCTGTTAATAGCAGATATCTTTTAAACATATACTACGATTTGCATTGTTGAAATTACCTAATATTTAGCAAAACGCTATCTTTGCCTCACCTTAATAGAAACATACTTATGAAAAAATTATTAGCCCTAGTGCTGGCGCTTATTGCCTGCCAGTTGTTGCACGCACAGAATATTTATACCCTTTCAGGTGGTAATTGGCCACCAGTTGGTTTAGGTGACGGCGGACCTTGTTTTAATGCCCGCATTTATGATCCATTTGGCCTCGCCACCGACACTTCGGGAAACTTGTTTATCGCAGACAATGTAGATTATTCAATTCGCAAGATTACGCCTGCCGGTATTATCAGCACTATAGCAGGTGCCGGTAAGGGGTCAGGCGCAAAATCAATTAATGTTAGACAAATCGCTACAGACAAGTTTGGAAATGTATATTACGCAGATGAAATTGCTCCGTTTGTTCATAAAATATCGCCGGATGGAACAATTTCTGTTGTAGCGGGCGATACCACTACGGGCATTTCGGGCTACACCGGTGATGGAGGTCCTGCCGTCCTTGCTCAAATATTTCAGGCAGTTCGTGGAATCTGCACCGACGATAGTGGTAATTTATATATAGCAGATGGCGGAAACTATGTAGTAAGAAAAGTGAATACACATGGTATTATCTCCACATTTGCGGGTAATGGCAGTTATGATAATTCGGGAGATGGTGGTTTGGCCACTGCTGCAGGTATGGCACCGCGCAGTGTTTTTGTGGATCACAGAGGATATTTGTATTTAGCATCTGGTAGCCGTATCAGACGAATTTCTTTAAGTACTGGCATTATCAGTACCTATGCAGGTACTGATACAATGGGCTATAGTGGCGACGGTGGGCCGGCTACCCTGGCAAAAATCTCTGTAGGGGGTGTTATGACTATTGATAATAATAATAACGTATATCTTGCAAATCCTAACTCGCCTGGAGGTATGGTAAGAAAGATTGATAGCGCAGGGATAATTACCACGGTTGCCGGAACTGATAGTATAGGCTTTAGTGGTGATGGAGGTCCGGCAGTGAATGCAAAGTTTGATGTCATACAAGGGCTTGCAGTTGACCCATCAAGCAATGTCTTATATATAGCTGATATGTACAATAGTCGAGTACGCATGGTCCTCACATGCACAAGCCATATTTCAAGCCAACCTAAGGATACCACAGCAACTGTTGGCACAAAACCAACATTTACGCTTGGTGATTTTGGGCCAGCTTGTTATCAATGGCAGGTAGATACAGGCGCTGGTTTCAATGATATAGATACGGCTAAATTCGCTTATTGGGATTACAGAAATGTACATGCCAGCACCTTAACCTTGCCAACCGCCGCACTGCACATGAATAATTTCAAATACCGTTGTATTCGTTATTCACTCACAGCATGTCCTGATACCTCCAGCTATGCTACCCTAAGCGTCATCCCTCTTTCGGTATCTACAGTTTCAAACAATTCTCAGATCAGCGTCTACCCCAACCCCGCCAGCAATCAGCTCAATATTTCAAGCCCTGAAAACCTCACCCATATTCAGGTGCTTGACATAACCGGCAAGATCCTCATCTCGCACAAGGACAATAGCCATATAATGAATATTGATGTATCATCGCTTTCCCCCGGTTTATACTTTGTGAGGCTTAATGATCAATACGTTCAGAAGTTCACAAAATCAGAATAGTGGTACTGGGCAAAGGGTTAATACAAATATTAACCCTTTGTTTTATAAGCTATGTTTCTCCACCTCCTTGTAATACAGTAACTTTGCTAAGATTTTTATTATTATGAGTGACGTTGCAACACCGCAAGGTCCCGCGCTCACCGCAAAGGACTTTGCTACTGACCAGGAAGTACGCTGGTGCCCCGGCTGTGGAGACTATTCTATATTAAAACAAGTTCAGACTATATTGCCCCAAACGGGCATACCAAGGGAAGACATTGTTATTATATCCGGTATCGGCTGTAGTTCACGTTTCCCTTATTATATGAATACCTATGGTATGCACTCCATTCATGGTCGTGCTACCGCCATTGCGTCCGGCCTCAAGGCTACAAGGCCTGAGTTGAGCGTATGGATAGTAACCGGTGATGGCGATGCCCTGAGCATCGGTGGTAATCATACCATTCACCTGCTGCGCCGCAATTTCGATGTAAACATCCTGTTGTTCAACAACCAGATATACGGTCTTACCAAAGGACAGTACTCACCTACGTCAGAGGTGAATAAAGTAACCAAGAGCACCCCTATGGGCTCGCTCGACCATCCTTTCAATCCCCTGGCGCTGGCTATGGGTGCAGATGCTACGTTTATAGCCCGCAGTATGGACCGTGACCCAAAGCACCTGCAGCAAATGCTGCTGCGTTCTCATGGTCATCATGGCGCTTCTTTCCTCGAGATATATCAGAACTGTAACATCTTCAACGATGGTGCATTTGAAATATTTACTGAAAAGGCAAGCAAACCGGAAGAAGCATTGTTCCTGGAGCAGGGTAAGCCACTGATATACGGCACCAATAAAGATAAAGGTGTACGCCTGGACGGCTATAAGCCAACACTGGTGAACCTTAACGATGGCCACAGCGCAGACGACCTGTGGATTCACGACGAAACAGATTTTTTTAAAGCACAGATACTTACCCGCATGTTCGACAATCCTGCTGTAGTAGGTCACTTCCCTCGTCCGTTTGGTGTTTTCTATGCGGCAGACAGGCCTACTTACGAAGATGAAATGCAACTGCAGATAGAAGAAATAATAGCCACCAAAGGCAGGGGCAAGCTGGACGCACTGCTGGAAGGCAAAGAAACATGGGTAATAGAATAAGTATAGCTTTGTAAAAATCTATAGTTAAAAAAACCAGGTAAAACTCATTGGCATCTCTAAAACGGCTTGCAGGACAAACAGTATGGTATGGCCTTAGTAATATAGGCGCCCGCCTGCTGAACTACCTGCTCACTCCCATCATTACCATTCTGCTCAACTCTCCCAAGGGCCAGGTTGACTATGGTGACTACAGCGTATTGATGGCGGCCATTTCCTTTGTCAATGTGCTCTATACCTACGGTATGGAAACAGCTTATTTCCGCTTCTCCGCATCAGGCACCGACCAGAAGAAGCTCTTCCAGACCACCATGTCATCGCTTTTTGTCTCCACTATTTTTATCAGTTTAGCTATCTGGGTCTTTAGGGTCCCTATAGATCATTTCGTTGGGCTTAATGGTCATACCGAATATATTACCTGGTGCGTGTGGATCATAGCTATCGATACTATTTCGGTTATACCCTTTGCCAAGCTGCGCCAGGAAGAGCGCCCGCGCAAATATGCTTTTACCAAGGTAGCTGGCATTATTGTAAATATCTTCTTTACGGTATTCTTTATTTATTACAGTCCCATGTATGTGCACCAGCATCCCGGCTCGGCTTATGCCCGCTGGTATGTGCAGTACAACAATACAGGCTTCCTGCTGCTGGCCAACCTGCTGCAGAATATCGTCACCTTCCTGCTGCTGTTCAAAGAATGGTCTGCCTTCCGTTTCCGTTTCGACAAGGAGATATGGAAGAAGGTAATATGGTACAGCTCGCCTATGATAATAGTAGGCCTTGGCGGCATGGTCAACGAAACCATAGACAGGATCATGCTGCGCAAACTATTGCCGGTATCAGAAGACCTGGCGAAGACTGCTGTGGGTATTTATTCTGCTAATTACAAGCTGGCCATATTCATTACGCTCTTCATACAGGCTTTCCGAATGTCCGCAGAGCCTTTCTTTTTCAACCAGTCCACCGATAAGAACGCCCCTAAGACCTATGCTCGTGTCATGAAGTGGTTTGTTATTATTTTATGCGTGGCCTTCCTGTTCACATCGCTGTACATTGATGTTTGGGAACGTATATTCCTTGGTTCATCCTATCGTGTAGGTGTGGGTGTGGTGCCCATACTGCTGGGAGCCAATGTTTGCCTCGGTATTTATTACAATCTTTCCGTGTGGTATAAGATCACAGACAGGATGCGCATGGGTATGTACATCACGCTCATAGGTGCCGCCATTACACTTTTGCTCAATTTTGCGTTCATTCCTAAGTATGGTATGTATGCCTGCGCCTGGGCTACCCTGGCTGCCTACGGCAGCATGATGGTGGTTTCCTACTTTATGGGCCAGAAGTATTTCCCAGTACCTTATGCTATTAAGAAGCTATTGGCTTACCTCGCTATCATGCTGTTTTTGTTCGCCGTTAGCAGGGGCGTAGCTGCGCTTACCCATTTGCTGGTCATTCGCTTTATTACGGCTACGGCATTAATGGGCTCCTTCCTGTACCTGGTTTTCAATACAGAGAAGAAAGAATTAAAACAGTTGCCTTATATCGGCAGGTTCGTAAAGGAGTAAATAAAACTTAAGGAAATTGAAGAGATAAAGATGGGCGCTATAAGGCGCCCATTCGTTTCAGGTGTTAAGATTTAGGTTGAATAGGCAGGGATTAGACCCCAACTTGCCCACGAGGTTTAATAGCCTGCAAACTTTTTTTATTCTGCTTAAATAATATTTCTAAATACCTGCATAATATTTTATATATCAATGACTAAGCAATGACCAAGCGCTTGAAAAATATTTATACCTTTAATTATGCCTTTGAAATTTATTGATAAATAATACTGCCCCTTATATGAATCGCGCATTTGTTACTACTGTCAGCGCTCTTTTCTTTTTTTGTCATGCCACTGCACAGGGAGACCTTGATTATGATAGCATAGCTGCCCGCTATAGCAATGAAAATGCTGTAATGACAAAGAATACCGAACGCCTGGTAATAAAGTATGAAAAGGATGGCCTGTCTGCAGTTAGCTATGTTACCGAAGAAAGGCTCTTAATAAGCGACCTCTCTCCGAGCTTATATAATACTCAAACAGTTTATCATAGCTATTTTAATACCCTTGATGAAATAACGGGAGAGTCTTTTACGCAGGACGGCAGTAAATACAAATCAGTAAAAGCAAGCAGCTATAAAACCACTGCATCAGAAAGTGAGAACGTTTTTTACGATGATGCTAAACAGACGCAGGTAAGTTTCTCGAAGCTGGAGAAAAACGCTATTACCCGTATCAACTATTCCATTATTCACAAGGATATGCATTTCCTCCCTGTGTTTTATTTCCAGAATTTTGTGCCCATTGTCAATAGCCGTTTCGAGATAACGGCACCTAAATCCCTGAAGCTGAAATTTGTGATAAGGGGTAATAATGCCAATTTAATAAAACAGAGCAGCAGGGAGAAAGGGGATAATATCATCTATACATGGACGGCTACGGATGTGCCGGCACTAAAATCTTATGATGATGCTCCTGCTGTTCCTTACTATGGCTTGCACATCATACCCTATATAGAAAGCTATCAGCAGCCGGGCAGCGAAGAAGTAACCCGTGTGCTGGGCAATCCGGATGACTTGTATCATTACTACTACAAGTTCATCAAAGATGTAAATAAGAAAGACGACGAAGTACTGGACAAAACAGTGGCCGAAATAACACAGGGCGATGCTACACCCCGCCAGAAAGCGCAACACATATACGAATGGGTGCAGAAGAATATGCACTATGTAGCATTTGAAGACAAGCTCGGCGGCTTCATTCCCCGCGAGGCAGCCGACATCTGCAAAAGAAAATTCGGCGATTGTAAGGACATGACCAGCATACAGGTAGCCTTATATCGTAAAGCAGGTATAGATGCTTACTTCACCTGGATAGGCACCCGCCACAAGCCCTATACTTATGAGGAAGTACCATTACCTATTACCGACAACCACATGATATGCACCATAAAGCTGGATGGCAAATGGGTGTTCCTGGATGGCACTGACCCACTTATACCCTTTGGCATCCCGCCGTCGGGCATACAAGGCAAGGAAGCACTGATAGGTATAGATGCCAATACGTATAAGATAGTACCGGTGCCTGTTTCTCCCGCAGACAATAATGTCACTGTCGACTCTACCAATATTCACATCGCTGATAAAAACATTGCAGGTACTATTAAAACTAAGTACAAGGGTTACCATGCATGGGGTATCGGTGAGGTGATGATGTACCGCAACGACGATGAAAAAGAAAAAGCTATTCGTTCCATCACATCACGCGGCTCCAACAAGTTTATGCAGCAGAGTTATGACTACAAAGCCGCAGATAACGATAATAAGGATGTCACCGTTACATCGCAGTTCGAGATAAAGGATTACGTACAAAGCCTGGGCAAAGAATACTACGTAAATATGAACATGCAGCGCAGCTTCGAAGGGGAGTATGCTGATGTTAAAGAACGTAAAGTGCCTATAGTGCATGATTATAAAAGTATCACGCGCCAGGTAGTAACGCTTGATATCCCTAAAGGCTACCATGTAAGCTACCTGCCACCCGATAAACAAAAAAATATCGACGGACTGTTGAGCTATAAAATATCATATAGTAAAACTGCAAAACAGGTGCAGCTTGTTAAAGAATTTGTGCAGCAATCACTCTATATTAATCCCGACAAATTCGCTGCGCAAAACAGTCTTGTTGACGAGTTGAAAAAACAATACAAAGAATCGGTAGTACTCACAGCCAACTAAACTTATGAACTATAAATTATTCCTGCTTCCATTCATTGCATTATCTATGGCAGCAAATGCACAGTCTAAGAAAGTATTTGAATGGGATGCTAAACCTGCTCTGCACAAGATACCCGTTGCATTCAGCAAAGAATCTGCAGTGATTATTGAAAGCGAGGTGAACCTGGAATACCGCAGCGAGCTAAAAGATATCTATGTATATCGCTCCGTTCATCGCATAGTAAAGGTGATGGACGAAACAGGTATTGAGGCATTTAATAAGTTCACTATTCCTATGACCAATGGTAAAACCATTGAGTTTATAAAAGCACGCACCATACTGCCTAATGGCAAAGTAATAGAGATAGGCAAAGACAAAGTAAAAGAAATAAAGAACGAAGAAGGCGTGCCTCAGTATCTCTTTGCCATGGAAGGCGTGGAGAAAAATGCAGAAGTGGAATTGCAATACACCGAAAGAAAACCGCTTGCACTCTTTGGCGCAGAAATATTCCAGTTCAGCATTCCTGTTGTGCACGCTACTTTTTCCATGAGCACTCCGGAGAACTTTGTCTTCCGTATAAAAGGCTATAATGGTTTTGGTACCGCAAAGGATACATTGATAGACGACACTCGTTACTACGAAGTATCTCATTCATCTATCCCTGCTATACACGAAGAGGCCTACAGCGACCTGGAGGCTAACCAGATGCGCGTGGAGTATAAGCTGAACTATATGCCAAAAGAAAAGCCTGATGTGCGCATGCTCACATGGACTGACCTTGCAAAGCAATTACACAAAGGCTATTACGATTTCAGCAACAAAGAAAAACGTGCTGTAGAAAAATATCTCGAGCAACTGGAAGTAAACAGCAACGATGTTGAAGTAGAAAAAATAAAGAAAATAGAAGAAGGCATAAAAACAAATATAGTCTTCAACAAAGACCTTTCGGGCGATGATGCAAAAATGCTCGACAGAGTGATTGCTAACAAGACCGCGAGTGAAGAAGGCTATGCTCGTCTCTTTGCAGCATGCTTCACGCTGGCAGGCGTACAGCATGAATTTGGCCTTTCATCCAATCGCTTCGAGCATCCTTTCGATGAAGATTTCGAGAACTGGAATTACCTGGAAACTTATGTGTTTTATTTCCCTGCTCAAAAGCAATTTCTTGCCCCATCTTATATTTATTATCGCTACCCCGTAGTTCCTGCTTCATTAATCACCAACAAAGCCATCTTCAGCGAAGTGACAGATGACGACGCAGTAGCTGATATACGCACGATAACTCCGCTGCCTTTAAAAGAAAGCGAAAACAATATTATAGCCAATATATCCTTCACCGGCGACGACCTCGACCCGCAGGTAGAGGTCACACATACTTTTTCCGGCTATGCTGCTATGGGTATCCGCGAGGCTATTGTGCTGTTGCCAAAAGACAAGCAGAAAGAAACAATACAAAACATTGTAAACCTTTCTGACAAGCCGGAGGACGTGCTCACTTTTAAAACAGCCAATTCTGCCTTCCATAATTATTATGACAATAAGCCGCTAAAGCTTATGGCCACGCTCAAAGCCCCGCAGCTAATGGAGAAGGCAGGCCCTAAATATCTCTTTAAGCTCGGCGATGTAATAGGCCGCCAGCAGGAAATGTACCAGGACACAAAGCGCGAGTTGCCGGTATCTGTTCCATTTCCCCATTCCGAAAATCGCAGCATTACCATAAATATTCCCGCAGGCTATAAGGTCCTGAACCCCGATGCCATCCGCATTCACCAGGACGATAAAGCAGCAAATGGCACTGCTACCATGGGCTTCGATTCAGACTACAAAATAGACGGTGATAAACTGTATGTAAATATCAAAGAGTATTATTCAGCGCTCTCATATCCTGTCAGCTATTACGAAACCTTCCGGAAGGTGATTAACGCCTCCGCCGACTTTAATAAAGTAGTGCTGGTAATGGTAAAACAATAAACAAGTGATTTAATAAAAAAAGCCCGCGATAACATCGCGGGCTTTTTTTGTTATAGTAAAGAAGTTAGTTCAGTAATTCACAAGGCTTCAAACCCGTAGCTTTCTTAAAGGCCGTGCTGAAATGAGATATACTGCTATACCCAAGAATATTTGCCACGTCAGATACTGACTGCCCTTCCTGTTGCAGCAGTTCCTTAGCCTTTGTTATGCGAAGTCCCTGTTGGTATTCATGTATAGTTTTTCCCACCAGTGCCTTAAAGCCTTTTTTCAGGTAGCATTCGTTCATGGCTACTTTGCGGGCAAGTTCTCTTATAGTTAGCGGTTGATCTATATGCGCAGCTATCACACGGGTAGCCTCCATTACTTTCTCACGCTCACTATCATTCACCAGGAAGCGACAGGCGGGTACCTGGCAAGCTGTAAATGGCAGGGTAATGCATTGCAGCGAGCGGCGCATCAACTGCATCGCCGTTTCATTTTGCTGCAAGGCTTGCAGAAAAGGCGTAGCGGCAGTTTGCTGCAGTTGGTCCAGCAGCATGCGCGTTTGTGCACATATATTAAATTGCTGTTCAGTAGTCTGGTCGAAACGGAAAGGCTGGTTAGCCATCAGTATCTCCACAGGGTACTGATCAAAGAAGCCTGGCAGAAAATTAAGTATGCATACTTCAGCCGTATAGGTATTAGCTACCTCCTGCAGGTACATCAGTTGCAGGCAAAACTTATTATCGTCTATGGGGAAAAGATGTAGGCGGCCCTGGTCTTCCGGCATTTCATTTTCGGGGAAGGCTACTTCCAGCCATTCGGCTTTTATATAGTTGTTTACAGACATTTGCTCATGCGCCGCTACCTGTATGTTTTCACCCAGGAAGCGCTTCAAAGCAGGGTTGCGCTGTATAGAATCTATATTTTTTACCAGTTGCACGGCACAAATGTAGGGCTATTATTAAAATCGCCATGATTTAGGCCATGAATATGAACAATGTATGACAATTGCCAATTTCCTTTTTGTTATTACCTTAATTTCTAATACACAACGCATTATTTTAAGTTTTAACAATTTTTACGTCCCCCAGCCATTATATTTGCGCACTAATTTCCATTTATGATCAAACGCCTTGCCGTTTTAGTATTGCTTCTTACACAGTCTTTCCTGATGTTCGCACAGGATGTTGACAAGAGTAGCACTAACTCTACTCCCGAAATCAAAAAACCTGCCCGCGACTTTGTTATAGTTAAGTTTGGCTATAACAACTGGCTCAATAAGCCGGACAGTGTTTCGCTCAAAGGTTTTGGTTATACGTTCAGCGCAGCCGTTTGCTACGATTTCCCTATTGCCAAAAGCAATTTCAGCTTTGCAGCAGGTCTGGGCATCAACAGTAATATAGTATACACCAATAGCCAGATATTAAAGCTTGCAGATACAGGCGTTTATAGTTCTCAGGTTCGTTTCCTGCCCGATACCGCAGGTTATAAAAGGTTCAAGTTTGTTACCACTTATTTATATGCACCGTTCGAGCTTCGCTACTTTGGCAACAAGCTCAATCGTAACAGGGGTTTTAAAGCTGCCATAGGTATGGAAGTAGGTACCCTGCTGGGTGCGCATACTAAAGGTGTACGCTCGGTAAATGGCATAACAGTAAAAGATAAAGTAGATACTAAGAACTTTGTAACCTCGTGGAACTTTGCTGCTACTGCACGCATAGGCTGGGGTCACTTCTCCATCTTTGGCTCTTACAACCTTACCAACGTATTTAAGGTAGATAACGGCCCTGCAGTTACGCCATACTCTATGGGTATTGCCCTCACAGGTTTATAGTCAGCTAACCATATTTATTTAAAAAGCCGCTTGTTTTTGCAAGCGGCTTTTTAAATTTATTAATTATTGGTTATTAAATCTCGTATGCAGTCCCTTCAGTAGTTACTATCACATTAGGGAACACAGCACTTGCTTCAGCTCTGAATGGCTCCAGGTCACGATACTTCGATGAGAAATGCCCCAGCAGCAGTTGCCTGGCATTGGCCAT
>Ga0207695_10004567_pt1 | contig 18817 bp, 16 predicted proteins | sample KBSC54metaG_FD_184354 | JGI IMG/M metagenome (GOLD analysis project Ga0207695, IMG submission 184354) | Corn rhizosphere microbial communities from Kellogg Biological Station, Michigan, USA - KBS C5-4 metaG (SPAdes) (version 2) | ecosystem: Host-associated > Plants > Roots > Rhizosphere > Soil... | reverse complement strand
GAGCGTTCCCTGCCCCGCGATGAGCTGCTCGTCGTCGAACGGATGCACGTACGTGAGACCTTCATCGCGCACGAGCTCTTTCGCCTTCTCGTTCGCCTCGTCCCAAATCATGCCGTGCAACACCACCTCGGCGCCGTAACCTTTGGTCGCGGCAATCTTGGCGGGCGTCGCGTTCTCCGCCATGCAGACGACGGCGCGAATTCCGTGAATCTTCGCGGCGAGCGCGACCCCTTGCGCATGATTCCCCGCTGACGAGCAGACGACGCCCCGCTTTTTCTGCTCCTCGGGCATCTGCGCAAACTTGTTCAGCGGCCCGCGGATCTTGTACGATCCGACCCGCTGAAACATCTCGGCTTTGAGTCGAATGTCGTAACCCGTGAGCTCGCTGAGTTGGCGCGACGTGAGCAGAGGCGTCCGCTTGATGTACGGCGCGATGCGCGCCCGGGCGTCCTCGAAGTCCTTGGTTGTCAGCGTGACCATTGGCGGTTTCAGTTGGCGATTCGTGAAAGGCGCTGCGTGACGCGATGACTCTGCTCGAGACAATCGCGCAGCACTTGGCCGGCGCGCCGAGCGTCTTCCGCGCTCACGTCGAGATGTGTCACGAGACGCAAGCGTGTGGCGGACCATTCTGAGACGAGCACGCCTTCGTCACGTGCCGTCTCCGCAATCTCGCCTGGCGTTTGCCCCGGCGCGAGGTCGATCATCACAATGTTCGTATCCGGCGGAACGACCGCCGCCCCTCCGGCTCCATCGATCAACCTCGCGAGCACGCGCGCATTCTCGTGGTCCTCGGCCAGCCGCTCGATGTGATGCTCGACGCCGTACAACGCGCCCGCGGCGATGATCCCAGACTGGCGCATTGCGCCGCCGAATAATTTGCGCGCGGTCCACGCGATCTCCATCGCCTTCCGCGAACCCGCCAACGCAGCGCCGACAGGAGCGCCAAGTCCCTTGGAGAAGGCCACCATGACGGTGTCTGCCTCGTCGGCGATCTCGGAGAGCGGCAGCCCGGTCGCGATGCTCGCGTTCCAGAGTCGCGCGCCGTCCATGTGCACTGGCAAGCCTTGTTCGGCGGCAGCCGCACGAATGGCGCGTAGCTCGTTGATGTCGGTGATCTTTCCGCCCGCACCGTTGTGCGTGTTCTCGACGCAAACGAGGCTCGCCGCGGGATAGTAGCGTGAGCGCGGGCGGAACGCGCGACGTAAATCGCCGGCGCTCATGACTGAACCACTCGGCACGACGGTCAACACTTGCGCGCCACTCAACACCGCGGTCGCGGCAATCTCGCTGTGCACAATGTGCGCGTCGACGTCGAGCAGCACTTCCGTTCCGCGCGGCGCGTGGATCCAGATCGCGGCCTGATTCGCCATCACGCCGCTAGGGAAAAAAAGCGCGGCCTCTTTGCCAAGCAGCGCGGCGACCCGTTCCTCGAGCCGCCGTGTGGTCGGATCACCATCGCGTTCGTCGTCACCAACGTCGGCCGCTGCCATTGCCGCACGCATGGCGGGCGTGGGCTTGGTGACGGTATCGCTGCGTAGGTCGATCGGCATGCTGGGAATATGGACCGACTCATATTCCCCGCGCCATCACGATCTCAGTTACGGCTTCTTGACTTCCGGGACTTTGACGGTCGTCTTCTTCGTTCCGATGACGGGCTTGTTGATGATGACTGTTTCGGGCTTCGTCCCGACGACGGGCGTGTTGACCGTATCGGTGTGGGTCGTCACCGTTGGCATGTGAAGCGTGTCCTGCTTGGTTTGCACTGAAACGTCGGCCGGCCGCTTGACGACGACATCGCCGTTCTCCGTGCGACTGCACGCACCGATCAACGCGAGGCCCGCGGTCGCGAGCAGCAATGACTGTCTACGCATGAGGCTGTCCCTGTTGAGAATACAAGCTCAAGGGCAAGGGGTAGGCCATTGGACAGCAGGGTGGAGGGGCGGAGCCAACCTCAGACAGCGCTGTGGCTAGTTGGAATCGCGAATTCCAGCGTGAGCTCAAGCTGTAGGCCGTGCGCCTCTTGCCGAGAGCTCTGATCCGGTAGCGGGCCCGATACTGGCTCATCGCTCCCTACTAATCGCTAAAAGCTTAAAGCTTGGGCTCACCGTGGAATTCGCGATGGTCGCGAGCCACCGCGTGGCCCGAGTCCGCGAGCTCGAGGCGCAAAGCTCGAAGCTCGAAGCTTCGTAGCTTGGGCTCAACCGTCGTCATCGCGATGCCCAGAAAACCGCCGAGGGCCGCGCCCGTCCAGCCGGTCAGTCTGTCAACACCTCTCTCTGTAGCCGCCTGACCCGACGCAGTTGGAAGACCTGACCGACCTCGCCGCCAAGAATGAAGATCAGCGCCGCGTAGTAGCACCAAACCACCACGACGACAATCGCGGTCAGCGTGCCCGTGTAGAGCGATGCTGGGTTGAACGTCTGTGTGTAGTAAGCGAACGCGGTGCGGGCGCCCTCGAAGCAGAGGCTCGTGAACGTCGCGGCCACCCACGCCGTTTTCGCTGGAACGCGGCGGATCGGCAAGTACTTGTACAGCGCGAAGAACATCAGCACGATGAAGATGAAGCCCAAGATGCGGCCAATCCAGTATTGCAGATTACTAATGACGTCCGTGCCGAGGTTGAACGACACCAGCGCGCTCGACGCGAGGGCGACGTACGACGTCACCATCACGCTCGCGGCGAAGAGCAGCGTCGATACGATCGTGATCTTCACGTCGAAGATCTTGCCGGCGATGATCCCGCGCTCGCTCTCGATGTCGAATACGCTCGCCAGCACCGTCCGCAAGGATCCGAAGAGCCGCGTCGAAAACCAGATGAAACCCACGGCGCTGTAAATCGTGATCGAACGCCTCGTACGCAGCAGGTCGTTGATCAGCTTGTGGTACGGAGAATTGATCTCCGAATGCGCCGGCAGCAGGCGATCGAGGAACAGTCCGATCTGTTCCGTGGAGTTGATCGTCCCCTTGTACACGATCGGCAGCAGATACGTGACGCCGGTCGCGAGGAGCAGAATGAACGGGAGTGCGGCGAGAATGATATTGAATGCGATCCCGCCGGCGAGAAAAAGTACGTTGTCCTCACCGCTATTGTCCCAAACGCGCTTGAGGTAGTCGCGCAGCGTCCAGCCAAAGCTGACGAAAAATGGACGCTTGGCCATGACGAAGGATCGAGGGCGGAGGTATGGTTGCCTCAGCCCTCGTCGCCGCCGCCTTCGTCAGCGGCGACCGAGGTGCGCCCATTCCGCGCCACCGCCGCGCCGGCGTTGTACGCCGCCTTCGTCTCGGCGATCCGCTGCTCGAGCTCTTCCCTCGCCTCGTGCGCGGCAAGACGCCCAGCCTCCATGGCGCGATGGACCTGCTGGCGCTTTATCTCGACGGCTTGACGCGCGGTGTCGATCTGTTCCTCGACGCGTCGCCGCGCATCTTGAAACGTGTCGACAACCGTCTCCGTCACATCCGACGCGACGTTTTCGGCGGCGCGACGCACGCGCAACGCGCGGCGCCTGATGTCGCGACGCGTCGCAGCGCCCGACCGCGGCGCCATCAACAACGCCGCCGCGGCGCCGAGCGCGAGCCCCATGAGAAACGGCGCGACTCCCGCCGACTCTCGTTCGATCACGACGTACGGTTCGTCGTCGAATTCATCATAGCGAGACATGCTCGAGTCCTCGTGGCGTTAGCGCTTCTTACCAGGCTTCTTCGGCACTACCGGCGTTCGCGCGGAAGCACCAGGTTGTTCGGCACCGCTCGGATGTTTGCCGTTTCCGCCGACATCGACAGCGTTGTCGGCGCCAATCTCGGGGCTCAGGAACGAGAGCACATCACGCCGCACCTCATCGGCGGTCACGCCAAGCACCTTCGCCGTGCGTTCGACGTCGCCGGTGGTCGACGCGAACGTCCGCAACACGAGTTGACGGCGCGCGTCCGAGACCGTTGCGCCGACTGGAATGGTGACGGACGTCGCGACGGAACTTGCCCCTCGCAAGTGCCGCGGCATGATGTCGGCAAGCGTGATCTTGGGACCACGCGACATGATCACCGAACGCTCGACGGCGTTCTTCAGCTCGCGAACGTTGCCTGGCCAGTGATACGAAAGAATCCAGTCCCACGCGCTCGGCTCGAAATCCGTGAGTTGCTTTCCGTTTTGGCTCGCGTATCGAGCGAGGAATTCGTTTGCCAAGAGTTGAATGTCGTCCGTCCGCTCGCGGAGCGGCGGCAAGCTGATCTCGACGACCGCGAGACGGTAGTACAAGTCCTCGCGGAGCTCGTTGTCGGCGATCGCCTGCTGCAATTCCTTATTCGTCGCCGCCACGATGCGGATGTCGACCGTAATCTCCTTTCGTCCGCCGAGACGCCGGACCTGCCGTGTCTCGAGCGCGCGAAGCAGCTTGACCTGAATGTCCGGCGACATCTCGGCCACTTCGTCGAGAAAGATTGTTCCGCCACTCGCCATCTCGAACGCGCCGGGCTTTTCATTCGTCGAGCCGGTGAAGGCGCCCTTCTCGTGGCCGAACAATTCGTTTTCGAGAATCTCTTTTGGCAGCGCAGCGCAGTTGAGCGCGAAGAACGGGCCCTTCGATCGCTCGCTCTTCGAGTGGAGCGCGCGCGCAACTAACTCTTTGCCCGTTCCAGACTCGCCGAGAATCAGGACGCTGGCGTTCGACGGCGCGACGGCTTCGATGATCTGATAGACGCCACGCATCGCTTCGGATTGTCCGGTGAGCTCGCCGTAGTGGGTGAGACCTTCGAGGCGTGACGTCAGCTCGCGGTTCTTCTGCTGGACGTGAAACTTTTCGAGCGCTTTGGGAATCAACGCCTTGAGACGATTCAACTTGTCGGCGTTGAGCGGCTTCTCGATGTAGTCATAGGCACCCTGTTGCATCGCCTGCACCGCGGAGTCGACCGTGGCTTGCCCGGTGATGATGATGCACTCGGTGGGAATCTGTCGTTGCTGCAACTCGCGCAGCAGACTCAGGCCATCGAGCTTGGGCATCTTGAGGTCGGCGAGAGCGACGCCGTAGCCGTCTTCGGACAGGCGCTCGAGCGCTTTCTGTCCGTCAGCCACGACATCGACGACGTACCCCTCATCGGCCAGGATCGCGCTGAGGCCGGTGGTGATCGCCGCTTCGTCATCGGCGATGAGAATTTTCGCATTCGCGTGCTTCATACGATCGATGCCACCTGCCGCCTAGCGCGGGAAACGAATTGAGATCACTGACGAGTCGCATTGTAGCCCAATACCCTGCTCCGCCGCGACGGCAACGACATCGGCGTCGAGCGCCGGCGCGGTTCCACCGCGGCATTCGATCCGAACCATCGGTCCCACGCCGCCATTGCTCGCCGCGCAGGCCTCGCAGATAACGTGCATCGACGTATCGAGCGCGGCGAGCAGAGTTACCGACAATACCAGCCGCGCGCCGTTGCCGATCGACGACGTGATGCCAAGATCGTCGATCGGGCCGCGGAACTCCAGCGTCCGGCCGTCGACCCGAGCCGTTGGCGACAGCAGCGCATCGAGGCGGCGAATGATGGAACCGATATCGACCGGCTCACGCGGAGCTCGCGCCATGGCCAGCACCGCTTCGGTCATGGCGATCACTGCATCCAGTTGGTCGGACGCCGAACTGGCGTACCTCGCGACGCCAGAGGCAGGCGCCTCGGGCCGTTCGCTCCGAGAACGCACGACCTCGAGATTGACCGACACGCCATTCAAGGCGCCTTTGAGCTCGTGCGCAACGCGCGTGCAGATGCGCTGAAGCGTGTCGAGCCAAAGCGCGTCGACGGACGGCAGGTCCTCAGTCATTCGTTCGCTGGACGCGACGTTGGACGCCATGCGCTCCGTTCCTAGTCACTCAAGTCCGCGTCGTCCGGCGCGGCGGCAACGGCGACCGCCTCGCTCGGATCGAGGCGATGTATCGTCGGCGGCGACACGAACTTGGCCACGGCGTCCGCCGTGTTGCCGATCGCGAGCTGGTTGAACAAGAACGTGAATTTTTCGTCGTACGCTTTCGCGAGCGCGGCCTTGGTGTCGGCTGGAAGATCCCACAGCTGTCGCTTGAATGGTCCAAGCGCCTTCTTGCGCGTCTTGTAGTAGAACTGTTCGTCGGAATCGGTCGCCTTGCGCTCGTCCTTCGCGTTGGTGGTCAACCAATCATAGATCGTTGCGCGCAAATCGGCCGGCATGTGATCGAACAGCATGTTTTGAAAATTCGTCGCCAGATGGATCTCGGCCGTCTCGCGCTTCGGAAAATTATTGAAGGCTGAATCGGGCAACGTCGAGGCGCCGTGTTGTACGGCGCCGGCAAGTCCGTAATCATCGCGCGCGACCTTCGACAACCGCTCGAGCGTGTCGAGGTCGAGCTTGACGTCGGCGATCGATCCGTCAGGAAGAACGACGCCGCCGTGCGACGTACCCGACTGCACGCTGATCTTCGATAAGCCGATCATCCCCGCCGGCAAATTGCGATTGAGTCCGTCCATGTAAGCGCGGAGCTCTTCGACCGTGCTGTTCTGCGTGCCGACTTCACCGATCTCGCCACCCACGGAAATCGTCACGCCGTCGGGCTCGAGCTCGCGAACCGCCTTGATGATCTCGATGCCGACCTCGTAGTTCAGGCGCTGCTGCTCGTCGAGCGTCGGCTTCGAGATGTCGACCAACGTCGACGTATCCACGTCAATGTTGTAGAACCCGGCGGCGATCGCCTCGCGGGCCAGTGACTTTACGGCATCGACCTCGGTGGTCCGATCGGCCGCGAACTTCTTGGCGTTCACCTGGAAGTGATCGCCTTGAATGAAGACGGGTCCGCGGAATCCCTCGCGCAACGCAGCAGCGAGCATGACCGCGACGTACTCCGCCGGCCGTTGATCCGTATACGCGATCTCGGAGCGCGCGATCTCGAGCAGGAACGCGCCGGCGTTCAGCTTGATGGCCGTTCGGAAAATTGCGCGCGCGGTGTCGTACGCCATGCCGCGAACGTTGATCGCCGGGACGGTGAATCCATGTGTCTCACCGCGGCCACGCGCCATGTAGAGATCCTGAATCGACGAAGCTCGCACGCCAACGGCCTGACCGAGCTCCCAGATGAGCCAGCGTGCATGCTCTTTCTCGTCGCCGTCGCCGAAGACCGCGGCACGCACCAGTCGGTCCATCGCTGGTGAGCCAAGCGCGGCGGGGCGTGAAACAGCCACGCGCCCGTCACGGACGGTTACGTCGTCCCCGAACAAGCTGTTCAGCGATTCGAGATTATTCATAAGAGTGATGACCTATCGTGCGGAGTTATTCCGTGTCATCCGGAGTGAACCAAAGGATCTGCCGTTGTGAAGGCGTCTTCCAAAGCAGATCCTTCGTCGCTGCGCTCCTCAGGATGACCGCAATTAAAGTCAACGATCATTATACGCTATATCGCGCATCGGGCTTTGGAAGCAGGTTCCATTCCTGTCGGGCCTGCTCGGCGTCCGGGCGACCCAGCATCGCGTAGGTGAACTGCTTACCCAGCTCGACGCCCGGCTGGTCGAGCGGGTTGACTCCATACAGTTCTCCGGCGTAGATCGTCGCGATCTCCAGCAGCATGAACAGCGCGCCCAGATGCCACGCGTCGACGCGGTCGATGTGCATCGTCATGTTGGGACGCCCACGCCGCGCCAGAGCGCCCGCCGTCGCTCTCTGCTCGATCGAGAGCAGCTCACCGAGCTGATGCCCGCCCAGATACCCCAGCTCTGTCACATTGGAATGTAGCTTGGGAATGGTCAGTTCGGCCCCGCCCTCGGCGACCGCGATGAAGGTGACCGTCTTGTCGGGCGGTCCTTCCATGAACAGTTGGACCTTGCTGTGCTGATCGGTCGCGCCGAGCGCGCCCAGAGGCGTTGGGCCGACGCCAGCGTCGCCCGGCGTTCGATGCTTGCCGAGACTCTCAGCCCACAGCTGCACGAACCAGTCGGCGATGTCGCGGAGCGGGTCCGAGTACGGCATCAGCACGTGGATGTGGCGGCCAAGCTTCGTATCCGCGAGATGCTGAAGCGTCGCGAACAGTCCCGCCGGATTCTTCGTGAGCGCATCACCGGCATTCGCGCATCGACCGGCAATGTCGCGCGCGCCGGCCATGAGCTGCACGGTGTCGATGCCGACGAGCGCCGCTGGCAGGATTCCGACGGGCGTCAGGACACTGTATCGGCCGCCCACGGCCGGCGGAATGTCCAATGCAGCGATGCCTTCATCGTTGGCGATCTGACGCAGCGCACCTTTCTTCGGATCGGTGACGAATACGAGGTGATCCTTCACATCGAGCTTCGCTTGGATCAATCGCTCGCGCACGACGAGGTACTGCGCCATGGTCTCGGCGGTGCCGCCGGATTTCGACGTCACGACGAACAGCGCGCGCTCGAGCGACAACCGGCCGAGCAGTGCGGTAATCGTGTGTGGGTCGACGTTGTCGAGGACGTGCAGTCGCGGCTGGCCGTCTCGTTCGTTGGCAGTCAGCGAGTTCCACGCGGGTTTCAGGAGCGCCGTGCGCAGCGCGATCGGTCCGAGCGCGGACCCTCCAATCCCGAGTACGACGACGTCGTCGAACTTGGCCTTGGCCTTCGCCGCGAAATCTGTCGACTGGCGGTGAAGCGCGTCGTCGGTTGGAAGCGCAAGAAATCCAAGCTCGCCAGCGTCACGACGGCGATCGAGTCCGGCGTGGGCACGACGAAAGGCATCGGGCGCCGATGCCCAGTCGGCGGCAACGATACCACCTTTGATGATGTCGCCCATCATGTTCGTGTAATCGATTCGGAGCGTCATGTCAGTCGATGCGAACGGTGAGACCGTCGAATGCCGGCGCGATGCCGCGCGGCAACTCGGCTTCGAGGTCGGCGTGGAAGTTGTCGTGCGTCAGGTGCGTCAGATAGGTGCGTTCGGCGCCGACGGCTCGCGCCACGTCCACCGCCTCGGGGATGCTGAGATGCGTCGGATGCTCCGTCCGAAAGAGCGCATTGACCACCAGCACGCTCGCTCCGCGTAAGAGATCGATCGCTTCGGACGGAACCGATTTCGCGTCGGTGACGTATGCCAGCGACCCGATTCGATATGCAAAGACTGTGACATTCCCGTGAGGCACGCTGACCGGCGTGATCTCCAGGTCAGCGACAGAAAACGGTCTCCCTGACTCGACGACGTGCGCTTTGCCTTCCGGCTTCAACGTACCGGGCAACGGTCGCATGGAGTCGTCGAAGATGTATCGAAATTTCTTGGCGAGATCGTCGAGCGCGTGCGCGGATCCGTAGATCGGCAGTGGCGCTTCGCGGTTCACAGTGATCGCGCGGAGATCGTCGATGCCGTGTGTGTGATCGGCGTGCTCATGGGTGAACGCGACCGCATCGACGCGATCGATCGCGGCCGCGATGAGTTGCAAACGGAGCTCAGGCGGTGTGTCGATCAGCAACCGCGTGCCGTGGCTGCTCTCGACGACGGCGCCGACTCGATTCCGCTTGTCGCGCGGATCGGGCGATCGGCAGACGTCGCAGTAGCAACCGATCTTTGGAACTCCGAAGCTGGTTCCCGTGCCGAGGAATGTCAGCTTCATGATTGCGGCAGGCCGGGCGTCATCCTGAGCGAAGCGAAGGATCTGCTCTCAGCGAACCGCTTCACACCGTCTCGACCTTCAACAAATTCGTCGTCCCTGGGACGTCGAACGGCACGCCGGCTGTGACGACGACGCGGTCGCCCGCTCGAGCCAGGCCGCGACGCTCCACCGCCTCGAGGGCGAGCCGCACCATCTCGTCATACGTATTGCAGTGCGGCACGAGCTCGGGGATGACGCCCCACACGAGCGCCAGCTGACGGAAGGTTTGCGGCACGTCAGTCAGCACGAGGATCGGCACACTCGGCCGATGCGACGCGACGACGCGCGCGCTGAATCCGCTTTTCGTGAAGACAATCAGCACCGGTGCGTTGAGCATGCTGACCGCCGCCGCACTCGCCGCGGCGATGGCGAATTCTGTCGACATCGCCATCTCGCGACGCCGATCCTCGTGCCCGAACTGCAGCGGCTTGCCTTCGATCTCGGCGATGATGCGACGCATCGCTTCCACGGCGAGCCGCGGATATTGGCCGGCTGCGGTTTCGGCGGAGAGCATGACGGCGTCCGTTCCGTCAAGGATCGCGTTCGCGACGTCGCTCGCCTCCGCGCGCGTCGGTCGCGGATGTGTGATCATCGACTCGAGCATTTGCGTCGCCGTAATGACTGGACGGCCGAGGCGGTTGCAGAGCGCGATGATGCGCTTCTGCGCGTATGGAACTTCCTCGAACGGCAGCTCGACGCCCAAATCTCCGCGCGCGACCATCACGCCGTCGGAGGCGCGAACGATCGTTTCAATATTCTCTAACGCGGAATCTTTTTCGATTTTGGCGACGACGAGCATCGACTTCGGGATCATCGCTTTGAGCTCGGCGATGTCCTGCGCACGCCGGACGAAACTGAGCGCGATGTACTCGAGGCCTTGGTCGGCGGCGAACGCGACGTCCTCGCGATCTTTCTCGGTGATCGACGGCGCTGAAACTTGAACGCCGGGAAGGTTGATGCCCTTATGGCTGCTGAGCGGGCCGCCGTGCAGCACCCGGGCGATGACGCGCGGCTTATCGACGTCGAGCACCACGAGCTCCAACAGGCCGTCGTTGATCAGCACGCGGTCGCCGACGTGAACGTCGTCGGCGAGGTTCTCGTACGTAACGGGAACTTCGCTCATGCCATGAACGAATCGCTCCGGCACCAGGACGACGTCGCTTCCATCCTCGATCGTTCGCGTTTCCCCAATCTCGCCGATCCGAATGCGCGGTCCTTGAAGATCGCCGAGGATGGCGATCGGACGACCGGACTCGTTGGCGACCGCTCGGACGAGCGCGATCGTGGCGGCGTGTTGCTCGTGCGTGCTATGGGAGAAGTTGATGCGAGCGACGTTGAGGCCGGCGTCCATCAGACTGCGCAGCGCCTCACGCGACGAGCTCGCCGGCCCCAGCGTACAGACGATTTTTGTTCGACAGTAGTGCAATGTTGCGTGTGTTTGGGTCGCTCAGATCGACGCGCGGTCCGTGCCGGCGCCTTACAGTTTACCGACTCGTGACCAGCTCCTTGCCCAGCGCCTTGGTTTTCTTCTCGAGACCGGCCAGTAGCGTGTCGAACGATTTCTGGAAGCTGGCCAATCCGTCCCTGAGCAGCTTGTCGGTCACGTCACGCATCGAGATTCCGTTCTGCTCGAGCGTATCGATCGTGCGTTGCGCTGCGTCGACATTGGCATCGACGGTGCGGGCGACGACGCCGTGGTCGCGGAACGCGTCGATCGTTTGCGGCGGCATGGTGTTCACCGTGTCCGGCCCGATGAGCTGCTCCACGTACATGACATCGCGGTACGCCGGGTTCTTGGTGCTCGTGCTGGCCCAGAGCGGACGCTGCACGGTCGCTCCCTTCGACGCCAAGGCCTTCCAGCGCGGCGACGCGATCTCCGACTGAAACAGCCGATACGCGAGCTTCGCGTTCGCGATCGCCGCCTTTCCATGGAGCGACTTGAGCGTTTCCTGATTGGCCGGCGATTTTGCGATGGCCGCATCCAATCGTTTGTCGACTTCTGTGTCCACGCGGCTGACGAAGAAGCTCGCCACGGAATGGATTTTCGAGATGTCCTTGCCGGCCTGCACGCGGTCCTCGAGACCGGCCATGTAGGCATCGATCACGCTTTTGTGCGCTTCGATGGCGAACAACAACGTGATGTTGACGTTGATGCCGTTCGCCGTGAGTTGGCGGACCGCAACAGCGCCTTCGACCGTTCCCGGCACCTTCACCATCACGTTCGGGCGATCGACCGTCGCCCAAAGCCGTGTCGCTTCCGAGATCGTGGCGTTCGCGTTGTTCGCCGCGCCAGGGGACACTTCGATCGAGACAAAACCGTCAGCGCCGTTGGTCCGGTCGTGGGTACCACGGAACAAATCGCAGGCATCACGCACATCAGTCGTCGCGATCAACTCGAATAGCTCCATCGCCGTGAAGTCGCCGGCGGCCGAGCGAATCTGGTCGTCGTACGCGTTGCCTTCGGCGAGCGCCTTCTCGAAGATCGTCGGATTCGAGGTCATTCCAGTGAGCGCGTCGTCGCGAATGCGCCGCTCGAGGTCGCCATTGCGCAACATGGGACGGTCGATGAAGTCGAGCCAGATCGCCTGGCCGGCTGCGTTGAGACTCTTGAGTGGGTTATTGCTCACGACTGGCTCCCAAGTTCAGATCTTATTTGTGAAGGTAATGCGTTTGTCATCCTGAGGAGCGAAGCGGACGAAGGATCTAGATTTTGAACGGCGTCCTGAACAGCAGATCCTTCGCTTCGCTCAGTTTGACAGCGAGCCTCACTTCCCCGTATAGACGATCTTGTAGATACGGCCACCAGCGTCATCGGTGACGTACAACGCGCCGTCCGGACCTTGCGCCAAGCCGGTCGGGCGATGATTCCCTGTTGGACGTGCGCCAGACTTGTTCGGCGCGAAATCATCGGCGAACACTTCGTACGGCCCGGCTGCCTTTCCATCATTCAGCGGTTGGAAAACAACGTTGAATCCGGCCTGATCTTCCGGCGCACGGTTCCACGATCCGTGAAACGCAATGAATGCACCGTTCTTGTACTTCGCGGGGAACATCGATCCGGTGTAAAACATGAGTGCGTTCGGAGCCCAGTGCCCTGGGAAGGTGGCGACGGGTTCTTTCTTGCTCGCGCATTCGCCGACCTTCTTGCCGTCGCCGCCATATTCGGGCGCGAGCACGAGGTGGTGCTCCTCGACGGCGTAGTAGCAGTATGGCCACCCGAAGTCGTCGTTCTGGTTGACCTGCAACAATTCCTCCGCGGGGTTCTCCGCGCTGTACCGCGCGTCGAACGACCAGCTTCCTAGCGGGCCACCAAGCTGATCGCGGCCGTGTTGCATTGCCCAGAGCTTGCCGTCGGCTGGATTGATCGCAATGCCGACCGCATTCCGAATGCCGCGCGCGAAGTGGACCGCGTTCGCATACTTCTGGTTCAGCTTCCGCGCGTCCCACTTCCACACGCCGGCTCGCGTCTCGAGTTCCGAGCAAGGCTGCTTTCCCGGCGAATCCTTGGCTCGATCCTTCTCCTGACACGAGTTGGTCGGCGATCCGATGTTCACGTAGAGCGCACCGTCGCGACCGATGGCGAAGGTCTTGTTCTGATGGCCGCCCGACGGAAGTCCTTCGACGACGGTTTCCGCCGCGCCGGCCGCCTCGAGTGATCCGGCTTTGAACGGGAACCGGAGCACGCCCGTGATGTTCTCGGTGTACAGATATCCGCCGAACATCGCAACTTCCGATGAGTTGAAGCCCGTGGCGAATTTCACTTCGACGTCGGCCTTGCCATCGGAGTTCGTGTCGCGCAACGCGGTGATGCCGCCAACCGTCTGGCCTTGTCGCGATACGAAGACATCGCCATTCGGCGCGACCCACAGATGGCGCGCCCCGCGGACCGTATCCGCAAAGATCGTCGCGCAGAAACCAGCCGGCAGCTTGAGTCCGGCGTTATCGGCGTCGCATTTGGTGCGGCTATTCCCTTGAGCACCGAGAAACGCCGGCACGGACAACGTCAGCAACGACGCGAGAACGAGTTTGGCGCGCATGTCGAACAATTCCTGGGTATCGGGTGGAGAATCATGATCGAGCCGATCCGCATACTGGATACCGTCTCGACGCTGCCGAATATACCGAGCCGAGCCGATTCCAACCAACGAGGCCGGCGCGGTGTCAGAAGACCAGCCGCCCGATCGCTCGCGTTCACCCGATCTTCCAACCGGAGCTCCGCATGCGCCGCTCAACCTTCGCCGCAGTCATCTGCCTCACCAGCGCGCTCACTAGCGGCCAGTTGTTCGCGCAAGCCAGCCGCGCCGCGCAATTCATGGACGATTGTCGCCGCAGCCGTGGCGACAACGAGCGGTTTTGCGAGACGCGGAACGTCACGCTCGCGGCGACGAACGCCATCAATGTTGACGGGCGCGACAACGGGGGCATCACGGTCCACGGCTGGGACAAGCCTCAGATCGAGATCGTGGCGATGATCCAGGCGCAGGCTGAGACTCAGTCCGACGCGGAGTCGATGGCGAAAGAAATTCTCGTCACCGCGCAAAACGGTCAGGTCCGCGCCAACGGTCCCGATCGCAACCGACAGCGCGAGTCGTGGTCGGTGAGCTACGAGGTTTGGGCACCGCGACGCACCGAGCTTTCACTCACCGCGAAAAACGGCGGCATCTCGGTTGACGGTGTCAGCTCGAAGATGGAGTTGGAAACCGTGAACGGTGGCCTGAATCTCCGCGACGTCGACGGTGATGTGCGCGGCACAACGGTCAACGGCGGTGTCACCGCCGAGTTGAGCGGTGACCGATGGGCCGGCAGCGGACTCGATCTCAGCACGTCGAACGGTGGCGTGCATCTGATCATCCCCACCAACTACTCGGCCCGGCTGGAAACGGGAACGGTGAACGGCGGGATCAACATCGATTTTCCGGTCACGCTTCAGGGCTCGGTCGGCCGCCGTTTTTCGACGCAGCTCGGAGCAGGCGGCGCGATGATCCGCGCGGTGACGACGAACGGCGGCGTGTCGATTCTGCGCCGGTAGGGGGCACGATCGGCGTGCTTGCGAGAGACGGAACAGATGGCTATACGTCAGGCGTTACTCTGACGGCAGCCATCGGCTCGTCGACACATGCGCGCTCTCAAGCCAAATCTTCTTCGCTTCGGACGGCGAACACTCGGCGTTGTGCTAGCCGTCGCGGCACTCTCGAGTGCGATGTCGTGCGCGTTCCGACACCAAAATTCGGTCGATGACGAGACGGATGTCGTGACCCTCAACGTCATCAACCATAATCCGCTCGACATGGTCATCTATAACGTTCGAGGCGGCTATCGTGAGCGGATCGGCGACGTGACGGCGGCGGCGAGAGGCGCGTTTCGCCTGCATCTGCGTCGGTATCCGGGGAACGAGGTGCAGTTCTATGCCGATCCGGTCGGCCGATCGCAGGGTGTGACGAGCGAGGTGTTGCATCTCTTCCCTGGCCAGTCCGCCGACTGGACGCTCGAGACGGATCTCGCGCGCTCGTCGATCGCTATCAGGAACTGACGCCTCAGCGACCCGTCGGCACTCCCGTTTGTCCAGTGCCGGCGGCGTTCGCGCCGCCACCTTTCAAGAATCCGCGTTCAACCGTGATGAACACCACCGATGCAATCGTCGCGAAGAGCGCCGTGCGTGTCGGCGAAAACTGGCGTACCTCGACCTCGCGCATGAGCGGACGCGGCACCTCGACCACCTCATGCCGCCACGACGTTCCGGTTCCGTCGCGGTATGTCGTCTCATCCATCGCGAGCGAAATCTTGTGCGTGTCCTCCGAGACGACATTGCCGCGCATGAATTCGACAGAGGGACCGATCCGCCCCGCGAGCACGACGGCTCCGGAGTCCGTGAGCATCGCTTGCACGGGACGGCCAACGAGCGGCCCCGGTGAGGGGCGCACGTAGGCGTAGCACCCATCGAGGCCAAAGGCGGCGATGAGTCCGAGCGCACGGACATGCAATCTAGATTTCAATTTCATGCATCGGCTCCCGCAACGACATGGGGAGAGCGAACTCGCTCGCTCTCCCCATCGTGCAAATGTGTTACCGCGCGCCGGCGGGCGTCCTATGTGCCGGTGCAGGCATTCGGGTCGTTCCAATTCCGGCCGGTGGACAGTGGCTGCTCCGCGGGAGTGTTATCGGGATTCGTCTGCTTCTCGGTCGACCCGTAGAGGAACCGGCCTGGAATTGCCAACTTGCTCTTCGCGGGTTTCAACGCCGGTAGACATGTCCGCTTATAATCGTTCCACGTCTCGACGTTCTGGAAGAGTGCGATGTACTTCTCGTTCATGATGTCGGCAAGCGTCGGATTGGCAATCGCAGACTTGCCGTGCTCCGTACGCACGTTGTTGAGTGCCGTCGCCGCAGACGCTTTGTCGTTCGTCTGGAACGCCGCCTCGGCGATGATCAGTTGCGTCTCGTCGTACGTGATGATCGGCTGACCGAACGTCACGTCGTTCGTACGACCCGAGCCAAGGATGGACGAGACAGAATCCGCCGGCGTGGTTTGCGTTGCGACGTTGTAACCGCCGAAGCCGCCATGAGAGTTCTTCGCGAAATAATCCGGAAGCCGCGGATCGTTCTGGGCAACCATCAAATTCACGAGCGCGGACCCGGCAACGAGATCCTGGCCGAACGAGGTGAGCTGGAACTGTGCCCACAAATTCCGCTCGGATGTCGCAGTTGAATGCACCGTATTCCAGTCGTCGGCCGGTTTGCTGATTCCCTTGCGGGCTTCGGCCAACGCACTCGTGTACTGTGCCGCGCCCAGCTTTTCTTCCTGGTGCAAATAGATACGCGCCTTGAGCGTGTGCGCGGCTTCCGTCCATTTCGCCGCACTGCCGCCGTAGACCAAATCATAGGCGCCCGGCCCGGTGCCGCCTGCTTGTATGTCGGCGATCGCCTTGTCGAGTAAGGTCAGCAGCGAAGCATAGATCGTCTGCTGCGCGTCGAACTTCGGCGTGGGGTTCGCGCCGACGGCGTCGCTGTAGGGAATGTCTCCCCAGATGTCGGTGCCCCACAGCACGTCCATCACTTCGAGCACTTCAGCGATGCCGTGGTACAGCTTATCTCCGGACGCATCCGTATTCGCTTCGATCGCGCGGATTTGGTTGAGCCCTCCACCGGTGTAGATCGATTGGAACGAGCCGTCGAAGCTGTCGCTCGTGATGCTGTACGTTCCTTGCACCTCGACGAACCGGCCACCCACACCGGCGCACTGCTGCATCCATTCGCAAACGTTCATTGCAACCGGACCTTCCTGCTGGCCGAAGATGTTTGCCAGACTCGCGACGAACAATTGATTCGTCGTCGCACCGGTCGGGTTGTTCGGATCGTTGACCGCTTTCTCCGAATCCAGGAAATTGCTGCAACCGCTGAGGCTCGCCATGACGCACAAGCTCGCGACGGCTGCGTATTTGATGAATCGCATTCCGTAGTCCTCGCGTTAGCGGTTGAGACTGACCGTGAGCACGAACGATCGGGTCAGCGGAAGATTGAAATAATCGGCGGCGCCAACCTGCTCGAACGGACCGGCGGCGTTCGTTTCCGGATCGAGTCCCGTGTATTTCGTCCACGTCTTCAGGTTGCGACCGGCGAAGCGAATGTTCATGGTCGAAAGATTGAGAAGACGCGAAACCCACGGCTGATCGAACGTGTAGGCGACCGATATCTCGCGCAGCTTGACGAAGCCGGCGTTCTCGAGACACGGTTCGTCGATGCCCGTGAATGGACACGCGGCCAGATTGCTGAGGCGATACCAATTCTCGCCGATCGGAATCTTCTGGCCGGCGCCTGGTCCAACCACGGCACCGGGATACCAGTCGGCGTCACCGAAGGCATGCTCGTTTCCGGTGCAGCTGACCGTCGAACCGGTTTTGGTGCAGATCGCACGATCCTGCGTGTCGCCGTGCGTTCCGTAGCTCCAAAGCGCACCCTTGGTGCCATTCCACATCAAGCCACCGTGGCGGACGTCGAGCAGCCCAGACAGCTCGAGCTTCTTGAACTTGAAGCTCGTGTGGGCATTACCGGTCCACTTCGGATTCGGATCGCCGAGAATACGCAGATTGGTGTCTTCGCAGGGCATTCCTGCGTCGGAGCACCCGTTTGTCCCATCGTCGATGTAGAGCGCGCCCTTCGGCTTACCGGAGCACGCCGCGGCGAGCGTCGGCAGATAGTCATCCGGGGTGATGCCGCACCGCACCCAGCCCTCGCTGCGAATCACGCCGAGCGGCTGACCCTTCATCGCGACTGTCCCGATGAACGCGCCACCGGTGAACAGGAAGTCGGCACCGGCGATGTTCTCGACCAACGACTGGTTACGTCCCCAGCCAAGCCCCAGATCCCACGAGTAGTTCGTCCGCGTGAGCGGCCGGAGGTTGAGACTCAGCTCCGTGCCGCTGTTACGGAAGATTCCGGCATTCTTCGCTTCACTGCCGTATCCGGTGGACGGAGCGATCGGCGTCACCAAGATGACGTCCGTCGTACGTGACTTGTACCACGTCGCGCTCAAGTCTGCTTTCTCGCCCCAGAATCCAACGTCGAACCCACCTTCCGTCTCGCGCGTACGCTCGGGCTTGAGCGACGTTGCCGGCTTGGTCGTCGTGAAGAACAGGCCACCAATGCCGCTTTGCGTCGGCGTGAGCCCTGTGCCCTGCGCGATGCCACCCACGAGGTTCGTCCCGCTGAACGTGACAGACGTCAGGTACGGCTGCGGCTCGTTGCCGGCCTCGCCGTAGGACAGACGTGCCTTGCCGAACGTCAGGCCGGGGATGTTGTGAAACTTGGTAAACGTCCACGCGGCACTCGCCTTCGGAAATAGGCTCGTGCGATTCGAGCGGCCGAACGTCGTCGAGCCGTCGTCGCGAAGTGCGCCGGTGAGATAGAGCTGCTGATAGACGTCGAACGTCGCCTGACCAAAGTACGACTCGTTGTGAACCTGCGTCTGAAAGTCGCTCGGCGGATCGCGCGACAGCGTGTTCAGAATGCTGAATGGCTGTGGCGCGATCAACGTGCGGCCGACCACCGAGAAGGTACGCAGGTTTCGCGAATTCAAATTCTGGCCGGCGGTGACGGTTCCACCGAAGTTTTGACTCAGGTTCCAGGTCGCCGTGCCGGTGAGGTTATGGTCGATCTGGTAGTCGACGACCTTACCCTCGGTGATTCGACCGCCGGCGGCCACGTCGGAGCATTCAGCC
>Ga0207695_10004565_pt1 | contig 18821 bp, 19 predicted proteins | sample KBSC54metaG_FD_184354 | JGI IMG/M metagenome (GOLD analysis project Ga0207695, IMG submission 184354) | Corn rhizosphere microbial communities from Kellogg Biological Station, Michigan, USA - KBS C5-4 metaG (SPAdes) (version 2) | ecosystem: Host-associated > Plants > Roots > Rhizosphere > Soil... | reverse complement strand
CGTCGTCGGCCTCGAAGATCACCGCGACACGTTCGCCGTTGCCGGCTTCGACGTGACGGTCGAGGCAGTTGTACGACGCGTTGAGTTCGCCGTCGTCGAACCACTTGTAGAACGGTGCGTCGCGCTCGTCGAGCACCTTGGTGAACGGCTTGTGCCACGCGAGGCCCTCGCGCGCGAGACGCGCCCAGAAGCCTTCGTAATCGCGCTCGGCCTCGGCGACGAGCGCGCGATAGGCCGGCATGCCGGAAATGGCCGCCGCCTGCTCGAGCGCCGCGGGCGGCGCAAACTGGCGGGTTTCGTGAAGAACCGATTCAATCGCAGACATCGACAACCCCTTGGTGAACATGAATCCTCTGCATGGCGGCGCGATCGTGCGCGCCGCGCGTCTTGGCCGGCGCATCCGCGCCGCTGTCTCCCACCCACCCGCACGCGGCCGCGAAGGCTGCGCGCGATGCTGCACCGCACCACGTCACACGACGATGAACGTGCGGCGCGGCAATTTCCACGATAAGCGCTCCAACTTACCCGTCACTTACGCGGCATGGCCGTTTCGCACGCCGGGCGGCGCTTTGCGCTGTAACGACCGCGACCCTACAATCCTAACTGAACTCGCCCCCCGGATTCCAGCTTGAATCGCTACGCCCTCTTCCTCATCCTGTCGATGCTGTTCGTCGGCAGCAACGTCGGTATCGGTAAATCCATCGTTGCATTCGTCCCCGTCGCCATCCTCGCCACGCTGCGCTTCGTGATCGCGATCGCCGTGCTGTGGCCGCTGTTCAGCCCCGTGAAGATGCGCGCGGTCAAGCGCGGCGAATGGCTGAACCTGTTCCTGCAGGCGTTCTTCGGCACCTTCATGTTTACGCTGCTGATGCTCAACGGCGTGCAGCGCACGAGCGCGGTGGCGGCCGGCGTCATCACGAGCACGATCCCGGCGATCGTCGCACTGTTCGCATGGCTGATCCTGCGCGAGAAACCGAACGGCCGTGCGCTCGTGTCGATCGCGCTCGCGATCGCCGGCGTCGTGACGATCAACCTCGCCAACGGCAGCGCGGCCGCACACGGCGCCCACGGCGACGCATCCGGCTCGCTGACCGGCAACCTGCTGATCCTCGGCGCGGTGTGCTGCGAATCGATCTACGTGATCCTGTCGCGCCGGCTCACGCAGACGCTCGCACCGATCGACATCTGTGCGTACACGCACCTGTTCGGCCTGTTCCTGATGCTGCCGCTCGGCGCGACGGCGCTGTGGCATTTCGATTACGCAAGCGTGCCGGCCGGCACTTGGGCGCTCGTCGTCTGGTATGGCCTGTCGGCCAGCATCTTCTCGTTCTGGTTGTGGATGAAAGGCATCCGGCACGTGCCGGGCAGCCTCGCCGGCGTGTTCAGCGCGGTACTGCCGATCGCCGCGGCCGCATACGGGATCGCATTCCTCGGCGAGCGCCCGACGCTCGCGCACGGCATCGCGCTCGCGTGCGTCGTCGCCGGCATCGTGCTCGCGAGCCTGCGCGCAAAACGCGTGCCGGCAGCCGCATCCTGATCGGTCCCCGCCAGTGCCGGCGCGTCGCTGCAGTCGCGCCGGCCGACGCGTTACAATAGCGCGCCTTTTCAAGATTACCCCCGATACCTGCGCACCGCGCCCGCACCGCCATCATGTCCGCCCCGCATTCGCCCGGCCACCCCGCCCGTCGCCCGCTTCGCCCGCTTCCCGCGCTGATTTTCATGAGCCGCTGGCTCCAGGTTCCGCTTTACCTCGGCCTGATCGTCGCGCAGGCCGTCTACGTGTTCCTGTTCCTGAAGGAAGTCTGGCACCTGCTGTCGCATGCGGCCGGCCTCGATGAAGTCAGCGTGATGCTCGCGGTGCTCGGCCTGATCGACGTGGTGATGATCTCGAACCTGCTGATCATGGTGATCGTCGGCGGTTACGAAACGTTCGTATCGCGCCTCGGCATCGAAGGCCACCCCGACGAGCCCGAATGGCTCGACCACGTGAACGCGGGCGTGCTGAAGGTCAAGCTGTCGATGGCGCTGATCAGCATTTCGTCGATCCACCTGCTGAAGACGTTCATCAACCCCGACCAGCACACGACGCACGCGATCATGTGGCAGGTTCTCATCCACGTGTCGTTCCTCGTGTCGGCGCTCGTGATGGCGTGGGTCGACCGCCTGACGACCCACACGCACCCGGCCCATTTCCACGAGACGCATGCGCCCGCCGCGGCCGTGTCCCGCAAGCCGGCCGAAGCAGCCGTCAACGCATAAAACGCATTCCCCACTGTCCTCACAGAGTCTCAGCCATGACCGTCATCAAACAGGAAGACCTGATCCAGAGCATCGCGGATTCGCTGCAGTACATCAGCTACTACCACCCGCTCGACTACATCCAGGCACTCGGCCGCGCGTACGAGCTGGAAGAGAGCCCGGCCGCGAAGGACGCGATCGCGCAGATCCTCACGAACAGCCGCATGTGCGCGGAAGGCAAGCGCCCGATCTGCCAGGACACCGGCATCGTCACGATCTTCGTGAAGGTCGGCATGGACGTGCGCTGGGACGGCGCGACGATGGGCCTCACCGACATGATCAACGAAGGCGTGCGCCGTGGTTACACGCACCCGGACAACGTGCTGCGCGCATCGATCGTCAATCCGCCGGAAGGTGCCCGCAAGAACACGAAGGACAACACGCCGGCCGTGATCCACTACGAGATCGTGCCGGGCGACAAGGTCGACGTGCAGGTCGCGGCGAAGGGCGGCGGCTCGGAGAACAAGTCGAAGTTCGTGATGCTGAACCCGTCCGACTCGATCGTCGACTGGGTGCTGAAGACGGTCCCGACGATGGGCGCGGGCTGGTGCCCGCCCGGCATGCTCGGGATCGGCATCGGCGGCACCGCCGAGAAGGCGATGCTGATGGCGAAGGAATCGCTGATGGAGCCGATCGACATCCAGGAAATCATCGCGCGCGGCCCGAAGGACTGGGTCGAGGAGCTGCGCGTCGAGCTGCACGAGAAGGTCAACGCGCTCGGCATCGGCGCGCAGGGCCTCGGTGGCCTGGCGACCGTGCTCGACGTGAAGATCATGGCCGCACCGACGCACGCGGCATCGAAGCCGGTCGCGCTGATCCCGAACTGCGCGGCCACGCGCCACGCGCACTTCGTGCTCGACGGCTCGGGCCCGACCAAGCTCGAAGCGCCGTCGCTCGACGCCTGGCCGAAGGTCCAGTGGGAACCGAACACGGAAACCAGCAAGCGCGTCGACCTGAACACGCTGACGCCGGAAGAAGTCGCGAGCTGGACGCCGGGCCAGACACTGCTGCTGTCGGGCAAGATGCTCACCGGCCGCGACGCCGCGCACAAGCGCATCGCCGACATGCTCGCGAAGGGCGAGAAGCTGCCGGTCGACTTCACGAACCGCGTGATCTACTACGTCGGCCCGGTCGATCCGGTGCGCGACGAAGTGGTCGGTCCGGCCGGCCCGACGACGGCCACGCGCATGGACAAGTTCACCGAGACGATGCTCGCGCAAACGGGCCTGATCTCGATGGTCGGCAAGGCCGAGCGCGGCCCGGTCGCGATCGACGCGATCAAGAAGCACAAGGCGGCCTACCTGATGGCGGTCGGCGGTGCGGCCTACCTCGTGTCGAAGGCGATCCGCGGCGCGAAGGTGCTCGCATTCGAAGACCTCGGCATGGAAGCGATCTACGAATTCGACGTGCAGGACATGCCGGTGACGGTCGCCGTCGATTCGTCGGGCACGTCGGTGCACCAGACCGGTCCGAAGGAGTGGCAGGCGAAGATCGGCAAGATCCCGGTCGCAGCCGCTTAAGCGCGATCGCACGAAAGGCCGGACGGGAGTCCGGCCTTTTTGCTTCCCGTTCTCATTATCGTGTGCAGCCGGTTCTTCAAGGCTGATTCTCATTACACGCAAAAGGCAGGCCCGACAAGGCTTCGAGGCTTGGCTTTTCTCGTTCGAGCGATTATCGTTCGGTTTCTGAAGCCCCACTGAACAAGGAACAGCCATGCAAGGCGACAAGAAAGTCATCGAATATCTGAACGCCCAACTGAAGAATGAACTCACGGCGATCAACCAGTACTTCCTGCATGCGCGCATGTACAAGCATTGGGGCCTCGACAAGCTCGGCAAGCACGAGTACGACGAGTCGATCGGCGAAATGAAGCACGCCGACTGGCTGATCGAGCGCGTGTTCATGCTCGACGGCCTGCCGAACCTGCAGGACCTGCACAAGCTGCTCGTCGGCGAGGAAACCGAAGAAATCCTGAAGTGCGACCTGAAGCTCGAGCAGATCTCGCAGGCCACGTGCAAGGAAGCGATCGCCTACTGCGAATCGGTTCGCGACTACGTGTCGCGCGAGATCTTCGAAAAGATCCTCGACGACACCGAAGAGCACATCGACTGGCTGGAAACGCAGATCGACCTGATCGGCAAGGTCGGCCTGCAGAACTACCAGCAATCGATGATGGGTTCGGCCGAGTAATCGCCCCGCCCGCCACCGCGCCGCCCGCATGACGATGACGAACCAGCCAGCCGCTCCCGCGATGCACGCCGCCCCTGTCGGAATCTTCGATTCGGGGCTCGGCGGCCTGTCGGTGCTGCGCGCCGTGCGCGCGCACCTGCCCGGCGAATCGTTCGTCTATACGGCCGATACGCGCTACATCCCGTACGGCGAACGCGACGACGCATTCATCACCGAGCGCACGCTCGCGATCGGCGAATGGTTTGTCCGTCAGGGCGCGAAGGCGCTCGTCGTCGCCTGCAATACGGCGACCGCCCAGTCGATCGCGGCGGTACGCGAGCATCTCGCAATCCCGCTCGTCGGCGTCGAGCCGGGCATCAAGCCGGCCGTCCAGCAGTCCGCGAGCGGCGTCGCCGGCGTGCTCGCCACCCAGGCGACGCTGCGCAGCGCGCGCTTCCAGGCGCTGCTCGAACGTCACGGTGCCGGCTGCCGCTTCATCTGCCAGCCGGGCCACGGGCTCGTGCAGGCAATCGAGAACGGCGACACGGGTTCGCCCGCGCTGCGCGCGCTGCTCGACAGCTATCTGCAACCGATGCTGGACGACGGCGCCGACACGGTCGTCCTCGGCTGCACGCACTACCCGTTTCTCACCGCAACGATTCGTGACATTGTCGGCGACCGCATGGCGATCATCGACACGAGCGACGCGATCGCGCTCCAGCTCGCGCGCGTGCTCGACCAGCACGGCCTGCGTGCGCCCGACGGCACGCCCGTCGCCTCGCCCCGCTTCTGTTCGACCGGCGACGGCCGGCAATTGCAGGCACTCGCGTCGACGCTGCTCGGCCTCGATGCGCCGGTCGAATCCGTCACCATTTCCTCGCCGAACGCGCGCGCCTGCGCGACCGCCTGACGCGGGCCGGCACACCCTCTCCCGACGCGGCTGCGCCGCCCTCGCCGTTTCAAGGGTCCGATGATGTTAAAAAAAGCCCGACCCAGACTTGTCAACGTCAGCAAAATTAATGATAATAATTCGCATTACCGTTAGCTATCGCAACTCATCATGATCGTCTGCGTGTGCAAGTCTGTTTCCGATCGCAAGATTCGCGCGTCCCTCGCTGAGGGCGCGAACTCTTTCGACGAACTCCAGTTCGAGCTCGGCGTGGCCACGTGCTGCGGCAAGTGCGAGGAGTCCGTACGCGACCTCATGGCCGAGCAAGGCGTCTGCGCGAGCCGGTGCGGTGTCGAGCATCACGCTCACCCGATCCCGGTCACGTTCTACGAACGCAAGGCCGCCTGACCGGCGCCGAGTGTGCGCATGCGGCCCCGGCCGCATTTTTTGTTTTGACCGTCAGCAAGCCACCGTCTGCGCGAGCCAGCGGCTTACCTGCCAAGGAGCCTGTGATGGAATTGCTGATCGGATTCGTGACCACCGTTTGCATCTCGCTGCTGATCTTCCGCAAGTGATGCCGATTCACCCGCCGCGCCCCGGGTGCGACATCGTTCTTTCAAGCTAACATGCAGGCTTCGCATTCCGCTCCTGCCGGCGTCTTGCCGGCTGCACCACGTATGAATCCCCGAGTGATCGTCGTCGCGGTCGGTGTGCTTGCCGCACACGCGGTCATGCTGACGGCCGCCTGGCTGCATCGCAACGCGCCGCCGCCGAAATCGGTCGAGGTCCAGACGATCACCGCGCAACTCATCACGCCCGCACCGATCGCCCAGCAGGTCGCGGCCGAATCGATCCCGCAGCCCGCGCCGCCGAAGCCGGTGCCGCGCGTCAAGCCGAAGGTCGAGCCGAAGCCGGTGCCGAAGGCGGCAAAGCCGACGCCTCAGCCAGTTACGCAATCGCCGGCCCCGTCGCCGACACCTGCGCCGGCAGCCGCCGATCCGACGCCCGCTCCGGCCGCGCCCGCTCCCGCAGCACCGGCCGCCGCGCCCGGCCCGGCTCGCGAGACGATGCAAGTCAGCGCGCCGAAGAACGTGCCGACGCTCCAATGCAACTTCGTGAAGCCTGACTACCCGTCGATGTCGCGCCGCCGCGGCGAGTCGGGTACGGCCTACGTTCACTTCGTCGTCGGCGTGACCGGCAAGATCGAAAGCGTCACCCTGGCGAAGAGCAGCGGCTATCAGCGCCTTGACGATGCGGCCGTCGAAGCGATGAACGCCACCACCTGCCGTCCGTACATCGAGAACGGCCAGGCGATCCGCGCCGCCCGCACACAGCCCTACAGCTTCGGGCTCACCGACTAACCTGCCTCATCCGGAAGATTCAAAGGAAACAAAAAATGCAAAGCTACGGTATCGCGCACGTCTGGGCGCAAGGTGATTTCGTCACGCGCGCCATCGCGATCACGCTGCTCGTGATGTCGGTCCTGTCGTGGATCGTGATCGTCATCAAGGGCTGGAACGTGATTCGCCTGAACCGCCTCACGAAGAACGCCGAACAGGCGTTCTGGCATTCGGACAATTTCGACGACGGCGTCAAGAAGCTCGGCCTCGCCGCATCGACGCCGAACGACAACCCGTTCCTCGCACTCGCGCTGTCGGGCAAGGAAGCCGCCGATCACCACCACCAGACGCAACCGCACCTGCACGACCGCATGGACGTGTCGGACTGGGTCACGCGCTGCCTGAAGGACACGATGGACGAAGGCATCTCGCGCATGCAGAGCGGTCTCGCGATCCTCGCATCGATCGGCAGCACGGCGCCGTTCGTCGGCCTGTTCGGCACGGTCTGGGGGATCTACCACGCACTGCTCGCGATCGGCGCAACCGGCCAGACGTCGATCGACCAGGTCGCGGGCCCGGTCGGCGAATCGCTGATCATGACGGCCTTCGGCCTGTTCGTCGCGATCCCGGCCGTGCTCGGCTACAACGCACTGACCCGCGCGAACAAGGGTGTCGTCAGCAAGCTGCGCCGCTTCGCGCACGGCCTGCACGCATACTTCGTGACGGGCGCGAGCCTCGCATCGTCGTCGACGCGCGACGGCCTGCGTCTCGCGACGCGCGCCAGCTGAGGCGAGGTGAACCATGGCAATGAACACCGGTTTCAGCGACGATGACGACGATGCCGTGATGAGCGAGATCAACATGACGCCGCTCGTCGACGTCATGCTCGTACTCCTTATCATTTTCCTCGTGACGATCCCGGCGATGCAGCATGCGGTGAAGATCGACCTGCCGCATGCCAGCAGCCAGCCCGTCGACGAAAAGCCGCAGACGGTCGACGTCGCGATCCAGGGCGACGGCACGATCCTGTGGGACGACCACACGGTCACGCGCGAACAGTTGCAGGCGCGCATCGCGGAAGCGGCGAAACGCACGCCGCAGCCGGAGTTGCACCTGCGTGCGGACCGCAAGGTTGCATACGAACATGTGGCCGAAGTGATGTCGGATGCGCAGGCCGGCGGCCTGACGAAGCTCGGCTTCGTGACGGAGCCGGGCGCGAAAGCGAAGTAACACACACGCGTTTCGCACCTCGCACGGGGTGCACCTAGCTAGCCGGATGCCCCTAACCGGGCGTCCCCAAAGTAAAAGGCCTTCATCGCCAGATGAAGGCCTTTTTTCATGCGCACGCGGGCGCCTTCGGGCGGCGGGCTCTTCGGCGGTATCGGTTGCGCCTCGAGCAACGCAAATGCGGCTACCGTGGTCTGCACGGACTGCGCGTTCTGCCCTATCTGGCTCGCAATATATGCGGCCACCTGATTTCGCTCAGAAACTTCCTTCACGAAATGGGATTTCAATATAGGCTCGCCCGCCCGCGCATTCAAGGTTCCGGCGATTGAAACTTGCGATTGCCGGCGACGCTTCAATGACAAAACAAATTTGCCTCGTCGTGCGCGTCGTGTTCAGGTCGCCGAAGCATCGGCCGCCGCTTCCTTCTTTGCGCGCTCGGGGCAACCCGGCTCCTTGTAGGCGCCGTGATCGAGCTTCTCGACCAGGTAGTCGACAAACGCACGCACTGCGGGCGGCATCCCCTGCCGCGACACGAACACCGCGTACAGTTGCGGCACCGGCAGCGTCCAGCCCGGCATCACGGGCGACAGTTGGCCCGCGCGCAGCGCGTTGCCGTACATCATCTCCGGCAGCGCCGCGATGCCGAGGCCGTCGAGCACGGCCTCGCGGATCGTCATCAGGTCGGCCGTCACGAGCCGCGGGTCGTGCTCGTGCACATGACGCGTACCGTCCGGCGCGATCAGGTTGAACACATGCCGCCCGTCGACGCTCGGCGTATCGAGCGTCTCGAAGTAAGTCAGGTCGTCCGGCACCAGCGGCGGCGCATTCTGGCTCAGCAGGCTCGGCGCGCCGACCAGCATCTGCTCGGTGCGCCACAGCGGCCGCACGACGATGTTGGCGTTCTGCGGCGGCTCCGAGCGAACTCGCAGCGCGACGTCGACCGAATCCTCGAACAGGTCGATCACGCGGTTCGTCACGCGGACGTGCACCTTCACCTCGGGATAGCGGCGCAGGAATTCGGGCAGGATGCGCGACAACATCGTCTGCGACAGCGTGACGGGCACGCTGACACGCACCGAGCCGCGCGGCGACGCGCGCAACTGCTGCACCGCGTTCATCGCGGCCCGCGCTTCGGCGAGCATCGCCTGGCAATGCTGGTAGAACAGCTCTCCCGCCTCGGTCAGCGCGAGCTTGCGCGTCGAGCGCTGCAGCAGGCGCACGCCGAGCGCCGCCTCGAGCTCGGTCAGGCGCCGCGACAGGCGCGATTTCGAGATGCCCAGCACGCGCTCCGCAGCCGAGAAACCGCCATGTTCGACGACCTGCGAAAAATACATCAGGTCGTTCAGGTTATGCGCATCGATATTCATGTCATCGTTCCAATTTCAGAACAATCCATTGCGAACCGCCGCAAATCGAACGGTTAAACGCCCAATATAATAGCGCTAGGTTTCAAAAATAACGCTATTCCGATGATTTCGAGGGCTTCCGTATGACGACCGCTCGCTCGCTTGACCGCATATACCCCGCGCTTCGCACGACCGAAGGCGGCGGCTTCGTGGTTCACCGCCCGTTCCCGACCCGGCTGCTGATGGATTTCGATCCGTTCCTGCTGCTCGACGAAATGGGGCCCGTCGATTACGCCCCCGGCGAAGCCGTGGGCGCGCCCGACCATCCGCATCGCGGCTTCGAAACCGTGACCTACGCACTCGACGGGCGTTTCCGCCATCGCGACTCGTCCGGCCATGCCGGTACGCTCGGCCCCGGCGACGTGCAGTGGATGACGGCCGGCTCGGGCGTCGTGCACAGCGAGATGCCCGATCCGGCGTTCGCGCAGGCGGGCGGCCGCTCCCACGGCTTCCAGCTATGGGTCAACCTGCCGCGCCGCGACAAGATGATCGCGCCGCGCTATCAGGAGATTCCGGCCGACCGCATTCCGAGCGCGACGTCGCCGGACGGCCGCGCGCGCGTGCGCGTCATCGCCGGCGAAGCGTTCGGCGTCCGGGCCGCGATCGAGACGCGCACGCCGATCCTCTACCAGCATTTCACGCTGGAACCGGGTGCGACGGTCACGCAGCCCGTGCCGGCCGGCTATCGCGTGTTTGCCTATCCGATCGACGGAACGGGCCTCTACGGGCCCGACAGGCAGTCTGTCGACGCACGGCACATGATCGTCTACGGCGACGACGGCGACACGGTCACGTTCACCGCCGGCGACGGGCCGCTCGACCTGCTGCTGATCGGCGGCGTGCCGCTCAACGAGCCGATCGTCCGCTACGGCCCGTTCGTGATGAATACCGAGGAAGAGATCCGGCAGGCCGTCGTCGACTACCAGACCGGCCGCATGGGTCGCATCGAAGCCTGACGCCCGATCGGGGGCGGCAGGTGCCGCGAAACGGATGGTTTTGCGTCACAATAACTTCTTGAACCATGTGGCCGCCCACCACCAGAAGGAATCCGTACCCTTGAACTTCGAACACCTGATCCAGATCAACTCCGACGATCCGGCCGTGCCGACCCTCACCCGCGACCAGCTCTGGGAAGGCCTCGTGCTGCGCGCCGAACAGCCGCAGCTGTTCGTGCTCGGCCTCGATAGCTGCGTCGTCCACGAACGGACGGAAACGACGCTCGAACGTGAACTGCACTACGGCCACGCGACCGTTCGCGACCACGTCACGTTCACGCCGAACCAGCAGGTCCGCTACGACATCCGCGCGGCCGATGGCGAGATCGGCGGCTCGCTGACGATGACGATCGAGGAGCGCGAAGACCACGAGCTGTTCCTGCGTTTCGAATACCGCACGACGCTGACCGTCTCGGACGACAGCGAAGAAGCTCGGCAGACGCACGGAATCGTCAAGGAAGCGTACCGCACGTCGGATATCGACACGGTCCGCCTGATCCGTGAGTACGCACAGGGCCGCAAGGACCCCGATCCACTGCATTGAACCCGGTGGCGGCCTGCCGGCCGCCCTTTGACTCAAGCTATCAAGTTCACCGTTCCGATCGATAAAGAGTTTTTGTAAATGGGAATAGTTATCATTTAGAATTCATTCCATCGTATCGACAGTCACCGATCAACCGAATGACCGACACCATGCGCCCGACCACGCTGACCTTGCGCCGCACGACCGGCACCACAGGCAGCAGCCGTCAAAAGACGGCAGCGGTCACGACGCCGGCGAAACCCGCCGGCAACCGCGATGCAGGCACGCGGGTCGTCAGCAGCGATGCGCTGCTGCAAGGCCACAGCCACATCAGCATCGCGCATAACGGAGAGACCTATCAGTTGCGTGCCACACGGCTCGGCAAACTGATCCTGACGAAGTAACGACCGAGTATTGTGGGGACCACCTCCCTGAGAGGTGTTGGGCATTAGCCAGCGTAACGGCTTGCACGCGAGATCTAGACCCCTTCGTGCAAACACACTCAAGCAGCCGTTGCAGCAAGCCAAGCCACTTTTTTGGTTCTCGCACAAGGAAGAAAAAAAGCGACACGTCGAAGGACGTGTCGCTTTTTTGTTTGAGCAGCCAATGCGTGAAGCAGGCCGCCCGCGTTCGTTGTCGCTCAATGCATGCTGAAAGCTGAACCGCGCTTGTTTCCTCCCGGCTTCGCACCGTAGCCGAAGCCGCACACAAGCCGTTTTCAGAAACCCCAGAACATCAACCACCATGCGCTGTCGACGACCGCAAGCCCGACGGCGAACCACGCGAATGCCGCGAGCCGGCGCGGCCAGGCCGCATAACGCCCGGTCACTTTCCACGCGAGCCACGCACTCCATGCGTTGGCGCCGACCAGGATCGCGATGCGCACGTCGGTCGCCCAGCCGAGCGGCACGTGTTCGGCGCGCAGCAACGACAACGTCGTTGCCGACAGCCCGAGGAACACGCCCGCGCCCGCGATCGGGATCAGCGCCTGCGCGAGATGATGCAGCCGCACGCGATCGAAACGGCCGAGCATCAGCGTGGCGCCGGCCAGCAGCACCAGCAGCGCCGTGCCGTACACGAGCCCCGTGCCGACGATATAGCTGACGATCAGCCCGCCGTCGAGCCAGGAGAACACGTCGTTGCGATCCGGATAATGCGTGAGCAGGAACCAGGGCGCATTGGTTTCGAGCGGCCAGGTGATGTCACGGTCGATCAGCCAGCCCGCGAGCCATTGCTTGATCTGCACGAACCACGGACTGACGGTCCAGTGGAACGCGCCGATCGCGACCCCGAGCAGGCCGTACAGGATCAGCGCGGTATCCCACGGGTTCGCCTGCTGCGCGCCAAGGTTCACGACCTCGTCGGACGGCGAGCGCGACGACAGCGAGATCGCATCGCGGTGCCCGCTGCAGCGGCCGCACATATGGCACGCCGCGGCGCCCTTCATGCTGCGCAACGGCACGAGCGGCGCGCAGTTGATCGGAATCACGCGATGGCCATGCTCGCCATTCTTGTACGAACGGCGCCACGCATCCTCGTCGACCTTGTAGCGCATCGGCGCGAGCCGCGCGAGCAGCCCGAATACGCCGTTGACCGGACACAGGTACTTGCACCACACGCGCTTCTCGCGGCCGTACAGCACACCGATCACGATCGCGCCGACGGTCGAGCCGCCGAGCACGAACAACACCGCGAGCGGGTACTGGTACACGCTCACCATCTGCCCGTAGATCGTCGTGATCCCGAACGCGACGAACGGCCAGCCGCCCCACCGTATCCAGCGCGGAATCGGGCCGCCGCGACCGAACTTGCTCGCGTATTCGGTGAGGGCGCCTTCCGGGCACAGCACGCCGCACCAGACGCGGCCGAGCATCACCATCGACAGCAGCACGAACGGCCACCAGATGCCCCAGAACGCGAATTGCGCGATCAGCGTGAGGTTGTTCCATAGATGTGCGGAATCGTCCGGCAGCGGCAACACCGCCGGCACGATGATCAGGAACGCGTAGACGGCGACGACGCCCCACTGGATGCCGCGGATCAGCGCACCGTGGCGCTGCATCCACTGGCCGGCCTGCGCGAGCCAGCCCGGCTTGGCTGCGGCGACAACGCTCATGCCGTGCGGCCCGCTGCAACGGCCGGACGACGGCTCGCGCGCTTCATCAGCAGCCAGACAACCGCCCAGTACACCGCATAGGCGACCAGGTTGGTCAGTGCCGGGTGCGCGCGATAGCCGGTCAGCGTCGCGACGAGCGAGCCGAACGTGCCCGAATCATCGAGGATCGCGGACGTGTCCCACACCTGCGAGATGCCGAGCGGCAGGATTTCCTTGTCGATCAGCTTGTCGACGCCGGTCTGGAACAGGCCCGCGCCGAGGAACAGCAGCATCACTTCGGTGACGCGGAAGAAATGCCGCCACGAGAAGTATTTGCCGCCGAGCTGCAGCAAATAGAACGTGAAGAACGCGAGGCCGAGGCCGATCAGCACCGCGAGCATCTGGTTGCCGTCGACGTGGCCCGACTGGCCGAACCCGAGACCGTACAGGAAGATCACCGTCTCGCTGCCTTCGCGTGCGATCGCGAGCGCGACCAGCACGGCGACGCCCCACCAGTTCGAATCGCGCGTGCTCTGCTGCAGCGATTGCTCCATGTCGCGCTTCAGCGTGCGGCCGTGTCGGCGCATCCACAGCACCATCTGCACGATCAGCACGCATGCGATCAGCACCATCGCAGTCTGGAAGTAGTCCTGCGCGTCGCCGGACAGCACTTCGGTGAAACCGACCAGCGCGGCACCAAGGCCGACCGCCATCAGCAAGCCGACACCGACGCCGGCCCAGAGAAAAGGCAGGCCGCGGCGCGCGTCGTCGTCGCCGTTTTTCAGCCATGCATAGAGAATGCCGACAACGAGCAGCGCTTCGACGCTCTCTCGCCAGACGATGAACAAGATCTGACCCATCGATACCTCCTGACGCGCGGGGCAACGGATATAGCGTGCCCGCACGCAGATAAAACGCGTTACTTCGCGACGATCACGCCCTGCGCCTGCTGGTGGAAATCGTCGAAAAACTTGTATTCGCCCGGCGACAGCGGAGCGACGACCACGAACGAATCAGCGCCCGGCGCAAGCACCTTCTCCTTGCGCAGTTGCACGCTCTCGAATTCGGCGGCGCCCTTGCCAGTGTTCTTGATCTCGATCTTGAAGCGCTGGCCGGCCGGCACTTCGATGCGGGCAGGATTCAGCTTGCCGTCCGCCATCTCGAGCTTGAACGTCGGCAGATCGGCTGCGTGCGCCGCGCCGGCGAGCCACAACGCAGCGGCTGCGGCGATGATTTTCTGGGGAATTTTCATTCTGGGTTCTCTACGCCGACGGCGCGCCGAAGCGCGCCGTTCGTGATGCCGCCGATCAGTAACCGCCCTTCTTGCCGATGCCGGCGAACGGGAAGTCGTACTCGAGCGTAATGGGCTTGAACCATGCGCCCACGCCCGTTTCCTTGTCGACGTGACGGCCGAACGCCATGTGGCCCGACTGCATCGGCGGCTTGACGACCATCGTCAGATGGTACTTGCCCGGGCCGTTCAGCTTCACGTTGTCGCCATAGTGCGGACCGTCGCTCGCGACCATGCCCATCAGGTCGCCTTCAGACTTCCACTTCGTGTCGCCCTGCTTCGTCAGCTTGTACGTGACCTGCAGATACGGCATCCAGTCGCCTTCGGCGAAACCCGTCGGGTTGTTCTTGACCGCATGGATGTCGGCCTCGAGGTGGATATCGGAATCCGACGCCTTGCGCATCATCCCTTCCGGGTCCATCGTGATCGGCTGCAGGTACACCGCGCCGATTTCCATGCCGCCCTGGATCTGCTGCTTGCCGATCGGATATTCGGCCGCCGAGGCCGACATCGCGGCAAGCGCCGCTGCTACCGCAACCGTCGTGCGGATGAACGAAGAACCCAACATGGACACTCCTTGTTATTTGTCTGACTATCTTGACGACATGCGGGCCGCCGCCGGGGCGGCTCGCTGAAAACACTAACGCAATGAAGAACGTTAATGCGAACAATTCTCAATAATTGTGGAGTTTAGCACCGAACCTGTTTCGGAACAAACCGGATACCGCGTAAACCCCTGATTCGACAAGGCTTACAGTCCGGTTACTGACAGGTTTTGGTGACGTTTGGAAAGATTTACCGGCCGCCGCTGATGTGGTCGCCGACGTTCGCGCCGAACACGCGCTCGCGCAACAGCGCAAGCTGGTCGCGCGTCGCGGCGGCCTTCTCGAATTCGAGGTTCTTCGCGTAGTCGGCCATCTGCTTCTCGAGACGCTTGATTTCCTTCGCGAGCTGCTTTTCCGACATGTCCTCGAATTTCGCGCGCTGCTGCGCTTCCTTCAGCTCCGCGCGCGCCTCGTCCGCGTTGTAGACGCCGTCGATGATGTCCTTGATGCGCTTCACGACGCCGCGCGGCGTGATGCCCATTTTCTCGTTGTGCGCGATCTGCTTCGCGCGGCGGCGCTCGGTTTCGCCGATCGCGCGCTTCATCGACTCGGTCATCGTGTCGGCATAGAGAATCGCCTTGCCGTTCACGTTCCGCGCGGCGCGGCCGATCGTCTGGATCAGCGAGCGCTCGGCGCGCAGGAAGCCCTCCTTGTCCGCATCGAGGATCGCGACGAGCGACACTTCGGGAATGTCCAGACCCTCGCGCAACAGGTTGATCCCGACCAGCACGTCGAACGTGCCGAGCCGCAGGTCGCGGATGATCTCGACACGCTCGACCGTGTCGATGTCGCTGTGCAGGTAGCGCACCTTGACACCATGGTCGGCCAGAAATTCGGTGAGCTGTTCGGCCATGCGCTTCGTCAGCACGGTGATCAGCACGCGCTCGCCGGCCTTCACGCGCGCGTTGATCTCGGTCAGCACGTCGTCGACCTGCGAGCTCGCCGGCCGCACTTCGATTTCCGGATCGACAAGCCCCGTCGGCCGTACGACCTGTTCCGCAACCTGCCCCGTCACGCGCTTCTCGTAGTCGGCCGGCGTGGCCGACACAAACACGACCTGACGCATCTTGCGTTCGAACTCGGGGAACTTGAGCGGCCGGTTGTCGAGCGCCGACGGCAGGCGAAACCCGTAATTGACGAGGTTTTCCTTGCGCGCGCGGTCGCCGTTGTACATGCCGTTCAACTGGCCGATCAGCACGTGCGACTCGTCGAGCAGCATCAGCGCATCGGGCGGCAGGTAGTCGACGAGCGTCGGCGGCGGCTCGCCGGGCGCCGCGCCCGAGAAATGCCGCGAGTAGTTCTCGATGCCCTTGCAGAAGCCGAGCTCCTGCAGCATCTCGAGATCGAAGCGCGTGCGCTGCTCGAGGCGCTGCGCCTCGACGAGCTTGCCGTCGCGGTGGAAGAACTCGAGGCGTTCGCGCAATTCGTCCTTGATCGTCTCGACCGCGCGCATCACGGTATCGCGCGGCGTCACGTAGTGCGACGACGGATACACGGTGAAGCGCGGAATCTTCTGCCGCACGCGCCCGGTCAGCGGGTCGAACAGATGCAGCGTCTCGACCTCGTCGTCGAACAGTTCGACGCGCACGGCCATTTCCGCATGTTCGGCCGGGAAGATGTCGATCGTGTCGCCGCGCACGCGGAACGTGCCGCGCTGGAAATCCTGCTCGTTGCGCGTGTATTGCATCGCGATCAGCCGCGCGATCACGTCGCGCTGGCCGAGCTTGTCGCCGGTGCGCAGCGTCAGGATCATCTGGTGATATTCGGACGGGTTGCCGATACCGTAGATCGCCGACACCGTCGCGACGATCACCACGTCGCGGCGCTCCATCAGGCTCTTCGTCGCCGACAGCCGCATCTGCTCGATGTGCTCGTTGATCGACGAATCCTTCTCGATGAACAGGTCGCGCTGCGGCACGTAGGCCTCAGGCTGGTAGTAGTCGTAGTACGAGACGAAGTACTCGACCGCGTTGCGCGGGAAGAACTCGCGGAACTCGGCATAGAGCTGGGCCGCGAGCGTCTTGTTCGGTGCGAACACGATCGCCGGGCGGCCGAGCCGCGCGATCGTATTCGCCATCGTGAAGGTCTTGCCCGACCCCGTCACGCCGAGCAGCGTCTGGAAGGCAAGGCCGTCGCCGATGCCTTCGACGAGCGTGTCGATCGCGGTCGGCTGGTCGCCTGCGGGCGGATACGGTTGATACAGCTGGAACGGCGACCCTTCGAAGGTGACGAATTTGGATTCGTCGAGCGCGTCGCCGACTTCGGCATGATGTTCGGACATGGAATGCGGCCGGAGCGAGGGCAAAGAAAGCATTCTAGCGCTTCGCGGCCGCGCGAACTGCTGTCGGCTCCTGACGCGCGACGGCCGCCCGAAATCGCGATTCACCGCCGAATCGCCCGCCCCCGCCAGCGCGAATTCGCTACAATGGCAGGCTGCTGCGCTTTCCGGCGTCGCGCCCGTTGGCGCGCGGTTCGCTGCGCCCGCCCCGCCGGCTGAAAGCCTGACCCTCTTTTCACTACTGCCGAATCATCATGTCGCTCTTCTCCGCTGTCCAGCTTGCTCCCCGCGACCCGATCCTGGGCCTGAACGAAGCCTTCAACGCCGATGCGCGTCCGACCAAGGTCAACCTCGGCGTTGGTGTGTACACGAACGAAGAAGGCAAGATTCCGCTGCTGCGCGCGGTTCGCGAAGCAGAGAAGGTGCGTGTCGAGGCCGGCCTGCCGCGCGGCTACCTGCCGATCGACGGGATCGCCGCCTACGATGCGGCCGTGCAGAAGCTGCTGCTCGGCAACGATTCGCCGCTGATCGCAGCGGGCCGCGTGGTCACGGCCCAGGCACTGGGCGGCACGGGCGCACTGAAGATCGGCGCCGATTTCCTGCGCACCGTGAACCCGAACGTGAAAGTCGCAATCAGCGATCCGAGCTGGGAAAACCACCGCGCGCTGTTCGAAGCGGCCGGCTTCGAAGTCGTCGCGTACCCGTATTACGACGCCGCCACCAACGGCGTGAACTTCGAAGGCATGCTGTCGGCGCTGAACGGCTATGCGGCAGGCACGGTCGTCGTGCTGCACGCGTGCTGCCACAACCCGACCGGCGTGGATCTGACCGAAGCGCAATGGCAACAAGTCGTCGACGTCGTGAAGGCGCGCAACCTCGTACCGTTCCTCGACATGGCGTACCAGGGCTTCGGCGAGAACATCGAGGCCGATGCGGCCGCCGTGCGCCTGTTTGCTGCGGCCGACCTGAACGCGTTCGTGTCGTCGTCGTTCTCGAAGTCGTTCTCGCTGTACGGCGAGCGCGTCGGCGCGCTGTCGATCATCACGTCGAGCAAGGAAGAAGCCACGCGCGTGCTGTCGCAACTGAAGCGCGTGATCCGCACGAACTACTCGAACCCGCCGACCCATGGCGGTGCGGTCGTCGCCGCGGTGCTCGCATCGCCGGAACTGCACGCTTCGTGGGTGCAGGAGCTCGGTGAAATGCGCGATCGCATCCGCGCGATGCGCAACGGCCTCGTCGAGCGCCTGAAGGCGAGCGGCGTCGATCGCGACTTCAGCTTCATCAACGCGCAGCGCGGGATGTTCTCGTATTCGGGCCTGACCTCGGCGCAAGTCGATCGCCTGCGCGACGAGTTCGGCATCTATGCGGTCGGCACGGGCCGGATCTGCGTCGCAGCGCTGAACACGCGCAACCTCGACGTGGTCGCCAATGCAATCGCAGCCGTGCTGAAGTAACTCGGCACCAGCAGGCTGCAGCCGTCGCCGGCCCCGCCCTGCCCCGCCGAAATGAAAAACGCGCTCCCCGGAGCGCGTTTTTTTTACCGTTCGACGCAGCGGGCGACTACGCCGCTCGCGCCCGCGTTACTGCATGAACCAGCCGTGACTGACGACGAACGACTGGCCCGTCAACGCAGCGCTCGGGAACGCCGACAGGAACAGCACCGTCTGCGCGACGTCCTGCACCGTCGTGAACACGCCGTCGACCG
>Ga0207695_10004563_pt1 | contig 18831 bp, 21 predicted proteins | sample KBSC54metaG_FD_184354 | JGI IMG/M metagenome (GOLD analysis project Ga0207695, IMG submission 184354) | Corn rhizosphere microbial communities from Kellogg Biological Station, Michigan, USA - KBS C5-4 metaG (SPAdes) (version 2) | ecosystem: Host-associated > Plants > Roots > Rhizosphere > Soil... | reverse complement strand
CCACGATCACGACCACGATCACGATCATCATCATGATCACGATCACGAACATCATCACGGACCAGGCGGCCACACCCACATTCCGGAGGGCGAAGTCACTATAGGCAGCCTGATCGCTCTGGGCGCCGGCGGCGGGCTGGTTCCCTGCCCTTCGGGCCTGGTAATTCTACTAAGTTCCATCGCGCTGGGTCGCGTGGGAATCGGCATCACGTGGCTGATCGGATTCAGCGCCGGGCTCGCCGTAGTGTTGACTTCAATCGGCGTGCTGGTGGTCTATGCGAAAGACCTGCTGCCGAAAACCCAGAGTGCGATGCGCAGTCCTGTGTTCCGGTTGCTGCCGGTCGTGTCAGCGGGCCTCGTGATCGTGATCGGTATCCTGATGACGAGCGTATCGTTGGGTTGGATCTCGCCGGGCAAGTTAATTGGCTAGCCGCGCAGCTTCGGGAGCGTGATTGAGATCGAATCGCGGGTTTAGTTCGAGCGCCCTGCGAAGCAACTGCTTCGCTTCATCCCCGCGGCCTTGTGCGGCGGCGATCATGCCCGCGTGGTAATAGAAGGCCGGCTCGGCAGTCCGAAATCGCAAAGCCTTCTCTGACATTTTCGCCGCCTCATCGAAATGTTTCTGCGCATAGTAAACCCAGGAAAGCGCGTCGAACGTATAAACGTCGTTTCGATTTTCCAATTCGTTCTCAGCCAGCTGCGCGGCGTAGTCAAGTTTGCGGTCCTCGTCGATATAGATCAGGGCAAGCACCCGATTCGCTGTTTCTCCACGCGCCCGCGAAAGCTTATCGACCACATCGATCAGCGCTTGTTGCTTCCTGGCTTCATCCGGTTTACCGAGATGTTTGTAAATCTGCTCGAGTTCACCGGCGTATTCCACAAGGGGCACGATAGACTGCGCGCGCTTCACGCTGACCGCCGCCTCGGTGAGCTTGCCTTCGCCAGCCATCACACGGCCGAGCCCATAATGAGCTTTGTGCGCCGCAGGAAAAAGATGGATCGCTTGCAGATAAGCGGCGCGAGCCTCCTCGATGCGGCCCGTTTTAAAAAACATATCGCCGAGCTCGTTGTAGCACCACGCGACCGGCTCGGGAATCCGGCTGCCGGCTTCGATAGCGAGTTTCATGAGTTGAACCGCACCGGCCGCGTCGCCCGTAACGAATTTGAAGTAGGCCAGACGATTGTAGCTTTCTAATCCCGGCCTTGCGGCGAACATGCGTTGGTAAGCCTGACCTGCGCGCTCATATTCGCCGAGTTCCATCAATGCGTCGCCTAGATTGCCCCACGGACCGGGATCGGACGGTGCAAGTCGGGTAAGATCTTCGGCTGACGTAGCAACACGGCGGAACTCGTGCTTCATCATGTTGATCTCATTGTCGAGACGGCGCGCCAGCATGTCGCCGCTGTCCTGATCGAGCAGCGCGTTGGTAATGTTCGTCGCCAGATCGAGATAATGAAAGTCCGCGGTCTCGCGCCCCTTCTGCAGATAGAGGAACGCCAGATCGACCTTGACGCGCCGGTCTCTGGGATCAGCGCTGGACGTTTTTTCCATGGCGGCGATCTTCTGATCGGTGCTCATGGCCGCGGTCTTCAAAGGGGATTGCATTTGCGCCGCAGCAAGAAGGGGGAAAGCCGCCAGAAGGCGCAAGGATCGTCGCATCATCTAGTAATACGGTATTCCGCCGGGTCAGGATGTGAGCAGTTTCTGAAAAGAGACCCGCCCATTACGCCTTGATCTCATCCACAGGCGCCGTGGGACAGTTTTATCTGCCTCGTTACTTCAAATAGCGATCAAACCATTCGATCGTCCGGCGGATCGCATCCACCTGATTCTCACGCTTAGAAAACCCATGTCCTTCGTTCGGATAATAATGAGCGGCAACCACCACCCCAGCCTTTTCCAACACGTCGACAACCTGCATCGCCTCCTCCTTGGGAACCCGAATGTCGTTGTCCCCTTGCAACACCAGAAGCGGGGCCTTCGCTTTGCGGATGAACGTAATCGGCGAATCGTCCTCGTATACTTTGCGATCCTTCACCGGATCGCCAAGCAGGGATCTCTGGTACTGCTGAAGAGTCGGGTCTTCATGTTGCAACATTGTGAACCAGTTAATAATTCCGTATTGCTCCACCGCGGCAGCCCATAGATCCGGTGTCTTGCCGATCGCCATAAGGGTCATATAACCGCCGTACGATCCGCCCGTGATGCCGATCTTGTGCGGATTCACATAACCCGTCTCACTGAGGAACCGCGCGGCATAAACTTCATCCTGGAGATCGCCGCCGCCTAAATCCTTGTGATTCGCTTGCTGGAATGCGAGACCGTAACCGGTGGAACCCCTGACATTCGGAGCGATACAGACATACCCGCGCGAAGCCAGAGCGGCCACAGTCCGATTGAAGGAGTCGAGAGTCTGTCCGGTCGGCCCGCCATGCGGAAGCACGACTCCGGCGTTGAACCCGTCCCGCCGAATATTGTCAGGAAACCACACGAAAGCGCTAATCACCATTCCGTCGAAACTGCGATAGTGGACCAACTGAGAGGGTGGAATCCGGTCCGGATCGAGACCGGCGAGCGCGGAGAAAGTGAGCTGCCGCGAGGCCCCGGTTCGCGTTTCATAGATCCAAAAATCACCCGGCCGCTGAGAGTCCTGATGCGAAACAATCAACCGGTCTCCGGACGGCGAAAAGGCAGTCGGACTACCCGCTAATGAAGAAATCCCGGGAGGGAAATCGATCCTGGCCGCACGCATCGAGGAACGATCTACGATGTATAACTCAGTCCTCCCATCTTTGTTGACGCCGTAGGTGAATCGGTTACCTTCGGGAGAAAAGCCTCCGGATTGCGCATCCCACTGAAGATCGGTAACCCACGTCAGCTTGCGCGAAGCGACATCGAGAAGCGCAACGTTGCTAAACCCGTGCTTCTCGTTTGAGTCGATCAGTACTGTACCGCCATCCGGGGAAACCGAGGTGACGTGGTACATAATCTGATCGCGATGAGGAGTGAGTTCTTCCGCCTTCCCCGACGTCACGTCGATGCGATAGACGCTCGAATCCGTGTCTCCCGAGTTCGCGCGTAGGGCGAAAATATAACGGCCGTCGCGGCTCCATACTGCCGGCCGCCAGGCATAATTCTTGGCGGCTTCGTGAGTTAATTCCCGCACCGAGCGGGAGGACCAGTCCATCACTGCAACGTTCGCAGCCGCCGAGGTCTTCAGCCGTCTTTCGAACGCGACATGAGAGCCGTCCGGCGACCAGAGCGCACCCGTTTCGGAAATATCTTTCGTGTTCGTGAGATTGACAGCTTCCCCACCGTTGGCTGGAATCGCAAACAGATCGTAGTATTCGCCACCGGCGTAATCCTGCTCGTACGCGATCCATTTCCCATCGGGTGACCACGACGAACGCATTTGCCGATCGTCCGATTGCGAGAGTTGGATCGGCCACCCACCCTCAGCCGCAACCTTCCATAGATTCAGCCGCCCCGTGAAGTTCGTGGTGAACACAATCTGGCGCCCATCCGGAGACCACGAGGGATTAGCGACAGTTCTCGTATAAAACAACTCGTCGATTGCAATCGGCCCGGCCTTTGGATTCGAGCGGGCACTCAATGATTTGGGATCGGTGACCGGACGATCATCCGAAAACATCACAGCGGCGAAGAAAGCCGGGAAAAACACGAAGCAGAACGGCCGAAATACCTTCACAATCACGCGATCATAACACGTTTGCCGAATTAAGCCTGATAGGCTGGCGAGCAAATTGTATGCACCGAAGCCACGTCCGCACATTCGGCCTCAAAGCGCATCACAGGCTTTTCTTTGCGGCTCTGCGCCTTGGCGTGACACTTCATAACGCGCGAGGGGCTACCACCGCGAGTCAAAAGGAAGCGCTTCGATTCAGAAACATCAAAGCTGTATAAACCACCGGCAGCGTAAACAGATTGCTGTCGAGGCGATCGAGCCAGCCTCCATGGCCTGGCAGCATCGTCCCGCTGTCCTTCACGCCGGCCCCTCGTTTCAGCGCGGATTCAGTAAGATCGCCGAGCTGCCCCGCGATATTAGTCACTATAGACAGCGCCACCATCCCCCAGAGCGGAACCTGCGGAAGCAACCAATGACGAAATGCAAGACCGAACACGACAGCGGCGGCGATGGAACCGAGAGTTCCCTCCCAAGTCTTCGCCGGGCTGATACGCGGAGCAAGCTTGTGTTTGCCGAAGGCCTTTCCGGTGTAAAATGCGGCAATGTCGCCGGCCCAGTTAATGGCCACGGCGTAAAAGATCCAATTCGGATGAATAGCGCGGAGATCGATAGCGCAGCGCCAAGCCCCAAATATGTATGCCGCCCCGAGCACCGTCGCCGCAGCATGAGCCATGGCGCTGGCGAGATCTTTCAGGCGCATCGCCAGAAGCAGTGAACCAATGGCCACCAGGCGGATGAAGGAAACATCGAACATCATGGTGACGCCCAGCAGCCCTCCGGCGAGTCCCGGAGGCTCAATACCGTTGGCTTCGACGAGTCCTGAAAATTCAAAGAAGCAGAGCGCCGCCATTGCCGTGGCGACCAATATGAAGAACCACTGCGGCCCGAAGAAAATGGTGTAGACGGTAAACGGGACCAGCACCAGGGCCGTCAGGACGCGTTTCATTACGGGCTAACGAACAGGGGCTCCAACCACTTCCACAACCTCTTCGGAAACACGCGGCGCAACGTCGGATTTCACGCCTCCGAAACGGCGGTCACGCTTTTGATAGTCGATGATGGCGCGGAGAAGATCAGAGCGTTTGAAATCGGGCCAGAGCGTTTCCGTAACGTAAAGCTCGGCGTAGGCGATCTGCCAAAGAAGGAAATTGCTGATGCGCATTTCGCCCGACGTGCGGATCAGAAGATCGGGATCGGGAACACTGGCGGTATAGAGATTCGCGTTGATGGCGTCCTCGCCGATGCGCAGCCCATCGAGATTGCCTTCAAGCCGTGCCTGATCGAGAATCGAATTCACTGCGTCGACAATCTCAGCCCGGCCTCCGTAGTTGATGGCCAGATTTACCACGAGGCCGCGATTCCCAGCCGTGGCTTCCACCACCGCATCGAGCTCGTCGCGCACCGGCGCAGGCAGCGCATCGAGGCGGCCAATGGCAGCGAGACGGATGCCGTTTCCCATCAGGTCGGGCAGTTCGCGGCGCAGGTAGAATCGCAGCAGGCGCCACAGCGTTTCCACTTCGTGGCGAGGGCGTTTCCAGTTTTCAACGGAAAATGCGTAGAGCGTGAGCGCTTTGATTCCAAGGCGCGCGCAAGACTCCACCGTTTCCCGCACTGGATCGATACCGGCCTTGTGTCCGGCCACCCGCGGAAGGTTCCTTCGATTGGCCCAACGGCCGTTGCCATCCATAATAATGGCAATGTGGGCAGGCAGACGATCCGGATCGATCGCTTGGGCAAGAAGACAGTCGGGTTCCCCGGGTTTCAGCGACTCGTAAAGAGCTTTCATGCGCTTGATCTTTTATAGTACAACGTGGCGGAGCACGGAGTGAGTATTGAAGAGTACTTTGCGGGAGTTGAGCGCTACTGCAGTCCCCGGAACATCTGAAGGAGCATGATGGCAAGCCCGCCGATGCCGAGAAAACTCCCAAAAGGGAGTTCATAGCTCGCGGAATCTTTCCGGGTGATGGCGATGAACAGCAACCCAACCACACTGCCGAGCAGCGAACCAACGACAAGCGCGAGAAGCGTCATTTGCAGACCGAGAAACGCGCCCATCAGAGCGACCATTTTGACGTCGCCGAGTCCCAGCCCTTCGCGCTTTCGAATCACAAAGTACAATTTTCCAAACGCCCAGAAAAGCAGGCTGATGAATCCGGCGGCGATGACTGCTTCGACCACGGAACGCGCCCCGGGCTTCCACGTGTAGGGGACCAGCAATCCTGAAAACATCAAAGGCAGCGGAACAAAGTACGAGAAGAGCAAACCAACGGCAGTGCCGCCGAGAGTGAATTCATCCGGCAGAATCAGCGTTTCAAAATCGGAGAAAATAAGCTCCACCAGAATGGCCGCAAAGATACAGTCTTTCAGAGCGGCCAAGGTCGGCCCAAGCTTCCACACAATGGCGAAGAACAGCGCGGCGGTGAGAAATTCCACAATCGGATAGCGCCAAGGAATCGTAGTGCGGCAATTCCGGCATCGCGCTCCGAGAATGGCAAAAGAAACCAGCGGGACGTTGTCGTACCACGCGACCAAATGCTCGCATTCCGGGCAGTGAGATCGAGGCCGCACAACGGAGAGATCGCGTGGAAGGCGATAGATACAAACGTTCAGAAAGCTGCCGATCAACAGACCGAACAAGCCTGCCAGGATCGCAATTAAAAAAGACGCTTCTAGCAACCCAGCACCTTTTCGTAAACGCGCACCGTATCCTCCACCATTCGCCCGGCCGTGAATCTCTCTTCCACCCGCAAGCGCGCGTTCGCGCCCAGTTCCGCGCGCATACCCAGCGCGCGATGAACCGCAGCAGCAATCGCCTCCGCCGTATTCTCAGTCAAGACGCCCGTCACACCATCCTGGACGATCTCTGTCAGCCCACCAACGCGGCTCGCCACCACAGGTACTCCGGCGGCCATTGCCAACAGCGCAGCGGACCCGAGCCCTTCCGAACGCGTGATGTAAACCAAGATCGCCGCGCGCTGTAGATCGGCAACGAGGCTCTCCGAATATTCCACGCCAAAACCGCCGATCGCCGCAGCTTCCTGGAGCAAAGACGTCCCCTTCATCGGGTCGGCCGTGGCAGGTGCAAGTATGATCTCACCCCGCCCCAAGACCGCCGGCAATTCCACGCCATCGTAAACAACTGAAATTCTATCGGCGGGAATGGACGCGTCCAGCAGGGTCTCTCTAACGAACTGCGACACAGCCAAATAATGCCGTGCGCGCCTGTATTTCCACTGCGACAAAGGTGAATTCTTCACCGCGAACGCAACTCGGCGGGCAACCACGACCGGTGCGTTGCCGAGCGTAACGGCCCATGTATGCGCCCGGGCATCATGAGCATGGATGAGGTCGTACTGGCGGGAGAGAGCGGCGAGCGAGGCCAACGTGAACGGCCGCGCATCGAGACCAGCCATCTGAGCGGCCTTCATCAGCGGGCTGGCAGCAGGCGTGAGCAGAGTGGCCCGAGCCCCGGGAGATTTCAGCAAATGCAAAACCTGATACTGGCCGCCCCGCATCTCGCGACCCGTATCGATGTGGAGAATCGTCATCGGCGAGGCATCATATTGCGCGCCTTCGCATACTTCAAAAAGTTGTAGAAAGCAGCCATCTGCGCGATCGTGAGCCCCTCGAATCCATCCAGGTAGCCCTGTTGAACAACAAAGGTTCGCCAAAACGTCCAGGCGGGATCGAACACTAATTTCGCCCATCCAATCGCCTGTTTCTGATCCACAATCTGCTCGGCGGCAAGCGTCGTGTAGCGGTCCATCGTTTTCAGATGCTCGGAAAGCGAGTCGCAGGTGAAGTGCAGCAGATCCGATTCCAGGTGCCCAATGGCTCCCGCAACGGTCACGCTCTCGTGAACATATTCGCCCACCCACTGCGACTTGCAGCGATTGTACAAGCGCACTTTGCGATCCGGGTACCAGCCCGAATGAAGAATCCATTTACCCAGATATTGAGCCATACGCGGCATCGTGTAGGCATCAAACCGAGGCCCGGATTTCTTAATCTGCCAGATCTCGCCTTCGAGCGCCTCGCTCAAAGCCTCATCGGCATCGATAGAAAGAATCCAATCATTGGCAGCCTGCTCGCCGGCGTAGTTTTTCTGTTTCGCATACCCCGGCCAGACGCTGTCGACGACCCGCGCGCCGAGCTTTGCGGCAATCTCAGGCGTCCGATCCGTAGAGCCGCTGTCCACCACAACAACCTCATCACAGCAACGCAGGCTCTCCATAGCCCGAGCGATATTCCTCTCCTCATTGAGAGTAATAATGGTGGCGGAAATTTTCATGTACTGTCTTATTCGAGAATGCGGATCGGCGAGAGCATGAAGGACGCGGCAAAGATAATCAAAGCCAGCCAGCCGAGTTTCACTCTGCCGCGCCCCATCTCAGAATCATCATAAATCCGAGGATGTTTCATTCCGAATAAGAACAGTAAGACAGACCAAAGCAGCCAACTCCAGGTGTGGGTCAGCAGGCCGATCGGGACGAGTGCAGCGGCAAGAATCTTCGACAGCAAACGGTGCCGCTCACCAATGAACGAATAAAGAATATGGCCGCCATCGAGTTGTCCAATAGGCAGCAGGTTCAAAGCGGTGGCAAAGACGCCGACCCACGCCGCACGCGCAATCGGATGAAGATAAATATCGTTCGGCGGCACGCCGGGAAACACGAAGGACTCCAACAGCCGCAGTATCCAAGGAGTGCTGAACACCAGATCGCCTTGGGTGGCGATGCCTGGGATCACCTTCGAGAACGCCAGTCCGATTCCCAGCGCCGGAAGCACAAACGCGAATCCAGCCAGCGGCCCGGCAATGCCGATATCAAACAATTGACGCTTGTAAAAGATGGGCGCGCGTATCCGTATGAACGCGCCAAGGGTGCCGATAACAGAAGGCGCCGGCAGAAAATACGGCAGGCTCGCATCGATTTCATAGTACCGGCAAGTAAGATAATGCCCCATCTCATGAGCCAGCAGCACGGTGAGCAGCGTCACCGAAAACGGAAGCCCTTGCACCAGCCATAGCGGATGGCTAAAGGCGTAAGCGAAGTTAGAGAAAACTCCAAGGATATCCTCTTCTCCAACAGCGGGCCGGTTGTGCGCGAAGTTCGAGGCAAGGCGCGCCCCTACCGTTGTAGTGGTGAAGAAGGTGACGGCAAACAATAGAGCATACAGCCAGTAGCGTTCCTTCGAACGCCACGGCGAGACATCCATGGTCGACGCTACTGCTGTGCTCAACGAATAACCTTGCTACTGTAACGTCTGCAATTCCTTGCCGGGCTTGAAACGCACTGCTTTGCCCGGTGGAATCGCCACTTCGGCTCCAGTTCGTGGATTACGCCCAATGCCGGTCTTACGTGGACGGACGTTAAAAATCCCGAACCCACGGAGCTCGATACGTTCGCCCTGACCAAGGGCACGTTTCATACTTTCGAAGACGGTTTCGACCGCCATTTCGGCCTTAGTTTTTGTTATCCCTGTCCTGGCGACGACTTCGTTGATGATATCGAGCTTGATCAAGACATCCTCCAGTTTCGGTGCGGTTTTGCTCCCAGACCTTCTAGCGGGCAGCAAACTTCATGATAAGATTAGGCTTAATCCATTGTCAAGGTCGATTCCGGCACAACTGTCTCCGATAGACGAAGTTAGCTTCCGAAAGGCGTGCGGAAAGTTCGCTACCGGAGTGGCTGTTGCAACGGTGCGGAACCAGGCGGACGAACCCGTTGGGATCACCATAAACTCGTTTACTTCGGTATCTGCGTCGCCGCCGCTAGTACTAGTCTGCATCGATTACCGGTCCAGCATTTTGACTCACTTTCGCGGAAACAGTTTCTTTGGAATAAACATTCTCAGCGAGGAACAACAGGAACTTTCCGTCCGATTCGCCCAGCGGGAACTCGATCGCTTCGAGGGGATCGCGTGGCATTGGGGTTCGAGCGGAGCCCCCTTGCTCGATGGAGTGATGGCTGCAATGGAGTGCTGTGTCGAGCAGACAGTGGAGGCTGGTGACCACGCTGTTTTCATCGCCGAGGTCGTCCGCGCCGAGTGGCGGGACGATGCAAATCCGTTGCTTTACTTCGCCAGTGAGTATCGCCGGTTTTGAGCACGCATAGTACTACGTTTCGTCAGGTTTAGTCCAAGAACTTCCTGATTTAGCGCATACTGTGGTAACTTTTACTTCTTGTGCCCGTGTCTATCTGTGGCCACCTATACGGAACGTGGTTTGGAATACTAATTGCACACGGTCTTGCCGCAAGGGTTTATGGAAGTTCTTCTTGTCGAGGACAATCCGGGCGACGTGCGTCTCACGCAGGAGGCGTTCCAGGAATGCGATGTCCCTGTTCATTTCACCGTTGCTGCCGACGGCGTGGAAGCGCTCGATGTACTCAACCGCCGTGGCCTCCACATGAACTCGCCCCGCCCAAACCTCATTCTGCTCGATCTGAATCTGCCTCGAAAGAACGGCCGGGAAGTACTACTGGAGATCAAAGCGGACGATGACCTTCGCCGGATTCCGGTAATCATCATGACCACATCGACCGCCGATCAGGATATCCAGCGGGCTTATAATCTGAACGCCAATTGCTACATCACCAAACCCGTGGAATTCGAGCATTTTGTGCGTGTCGTCCGGTCGATTGAGAATTTCTGGCTCACCACCGCAACCCTTCCCCGGGCCTAGGGTCCACCGGCTGCGTGCTATTCTGAAATTAATCCCTTGAAAGTAGGCTTTGTCAGTTTAGGTTGCCCGAAAAACCTCGTCGATACAGAGGTGATGATGGGCCAGCTAGTGGCACGTGGCCACGAGTTGACCTCGAGTCCCGATCAGGCCGACGTCATCGTCGTAAACACCTGCAGCTTTATCGATCCGGCCAAACAGGAATCCATCGACACCATCCTCGAGATGTCGGAGCACAAGAAAACCGGCCGCGCCCAAAAACTGATCGTGGCGGGCTGCCTGGTGGAACGCTATCGCGGCGATATTCAAAAAGATCTACCCGAAGTGGATGCGCTGATCGGGACCAATGAGTTGGAAAAAGTGGTTGCGCTCTGCGAAGGCGGGCAGACAGGTTCCGATCCAGTGATCCCGTATCTGTACCACGACCTCACGCCGAGAATCCTTTCCACGCCCCGGCACTACGCGTATATCAAAATCTCTGAAGGCTGCGATCACCCCTGCAGCTTTTGCGTCATCCCGCAGTATCGCGGAAACCATCGCAGCCGCCGGTTTGAATCGGTGATCGCGGAAGCCACCAGGCTATTCGCGCAGGGCGTTCGAGAGATCAACCTCATCGGGCAGGACACCACCGTTTACGGAGAGGACCTCGGAATCAAGGACGGACTGCCGAGCCTCCTCGCGCGGCTGGCGCAAATCGAAACGCCGCAGCAGAAATGGATCAGGTTCCTCTACGCGTACCCCAACAAAGTGACGCAGAAACTGCTGGATACCATAGCCGAGCACGCATCCGTCGTCAAATACATGGACATGCCGCTGCAGCACGCCAGCGCCTCAGTGCTGAAGCGGATGAAGCGCGGCGCCAGCGGCGATATTTTCCTCAAGCTGATCGAAAAGATCCGGCGAAGCGTCCCGGATATCGCCGTGCGCACCAGTTTCATCGTGGGGTTTCCAGGCGAGACCGAACAGGATTTCGAAGAGCTCTGCCAGTTCGTGGAAGCAGCGAAGTTCGATCGTATGGGCGTCTTCTCCTACTCCGACGAGGATTCGAGCAAGAGCTATAAACTGGACGGCAAAGTTGATGGACGCGTCATCGAGCGGCGAAAGCGCAAACTCATGGCCGTGCAGCGAAAAGTTTCGCGTGCATTGAACCGCAAGCTGGTGGGCCGCGAGTTCCCCGTATTGGTGAGCGGCCCGTCTGAAGAAACAGATTTACTTTGGGAATGCCGGTTGCCTTCGCAGGCCCCTGAAATCGATGGGGCCACCTACATCAACGATGTCGTAGGCGCCGAGCCGCGTCCCGGACAGATGCGCCGGATTCGAATCACCGAAGCGCACGATTACGATTTAATCGGTACGCTGGTGGATGAGGACGGGGAAACATTGGCGGCGCCGCCGGTGAATCCGTTTCACATTCTGACTGGCGCCCGACCCGAGGCCGCCGGCTACCCCGTAACACGAGTGGTATGAAATGTCCTATCTGCAAAAAGCCGGTGAGAGCCGGCGATCCATATTTGCCTTTTTGCGGCGAGCGTTGCAAACTCATCGATCTTGGGAACTGGGCGTCGGAAAAGTATGTGATCTCCACGCCGCTGAAACCGGAAGACGAACAGGACAGCGAAGCGGGAATGGATGAGGAGTAAAGCGGCCTTCGCCGCCGCAACATGGTTCGGCAGTGGCTATGCGCCAGTAGCCCCCGGAACAGCCGGGTCACTGGCGGCATTGCTGATCGCAATCGGACTTCGGCACTGGTTGGGTATCAGCGCGCTGTGGATCGGCGCCTTGGGAATTCTCTTGATCGCGCCTGGAATATGGGCTGCGGGCGTCGTCGCCAAGGAGATCGGGCGGACCGATCCGCAGATCGTCGTCATCGACGAAGTAGTGGGGCAGTGGATCACAATCGCAGGAGCGGGTACTCTAAATTGGAAGAGCTGGCTGGGTGCATTCGCGCTGTTTCGCGTCCTGGATATGTGGAAGCCCTGGCCGGCGCGGCAATTGGAAGCTCTGCATGGCGGCACGGGGATTGTCGCCGACGATGTGATGGCTGGAATTTACGGCGCGCTTGTGCTGTTTGCCGCCGGGTACCTAAACTTTTATTGAAAAATCGCATTCATGGCAAAACGTAAAGATGCAGGTCCTATTCCTCAGATTTCTGAGGTCACTCCACCGGCGGCGATTCCGGGAGGAGAGTTTCAGATCCGCGGGAAAGGCCTGGCGCCCACGCTGCCGGCACAGGTGAAGATCGGCGAAGTCGCCGCGCCGATCATCATCGGATCCGATTCGTTTATCATTGCGCGCGTTCCGGAAGGCGCATCGGTGGGCGAATTGATTATCGGGAATGCCGACCAGAAGAGCCAATCGTGGGTGTGCGACATCGGAATTCAGATAGCCGACGGATTGCATCCAGTCTCCAGCCCGGCAGTGGATTCCCACGGCGCTGTCTACTGTACGTTCAGTGGATCGCGCGGCCAGAAAACGCCGGTTTCCGTCTTCAAGATCGATCTGAACTACGCGACGACACCCTTCCTGACGGAAGTGATGAACGCCACCAGTCTGGCCTTCGATCGCGCAGGTTTGCTCTACGTTTCCAGCCGACAGGATGGCATCGTCTACCAGGTGACGCCCACCGGAAACATGTCCGTTTACGTGGAGGGCATGGGCATCGCCACGGGTCTCGCGTTCGACGGCGACGGGAATCTGTACGTCGGCGACCGCAGCGGGACGATCTTCAAAATCAGCCCATCGCGGCAGATTTATGTGTTTGCGACATTGGAGCCTTCCATCGCGGCCTATCACCTGGCATTCGGACCCGAGGGATATCTCTACGTGACCGGCCCAACGACGTCGAGCTTCGACGCGATTCACCGCATCTCGAACACCGGAGAAGTCGAAGTGTTCTACCGCGGTCTTGGACGGCCGCAAGGAATGGCCTTCGACGCGCAAGACCGGCTCTACGTCGCTGGGTCGGTGGCCGGCCGCCGCGGCGTCGTCCGAATCAACCAGCAGGACCGCAAAGCGGAACTGTTCCTGTCAGGCCCGAACATCGCCGGCTTAGCGTTTACACCATCACGTTCGATCATGGTCACCACAAGCAACGCCCTCTATCGAGTGGACGCGAACATTGCCGGAAGGCCGCTGCCGTAATGGACGCGGAGATCATCGCGGTCGGCTCGGAGATGCTGACGCCGCAGAAGATCGACACAAATTCACTTTATCTAACCGAACAATTGAACGAACTGGGCGTCGAAGTGGTCCAGAAGAGTATCATCGGCGACGATCGTTCGCGGCTCGCGGGCGAGATTGGCGCCGCGCTGAAGCGGACAGGCATCGTGATCCTCAGCGGTGGACTCGGACCCACTGAAGACGATGTAACGCGCGATGCATCGGCCCTGGCGCTCGGGCGTGGGCAAACGTTCCGTCAGGAAATCTGGGATGAGATCGGCGCGCGGTTCGCCCGCATGAATCGCAAAATGGCCGAGAACAACAAGCGTCAGGCATATCTCATCGACGGCGCGGAAGCCTTGCCCAACGATCGCGGCACCGCCCCCGGACAATGGATTGAACAAGACGGCAGAATCTTGTTTTTACTTCCTGGGCCGCCAAAAGAATTGAAAGCGATGTTCGAGCGGCAAATCCTGCCACGCCTGAAAGAACGTCTTCCGGCCCTGGTGATCCGCACCAGGCATTTTCGAGTGGCGGGAATGGGCGAGTCCGATCTGGATCAGCAGATCGCACCGGTGTATACGAAGTACGCGAATCCGGTGACCACGATTTTGGCCGGAGCCGGCGACATTCACGTTCATCTGCGAGCCAGGTGCCACACAGCCGAAGAAGCCGAATGTCTCCTGACCGAAGTAGCCACCCCAATCGAGAAAATTCTCGGCGATCGCATCTATTCGCACGGAGGAGAGTCGCTAGAAGAGGTGATCGGCGAAATTCTGACCTCCACCGGCAGAACGATGAGCGTAGCAGAGAGTTGTACCGGCGGAATGGTGGCCGAGCGAGTGACATCCGTGCCAGGAAGTTCAAAATATTTCCGCGGAGGGTTCCTCACTTACACGGACGAAGTGAAGACGCAATTGTTAGGGGTCTCAAAAGATCTGCTGGCAGCGGAAGGCGCAGTAAGCGAAGCGGCAGCGCGCGAAATGGCGATTGGAGCCCGTAAGGTACTCAACACCACATTCGCACTGTCAGTGACGGGCTTCGCCGGACCGGACGGCGGCACGGAGGCCAATCCAGTGGGTACCGTTTACATCGGGCTGGCATCGGACGGCACGTGTGATGTGAGGCGGGTTCAGTTCATCGGCGACCGCGAACGTATCCGCATGTTGGCCTCGCAGAGTGCGCTCGATCTGTTGCGCCGTAAGCTATAGCGGCGGAAGCTATAACGCCGCTACCTACAACACCGCCACCTTCCGGGATGGAAGCCGCGCGCGTACGCAAGCGTAACGTGAGACGGAACACCGGCGAGCATCCAATTCTTGAAAAAAATCGATCGCGATCGACGCCAACACCCTGCGAAGCTACAGCGCAGCCCAAAGTTCCGGCACAGAAACGCTGACCAGCGGCAGACGTCGCGGACTCACTGTTCCACTAGACGTCTCAACATCCTGCACGTAAGAGCCACCCTGCAGGACGTAGCCGCTCAAAACCCGCGCATCCGCGTCGACAAACCAGACTTCGGGAACACAAATCCGCGTATAGTCCTTAAGCAAATTTTCCAAGGAGTCCTTTCGATTTGAAGGCGAGAGGCACTCCACAATAAGCTCGGGAGTGGACCAAACGTAATGATCGTGCCTCAAATCTTCCACGTTGTAGACAGCAAGACTCGGAACCCGGTAATGCAGAGGATCGCGGCAAATGCCCTGACCAAATGAAGAACTGACGACCCGAATGATTCGCCTGTCTACCTGCGCCTTCAACTGCTCCGACAACGCGTCGGTAACAAAGGCGTCCTTCAAAGAACGCGGGGGCATCAGGCGCGAGTCTTCGTAACCGATTCGCTTTGTTCCGGTACCCATCGCGCACCCTCCTAACCAGGGATAATTCTACCGGTTCCCACCATTGGTCGGGACCCGCGGAATCATTGTAACGCTATCGCTGAATGCGCGCCGAGCCGCCCTGCGCGAGACTCCGGACCTGATCCAAAGTCGCCATACTCGTATCGCCGGGAAACGTGGTCAACAGCGCCCCATGAGCCCACCCAAGCTTCACCGACTCCTCCGGAGACTCACCCGACAACAAACCATAGAAAAACCCAGCAGCATATCCGTCGCCGCCGCCAACTCGATCCAACACATCCAGCTCTAACGTGGGCGACACATACGTCTTACCATTCATCCAAGCCACGGCGCCCCAACTGTGCCGGTTTGTCGAATGCACTTCTCTGAGCGTAGTGGCAATAACTTTTATCTGCGGATGCTCGCTCACCACCCGGTCAATCATCCCAAAAAAGGCACTCGGATCGAGCTTCGATTTCGCGGCGACCTCCGGACCCGGAATACCGAGTCCCTTCTGAAGATCTTCTTCATTGCCGACAAGAACATCAACATTCTTCACAATACGGCTGATCACTTCGAGTGCGCGCTTGTGGCCGCCCGAAATGTTCCAAAGTTTCTCGCGATAGTTGAGATCAAACGAGACAATAGCGCCCGCGGCCTTCGCAGCCTCCATCGCTTCGATGATGAGTTCCGGAGTTGTCTCGGAGAGCGCGGCAAAGATACCGCCGCTGTGGAACCACCGCACTCCGCCGCCGAAGATCGTATTCCAATCGAAGTCGCCGCGTTTCAATTTCGCGCCCGCCTCGTTGCTCCGGTTATAAAACACCACCGGCCCGCGCACTCCATAGCCGCGGTCGCTGTATACCGTGGCCATATTCGGCCCATGGACGCCATCGTGCTTGAAGTGTTTGTAGAAAGGCTGCACGCCCATCGCCCTCACGCGTTCGGCAATCAGGTCGCCGATCGGATAGTCGGCCATCGCGGAGGCAATCGCGGTCTTGAGGCGGAACACATCGGACAGGTTGGCGGCCACGTTGAATTCGCCGCCGCTGACATGAATCTGGCACTCCGCCGCCTTGCGAAAAGGGATAACCCCAGGATCCAATCGGTGGACCAATGCGCCTAGAGACAAAAAGTCCAGCGCACCGTCCGGACGGATTTTCAGACCATGACTCATTCATTTCTCCCCATGTTGTTTGGATGGAACAGCGGAAAGAGTTCAATATATCAGATGGATCGCCTCATCTCCATGGAGCCAGGACCGTGTACCGAGGTGTCGCCGTCGCGTTTTCCTTAACGGCAGCGAGCAATTTTCTCTGAACCAGCCAACTCACCCCAGCCTGCACCGAGCTCTTCGAAACACCAATGCACTCCGCCAGTTCCTGGTAACTGATTTGCACGGCGGATTTGCGGCGGCGTTGTTCAAAAGCAAGCCACAGGTATACCAGGAAACTCACGGGCCGCCGGTCGTGCCCGACAAGGTCACGCATCAGCACGTCGATCACATAGTCGTCGAGAGATGCCATAGCTATACGAATAGTTAATATAGCAACAACTGGCTGATTGCAGTTTTTGCGCGAGACAGGCTAAGCTCTCAACGAGGTTTATATACAGATGATTCGTGGAATCAAACTAGTGAGCATTCCGGTCCGCGACCAGGATGCATCGTTGAAGTTTTATATCGAAAAGCTCGGATTCAAAGTCGCGACAGACCAGCCCTTCAACGAAAAGCAGCGCTGGATCGAACTACTGATTCCAGGCGCGGAATCCTGTCTGGCGCTCTTCACACCCGACGGTCACGAGGATCGCATCGGCGGCTTTCAACCCCTGACTTTCTGGTGTGATGACGTCTTCGCGACCGCCGGAGCGATGAAGTCCAAAGGCGTGGAGTTTCTCAAGGAGCCGAAAGCCGAAGTCTGGGGAACGATGGCGATCTTCCAGGACACCGATGGCAACAAGTTCGTACTTTCGAGTCGAGGCGGCAAAGTTTAGGCGGCACGTCAAATTTCGCGGAATCATACCGGCTTTCGCGGAATCCTACAGGTATGAGAGTCTTTCTGGCTGGAGCGGCCGGCGCAGTCGGCCGCAGCTTAATTCCAACGCTGGTTCAATCCGGACACGCGGTTTTTGGCCTGACCAGATCGGAAAAGAACGCCGATACCGTTCGAGCCAACGGAGCACAGCCGGTGATTGCCGATGCGCTCGACCGCAACGCCGTGATGAAAGCAGTGCAACAGGCGAAACCGCATGCGATCATACATCAGCTCACTGCGATTTCTCAGAAGATAGATCTGCGCCACTTCGACCGCGAATTCGCGCTGACGAACCGTCTGCGAACCGAAGGAACGGATAACCTGATCGCAGCCGGGCTCGCGGTCGGAGTTCGGAGATTTGTCGCGCAGAGCTACACAGGATGGCCTCATGAGCGCACCGGTGGGCCGGTGAAAACCGAAGAAGATCCATTAGATCCAAACCCGCCGAAGCCACTCCGGAGAAGCCTCGAGGCGATTCGGCATCTGGAGTCCACCGTACTCGGCACGCCCGCGATGGAGGGCATGGCGCTCCGGTACGGCAGCTTTTATGGACCCGGCAATGCGATCGGCGAGGGCGGCCTGGTTCTAAAAATGATGCGGAAGCGGATGTTTCCACTCATCGGCGGCGGCACCGCGGTATGGTCCTTCATTCACATCGACGACGTGGCCAAAGCAACGCTGGCCGCGCTAGAGCGAGGAGCGCCCGGCATCTACAACATCACGGACGACGAACCAGCGCAAGTATCGGAATGGTTACCGGAACTAGCGCGGGCGATCGGAGCAAAACCGCCAATTCACATCCCCGCCTGGCTAGGACGGCTGTTAATCGGAGAGGCCGGCGTCATAATGATGACGCAAGCGCGAGGAGGCTCCAACGCGAAGGCTAAAAGGGAATTAGGCTGGAATCTGATTTGGCCGACCTGGCGAGAGGGCTTCCGGCGCGGTTTGAACGATTCACGCGTCTCAGTAAACCATTTGTACCAATAATTTCATAGCATTACAGCCAAACCAGACAGCAAGCCGCCTCCCCGCAGCCTACCATGGACTCGGAAAGGAGGAATTGGCTGATGAGACGAACGACGTCGGGACTGAACGGAGCGCGCAAGCGGTGCTCGCGCAAGCGAAGCCACATTAGGCCGGATTTACACGTTCGAACCCAAACTCCGAGGTTCGACGCACGGAATTACACGCCCGAACCCAAACGGGGCAGCCTCAAGTATCAGATTTACGACAGCGAAGACAAACCGGGCAGTCGAACCACCGGATTTACGACAGCGAACCCAAACCGGGCAGCCCGAAACATCGGATTTACGACAGCGAACCCAAACGGGCATCCCGAAGCATCGGATTTACGAAACGAACCCAAACCGGGCAGTCGAAGCATCGGATTTTACGACAGCGAACCCAACCAA
>Ga0207695_10004555_pt1 | contig 18846 bp, 14 predicted proteins | sample KBSC54metaG_FD_184354 | JGI IMG/M metagenome (GOLD analysis project Ga0207695, IMG submission 184354) | Corn rhizosphere microbial communities from Kellogg Biological Station, Michigan, USA - KBS C5-4 metaG (SPAdes) (version 2) | ecosystem: Host-associated > Plants > Roots > Rhizosphere > Soil... | reverse complement strand
CGCCGAGCGCCTTGGAGAGATCGTAAAGCCGGCGAGGGTCCGTCGGGTCGAGCAGCAGAGGTTCGGCCTCCGAGGCGTCCGCGTTTGGCAGGCCGTCGTAGAGTCGCGTCGAGGACAGATAGAGGATCTTATCGAAGCGGCCGGCTTCCAGCAGTCGGCTCACGAGGGTGACGTGCGCCTCGACCGTCTCGAACGGCCGGCGGTCGTAGTCGGCGGTGAGCCCGGCGCAATAGAACACCACGCCCAGGTCGCGCTCCAGGAGCTCCGGCTCATGCTTCGCCGGGGCGTAGACATCCCAGGCGTTCGCCTCCAGCCGCGCCCGCAGCCGCCGGCCGACGAACCCCGACGCGCCGACGATGGTGGCCCGCCTCTGCAATGTCGCTCAGAGCCCCCCGACCGGATGGTGCAGCTTCGGGTCCCTGTGGCGCAGGTACTTGGGCGAGACGCCGCGCACGATCGCGTAGTCCGGGCCCTGGAACATCCCGGCATCCTTCACCGCCACCATGTTGAAGCCGTGAGGCGGCCCCTCGAGATGGACGGCGTCGACCGGGATCAGCTCGATCGGCTTGCCGGCGAGATCGTAGTTCGAATTGAAGTCGCGCAGGGCGAAGACGGTGTAGCCGTGCGCGGTCAGCAGCTTAACGATCTGGGTGTTCCCCAGCCCGTTCGACCAGTCGACGTAGTTCCGATGCACCTCGAAGAGGATGTCGGGCGCATCGCCCGTCGGCCTGGCAAGGAACGGCTCAGCTCCGGTGAGCGCGCCCAGCTCGGCGCCTTCGATGTCGACGACAATGAGGTCCAGCCGATCGACGCCCGCCGCAGCCAGATAGTCGGCGATGGTCACCGTCGTGAAGGCTTCCTCCTCGTTCGCGGCCGGCTCGGCCGTGGCGAAGCTGTCGTAGCCCACGAGCTTGAGGCTGGCGCCTGAATCCGACCATAGGCCCTCGGGCCGCGCGCGGATGTTGGTGAGTCCGTTGATCTCGGCGTTCCGCTGCAGCATGGCCCGTTGCTGGGGATTCGGCTCGAATGCGTGCACCATCCCGCCTCGCGCGGCGATCTCGCGCGCGATCAGGATGGCGTGGTCCCCGAAGTAGGCGCCGCCGATCACCACCTGCTGCGCGCGCCGGGCGAGCTTGACCAGGAGACGGCTGGTCTGCGGCTCCCAGGCATGATCCGGCGTCTCGGGGACCGACATGACGAAGTCGCGGGCGATCTTGGAGCGATAGAGGAACTCGAAGGCGACGCCGTTGGACAGCGCCTTGCGCACCACCTGGTCGTCATCGAAGAGCGCGTCGACGAGCGGCCCGGTGATCTCCTCGCGCACGTCGACGCCTGGGGCTTCGATCTCCGCCTCGAACGCGACCAGCTGCCGGATGAAGGCCTTGCGCCATTCTCCGTTCGACGCGATGCGGGCGAGCGCCACGAGCGCCCTGTCGTCAGTCATAACCTGCCTGTCCTCATGCAGCGGGCCTCTCTAACAGATCGCGCGGCGGGCCTCAGCCTTGGTGATTTGGGTAGCCCGCGTCGCGCTCGGAGATGACCTCCGGTTCGGTCGGCCAACCTATGGCGAAGGCCGGATCGTCCCACCGAACGCCGGCTTCGTGCCCGGGCTCGAACCTTGGCGCGATCTGATAGAGCACGTCGGAATCCGGTTCGAGCGTGAGGAATCCGTGGGCCACGCCCTCCGGAATCAGCAGGGCGCGGGCGTTCGACGCCGAAAGCTCGGCGGCGCTCCAGAGGCGGTAGGTCGGGCTCTCCGGCCGCAGGTCCAGCGCGACGTCGAAAATGCGGCCCCGGACGCAACGCACGAGCTTGGTCTCGCCGTGCGGACGTTCCTGGTAATGCATGCCGCGCAGGGTCAGCGCGCGCGGGTTGCGCGAGAGGCTCGTCTGGACGGGCTCGAAGGGGCAGCCGGCGGCGGCGAATTCGTCCGGACAATGCAGCCGCGCAAACGCGCCGCGCGCGTCGAAACGCGGCTCTATCTCGATCACCACCACGCCTTCGATCTCGGCCTCGGCGAACCGCATCAGGACAGCACCCGCACCTGTGGTGAGGCCATGACGAAGCGGCCGCCCCACTCCCGGATGTGGGCGTGCTGGCCGACGATCTCCTCCTGCAGGTTCCAGGGGAGGATCAGGAGGTAGTCCGGCCGGACCTCGCGCAGGGCGCGGGGACTGCGGACCGGGATATGGCTTCCCGGCAGGAAGCGGTCCTGCTTGGCCGGACTTACGTCGAAGGCGCAGACCACGTCTGCGCTGGTGGTCCCGCAGTAATTCAGGAAGGTGTTCCCCTTTGCCGCAGCCCCATAGGCCGCTACGCACCGGCCCTCGCCCCTCGCGGTCGCCAGGAAGGCGCGGAAGTCCTCGCGCACCGCCTCCACCCGCGGCGTGAAGCCCCGGTAGGTTGCGATCCGATCGAGCCCGGCGGCCGCCTCGTCGGCGCGCAGGCGCCGAAGGGCGTCGGTCTCCGCACGCCCGGAGCCCATGTGGCAGACGAAGAGCCGAAGCGAGCCCCCGTGCGTCGCGAGCCGCTCCACGTCGAAGGGGCGCAAGCCGTTCGCCCGCAGCACCTGCTCGCCGACAAGCAGTGACAGATACGAAAAATGTTCGTGGTAGATGGTGTCGAACTGCACCTTCTCGATCAGGTTCAAGAGGTGCGGGAACTCGAAGGTGAGCACGCCCTCGTCCTTCAGCACGTGCCGGAAACCCGCCACGAAGTCGGCGATGTCCGGCACGTGGGCGAGCACGTTGTTGGCCGCCATGAGATCGGCGCGGACGCCGCGGGCCGCAAGCTCGCAGCCGCTCCTGTCGTTGAAGAACATGACTTCGGTCGGCACGCCGCGGGCGCGCGCGGCCTCGGCGGTGTTCGCCGCAGGCTCGATCCCGAGCACAGGGATGTCTGTGGCCGCGAAGTGCTGCAACAGGTAGCCGTCATTGCTGGCGACTTCGACGACCAGCGAGTCCGGACCAAGCCCGAAGCGCGTGATCATCGCCTGCGCATAGCGCCGGGCATGCTCCACCCAGCTCGACGCGTGCGACGAGAAGTACGCGTAGCCCGCGTCGAAGATCGCCTGCGGGGGAACTGCGTCGTCCGCCTGCACCAGGAAGCAGCGGTCGCAGACGCGCACGTGCAGCGGATAGCTCTGCTCGCGTCCGGAGGCGAGCTCATCGGCGGTGAGATAGCTGTTGGCCAGCGGCTGACGGCCGAGGTCGAGGAAGGTGTGCGTCAGGGGGGCGCGGCAGAAGCGGCAGAGCGGAGCCTCGGTCATCGGCCGGCCTCGTAGCCCTCGATCTGCTCGCGACACAGGGCGAGCGCGCGCTCCCCCGCCGCTTCGCGGCGGTACCAGTCCGTGGTCAGGGCGACCGCCGCATGGACGTCGAGCCGAGCCTCGAAACCCAGGGCCTCCTTGGCCAGGCTGGGGTCTATGGCCAGCGACGTCGCCTCCAAGGAGCCCGGATCCGCCTCATGTCGCCAGGGCTGGCCGCCGAGCGCCTCCACGGCACGGGTCGCGAGCTCGCCCACCGACACCGGCCGGCCGCCTGAACGCGGTCCGAAATTGAGCGCACGCGGCGTGCGCGCGTCGGTGGCCAGCGCCTGCAGATGGGCGAAGTAGCCGGCCAGGCAGTCGAGCACATGTTGCCAGGGCCGGGTGGCCCCCGGGTGGCGCAGCCGGACCGCCTCGCCGGCGCGCGCGGCCCTGACGACGTCAGCCACGATCCGGTCGCGCGCGAAGTCGCCGCCGCCGATCACATTGCCGCCGCGGGCGGTGGCGAGGCGCACGCCGACCGGCTCGAAGTAGCTCTGGGCGAAGCTCTGCACGACGATCTCGGTCGCCGCCTTCGACGCCGAATAGGGATCTTTACCGCCCAGCGGATCGGTCTCGGCGAAGGCGCGGTCCTCGCCGGCGTTGGCGTAGACCTTGTCGGAGGTGACCACGAGCGCCGCCCTGAGGGCGTTCTGCGCGCGCAACGCCTGCAGCAGATGAGCGGTTCCCATGACGTTCGACGCGAAGGTTCCGATCGGATCCTCGACGGCGGCGCGCACGATCGGCTGAGCCGCCAGGTGCAGTACGAGATCGAAACCGCGCCCCTGCAACGCCGCCTCGACTGCGGCGCGGTCGCGAAGGTCGACGAGGAGCGAATCCACCAGGCTCGCGACGCCAGCGAGCTCGAACAGGCTTGGAGTCTGGTCCGGGGCGAGCGCCAGACCGGTGACCTCCGCGCCGGCGTCGGCGAGCCAGATCGCGGCCCAGCCGCCCTTGAATCCGGTATGGCCGGTGAGCAGGACCCGCTTGCCGCGCCAGAAGCTGCGGTCTACCGCCGCCACGGCGCTTCGCCGGACGCCCACAGGGCTTCGAGGTGATTCTTGTCGCGAAGCGTGTCCATCGCCGCCCAGAAGCCCTCGTGCGGGAAGGCCATGAGCTCGCCGTCGCGCGCGAGGCTCTCCAGGGGCGCGAGCTCGAACGGCGTTTCGTCCCCGGCGATGCGCGCGACCACCTTCGGCTGCAGCACGAAGAAGCCGCCGTTGATCAGCGCATTGTCGCCGGGCGGCTTCTCCGTGAACCGCTGCACGACGCGGTCCTTGACGTCCAGCGCCCCATAGCGGCCCGGCGGCGCCACGGCCGTCACAGTGGCTTCCCTGCCATGCGAGCGGTGGAAGGCGGCGAGCGCCTGGAGGTCCACGTCGGACAATCCGTCGCCGTAGGTCAGGAAGAAGGGCTCGTCCGGGTCGAGGAACTTGGCGACCCGCTTGAGCCGACCGCCGGTCATGGTCTCATCGCCGGTGTCGACCAGGGTGACACGCCACGGCTCGTGGTTGGTGGCATGGTATTCGAGCCGCCCCGATCCCAGGTCCACCGTCAGGTCGGCGTTGTGCAGGACGTAGTTGGCGAAGTACTCCTTGATGACATAGCCCCGGTAGCCAAGGCAGATGATGAAGTCGTCGAATCCGGCGTGCGAGAACAGCTTCATGATGTGCCAAAGGATCGGCCGCCCGCCGATCTCGATCATCGGCTTGGGTTTGAGGTGGCTTTCTTCCGAAATCCGTGTGCCGAGCCCGCCGGCCAGGATGACTGTCTTCATTGAACGCCCGCTGAGGCTCCGCCCGCCGTCGCTCCTCTTATCGCGTCCCGGAAGGGGGATGAAGCGACTTCGGCGCCGCGCCTTGCGTCTCTTGTCGGACGCTCCAGGTTCGGTCATCTGACCCCATGCTCGAGGCTCCGCTGGTCAACTTCCTGGTGGTCGGCGTGCAGAAGGCTGGCACAACGGCGCTCTACGACTATCTGTCCGAGGAGCCTGGCGTCAGCCTCTCCCGCGAGAAGGAGACCCACTTCTTCGACGACGAGTCTCTGGATTGGTCGCGACCGGACTACGCCCGCTATCACCGGGGCTTCGAGGCCGGCGCGCCACGGCTTCGGGGCGAGGCGACGCCGATCTACAGCTATTGGCCGAACAGCCTGGAACGGATCAGGGCCTACAACCCGGCCATGCGGCTGATCCTTCTGCTGCGCGATCCGGTGGCCCGCGCCTGGTCGCACTGGCGGATGGAATTCGCCCGCGGCGTCGAGCGCGCGCCGTTCGGCTGGTGTATCCGCGAGGGACGTCAACGCCTGTTCGAGGCCGAGCCCTGGGGCCACCATCGCGAGTTCTCCTACGTCGAGCGCGGGTTCTACGGGGAGCAGGCGGAGCGGCTCTATGGCCTGTTTTCCTTGACGCAGGTGCTGATCCTCACGTCGGAGGATCTCCGGGCCGATCCCGCCGCGGCCCTGGCTCGCATCCGCCGCTTCCTCGATCTGCCGCCCGGAGCGCCCCCGCGGCCCAGGGAGGCTCACCTCGGCGCAGACATCGACTTTCCGTCCCAGCTCACGGCCGAGGACGAGGCGTTTCTGCGCGGCGTCTATCGCCGGGACCAGGCGCGCCTGCGCGACCTCACCGGGATCAGTTTCACTGGGCCATAATTTCGCACGGGCCCCGCGCCAGCGTCGTGGCCGCCGGAGGACCGCCATGCGATCTGCCTCGCTCGCCCTACTCGCCACTGTCGCGCTCTGCGCACCCGCCGCGCGGGGCGAAGGCCCACCGCCGAAGCTCGCCTTCCCGCTCGCCTGCCAGATCGGCCGCGACTGCGAGGTGCAGCACTACGTCGATCGCGACCCCGGGCCGGGCGCGCGCGACTACCACTGCGGGACCCGCACCTACCAGGGGCACAACGGGATCGACATCCGCCTGCTGGACATGGCCGAGCAGCGGCGTGGCGTCGATGTCCTCGCCGCCGCGGCCGGGCGGGTGGCGCGGCTGCGCGACGGGGTTCCCGACATCTCGATCCGCGCGCCCGGCGCGCCGAACATCGCCAACATCGAGTGCGGCAACGGCGTCGTGATCGACCACGGCGGCGGCTGGGAGACCCAGTATTGCCACATGGCCCGCGGCAGCCTGCGGGTGAAGGTCGGCGACATGGTCATCGCCGGCCAGGCGCTCGGGAAGGTCGGCCTCTCCGGCGACACCGAGTTTCCACACCTGCACATCACGGTGCGCCATGCGGGTCAGGTAGTGGATCCCTTCGCGCCGGCCGCTCCGCCCGGAAGCTGCGGCGCGAAGGCGCCACTCTGGACCGCCGCCGCAGAGCACGCGCTCGCCTACAAGGCCGGCGCGATCCTCAATGCCGGGTTTGCGCCGGGTCCGGTCAGCATGGGCGCCGTGGAGGAGGCCGCCGTCGGCGCGGTCAGCCCCGGGTCCCCGGCCCTCGTCGCCTATGTGCGCGCGATCGGAGTGGACGGCGGGGACGCGATCAGCCTGACGCTCTTCGGACCTGACGGCGGGGTTCTGGCACAAGCCCGCCAACCCGTCGCCAGCTACAAGGATCAGCAGTTGGTGTTCGTGGGGCGCAAGCGGCCGCCCGCCGGCTGGGCGAAGGGAACCTATGCCGCCGTGGCGCGCATCGAGCGGCCCGGCCAGCCGCCAGTGGAGCGTCGGTTCAGCCTCCCGCTCTGAGGCCGGGGCCGCGTGGCCCTGTTGTGCATGAATCCGTCCTCACCGTCCCGTGGCAATGAAGTCAGTCAAGTTGAGCAACGGTGATCAGGGTTTTGCTTTTGTCCGAGCCGGCTTTGCGGTAGAATTGCACGTCAGCCTAGCTCTCCATGGCTGTGTCGCTTTGGCCGGGCGGAGGACCTCTGGGTCCTCCGCCCGGCCGGTTGCATTCAGGGCCTGGCGCCGGCGCGTGCGATCGTCACGACACCATACCGGGCCAGCCAGAGGAGGCCGCGTTCCACATAGGAACGGCGCTCCGGCGGGATGATCTCCAGCACCTCGGCCACCATCGCTGAACCTCGACGCGCGAGGAAGTCGACGACGAGCTCCACCTCGTGCAGCGTCGGCCGGTTGAATCCGCTGTAGGCGGCCAGCGGCTGCTGGAGCACGCCGCGCGCCGCGGCCCAGGTCGTTCCCGAGGCGAGCGCGACCACGGCCTGAACCGAGAGGTGTTCGGTGGGATAGCTCTGGAACAGGGTGAAGGGATCGGGGCGGAACGGATTGTCGCGCGCCGCCGGAGCCGGTGGAGCGGCAAGGCGCCGGGCGTTCTGCTCCGTCCACAGCGCCTGGTACTGGGGAATGATCGCCGCCCAATCGAAGACTTCGCGGGCGCGGGTCCGAGCCGCGGCGCCCATGCGCCGCCGAAGCTCGGGGTCGAGCACCAGGGCGGAGATCGCCTCCTCGGCTTCGGCATAGTCCGGCGCAGTGAACTGGGCTGTGGCGCCCACGTAATTGTCATAGGTGATCCACTGATTGGAGAACCAATGCGCGAGATCCGCGCCGTGCCCAGGGGGCGGGGCGACCGTGCGGACGCGGAAGCCGTCGATCCCATGCCGCACCGTATCCCGGTAGCCGTCCCAGTCGGTCACGACGCACGGCAGCCCCGCCGCCATGGCTTCAACCGGCGTCAGGCCGAAGGTCTCCTGAATATTGTCGGAGAAGCTGATGAAGAAGTCCGCGACCGACCAGATCGAGAACCGCACGTCGATCGGTCTGCCATCGATGCGCCGATAGTGGATGGACGGGCACAGCGCGCGGGAGCCTGACTCGTAGGCCTCTTCGGCCCTGGCGCTCCCGGCCCAGCCTGCGTTCACCCAATAGATCGGCTTGCCGGTCCTGACGGCGGCCCTCTCCAGGGCGAGCGCCATCAGCGCCGGATTCATCTTACCCCGCACGTCGAAACGCCCCACGAACAGAGCCACTGCGGCATCCTCGGGGATATCGAGCCGTGCGCGCCAGGCGCTGCGATGTTCGGGCGCGCCGGTGAAGTCGTCGGCGTTCACGCCAAGCGGAATGGTGATCCGCTGCGGCTCCGCGCGGCGCCTCGGACCGAACTCGGCCGCAAGGTAGTCCCGCATGGCCGTAAGCTGGGTCTCGACCGAGTGGCGGACCGCCGTCGACGTGCAGATCAGCGCGTCGTAATCCTCGGCCGGAGCGATCAGCAGCTCGGCGATCGTCTGCATGACCCGATCGGTCGCGGTCGTGTGGGTGATGCCGCAGATCGCGTAGGCGCGTGCGCCGAATGGACGCCGGTGCCACGACTCGGCGGTTACCCCTGGAACCGGCATGTTGAGCACGCCCACCTGCGAGAGCGAGCGTCGGTCGGCCTGTCGTATCCAGGTGATCGGCTTCGCGGGCGCGTGGATTCGCGCCAGCAGGTCATCGAGCTCCTCCTGTCGGGCGCCCCCGGAATTCCAGAAATAGTAGCGCTCCACATCAGCGTGGCGGAGGAAGCCGCGCAGAAAGCTTTCACCGGCGGCCAGTCGGCCGAGGAGCTGCGGGCCCGAGGTGTCGTAGCCCTTGGGGTGAAGGTAGAGCGCCGCGTTCGACATGATCGCCGCCCGGCCTAGCCGCGCAGGGGCGCCGGCTCAACCCAAAACAAAGGGGCCGCCCCGAGGGGCGGCCCCAGAATGCCTGGCTGGCGGTCGACTCAGACGATGTTGCTGAAGTCGATGTCGGCCAGCGTCTTGTTGATCAGCACGACCGCGATGTCGGACGAGGTGACCGCGTGGTCGTTGTCCACATCGAGGAACACCACCACGTCGTTGCCGACCTGGACGGAAACCGCATCGAACCCTTGGCCGAACCGGGTGGCCGCGAGCGCTTCCGCGCTCGGATAATCCGTGGCCGAGCCTTCAATGTAGTTGGTGTTCGTGATCGCCGGGATGGTGCCGCCGATGACGTGCAGGTGGTCCTGGCTGCCCCAATCGGCGATCCGATCCTGAGTGCCGACGGCCCCGAGCGGGTTCGAATCCGTCGGATTGAACCCGAAGGTGTCGTTGCCGCCGCCGCCCGTCAGGGTGTCGCTGCCGGTGCCGCCGACGATCGAGTCGTTGCCGGCGCCGCCGTCCACCAGGTCGTTGCCGGCGCTGGCGAACAGCGTGTCGCTGCCATCCTCGCCCTTCAGCGTGTCGGCTTGCGCCGTACCGGTGATGTCGTCGTTGCCGAGGTTGCCGTCGAGCAGGTCGCCGGTCCCCGTCGCCGAGGTGGCGTCGATCACGTCATCGCCCTGGCCGCCGAGCACCGTAACGTGGCCGCTCGTGCCATTGACATCGATCGTGTCGTTGCCGGCGTTGCCGTTGATCACGTCGTTGCCGGCGCCGCCGACGGTGATGTCGTCGACTCCGGCGCCGCCGCTCACGGTGCCTGAGACGCTGATGGAGACATCGATCGAGTCGTTGCCCGCACCGGCGTCGATCGAAATCTTCACCGCGGCGACATCGATCTCGTCGTCGCCGTCACCGCCGAGGATCGCGCTCGCCGTGCCCGTATCGGTCGCGTCGACAGAGATGAGGTCGTTACCGGCGCCGGCATCGATCGTGACGACCTTGGCCGTCACGAAGATCGAGTCGTCACCGTCCTCACCGAAGATGGTGTCAGTGCCGCCGCTCGCAACCTGGATTAGATCATTGCCGAGATTGCCGTTGATGAAGTCGTTGCCCGTGCCGCCGGTGATGATGTCGTCGCCCTGCCCGCCGAGCAGCGTCGAGCCCGTCGAATCGCTCCCATAGTTGATGGTGTCGTCGCCCTTGTTGCCTTGGGCGAAGTCGGCGCCGGCCGTGCCCGTGATGACGTCGCCGTCCTGACCGCCGAAGATGGTGTCGGCGCCGGCGCCGCCGTCCAGGGTGTCGGTTCCCTGATTGCCTTGCAGCACGTCGCCGCCGCCGCCGCCGAAGATGCTGTCGTTGCCGGCGCCCCCGAACAGGCCATCCGAGGTGTTCGCCGCGTTGACGTCACCGTCGAAGGTGTCGTTCCCCGTGCCGCCGACCCAGAGGGTCGAAGCATCCGGGAACAGGAAGCTGTGGGTTCCCAGCACGCCCGTGCCGAAGGTGTGCGAGACGCCGTCCGACAGGTCGGTGATGATCACGTCGGTGACGCTGACCCCGCCGCTCGATGTCGCGCTCGGCGGCGTGGTGGTGAATTCGTAGACCACCGACATCTTCGCACCCGAAGACGCCGCGTTTTGGAAAACGATCGTGTCGTTCGCCGTGAACGATGACGCTTGAGCCGCGGTCATCGTCTCGAAAACAAAAGTCGCCATTAGTCTCTCCAGTCTGTGTCACACGGACCCAGGCACGCCTGACCCCCAAGCGGGTTGGAGTGTCCCAGCGGTCCAATCTCCCCCAACGCCACGGGATCGCCGCAGCGAAGGTTAAACGAGCCCGTGTGGAGACGTATCGGAACCATGCAATTCGCGCAACACCTAAAAGGTGCGGCTAACAGGCTCGCCACCGAGTGTATCCGGGCCGCAACTACTGTTCGCGGAAGGCGTGATGCAGGGTGTCGGTAACAGGCGAAATCAGGAAGCCCATGATGGTGCGTTTGCCAGTCACGATCATGCCGGTCGCGGTCATGCCGGGCGTCACCTTCGTCGTCCGCTCCAGGTTCTTCAGGTCCTTCGGATCGATGCGCAGGTCGACGCGGTAGAAGGACTGGCCGGACTTCTCGTTGGTCAGCCGATCGGCCGAGACGACGACCACCTTGGCCGGCAACGGACTGTTCCAGCGCGGGTTGGGACCGATGAGCCGCACCTGGGCGTCCATGCCGACGTGCACCTGCGAGATGTCCACCGGATTCACCATGGTGGTGACCATCAAGGGCGAGTTCGACGGCACGATGTCCATCAAGGGTTCGGAGCCGCCCGCGACGCCGCCCTGCGTGAACTGCGTGAGATTGAAGATGTAGCCGTCCACCGGCGCCCGCACGACGCTCTCGTCGTAGGTTTCCTTGGTCGCGGTGAGCTTGGGCTCCGCCTCGGAAAGCTTGCTCTGCGCGTCGCGCAACTCATCGGCGGCCTGGCTCTCGCGCTGGTCGCGCAGGGAGACGAGCTGCATGCGCGTCTCCCCCTGCTGTTGGTGCAGGCGCGCGATGTCGGCGGCCAGTTGGCCCTTCTTGCCGACCAGGTCGGAAACCTGGCGCTTGTAGCGCAGAATCAAGGTCTTCGGCGCATAGCCCTTCTCGTACAGGGTCTCGTAGCCGCTCATCTCTTCTTCGGTGAGCTGGCGCTGCTCGTTCACCGAGTCGACCTGCGCCTGGTCGCCGACGATCTGGTTCTGTATCTGGTCTAGCCGCTGCTGCAGGACCGAGGACTGGCTCTGGAACAACTGCATCTTCGTGGTGAACAGGAATTCCTGGTCGCGAATCAGCGCCGCGACCCGCGGATCGGCGGTGCGGGCGGTGAGATCCGCCGGAAATTTCACCGCCGGCTGGTTGGTGGCCTCCGCCGTCAGCCGGGCGGTCTGGGCGATCAAGGAGTCGACTTGGTTCTGGTAGACGTCGTAGGCGGCCTTGGCTTCGGTGTCGTCGAAGGTGATGAGGGGCTGGCCGGTGTGAACGAGCTCGCCCTCCTTCACCAGGATCTGCCGCACCGTGCCCACGTCCTTGTGGCGGATCGTCTTGCGGTTCGCTTCAACCGTCACCTGGCCGGGCGCGGTGACGCCCGAGGCGAGCGGCGTCAGCGAGGCCCATAGGCCCAGCCCGACCACAAAGACCCCGATCACCGCGCCGCCGAGGATCATCGGACGGCGCAGCCTCTGCTGCAGCCGCGGATCGACCGGAAGCTGATCGTCCCGCCCGAAGGCCGGCGTGACGTAGCTCGAGCGGACGGGTCCCAGTTCCAGTTTCATCGGCCGCCCTCGATCGCGCGCACGTCGGCGGGCTTGTCCGCCGGTTTCATCAGCCGGGCCATCACCTGGTCCCTCGGACCGAACAGGTCGATGCGCCCTTCGCGCAGGACCAGCAGCTTGTCGGCCGAGCGGAAGATCCCCGGCTTGTGTGAGATCACGACGACCGTCGCGCCCTTGCCCTTCATGGCCTCGATCGCCTTCAGAAGGGCGTCCTCGCCCTCCGCATCGAGGCTGGCGTTCGGCTCGTCGAGCACGATGTACGCCGGTTCGCCCAGCATGGCGCGCGCCAGGCCGATGCGCTGCCGCTGCCCGGCCGACAGTACGACACCACCCTCGCCGACGTCGGTATCGTAGCCCTTGGGCATGCGCAGGATAAGTTCGTGGACGCCGGCCATCGTCGCGGCGCGCACCACCTCCTCGTCGGTGACGTCGGCGCGGAAGCGGCCGATGTTGTCCCGCACCGTCCCGGCGAACAGCTCCGTGTCCTGCGGCAGGTAGCCGACGTACTTGCCGAAATCGGCGCGGTCCCACGCGAAGACGTCCGCGCCATCCAGGCGCACGGCGCCGTTGATCGGCCGCCAGATGCCGACCAGCAGGCGGGCGAGCGTCGACTTGCCCGCGCCGGACGGGCCGATCACGCCCAGCATCTCGCCCGGCTCGATGCGGAAATTCAGATTGGCGAGGATCAGCCTCTGGGCGCCCGGCGGAGCGAAATTGATCCCCTCGACGCTGAGCCGGCCAGTGGGGCGCGGCAGGGCGGTGACGGCCGTCGGCGCCTCCGACTTCTGCAGCAGCTCCATCAGCCGGGCGTGCGAGCGCGCCATGTTGTTGAGCGGCTCCCAGGCGCTGACGATGCGCTCGATAGGCTGCAGCGCGCGGCTCACCAGGATCATGTTCGCGAAGATCATGCCCTGGGCCATTTTGTGCTCCAGGATCAGGGCCGCGCCGATGGCGATGACCAGCACCTGGATGCCCATCCGCAGGGTCTTGATGATGTCAGTGTAGGTGTTCGATCGTTCAGAGGCGTGGGCGCCGCGTTCGATGGTCACCTGCCGGTGGCGCGCCCAGGCCGCCCCGAGGGTCGGCAGCATGCCCATCGCCCGGACCACCTCGCCGTTGCGCAGCGCCGCTTCGGTGAACGCGTAGCTCTTCAGCGCCGCGTCGCTGGCCTCGCGGGCCGGCGGTCGGATGGCCCGTTCCTGGGCAAGCGCCAGCCCCAGCAGGGCGAGCGCTCCGGCCGTCGAGGCGAACCCCAGAAGAGGATTGATCAGGAACAGGACGAGCAGGAAGACCGGCATCCAGGGCAGGTCGAAGAAGGCTGCGGCGGCGACCCCGGTCAGGGTCTGGCGAAACGAGTCCAGATCGCGGAGCGCCTGCGAGCGGGCGCTCGGGTCGCCGCGCACCGCGGCGTCGAACAACCCTGAGAAGACGCGGCCCGAGACGCGCTGGTCGAGTAACACCCCGTAATTGATCAGAATACGCGCCCGGAAATCATCGATGGTGCTGGAGATCATGAAGACGAACAGGGTGACGATTGTCAGGATCCACAGCGTCGCCTGATTCTGGCTCACCATCACCCGGCCGTAGACCTGGTAGGTGTACAGCGGCAGCGCCATGTAGAGCACATTGGTGAAGAAGCTGAACACGGCCGCGACCATGAACGGCTTCTTCGCGTCGCCGAGCGCCCGCGTCAGCACGTTGTCGGGTTGGTTCACCAGGAACGTGAGGAACTTCATGCGGGCCGAGCCGTCCGTTGGGAGATTGGACCAGCGTAAACCATAGCCGGTCCAGAAAAGGTGAACGCTGTTCGAAAAGCCAGGGTTTGTTCGGGACGCCGCCCGAATAGCCCGGGGCGGCAGGACAGATGCGCAGCACCCCTTCTGAAGTCAATGGCGCGACGAATCACTTGGCCAAGAGGTCGCGCCGGCGCCGTAGCGCGCACGGCCGGCGGCCGTGCTAAGAGGCCCGGTGACCGCCTCCGCGCCGCGGAGCGCGAGGGAGCCGACATGTCGCGGATCGCCATCATCGGCAGCTGCATAACCCGTGATCTGTGGCCGATCCGTGGCGACCCCGAGGGCCTGCTCTATGTGTCGCGGACCAGCCTGCCGAGCCTGTTTTCCACCCCGATCCGCCGCTTCCGGCCCGCAAGAACGCCTCCGGGCGGCCTGAAGCGGCACCAGCATCGGGCGCTCGCAGCCGACCTGCAGAAGACGGCGCTCGCGGCGCTCGTCGCGTTCCGCCCGACGCACCTGATCTTCGACTTCATCGACGAAAGATTCGACCTCGTCTCGGCGGACGGCGCGATCGCCACCCACAGCTGGGAGCTCGAGGTCAGCGGCTACCTGGCGCAGCCGGCGTTCAGGTCCGCACGATCCATCCCGCGGCTGTCTGCGGCCTGCGAACGGCTTTGGACGGGCGGCGCGGCCGAATTCGCCGCCTTCGTGCGGGCTACGCCCTTGAAGGACGCCCGCCTCATCCTGCACTCCGCGCGATGGGCGCCGATGCGCCGCGACCGCGCGGGCCGCGAGCGCGCGCTGCCGACGGTCGAGATCCTGCCCGGGCGGGAAACAGACCTACGCGCGCACAATCGGCTGCTTGAGGGCTACGAAGCGGAGTTCCGGACGCTGATGCCGCCGATGGCGGAGGTGGCCGCCCCGGAGAGCCGGATTGCGGACGACGCGCACCGGTGGGGCCTGAGTCCGTTTCATTACGTGCCGAGCTATTATCGGGACATCTGGCGTCAGCTCGAGGCGCTCGGCGTCGAGCGCCGGCTCAGCCCGCCTGCCGGCGGGCCCAGTGCTCGAGCGGCGTGATCCCGTCGCGCACCAGCTCCGGCGTGGCGGCGAGATAGGCCGCCGTCGGAAAGCCGGGACGCGGCTCCGCCACCGCCCAGGCGCCGCCCTGCAGGTAATCGATCAGCGGATTGGAGCCAGGGGCGAGAGCGTCACCGCGAACCGCCAGATAATGGCGCAGGTCGAACCACGGACTGGGGCTGCGGCCCTCCGCCGCCCCGTGCAACAGGAAATGGCTCAGCGGCTCGTCGCCGGCCTGGGCGATGTCGGGGTTCTGCTCAAGATACCAGCGCGGGTCGAACAGCGGGTGCGGCGACAGGCCTTGCCGCCAGCCCGCCTCGACATAGTGCAGCAGCGGCGGGAGGTGGCGCGCGGCGCGCGGCGCGCGTTGCCGGTACCAGGCGGGATCGATCAGCGGGTGCGGCGCCAGCTCGCGGGTCCAGCCGATGCGCAGATAATGGCTCAAGGGGTCTTCGCCGGGCTGCAGGTCGGGCGACTGGGCGATGTAATAAGCGATGTCGAACAGCGGATGCGGATTGCGCCCGAGCGCCGCGCCGCGCCGGACGAAGTGCTCGAGCGGTGTCACGCCCGTCGCCGTCAGATCCGCGCCGTTCTCGCGACGGTAGTGAGCCACGTCGAACAGCGGATGCGGACTTCGGTCGTCGTCGCCCCCCTCCAGCAGATAGTGCGCCAGAGGCGAGGCCCCGGCAGCGACGACGTCCGGATAGGTCTCCAGGTACCACGCCTGGTCGAACAGCGCGGGCGGCGGGACTTGCGGGTGCGCGCCACGTCGCGCGTAGGCGGCCATGTGCCGCAAGTCGAAGAGCAAGCGCCCGGTCCCGCGCCACACGCCGGCGCGCGCGATCACCAGCGCCTTGCCGGGAGCGCCCAGCCTGGCAAGCAACTGCTCGAAATTGCGGCTCAGCTTGCCCCGGCGACGCAGCCGCCCTGGGCGGCGGCTCGCGCGGTAAGCGTCGAACGCGACGACGCGCAGGCGGGCCCGCGCCTCCGCGCGTCCGATCAGCGCCTGGTTGAGGGCGAGGGTGAGCTCGGTGCGGGTGAGCGCTTCACGCACTTGCGCCTGCTGGGCGATGGCGCGGGACTGCACGAGCCGACCGGCCGCAGTCTGGACCTTGTCCAGCAGCCTGGCCGCGGCCGCCCCCGCGCCGCTCGACGACTCGGAATCGGACACCGCGGAAGCCCCCTTCGCCCGAGTGCTTGTCTCCGGCGCGGCGTTTGGAGTGTCAAGCCGAGCCGGCTTGCCGCTCACGCGACGTTCTGGTCCAGCCATTGCTGGTAGCTCCCGCCGCCGGAGGCGAACGGCTCAGGGAACGCCGCCTGGAGATCGCTGCGGGTCCGGTAGAGACGCCGGTGCGCCGCTTCGATCGGTGCGCCGTCGGCGTAGGCGCCGAACGCCCACCACCGCTCGGGGATGGCGGCATCGGTGGCGGCGGCCACCTGTCGCTTGTACCAGCTCCACACCTCGTACACCGGGAAGTTCGCGCCGGCGTACTTCCTGGTCATCGCGTCGCCGAGCGGGCCCAGCTTGGTGAAATGCCAGAAGCGCAGCGGCGCACCGTTCACCCGGATGGCTCCGTCCTTGCCGATCGTCACCGTGCGCCGCGAGAGGTTCCAGCTCGCCACGTTGTAGCCGGGGTCGCGGACGACTTTGACCCTGTCGAACAAGGCCGGAACGTGGTCGCACCAGCGCTGGTCGACGAACAGGCCGTTGGGGATGTCGTCGAAGCAGTAGTCGAGCAGGCGCTCGTTCCACCACTTGGCGAACCGGGCGCCCTCCCCGCCGGCGCGGATCGCGACGAAGCCCAGGTTGAAGATGCCCGTCCGCGAGGCCGAGAGGTCGTTGTCCAGGATCGCGGCGGCCGCATCGTTCGCATCGACGAGGTGCGGCGTCAGCAGGATGTCGTGGTCCTCGAGCCAGGCGAGCAGCGGATCGAGGGGCGCGAACAGGGCGGTGTCCGGATCGAGATAGATCACGGCCTCGGCCCCGGACGCACAGGCCTGGTGGAGGAATGGTCCTTTCACCGCCGTGCAGGCTTCGACGACGTCATGCTTGAACAGCCAGCTCTGGAACTCGGGCACGCCGAGCTCCTGCGCCCAGACCACCCGGTCGAACGGCTCGGCGTCCGGATCGAAGACGAAGCCGGCCGGGGCTTGGTCGGTGACCAAGGCCACGAGCTCCCAGTCCGGATGGAACCGGCGAAGAGTCTGGAACAGCACCCGCGCGCGGTTGAGATAGGAAAAGGTGAAACTGGAGTAGCAGAGCACCTTCACGGCGCCGCCTCCGCCGCAAGCAGCTCGGCGGTCATGCGGCTGTAGGCGAGGTCGTAGAGACGCGCCTTGCGCGCGCCTCGCGTGAGCGCGAGGATTTCGCCGCTTTCGAAGGCCGCGACCAGCGCCGCCTCGTCGGCAAGGATCCGGCCATGCCGCCCCGAGCTGACGAAGGCCGCGACGTTGCCGCTGTCCGGGTTGGTGATCACCGCCGCGCCCGCCGCGACCGCCTCGTGCGCCGTGAAGGAGAAGGTTTCGCGGCAGAGCGGCCAGATCAGCGCGGCGTCGGCCTCGCTAGCCTCCAGCGCCTGGCGCATGGCGCGCGGTCGTTCGGCCGTGACCGCCGTCTCGACGAAATCGATCGGAAGCCCCCGCGCCGGCAGCGCGCCGAGGTGCAGGAACTCATAGCGTGGATCGCCTTCGAACCGGAGGGCGAGCTCCTTGAAGATGGGCCAGCCCTTGTGGGCCGCAGGCAAGCCCGGGAAGACCAGCCGGAAGGGATGGGCTCCGCCTGTGAGGGCCGGTCCCCTCGCCTTCAGCCTCGCATGCGGAAGCACGACCTCGCGATCGGCGGGGAACGCCCAGGCGGCGCGCCAGAACTCGAGCGTGGTCTGCGAGGGGCTGACGACGGTCAGCTGAAGCGCCTCGAACAACGCCCGGTGCTCGGCCAGATGCCGCGCGCGCCAGGGCCCATAGACGCAGATCCCGCAGGCAGCGCTCTCGGGCGGCGGGGCGGCGCAGTCCTGCACATCGTTGCGCATCAGGTGGAAGCCCGCGCAGAGGCTCGCGAAATCGTGCAGCCAGAAGTACCCGCGCCGCTGGCCGAGGGCGTCGAGGATGGCTGTGACCTCCCCGACGGCGTGGCCCAGCAGGTTGTGCAGCGCAAAAGACTTCGGCCCGGCGGGGGCCTTGCGGACCAGCTCGCGCAGCACGCCTGCGATGGTCTGCGGCCGATAGGCGCCGATGGCGGACCCGTTCCAGACCAGGCCGAGCGGCGCGCGCTCGCCGGCGCGCAGCAGCGGCCACGGCGCCGCCGGATGGACGTGGAGATGGTCTCGCCCGAGATCTGCGATAGCGGCCGCCTCCCGCTGCAGGCAGGCCTGAACCCCGCCGACGGTGGCCGTGTAATCGTCGTGGCTGAAGGTGACGTGCAGACCCGCCAGGCCGGTGCGCGAGGCGGCCAGCGCCGCTCGCAGCGCGGCGGCGGAGCCCGCACGCACGTGCGCCGAAGCCTCGGCCGCGCCGCGGATGCGCGCCTCCATCGGCGCAAGGTCGGCCAGGATGCGGTAGCGGAACCCCAGCGCATGGCGCGGCTGGCGGCCCTCGCCGCGGCCGGCGCGGAGGAAGTGCACGAACGGATTGATCCCCGCCGCCTCGATATCCGGGTAGAGCTCGAGATAGTCCCTTACGGAAAATCGGGCGCTCGGATCCCGCCCCTCCCGCCAGCCGTGCGCCAGGAAATGCCTCAGCGCATCCGTGTCGTCGCCGCCGACGTCGGGACTGGCGGCCCGATAGAAGTCGGCGTCGAACTCGGTCGCCGCCAGCGCCTGGTCCTCCTCGCTGACCCGCGGCGCCGACGGCGTCGCCTGCGATCCGGGCTCGAGCAGGGCCTCAAGG
>Ga0207695_10004552_pt1 | contig 18860 bp, 12 predicted proteins | sample KBSC54metaG_FD_184354 | JGI IMG/M metagenome (GOLD analysis project Ga0207695, IMG submission 184354) | Corn rhizosphere microbial communities from Kellogg Biological Station, Michigan, USA - KBS C5-4 metaG (SPAdes) (version 2) | ecosystem: Host-associated > Plants > Roots > Rhizosphere > Soil... | reverse complement strand
CTTCCAGTAGGCGGTGGTCTGGTCGTAGTTGGCCAGGAAGTAGTCGTCCCCCGGCTCCGAGCCGTTCAGCGCCTCCTTCGGCGTGGTGATGTGCCGGGCCGGCTGGGCCAGCCCCGCCGATTGCCAGACGAGCGCCAGGGCAAGGCCGGCGAAGAGCGCAGATTTCATAGGGTTCCCCATCCCGCGGCAGCCCGGGCCGCCGGACCGCACGATGGCCGACGATAGCCTCCCGAGGCTGGAGCGCGAACCCTAAGGCGTGAGTCCCGTCGCAGGATTTCCGGACGGAAGCGAAAGCGACTGGATCGCTACTCGTAGCGCAGCGCCCGGGACGGCTCGGCGCGGGAGACCCGCATCGCCTGCTCGGCCACCGTCAGCACCGCAACGACGATCGCGGCCAGGCTGGGCGCCAGGAAGTAGGCGGGGTTCAGCCCGATCCGCTGGTCGAAGCCCGCCAGCCACCAGCGCATGGCGAAGAAGGCCGCCGGCCAGGCGATCAGGTTGGCCCACAGCACCGGCCGCAGGAACTCGCCTACCAAGAGGCGCAGCACGTCGGCGGTCGACGCGCCGAGCGTCTTGCGAATGCCGATCTCCTTGACCCTGCGGCTGGTGTTGAAGGCCGCCAGCCCATAGAGGCCCAGGCAGGCGATGACGGCCGACAGCCCCGCGCCCGCGGCGAACAGCTGCCCGCGCCGCGCGTCGCTGTCGTAGAACGGCTTCATGGTCACCTGCACCGTCTCGGCCTGGAAGGGCGCGCCAGGGACGAGACTGCGCCAGGCCGCCTCCAGCCGTTCGCGCACCTGCGCTTGCGTCCCGTCGCGCACGCGGACCGCGGCGGACCAGGACGACGGCTGGTCGATGGGGCCCAGATGGCTGTCCAGCAGGTAGAGCTGCGGCGGGGGGACGACGCGCGGGGAGACGAAGCGCACGTCGTGCACCACGCCCGCCACCGTGACGATGTAGGGCTTGCCGCTCTTGGTCCGCGTAATCTGCAGCCGTTCGCCCAGGATCTGCTTCGGATCGCTGAAGCCGTAGGCCTTCGCCGCGCTCTCGTTGACCATGACGTTGATGCCGCGGTCGGCGATGATCTCGGCGTCGATCCCGGCCTTGTCGTCGAGGCCATGCGCCATGTCGAGCGCCCGGCCCGCGACCACGTTGAGCCCGTAGGTCCGCATGTAGTCCGGCCCGATCCGCTCGAAGGTCAAGGTGGGCTGGATCTGCGGATTGCGCACCAGCTTCACATTGCCGTCGTTGTCGCTGTCGCCGGCCGGCTGGCGGTCGGAGGCCGTCGCCGAGATGACCCCCGGCGTGCGCCGGAAGGCCTCCAGGATGGCGCGCATCTGCGGCGCCACCTGCAGGTCGCCGAGGCCCTTGACGATCAAGAGCCCGTCGCGGCGGAAGCCCACGTCGGCGCTGCGCAGGTACTGCATCTGGGCGAAGATCACCGCGGTGCAGACCATCAGGCAGATGGCGATGGCGAACTGGCCGATGGCCAGGCCCTCGCGCACGCGGGCCCCCGCGCGGCCGCCGCCCGGTGTCTTGGCCGAGGCCAGCACCGAGGCCGGCTTGAACCCCGACAGCGCGAGCGCCGGATAGACGCCCGCCGCCAGGCCCACGATCAGGCAAAGGCCGATCAGCGGCAGCAGGATGCCGTCCGCGCCCAGGTAATGGGCCTGGATCGGCTCCCCCAGCATGGCGTCGACGCCCGGCAGCACGATCTCAACGAGGGCCGCGGCCACCAGGCCCGCGCCCAGCGTCACCGCCACCGACTCGCCCACGAACTGGCCGACCAGCGCGCGCCGCGTGGCGCCCATCACCTTGCGCACCGCCACCTCGCGCGCCCGCATCCCGGCCCGGGCCGTGGCGAGCGTCACATAGTTCACCACCGCGATCAGCAGGGTCACCACCCCCATGATCCCCAGCGCCGCCACGAACAGCGGGTCGACGCCGGGCTTCTGCGCCTCGGTGTTGTTGGCGTCCGCGAAGTGCATCCTGGCCAGCGGGACGAGGCTGAAGTTTCGGAACTTGTGCTGCGGTCGCGGCCCGCCGTCGGTCACCACGCGGTCCACGAAGGCGGGGAAGTCCCGGTTGATCGCCGCGGCGTCCGCGGGGTTCGGGATGCGCACGAAGGTGTAGAGATAGGTGGAGTTCCAGCTGTCGATGCGGGGTGTCTGCAGGCCCATGGCCTCCGGCCCGAAGCGGATGACCACGTCGAGCTGCAGGTTGCTGGCGGCGGGCAGGTTCCGGGTCACGCCGGTCACCCGGTAGTTCCGCGGCTGGCCGTCGATCACGATGGAGAGCTGGCGGCCAAGCGCCTGATCGGTCCCGAAATACTTCCTGGCCGTCGCCTCGCTCAACACCACGCTCGTGCTGTCGGCCAGCGAGGTCCGCGGGTCGCCGGCGATGAAGCGCAGCGGGAAGAAGTCCCAAAGCGACGGATCGGCGAACTCCACGTTCTCGAAGGCCTGCTGGGCGCCGGTGCGCACCACCAGATGATTGTCCATCAACCGCGCCCCGCCGGTGATCTGCTGCGGGTAGGCCGCCATGAGCCGCGGCAGCAGGACCGCGCCCGTCGAAGGCGAGTCCTGCGCCGGCCGGCCGGGGAAGCTGTTGTACTGGTTGACCCGATAGATCTGGTCGCGGTGCGGAACCCAGCTGTCGAAACCGCGCTCGAAGCGCACCACCAGGAAGAGGATCGTGCAGACCGCGATCCCCAGCGCCAGGCCGAGCGTGTTGAGGATCGCGTAGAGCCGGTGGCGGGTCAGCGTGCGGTAGAGGGACAGGGCGTAGTTGCTCAGCATGACCCGTCCCTCACGCCGCGCGGCGGGCGGAGACGATGATGCGGCCGTCCAGCATGTTGACCACCCGCTTGGCGATGTCGGCGTGGGCCGGCGAGTGGGTGACCATGACGATGGTCGCGCCCTCGCGGTTCAGGCTCTTCAGGATCTCCATCACCTGCTCGCCGTTCTCGCTGTCCAGGTTGCCCGTGGGCTCGTCGGCGAGGATCAGCGAGGGCTGGCCGACGATGGCCCGGGCGATCGCCGCGCGCTGCTGCTGGCCGCCGGAGAGCTGGTGCGGGTAGTGCCGCGCGCGGTGGGCGACGCCCACCCGGTCCAGCGCCGCCTCCACCCGGGCGCGCCGCTCCTTGCCCGCCCAGCGGCGGTAGACCAGGCCCAGCTCGACGTTCTCGGCGATGGTCAGCTCGTCGATCAGGTTGAAGCTCTGGAAGACGAAGCCCAGGTTGTCGCGGCGCACCCGCGCCAGCGCCGCCTCGGGCAGGTCGGTGACCTCCTGGCCGCGGAACAGGTAGCGGCCGCTGGTGGGCCGGTCGATCATCCCCAGGGTGTTGAGGAGGGTGGACTTGCCGCAGCCGGACGGACCCATGATGGCCACGAACTCCCCCTCCTCGATGGTCAGGTCGATGGACCGGAGCGCCGTGGTTTCGACCTCGTCGGAGCGGAACAGGCGGTTGATGTCGGCCAGCACGATCATGCGGATCTCTCAGCGAAGGATGAGGTGGGCGTAGGGCGAAAGCCCCGCGTAGGAGGAGACGACGACCTGCTCACCGGCCGAGAGGCCGCTGGCCACCTCCACCTGCTGCGGATTGCGGCGCCGGATGGTGATCTCGCGCCGGTCGGCGCGGCGGCCGTCGGCGGTGAGCACGAAGGCATAGCGCCCGCCCGAGGTTTCCAGCCAGGCCTCGTTGGGCAGGGTGAGCGCCGGCTGGGTGTCGCCCAGCACCAGGCGCACATCGAGCGTCTGGCCGCGGCGCAGGTCGGCGGGCGGCGGCCCCTGGAAGGCGAACTCCACGTGGAAGCGCCCCTGCGCCACCTGCGGCAGCACGCGGGAGACGCGCAGCGGCGCGGCGCGGCCGCCGAGGTCGGCGGTGGCCGCCTGGCCCACGGCGACCCGGCCCAGGTAGAACTCGTCGAGCTCGGCGGTGAGCTTGTAGGCGCCCATCGAGTCGACCTGGCCCACCGTCTCCCCGGCCTTCAGCGGCTGGCCCGGCTGCAGCACGAAGGCGGTCAGCCGGCCCTTCATCGGGGCCTTCACCACCAGGGCGTCGAGGCTCGCCTCCACCGCCGACAGGTTGTCGTTCAGACGGCCGGAGAGCGCGCGGATGCGGGCGGCCTGGTCGGCGCCGATCCTGCCCTCGCGCACCCCGCCGCTCGTAAGCGCGGTGACCCGGGACTGGTCGTAGGCGGCCTCGTCCTGGGCGGTCTTCAAGGCCACGTCGGATTCGAAACCGATGTCGTGCAGGTGCTGGCGGCGGTCGAGCTCCCGGCGCGCCTTCTGCAGCTCATAGGTGGCCTGAGCGAGCTCCCGCTCGCGGTCGGCCTGCGACTTCTGCAAGGCGAGTTCCTGGCCGCTGACGTCCCCGAGGCGCCCGGCGATCTCCGCCTCCTTGGAGACCACCGCCAGCCGAAGCTGCGGGTTGGCGAGCCGTGCGAGCGGCTGGCCCTGCGCCACCTCGGCGCCGTCCAGCGCCAGGACCTGCTCCACCTGCCCGCCCTCCACGGCGGTGACGAAGACCGTGACCTGCGGCTCGGCGGCGGCGCGCACCGGCACATAGTCCTGGAACGGCTCGCGGCGCACCTGGGCCGTCTGGGTCTCGCTGGCCTTCACGGCGATGGAATGGGCGCCGGGCAGCAGGAAGAAGGCCCCCGCGGCGGCCAGCGCCACAACCGCCGCGGCGCCGGCCGCGAGCCGCCAGCGCCGGCGGCGCGGCCTGGCCACCGGACGGTCCATGCCGTCGCCGGGCGCCTCGGCGGACTTCTTCAGGTAGGAGATGCGGGAACTGGACGGCATGGGCCTGGGATGCAAGGTTCGCGGACAGCGTAACCCGGATGGCCGTTCAATCTAAACCACGGTTTTCGTTGGGTTTTCAGGGTTTGGGCAGGCGGCCGTCGGCCGCTTTCGGACGAGGTGTTCGTTTCCGGACATGGGCGAAGGGCTGTCAAGCGAAACCGGGACGGTGCTGATCGTCGACGACGATCCGGACGTGGTCACCTCGGCGCAGGTGCTGCTGCAGCGGAACGGCTTCCGGGTCGCGGTGGCGCACAGTCCGGCGGAGGCCTGGAGCGTGCTGGCCGCCGAGCCCGTGGCGGTGATCCTGCTCGACCTCAACTTCGCCAGGGGCGCCACATCCGGCGCCGAAGGCTTCGCTTTCCTGAGCGAGATCCGCGCCCACGATCCCGAGGCCGTGGTCGTGGTGGTCACCGGCCACAGCGGCATCAATATCGCGGTGGCCGCCATGAAGGCCGGCGCCAGCGACTTCGTGATGAAGCCCTGGAACAACCCGCGCTTCCTGGAGACCGTGCGCGCCGCCGCAGCCCTGCGGCGGCAGCGCCGGACGGGCGGAGACGCCGCGCCGAGCCTGGACGACGACCTGCTGATCGTCGGCGAGAGCCCGCCGATGAAGCGCGTCCGCGAACTCATCGCCCGGGCGGCGCCCACCGGGGCGACGGTGCTGATCCACGGCGAGGCCGGGACCGGCAAGGGCCTGGTCGCGCGCACCCTGCACGCCCGCTCGGGCCGCTCAGGCCCCCTGGTCCGGCTGGACCTGCGCGGCCTGGGCGCCGACGCCGCCGAAGCGCTGGCTCAAGGCGTGGCGGAGGCGGGCGGCGGGACCCTGTTCCTGGACGAGATCGGAGACCTCCCGGCGGCCGCCCAGGCGCGCCTCCTGGTCCTCCTGGACTCCGCGCCGGACCTTCGCCTGGTCTCCGCGACGCGCCGCGGCGCCGAGGGTCTGGCCGGCCTGCGCGACGACCTCCTGGCCAGGCTGAACACCGTGGAGATATTCCTGCCCGGGCTGGAGGGCCGGGGCGACGACCTGGAGCTCTTGCTGGAGCACTTCATCCGCCTCTTCGCCCGCCGCTATGGCCGGCCGCCGAAGCCGCTGGATCCGTCGGCGGTGGACCTGCTCAAGGCCCGGCCCCTGCCCGGCAATGTCCGCGAGCTGCGCAAGACCGCCGAGCGCGCGGTGGTGCTCTCCGCCGGCGACATCCTCACCGCGTCGGACTTCTCCGCCCCCGCCCCGACGCGCGACGACGCCGAGGCGCCCGGCGATTTCAATCTCGCCCGCTCGGAGAAGGCGATCGTCGAGGCGGCGCTGAAACGCCACGGGCATAACGTCAGCCACGCGGCCCGCGAGCTTGGCCTCACCCGCGCGGCCCTCTACCGGCGCATGGTCAAGCATGGGCTCTAGGCGCCTCTGGGCCGGGCTCCTGGCGCAGGCCGCGGTGTTCGTCTGCGGCGGGGTGGCGGTGCTGGCGTGGCGCGCGGCCCTGCCGGCCAACACCCTGCTGCTGGCCCTGATCGGCGCCGGCGCGGCCTTCTGGGTCGCCGCCCGCACGAGCCGCGACGCCGAGGCGGGCCGCCGCGAGCCCGAGCCGCCGCCGGACAACCTCGACCGCGAGCGCGCGCGCCGCACGCTGCAAGCCTATCTGGACCAGGCGCCGACCCCGCTGGTCACCTGGCGCCCCGGCGGGCCCACCACCGCGGTCAACCGCGCCGCGCGGCGCCTCTTCCGCACCGACGACGTGATCGCCGGGCCCTCCGGCGAATTGCTGACCGCCGCCCTGGAAGGCTCCCCCGACATCCGCCGCACGGTGCGCCTGACCGCCGACGGGGTGGCCCGCACCTATGCCCTCTCCATCGCCGAGGTGGTGGGCGCGGGCGGGGCGCTCAGGCTGGCGGCGCTCACCGACATCGAGGCGGAGATCCAGGCGGCCGAGGCCGCGGCCCTGCGCGAACTGCTGCAGGTGCTGAGCCACGAGATCATGAACTCGCTCACCCCGCTGGCCTCGCTCGCCCAGAGCGCCGCCGAGGCGCTGGCGGACGGGCGCCCGGAGGACCTGCCGGTGGCCCGCGAGTCGGTGGCGGTGATCGCCCGGCGCGCCGACGGCCTGCACCGCTTCGTCGAGGCCTACCGGCGGCTCGCCCGCCTGCCGGAACCGGCCCCGCAACGGGTCAGCCTCACCGGCCTGCTGGACGAGGCCGCGCGGCTCTTCGAGACCCGCTGGGGACCGCTGGGCGTGCGGCTGGACTATGCGCCGCCCAAGCCGGACATCGTCATCCGGCTGGACCCCGACCTCACCGCTCAGGCCCTGCTCAACCTCATGACCAACGCCGCGGAAGCCGCGCTCTGCGGCGACCGGGCGCCGCCCACCGTGCGGCTCACCGCCCAGCCGTCCGGCGAGGGCGCGGCCATCGTCGTCGAGGACAACGGGCCCGGCGTCCCGGAGGCCCAGGCCAGCGAGGTCTTCCGTCCGTTCTTCACCACCAAGCCGGAGGGCAGCGGCATCGGCCTCAGCCTGGCGCGCCAGGCCGTCGTCAGCCAGGGCGGTCAGCTGCTGCTGGAGAGTTCCGAGGCCGGCGCGCGGTTCATCCTGGCGTTCTGACGCTTCCACAGGAGATAGGCCGCGCTCAGCAGCGCCAGCCACGGGACGCCCACGATCCAGGAGACGTTGAAGTCCGGGCTCAGGCCCATGGTCACCAGGATCGCCGCCAGCAGCGCCAGGCCCGCGATCTGCAGCACCGGGAAGAACGGCATCCTCACCGGCAGGTCCTCGGCCCCATGCCGGCGGCGGAAGGCGAGGTGGCTGACGAGGATCACCATCCAGACGAAGATCGCGCCGAACAGGGCCACCCCGAACAGGTAATTGTAGGCCAGCGGCGTGAACCGCGAGACGAAGGCGCAGGCCAGGATCGCCACGCCGGAGGCGAGCACCGCCGGCGCCGGCGCCTCGGCGCGGTTCAGCCGGCCGAACAGCTTCGGCGCGTAGTCGCCCCGCGACAGTGAGAACAGCATCCGCCCGGCCAGGTAGGTGTTGGCGTTCATGCTGGAGAGCGCCGCGGTCAGCACCACGAAGTTCATGATCCCGGCCGCGTAGGGCAGCCCGGTGTGGGCGAAGACCCGCACGAACGGGCTCTGGGCCACCACCTTCGCCCCCACCTCGGTCCAGGGGATGAAGCTCACCACGATGGTCAGCGCCAGCAGGTAGAAGAGCCCGAGCCTGAGCGCCATGGAGCGCAGCGCCGCCGGGATGGCGATCCTCGGGTCCGGCGTCTCGGCGGCGGTGACCGCGATCAGCTCCACGCCGATGAAGGAGAAGATCCCCATGATCACCCCCATCCAGATGCCGGAAAGGCCGTGCGGGGCGAAGCCGCCCGGAAGGCCGGTGAGGTTGTGGAAGCCCACCGCCGGCTGCGCGACGCCGAAGATCGCCGCGCCGCCCAGGATGATGAACAGGATGATGGCGGTCACCTTGATCAGCGCGAACCAGTACTCGAAGGTCCCGAAGTTCTTCACCGAGCGGGAGTTCAGGAAGACGATGGCCGCGGCGAAGCCCAGCGACCAGATCCACACCGGCGCGGCGGGGAACCAGAAGCCCATGTAGGTCCCCGCCGCCACCGCCTCGCCGCCGATGGCGACCACCTGGCAGAACCAGTAGGTGTAGCGTACGACGTAACCGGCCCATGGGTTCAGGTAGGTCTCGGCATAGACGCCGAAGGAGCCGGCGGCCGGGTGCATGACCGCCATCTCCGACAGGCTGAACACCATGACCACGGCGATGAAGGCGGCGATGGCGTAGCTCACCACCACCGCGGGGCCGGCGTAGCCGATGGCGATGCCGGAGCCCATGAAGAGGCCGGTGCCGATGGCCCCGCCCAGGCCCATCATGGTGATCTGGGACCGCGTCAGGGCCTTGCTCAGCCCGGCCTCGCGCCCGATGATCGCGTCTTCGTCCACCCGCGCCAAGCCGCCCCCCGTAGCCCTCGGACCCCAGCCCATGAACGAAGTTTTCCCGGCGCGCACAAGGGGCGACGCGGCGGCGCCCGACTGGGCGGCGTTCCGGGCGCTGTTCCCGACGCTGGAGCACAAGGCCTTCCTGGCGAGCGGCTCCTACGGCCTCCTGGCGCGGCCGGTGGAGGCGGCCGTCCGCCGCTACCTCGACGACCGGCTTGAGCGTGGCGTCGACTGGCCCGGCTGGGGCGAACGCACCGAGGCCGTGCGCGGCGGCATGGCGGCCCTGCTGAACGCCCACCCCGACGAGATCGCGGTGACGACGTCTGCCTCTGAAGGCATCAATGCACTGGCGAGCGCCCTCGACTTCTCAGGCTCGCGCAACAAGGTGGTGGTCTCCAACTTCGAGTTCCCCACCGGGGCGCAGATCTGGCACGCGCAGGAACCGCGCGGCGCGGTGGTGGAGCATGTGCCCGAAGCCCAGGACGGCTCGATCCCGCTGGAGCACTTCGCCGCCGCCATCGATGAGACCACCCGGCTCGTCCAGGTCACCCACGTCTGCTACCGCAACGGCCAGCGGCTGGACGTCGCGGCCATCGCCCGCCTGGCCCACGAGCGCGGGGCGCTGGTGCTGCTGGACGCCTTCCAGTCGGTGGGCGCGCTGGACGTCGACGTGGCCGCGCTGGGCGTCGACTTCGCCGTCGGCGGCACGCTCAAGTACCTCCTGGGCACGGCGGGGATCGCCTGGCTCTACGTGGGGCGGCGCCACCTTAGCCTGACGCCCACCGCCGGCGGCTGGTTCGCCCAGGCCGACATCGACGCCATGGACATCTTCGCCAACACGCCTTCGCCTACCGCTCGGCGCTTCCAGAGCGGCACGCCGCCGGTGGTCAACAGCTACGCCGCCGAGGCGGGGATCGATCTCATCCGCAGCACAGGCATCCGCGCCGTCGAAGCCCGCATCCGCGAGCTCACGGGAGAAGCCATGGATCGCCTCGCCGACGCCGGCTGCCGGCTGGCCACCCCGCGCGACGACGCCCGCCGCGGGCCACAGGTGGCGATCCGCTCCACCGACCCGGCGCTGCTGACGCAGAAGCTCGCCGAACGCGGCGTCATCGCCTCCTGGCGCGACGGCAATGTGCGGGCGATGTTCCACGCCTATAACGACATCGCCGATGTGGACGCCCTGCTGGACGGGCTCCTGGCGCATCGGGATCTGCTGGGCTGACGCGAGACGGGGGACGACGACCATGAGGAAATTGGCCCTGCTGGCCGCCTGCGCGGCGGCCCTCGCCCTGCCCCGGGCGGCGCTGGCCGAGGCCTGGGCCATCGAGCACGTCACCCTGATCGACGGGACCGGCCACGCCCCTCAGGCCGACATGACCGTCACCGTCGACGGCGACCGGATCACCGCGGTGACGCCTAGCGCGCTCGCCCGCGCGCCAAAGGGCCGCGTGATCGACGGCCACGGCAAGTACCTCACCCCCGGCCTCATGGACGTGCACATCCACCTGCACGGCGGGGTGGAGCCGCAGGCCGACCTCGCCGCCACCCGCGCGGCCGCCGTCCAGGCCCTGGCGAGCTACCTCTATTCCGGGGTCACCACGGTCTACGACGCCGGCAACCAGGCCGATGTGATCCTGCCGCTGCGCGCCGAGGAGCGGGCCGGCGAGATCGCGAGTCCACGCATCTTCGCCACCGGCAACCTGATCACCTATCCGGGCAGCCACGGCGCGGCCATGGCCGTGACCATCCAGGAGTTCGAGAAGGACAAGGCCAAGCTCGACAGGCACATCGCCGAGCAGCAGCCCGACGTCGTCAAGCTGACCCTGGAGGAGGAAGGCTGGGGGGCGCGGCCGATGATCCCGCTGATGCCCGAGCCCCTGCTGCGGGACATCATCCGCTACTACAACCTGCACGGCATCCGCACGACGATCCACGTCTCGTCGGAGCTGCGGGCGGAGGAGGCGATCTTCGCCGGCACGGACACCCTCGCCCACCCGGTGATCCAGGGGCCGGTGAGCGACAGCTTCGTCAAGCTGATGGCCGCCAAGAAGATCCCCTTCGCCTCGACGCTGACCATCGGCGAGAACTACAGCCGGCTCGTCGAACACCCCGACTACCTCGACCAGCCGCTCTATGCTGCGAGCTTCAGCGCCGCGGATCGCCAGACGCTCAAGACCAAGGTCCGCGCCGAGTACCAGTCGCGCCTGTGGACCGCCTGGATGAAGCTGATGACCCCGGTGGCCGAGGAGAACATCCGCAAGGTCCATGCGGCGGGCGGCGTGGTCGCGGCCGGCACCGACCAGTCCAGCGGCCCCGCCCTGCAACGGGAGTTGGAGCTGCTCGTCGCCGCCGGCATCAAGCCCTTCGACGTGGTCACCATCGCCACCCACAACGGCGCGGTGCTCCTGGGCAAGGCCGACAGCCTCGGCTCCGTCGAGCCCGGCAAGCTCGCCGACCTCCTGCTGCTTAACGCCGACCCCACCGCCGATATCAACAACTTCAAGAAGATCGCCTGGGTGATGAAGGGCGGCCAGATCGTCGATGAGTCGAAGCTGCCGCTGGCCGGCGGCAAGCAGCCCCGCCGGTTCACACCCTAGACCCGCCCGCCGGCAGCATCACCTCCAGCAGCTCCAGGTCGGCGGTCGCCGCACTCAGCCCCCAGGCTTCGCCGGCCGGGATGACGAAGGCGTCGGCCGGGCCCAGCGCGAGCGCCTCGCCGCCGTGGTCGAGGGTCGCCGAGCCCTCCAGCAGGAAGCCGAAGAAGAGCTCGCCGTCATGGGCCGGCGCCTGGAACCCGGACGCGCCCGCGGGCCGGATCACCCGGGCGTCGGCGAGGCCGGCGGTCGCCTTCGCCATGCCGGTTTCGCGGGCCTCGAAGCCGGTGGCGCCGTGCGGCGTCCAAGGCGTCTTTGCCGCCACCGCGTGCAGGAACCGCTGGCCGCCGAAGTCACGGTCGCGGGCGAGCCGGCCGGTCGGCAAGCTCATGCCGTGGTCGGCCAGGGTCTCGTGCAGGGCCGGGCAGCCCAGCTCCACCACCTCCAGGCCGGGCGAGCTTTCCAGCACCCGGTGGCGGATGCGCGGCGGCTGCAGCACGCAGTCGCCGGCCTGCATCAGGAAGGGCGGCCCCTGGTCCTCATAGACCAGCCGGACCCAGCCGCGGCGGCAGAAGATCATCTGGAAGCGGATCTTGTGGAAGTGCACCCAGTCGGCCACCGGCCCGCCCTTGGGGATCGCGATGTGCGAGGCGATGAACCGCCCGCCCAGCCGCCCGGGGATCAGGTCGCGGTAGAGCATGCCCGCGCGCCCCGCGCCGGCCTCCGGCCCATCGACGGCGCGCGTGACGACGAACTCGGGCTTGAGCGGCGGGACCTCGATCGGCGGGTCCGGATCGACGAACTCGATCCGCGTCCCGTTGGGGGCGGTCAGCACCTGCGGCTCGCCGGCGAGCCGCAGCACGCCGGGGTCGCCGCGCCCGGGCTCCAGGCGCAGCCGAAGCCCATGGCCCGACAGGGTCGCGACCTGCGGATCGTCTGCGGGGAAGATGGTCTCGATGCGGAAGCCCAGTTCGTCCACGAAGAAGGCGAGGCTCGGCGCGAGGTCGTCGCAGCGGAGCAGCACTTCGCCGCTGGCGGCTGCGGGCGGCGACGCGGACGGGATCGGGCGGAGTTCCACCGCGCCATCTACCGTCAGGCGCGACTCAACGGATAGGCGAATTTTGCTTGAGGCCCCGGTCGCGGCCGAGCGCGGCGAGCTGGCTCTGCAGAGACGCCAGCATGTCGGCCTGGCGGGGCGGCGGCCGGCTGCCGAGGGCCCCGGCCAGCCAGCTGCGCGCCTCGCCCGCCAGGCCCGCGTCCATCCAGAACCGCGCCGTCGCCGCGGCCAGCCGCGCACTGGGCGCGCTGTCGGCGGCCGCCCCCGGATGGGCCTCGCCCACGAAGCGGTAGCCCTTGCGCGGCACGGTCAGGATATAGTGGCTGTCGTCACCCAACGCGCGGCGGATGGCGGCGATCTGCACATGCAGGTTGTTCTCGCCGACGAAGATGTCGCCCCAGACCTGGCGCATCAGGTCGTCCTTGCCGACCACCCGGTCGCGGGCCTCGATCAGGGTCAGCAAGAGGTCGAAGGCCCGACTCTTCAGCACCCGCTTGCCGTCGGCGCCCCACAGCGCGCGGTCGCGCAGCGACAGGCGAAAGCGACCGACCATGAGGTCTTCAACGCCACCCAAGCTCATCGCACCCTCTTTGGCGGCCGTGCCGGCGCCCCCGCCGGAAACCCAAGGGACCTGCAATACTAGCACATGATCCAGGCGCACTAAATCAACAGGTCGTTCCATAAAGATTCGGACCAACGGCTAAATAGATGCAAGCCACCGGTGATTCAGAAAATTTAAGAATCCGGCGTGTGGACACCGGAAATCGATCCCCACAAGATGAATATCGACTTCATCGGTCGGGATGGTAACAGTAAGATACGTCCAAATTGAAGCTCAAGATTAAGATTCGATGCGGCAGGTTTTCCAAATATAGGCCAGCGAATTGCTCCCCAGGATTAGGGTCTCGCGGGGTGAAACGCCAGCGCCTCTGCCGGTCAATACAACCTTGGGTTCAATTTCGACTGTCTCCCGGCCAATCGAGGGTGGTGATTCCCCGCGCGGGACAAGGAGATCAGCATGGCCACGACCACGACGAACAATGGCTCGACCGGCAAGTCCCGCACCCGCGCGGCCGCCGCCAAGGGGGCCGCCGCCTCCGGCCCGATCTCGCCGCTGCGCGAAGAGCGCACCGTGGCCGTCGAGCGGACCGTGCCCACGGCCACCGCCAAGCTGTCGATCAACCGCCAGCGCATCCCGGCCACCATCGACTTCCTGAGCGAGGCCGGCGGCAAGATCAGCGATCAGATGCAGCCCTTCCGCCTGTCGGCGGTGAGCAAGGTGTTCCTCGGCCTCTCGGAGATCCGCACCAGCCTGAAGGATATCACCCAGGCGCTGACGGGTCCTGCCTTGCCGCCGCAGATCCTGGGCCAGCTCACCGAGCCCGACGGCAATCCCGCCCGCCAGGTGCAGATCACCTTCGACGCCACCCCCCTTGGCGGCAAGCCGCCGGCGACCACCATCCTGACCAACGATTCCGGCGGCTTCAGCCTGCCGATGCCGTCCGGCGCGCTGATCCCGAACAGCGGTCTCTCGTTCATCGCCCACGGCGCCAACGGCAACGCCAAGGTCACCATCCCCGCCGCCCAGATCGCCGCCAACGGCCTGGTGGGCGTGGTGCAGCTTCCCAGCCAGATCGAGCCCCTGCCGGTGAGCATCCTGGCGGCGCTGAAGGACATCCTGCCGCCGCTGCCCGCCACCACCGACGGGCCCGGCACGGCCCCGCCCGCGGCGCTGCCGTCCGTGAAGATCGGTGAGGGCGGCTGCCTGCAGGAATACCATTCGGGAGCGTCGACCGATTCCTTTCCCTTCAACGTCTTCGTCCGGCTCGTCGAGCCGCAGTTGAGCATCGTCAATGAGATCCAGTGGATCCGCGTCCTGGAGGGCCAGGACCGCTTCCTGCCCCTGCCGGTCTACACCACTGGCGTGAAGTCGATCCTCGGCGGCACGGTCGCCTCCTTCGCCGACCGCGTGCCGGTGGAGCAGCCGCTGAGCGTCGACGGCTTCCGCGACCAGATCGCCGGCCTCGAGGGCAACGGCACCTTCACCGCCGACGAGACCGTGCCGATGGCCGCCACCCTGGGCCTCGGCTACGTGCTGGAGATGCAGCAGAAGTGGACCTTCGCCGGCGTCGGCCTGGGCGACCTCGTCTATTCCCTGCCGCTGGCGCCCGGCGAACAGCAGCAGGTCGCGGTGTTCGAGCGCACCGACACCTCGGCGGTCACCGAGAGCGAGTTCTTCAGCGAGAGCGAGGCCCAGCAGCAGTCGGCGCTGGCCGACACCTCGACGCTGGCGACCTTCAACTCGGCCTTCGAAGAGGCGTCGCGGGGCGGCAGCTCCTTCCAGACCAGCTCGGCCAACGGCGGCTTCTCGATCCCGCTGTTCGGCGGCGGCGGCGCCTCGTCGTCCAGCGGCCGCGCCGACAGCTGGCTGCAGGGCCAGCGCGAGATGAGCCAGGCGGCGGCGGAAACCACCCACTCGTCCGCGGAAAGCCAGGCCTCGGCGCGGCGCTCGGCCGCCCGCACCGGCATGCGGCTGGCCACGGCCAGCGAGTCCGAGCAGGTGACCACCCGCACCATCACCAACCACAACCACAGCCATGCGCTCACCATGCAGTACTGGCAGGTGCTGCGGAACTACGACGTCACCACCGTCATCGACGGCCTGACGCTGTGCTGCCTGGTGCCGATGCAGATCGTCCGCTTCATGCCCCCTGGCCAGCCCCTGATGCTGACCACCGGCAATGTGCTCACCCGGCCCGCGGTGCTGGCCCGCTACTCGAGCCTCATCAAGCACCTGGACGTCCTGCAGCAGGCGGTTCCCAGGTCCTACCAGTACGGCCTGACCCTGCTTGCGCAGTTCGCCGCCGATCCCACCGCCGAGGTCGAGCCGGCCGGCGGTGTCGCCGAGGACGTGATCAGCTTCCGCATGCAGGCGAGCGTCATCCCCGGCGAGACCATCTCCGTGCGCGCCGTTACCCGCCGCAACACCCGGGTGGGCCCGGTGCAGCTGACACCGCCCGCGCCGCTCACCCTGCCCATCGACAAGTTCGCCACCCGCGAGGAGATCCTCACCTTCCTCAGCCTGGAGCGCGCCAACCCGGCGGGCATCACACTGGCCGGCAACCTCGCCCTGCCGCAGTCGATGAACCGCGCCGACATCGTCGGCTTCGAGATCATCCGCAGCTTCAGTCCGCTGTCCTACGTCCTGATCTCCCAGGCCATGCAGACCCTGAATTCGCTGGAAGACGAATTCGGCAGCACGGTTGGCGACTGGATCGACTCGGCGGTGACCGGCCTGGGCGGCGGCGGGTCCACCGCGCGGCCGTCGGTGACGCTCTCGGCCCGCGAGCTGGAGAACGCCCTGGGCGGCCCGCGCCTGCAGCACTTCACCGCCTTCATCGTGGAGTTCAACGGCAACGGCCAGGTGGTCAACACCCCGGCCAACGAGACCTACGCCAACGACTCGCTGGGCAATATCGAGCTGCCCCCGCAGCCCTATCCGGTGCCGGCCCTGCAGATCGGCCCGGTGCTGCGCTTCAAGGACATCCTGGAGATCGAGAAGGCCGTGCACCACATCGTGCGCAACACCACCAAGTACTCGAAGGCCGTCTGGTCCTCCCTATCGGCCGAGGAGCGCGCGATCCTCCTGGACGCCTACACCATCGGCGTGCCCTCCGACGGCATCGCCGACCCGAGCCAGATGGTCCCGCTGCTCAACTGCGTGGACAACCGGCTGCTGGGCTTCTTCGGCAACTCGATGATCCTGCCCTTCCGGATCCCGCAGGTCGGGGCCGCCAACGCCAACGGCGACGGTGAGCCCAACGCGGTGCTCGACCTCGACCAGGGGGAAATCGAAAGCGCGCTGCTGGCCTACCAGAAGGCGGGCTTCCGGCCGCCCACCTCGACCATCTCGCTGCCGACCCACGGCGTCCTGGGCGAGGCGGTCCTGGGCTGCTGCCCGTCGGCCGAGAAGATCGACCTGACCCGGTTCTGGAACTGGCAGGACTCGGCCTCCGACGCCGCGCCGACCATCGCGCCAGTGTCGCTGCCCACCGGCGGGGCGTCGCTCACGGCCGGACTCACCGCCCCCAACTCACTGACCGGCGTGCCGGGTCTGATCAACAATGTGCTGGCCGCGCCGACGCCCAACACCAGCCTGCTGCAGGCGCTCGGCCAGAACTTCGCCAGCCAGAAGGACTTCGACACCGCCCTCACCGGGGCGACCCAGCTCGCCTCGCTGATCACCAACAGCCAGAACACCGCCTCGGCGGCGCGGGCCGACGCGCTGAAGGCCAGCCAGGCGCTCACCTCCCAGGCGATGAACACGCTCGGCGGCCTGGTCACCGGCAAGGCCGGCGGCGGGGACGGCAAGAGCAACGGCAAGGAGAAGGGCAAGAAGGGCGACTCCGCCTCGTCCGACGGGTCCGACGTCGCGGGCACGGTCGCCACTCTCGCCCCCATCCTGCTCTCCCTCCTCTAGGCGCCGGCCAGGCACGCTGATTTCAAGGAGATTCCCCATGGCCCTGCCCATCGTCACCAGCATCGCGCCCACGTCCGGGCCTACCGGCGGCGGCACCATCGTCACCATCACCGGAACCGGCCTGACCGGCGCCATCGCCGTTGGCTTCGGATCGTCGGACGCCACCAACATCGCGGTCGCCAGCGACACGCAGGTGATCGCCGTCGCCCCGCCGGGCGCCAGCGTGGCCAACGTCACGGTGGTGACGCCCGGCGGCCGCTCGGCGATCAACGCCGCGGCGCAGTTCAGCTACGCCGCGCCGACGGCCACCAGCTCGGGCACGCCCTACTTCATCGACCCGGCGCTGACCTCGACCATCGTCGGGACCCTGGTGAACACCCTGAACGCCGCCACCAGCCCCGACGCCCTGGAGGCCCAGAACATCCTCATGCGGCGCTTGGCGCTGGAGGGCGACGTGGTCGGCTCCCGCGTGCCGCCGCCCCGCAACATCACCGAGATCGGCGGCTACATGAACATGCTGGCCGAGCTCAAGGAGGGCGCCATGCGCGAGCAGGCGCTGGCCGGCATCCTCGGCGTCGCCGGCCCCGTGCAGGCGCAGGGCTTCATCGAGCAGACCACGCCACTCTCCATGGTGGCCATCGCCAACGACCGCCCGGCCGGGGCAGCTCAGCCGAGCATCCCGACCAACGTCTTCGTGCGCAGCGATTTCGTCTCCTCGGTGCAGGCCGCCGTGAAGGCGCTGCACGCCCAGGGTGGGACCCTGCCGCTCACCGGCCCCTCGGTGCTGACCCTGCCGCCCGGCGGTCCGGGCGCGGTGATGCCGGCCAATGTGCTGGCCTACCTCGGCCGCACCCTGACCCTGGCCCCGGCCGCGGCGCTGGCGAACGCCACCACCGATCCCCTGGCCCTGATCCGCGCCAGCGGCACGACCGACCCCTTCGCCGTCGCGGCCAATGCGATCAATCCGGCCACCAACCCGGTCACCCCGGCCAACTACGACGCCCTGCAGGCCAGCGCGACCACCACCACGACGGTCCCCCTGACGGCGGCGTCGTTCATACCCCTGGCGCCGGTGCTGGGTGCGGCCGGCTTCTACCAGGCCTCGCCGCCGCCACAGCCGGCCAGCAGCCTCGACACCTCCTGGGCGGTTTTCAGCAACGTCACCGGCCTGGTGGTCGGCCACACCATCCTGGGGGACGAACTCACCCTGCTGCACCGGCCCAGCGCCATCGCCGCCAGCGTCTTCGCCGCCCTGCTCAACACCGTCTGGAACGGCGTCACCTTCGCCTGACCGCCTCGGCCCGGCCGCTGGATGCCGCCCGGCATCTAGCGGCATGGTGAATGTCAGTATATAAGGCTGGCCTCAGGGAACGGCCGGGTTGCGACACGGCCGCGGGCGGAGGCGGTCATGAGACTCGGAACCTGGCTGGGCGGGCTGGCGCTGGTGGTCGCGGTGGGCCTGGGCCTGGCCTATGTGAACCGCCTGACGATCCTGGGCATGATCGCCCACGCCCGCCTGCCCCACGTGGAGCCGAACCATCCAGTGACCTGGGCGCAGGGGCCCGCCGCCCCCGCTCCGGGCCGCCGCCCACCCAACGTGGTCTTCATCCTGGCCGACGACATGGGCTTCAACGACATCACCTTCAACGGCGGCGGCGTGGCCGGCGGCGCGGTCCCGACCCCCAACATCGATTCCATCGGCCGCCAGGGCGTCGACTTCCAGAACGGCTACGCCGGCAACGCCACCTGCGCCCCCAGCCGCGCGGCGATCATGACCGGCCGCTACCCCACCCGGTTCGGCTTCGAGTTCACCCCCGCGCCGGTGGGCTTCGAGAAGATGGTGGGCACGGAGGCCGAGCCGGACTCCATCGTGAAGCCGAAGTTCTTCAAGGACCGGCTGAAGCAGATGCCGCCGGGGTCCACCGCCGCCTCGCCGATGGCGGTCAACATGCTCGCCGTGCCCGGCAGCGAGATCAC
>Ga0207695_10004551_pt1 | contig 18863 bp, 25 predicted proteins | sample KBSC54metaG_FD_184354 | JGI IMG/M metagenome (GOLD analysis project Ga0207695, IMG submission 184354) | Corn rhizosphere microbial communities from Kellogg Biological Station, Michigan, USA - KBS C5-4 metaG (SPAdes) (version 2) | ecosystem: Host-associated > Plants > Roots > Rhizosphere > Soil... | reverse complement strand
CAACGACTACGGCGTCAAGCTGCGCAACGCAACGCGCTTCCTTGAGGATGGCGACCGGGTAAAGGTTACCTTGCGCTTCCGCGGCCGCGAAATGGCTCACCAGGAACTCGGCATGCGTGTGCTGGAGCGTATCAAGTCTGACCTGGAGGAATTCGGTCAGGTTGAGCAGATGCCGAAGATGGAAGGTCGCCAGGCGGTGATGATGTTGGCGCCCAAGAAGAAAAAGTAATGCAGTGGCGGTCGGGCGATTCCGACCGCGCTGAGTAGGTTCCAGACGGAAACGTCGGAAAACGCGGCAGGTGTCAAAACCCGCCGCGATACAACAAGTGAGCCCGGGTCTTGCAAGTGTCGGCGCCAGCCGTCCACCTGGCTTCATGTCAAAAGCGGAGTTGTTCCATGCCGAAGATGAAGACGAAGAAAAGCGCCTCCAAGCGCTTTACTGCCCGTCCTGGTGGCACGATCAAACGTGGCCAAGCCTTCAAGCGTCACATCCTGACCAAGAAGACCACCAAGAACAAGCGTCACCTGCGCGGTACCGAGGGCGTCCATGAGACGAACCTGAAGTCCGTTCGCGCAATGATGCCGTACGCCTAACCCTAACTAACTACGAAAGGAGCATTTCATGCCTCGAGTAAAACGTGGGGTCACAGCGCGGGCCCGTCATAAGAAGGTTATCAGCGCAGCCAAGGGTTACCGCGGCCGCCGCAATAACGTCTATCGCATCGCCAAGCAGGCGGTCATGCGTGCTGGTCAGTACGCCTACCGCGATCGTCGCAACAAGAAGCGCGTGTTCCGTGCGCTCTGGATTGCACGTATCAACGCTGGCGCACGCGAGCATGGTCTGACCTACAGCAAGTTCATGAACGGCCTGAAGAAGGCGTCCATCGAGCTGGACCGCAAGGTGCTGTCGGACATGGCCATTCACGACAAGGTGGCTTTTGCTGCCATCGTGAACCAGGTGAAAGCCAACGTCGCCTGAATTGGATTGGCCGGGCAGGCCGCTGGAATTGCCCAGTAAGTTTGCCGGCTGATCACCCTGACGGGGCTCTCACCGAGCCCCGTTTTTTATTCCGCGCATTTCGCGGACCCGAATCACCCCGAATTTTTTCGCTCGCCTTCCCATGTCACTGGATCTGGATCAAGTCGTCGTCGATGCCCAAAACGCGTTTGCCTCCGTGGAGGACAACGCCTCGCTGGAAAACGAGAAGGCGCGCTTTCTCGGCAAGTCCGGCGTGCTGACCGACTTGCTCAAAGGCTTGGGCAAGCTCGATCCGGAGACGCGCAAGTCCGAAGGCGCGCGCATCAACCAAGCCAAGAGCCGTGTTGAGGAGGCGCTGAACGCCCGCCGCCAGGCGCTGGCTGATGCGCTGATGAACGCCCGCCTTGCAGCCGAGGCGATCGACGTAACGCTGCCAGGCCGCGATGTGGCCGAGGGTAGTCTGCACCCGGTGATGAATACCTGGGAGCGGGTCGCCAAGATTTTCGGTTCGATCGGTTTCGATGTGGCTGACGGCCCCGAAATCGAATCGGATTGGATGAACTTCACGGCGCTGAACAATCCGGACAACCATCCGGCGCGCTCGATGCAGGACACGTTCTACATCGACGGTCGCGACAGCGAAGACAAGCTCCTTCTGCTGCGCACGCACACCAGCCCGATGCAGGTGCGCTATGCCCGCATGCACGTCGAGAAGTACAAGCATCTCGACCGCATTCCGCCGATCAAGGTCATCGCTCCGGGGCGCACGTACCGCGTTGACAGCGATGCCACGCACTCGCCGATGTTCCATCAGGTCGAAGGCCTCTGGATTGCAGACAACATCAGCTTTGCCGACCTGAAGGGCGTCTATACCGATTTCCTGCGCAATTTCTTCGAGCGCGACGACATCCAGGTGCGTTTCCGCCCGTCGTATTTCCCGTTCACCGAGCCGTCGGCCGAGATCGACATGGCATTCGGCAACGGTAAATGGCTGGAGATCTCCGGTTCCGGCCAGGTGCACCCGACCGTGGTACGCAACATGGGCCTGGACCCTGAGCGCTACATCGGCTTTGCGTTCGGCTCCGGCCTGGAGCGCCTGACGATGCTGCGTTATGGCATCAACGACCTGCGCCTGTTCTTCGAGGGCGATGTGCGTTTTCTGCGCCAGTTCGCGTAAGCGCCGAGCGCTCGCACTTGTTATTCCATCGCCCCGCTAATCGAATTCTCTTTCCTGTCGCGCCATGCAATTTCCGGAATCCTGGCTTCGCAGTTTCGTCAATCCGTCGATCACCACGGATGAACTCTCCCATCGTCTGACGATGGCTGGCCTCGAGGTGGAAGAGGTCGACCCCGTTGCGCCGCCGTTCTCGCAGATCGTTGTCGGCCATGTGGTCGAGGTGAACAAGCACCCGGACGCCGATCGCCTCAACGTGTGTAAGGTCGATGCGGGTACGGGCGAGCTGCTGCAGATCGTCTGCGGCGCGCCGAATGTGTCGGTAGGCATCAAGGTGCCGTGCGCGATGGTCGGCGCCGAGCTGCCGCCAGGCGAAGATGGCAAGCCGTTCAAAATCAAGATCGGCAAGCTGCGTGGCGTGGAGAGCTACGGCATGCTGTGTTCGGCGCGCGAGCTGAAGCTGTCGGAAGACCACGGCGGCCTCCTGATCCTGCCGGAAGACACGCCGGTGGGCGAAGACATCCGCAAGGTACTCGATCTGGACGACCAGATCTTCATCATTAAACTCACGCCCAACAAGGCGGACTGCCTGTCGATCCACGGCGTGGCACGTGAAGTTTCCGCTCTGACGGGCGCACCGATCACCATGCCGTCGATGGCACCTGTTGCGGTAGCGCTGGCTGACAAGCTGCCCGTCAAGGTTGAGGCGCCGGACCTGTGCGGTCGCTTTTCTGGTCGCATTATCCGCAGCGTAAATGCGCATGCGAAGACACCGGCCTGGATGGTCTCGCGCATCGAGCGCGCGGGCATGCGCAGCGTGTCCGCGCTGGTCGATATTTCGAACTATGTGATGCTGGAGCTGGGCCGCCCGTCGCACGTATTTGATCTGGACAAGATCCACGGTGGCCTGACGGTGCGTTGGGGCAAGGCCGGCGAAGCGCTGAAGCTGCTCAATGGCGACACCATCACCGTCGACGAGAAGGTCGGCGTGATCTCGGACGAGCAGGCCATCGAAAGCCTCGCCGGCATCATGGGCGGCGACAAGACGGCTGTCACGCTCGATACACAGAACATCTACGTCGAGGCCGCATTCTGGTGGCCGGAAGCCATCCAGGGCCGTGCACGCCGCTACAACTTCTCGACCGATGCCGGCCATCGCTTCGAGCGCGGCGTTGACTATGCGACCACCGTTGAGCACATCGAACGCATCAGTGCCCTGATCCTGGAAATCTGCGGCGGCCAGGCTGGCCCGATCGACGATCAGATTGTCAACTTGCCTAAGCGCGAACCGGTGCGCATGCGTGTCGCACGTGCTGCACGTGTGCTCGGTATTCCGCTGTCGCACGAGGTTGTGGCGGACGTGTTCAAGCGCCTCGGCCTCACGTTCAGCGTGGACGGCGACGTGTTTATCGTCGAACCGCCGTCGTATCGCTTCGATCTCGAAATCGAGGAAGACCTGATCGAAGAAGTCGCCCGCATCTACGGTTTCGAGCAGATTCCCGCCAAGCCGCCGGTGGCCGAGAGCGCGATGCGCCTGACCGACGAGGCGCGTCGCACGATGCACGACGTGCGTCACGCCGTTGCCGCGCGCGATTACCACGAGGTCGTCAACTTCGCCTTTGTCGAGACCGAATGGGAAGCCGACTTTGCTGGCAACACCAACCCGATTCCGCTGCTGAATCCGATTGCCAGCCAGTACTCGGTGATGCGCAGCACGCTCATCGGCGGTTTGCTGGACAAGGTGCGCTACAACCTGAATCGCAAGGCTTCGCGCGTGCGTATGTTCGAGGTGGGACGTGTGTTCCACCGCGATGCGAGCGTCGCCGACGGTGGCCTGTCGATCGCCGGCTACGCGCAACCGATGATGGCGGGCGGCATTGCATATGGTCCGTCGAAGGAAGAGCAGTGGGGCGTGCAGACCCGTCCGGTCGATTTCTTCGATGTGAAGGGCGATGTCGAGTCGCTGCTGTGGCCGCTGCAGGCGCGTTTCGAGCGCGCCGAACATCCCGCGCTGCATCCGGGGCGCTCCGCGCGCGTGGTGCTGAATGGCCGCGCCATCGGCTGGATCGGTGAACTGCATCCGCGTTGGCTGCAGAAGTACGATCTGGCGACTGCGCCGGTGGTGTGGGAGGTGGAGCTCGATGCCATCACTGCGGTGGGCCTGCCCAAGTATCGTGAAGTGCCGCGCGTGCCGGCCGTGACGCGCGACATCGCTCTGGTTGTGCGCCAGGATGTGGCGGTGCAGGATCTGGTCGACACGTTCGAGAAAACGGCTGTCGGCACCCCGTGGCAGCGTTATCTGCAGGGCGTTGTGCTGTTCGATGAGTTCCGTCCGAAGGCCGCCACGGCTGCCATTGGGGCGCAGGAGAAAAGCCTTGCCTTCAGAATTACGTTGCAAGATACTGACAGCACCCTTCAGGACGACATTGTCGAGGCCGCCACACAGCAACTGATTCGAGCGGCCGGCGATGCATTTGGCGCGCGCCTGCGCGCTTGACGTCTCAGACGTCCGCACTGCGCTAGAGACAGCTCGAACGAACCTCCGCATTCGGATCGAATACGCTAAGCGAATCCTATGAACGATCAACACGCGCCAGCGTTGGCGGCATCCTTGGGCGACTCGCTCGGTTCTTCTTCGGCAGCATTGGCCGACGCACGTGATGCGCGCGGTCAGGACGTGCCGACGCTTACCAAGGCCGAGCTTGCCGAGATGCTGTTCGAGCAGGTCGGCTTGAACAAGCGTGAGTCGAAGGACATGGTCGAGGCATTTTTCGACGTGATTCGCGAGGCGCTCGAACAGGGTGATAGCGTCAAGCTGTCCGGCTTCGGTAACTTCCAGTTGCGCGACAAGCCGCAGCGCCCGGGCCGAAACCCAAAGACGGGGGAGATCATCCCCATTACCGCGCGTCGCGTCGTTACGTTCCATGCGAGCCAGAAGCTCAAGGCGCTCGTTGAAGAGCGCGTCGAGCCGCTGCCTGTCGACGTCGCGTAACTCTGCTGCGTGATCTCGTTCAGCTGTCCGTTCAATCCGTTTCTTTCGCCAGCCCTGTAGTTCAGCCCTGTATGGCCGCCGATAAACACACGGAGCGGGTCAACCTGCCGCCGATTCCTGCCAAACGCTACTTCACCATTGGCGAAGTGAGCGACCTGTGCGCAGTCAAGCCGCACGTGCTGCGCTATTGGGAGCAGGAGTTCACACAGCTCAAGCCCGTCAAGCGACGCGGCAATCGGCGTTACTACCAGCATCATGAAGTGCTGCTGATCCGGCGTATTCGCGAGCTGCTGTATGAGCAGGGCTTCACGATCAATGGCGCGCGGAACCGGCTGGACGAGTTGCGGCATGGCGTGGCCGCAGCGTCGCCGGTCGAGGCCGAAGAATTGGAAATGGAGGTTGCGGCGCCGATGTCCGTCGCTGCGAGCGCGTCGGTCGATGTTCAGGACTTGCGGCGTGAGCTGTCGGCCGTGTTGGAAGTGCTGCGTACCGACAAGCCATAAAGCCGATATTGCAGACAAGAAGCGCTCAGATAGAAACGAAAAAGCCCGCGTAACGTGATCCGTTACGCGGGCTTTTGTTTTGGTCGGGGCGAGAGGATTTGAACCTCCGACCACCTGCACCCCATGTAGGTGCGCAATCAGTCGCAAAACCGCGCCGGTCAACGGTTTCTAAGAAAACTGTCCAATATTGTGCTTATTTCTTAAGCACGTGGCCATGCGGCTTTCCGGCACGTCGGGTGGCTCATATTTGACAGAATTTCAGGCCGCCGGAAGCGTGAGACGAACGTTTGAAACCGGCACGTCGCGCTGCTTGATGTAGCCCTCGGTTGTTGCCCGATCAGTGTGCGCGCCCGCGATCTGCAGCTCGTCGATGTCGTACCCGGCGCGCTTGGCATCGGTCAGCGCCTGGGCGCGAATGTCCTTGATCGTGTAGCCCGTGTCGGTCAGGCCGGCGCGTGCCTTGGCGTCGTTCCACGCATCGCGGCAGGCTGCCGCCGTCTTTGGCTTGCCGTTCTTGTCCCGCACCACATAGTCGCCGCCGATGGGCTCGATCTTCTTGGCGCGCTTCAGCACTTCCTCAATCTCGGGCGTGAGCGGCCAGTCCACGGCCTCGCCGCTGCTGTCTTCTGTCTTGGTGGGCACGAACCGGATCAGCTTTCGCTTGGCGTCGATGTCTGCCCAGCGGAGGTTGCGGATCTCGGTCGAGCGCTGGCACGTCAGGTAACACAGATCGACGAACACCTGCATCATGGGGCCAGTCGGCGTCTTCTTACCGTCGGCGGCCACGGTAAGCGCGTCGCGGATGGCGACGAAGTGCTCAGGCCGGATGTAGACCTTTCGCACCTTCGGTTTTTTCACCTTGATCTCACGCACTGGGTTGATCTGGATGTGTCTCTTGCGCACCGCCCAGGAAAAGAACGACTGGAGCCACGCCTTCATGGCCCTCTGCGTGTTGAGCTTGTTGCCCCAGTTGCTGGTCAGAAATTCTTCGCAGGCCTCGACGTCCACGAGCTCGATGTCGAAGTTCGCAAAAGCCTTGCGTACCACCTCGCCGCGGCGTTCCCACTCGGCCCGATACGATGCCGCGTAGCCGGCCACGTGCTGGTCCATGTAGATGCGCACGAGGCGCGGCATGGTCCGCTCGCAAATGCCGATCGACGCCTTGCGCTTCTCTTCTGCCAGGCGCTCGTACATGCGCGTCTCACCCTCATCGATCCGACAGAGCTTGATCCACTTCTGATCGGTCGGTCGGACCCAGTGGAAGCTGCCGTTGCGCTTGTAGACACGGCTAGGCAGCCCGTCGGGCTTCATGCGGCGGCGTGCGTTCATGCTGCTCTACCAACGCGCACGAGCTTGGGCCGAGCCGCTACCGGCGCGTCATTCGTTGGCGCCATGCCACCGGCGCGCCGCGCCTGCATGATCTCGTAGGCTCCCCACGTCAGGGTCAGGCTGCCGTCGGCGCTCTGCACGGGCCTTACACCGAAGTTCATCAAGAACCAGCGCACGCGCGCCGCGTTCTGCTTCAGTTTGGTCACTCGGTACAGGTCGGCTTCGGTCATCAGTCGTTGGTTCATGATGTCAAATCCTGTTGCGCCCGCACTCTAGCGGGCATGCGCCACCTACGATGGCGCGATGTATCGATCAAACCTCTATCGTGAGTCGCTGCGCTGGTGGGCGGCAGCTATCGTCATCGTCTGCGTTGGCGCCATGGGTGCTTGCGGGATGTATCTCTAGCCTCAGCAATTTTGTAGCGGCTTGCGTGCTAGCATTCCCGCAATCTTTCGGAGGCGAGCGATGTTCGATCTCACGCAATGGATGCGCGCATATCCCGGGCAGGTCTTCCGAGACTTCGAGATGACTGTTACGCAGAACGGGAATGGCCTGTTCACCAAGCCAATGCCCACCGCAGAGCGGCCGCATCGTACGAGTCGCGAGTTTCTCGTGGTTCTTGAGCGTGACGTACGTGAGGCACTGGATGGCGGTGACGCCGCGACCCGAAACGCAATCGGGCAACGCTCGATCGACGTTATCAATCGGGTCTTCGCGGGCGGTGTGGACTTGGGTGAGGCCAGCGATCCGCAGATTCGTATTCACCTCGACAGTGAGGTGCTCGACGAATGGCTGAGAGGTCCGGAGTAAAGCGACAAGACAGCGAGGAACCATAGCTCCTTCCATTGCCGCCACTGTTGCGCAGCGGTAGCTCGCAGTGTCCGTTGCCGCAGCGCGCATATTGTCACTTGCCAGTCCCGCATTCTTCAGGGTGGCAATGAGCCTCCTCACAACGCCCCCCGCTTCGGCCGAACAGCGCCGTTGATCTTCTGCATACCCATCCGGCGCCCACCGCGGCGCGCGGCCTCAATGACTTCCTGACACGAGCGGTGCGTCTTGACGGCGCTGTCGAGATCGCGTGCGCAGGGGATGCTGACGCTCTCCCACACGACGACGCCATTGACGCGCAGGCTGTAGCTGCAATGCAGCGAGCCGGGCAGGGGGCGGCGTTGCACGTCGTGCTTGCCGATGCGCAGGGTGGCGGGGGTACGGTTCACTATGCGATGCATGATTGGTCTCCGTTGCGGCTGGTCAGTCGTCGAAGTCGCCTGCAGCCAGTTTCTTGAGGTCGACCCACACGCGGCGGGTCGTGCGAATGCGCGGATGGGTGCGGGCGTGCGCGGATGCCTCGATGGCGGTGCGGATGGGGCCAGCGGCGAGCGCTTGCGCATCCGTGCAGATGAGGCGGAGCTTGTTGCGCTCGGCGAGCACGGCCGCGTCCGCGATGGGGCGCGGCGGCATGTCAGGCCCCGAGCACCATTGCGGCATCGGGCGCGATGGCGCCGGCGAGGCCGAACGCGATCAGCACGACGGCGAGGCCGAGGGCGGGGTGGTGGCTGAAGTAGCCGGATGCGAGGCGGTGGAGGGCGGAACGGCGCATCGTGTCCTCCTCATGCCTGGCGCTGGGCGACGCGCGTGGGCTCTGTCTCGGACGTTTCGTCGAGATGGAGCGCGTATGCGTGTAGGGCTAGGACCGCGCCGAGGGCGGCGAGGTAGACCAATACGGTTGCGGTGCGAGAGACGGCTTTCACTTCGTTCTCCTTTTATCAATCGATTTGCGATAGTGAAAACTATCCATTAAATCGATAGAAAATGTGGTGAAGAAGTGTTGAGCGTATCGATGGCCTATAGGTGCAAGCGCCGCCCAGTCACCGCACTGGAAGCCGTGCAATGGCATTGGTTGGCTGGCTAAGCTCGGCCAGCGTTGCCAGAAAACGAGGCGGTAATGCAATGCGGAACTCGCGGCGATTGCTACGGGCGATTTTGTTTCGGGTCAAAGGTTTTGCAAAACCGCCGCGTAGTCGCGTGTGCAAATGGAACTTGAACGTGCGCGCGGTTACACTGTGTGCGATCAAACTGCCCCGAAAAAATATGAATTCCGTGAACTCGCAAGGTTTCCGTAGCGAAATCCGTGAGAGCGCTATCAAGGACCTCCTCGAGAAGGTCGCGAAGCGCAAGTACGGAAAGTACCTTTTAAGAGTCCGCATGCAGAAGCTGCGCGGATTTGAGGGGGCTTCGGTGACGTTCGACTTCCCCGTGACCGCATTGGTCGGACCAAATGGTGGCGGCAAGACGACTGTACTGGGGGCCGCTGCGATTGCCTACGACACTGTCCCGCCCCGACAATTTTTTGCTAAGAGCGGGAAGTTCGACGAGAGCATGCTTAACTGGCGGCTTGAGCATGAGTTGATCGACCGGGACGTTAACAAAAACGATGCCATTCGACGAACAGCCAGTTTCACTAGCATGAAATGGTCGCGCGATACTGTGAAGCGTGATGTGGCTGTTTTTGGTGTTGCTCGGACAGTACCCGCGAACGAGCGTAAGGAGCTGCAAAAGTGCGCAACGGGTACATTCGCTGTTGACCCCGCTCGGGTGGACAGTATCCAAGAACCGGTCATCAAAGCCGTGGGCCGAATACTTGGGAAAGATATTTCTGGATACACGCACATCCGAGTTGACGATTCGGGCCGCGTATCGCTGCTGACTGGTACGACCGACAAGGGCACTGCATACTCAGAGTTCCACTTCGGAGCAGGTGAATCCAGCATCATTCGCATGGTCATGAAGATCGAATCTTTGGGCGACAATTGCCTCATTCTCATCGAAGAAATCGAGAACGGCCTTCACCCAGTTGCCACAGTAAGAATGGTTGAGTATCTGATTGATGTCGCCACTCGGAAGAGTGCTCAAGCCATTTTTACCACGCACTCGAATGAAGCATTGAAGCCGTTGCCGCCCCAAGCTATCTGGGCGTCGGTCAGTGGGCAGGTGTACCAAGGGAAGCTTGATATCGCTGCGTTACGTGCAATCGCAGGGCAAATCGATGCAAGACTTGCCATCTTCTGCGAGGACGAGTTTGCGGCTTCATGGCTCCGCGCTGTTCTCAGGAGTCAATCCAATGTGGCTGCTGAGGCCATCGAAATTCACGCCATGCTGGGCGATGGTACGGCAGTGAAAGTCAATAAGAACCACAATGTAGACCCTAGCTCCAAGTTCCCGTCTGCTTGTTTCATTGATGGGGATTCGCAGCAACAGGAATCATTTGCGGACCGCGTTTTTCGGCTACCCGGTAATGCTCCAGAAGCGTTTATCTTCGATTCCGTGATGGAGAAGGCAGCTTCTGTCGGTGGCATTCTTTCTGTGCGGCTGCTGCAGCCTCATTCGTCAGCGGACGGAGTCCTGTCCCTTCTGCAGAAAAGACGGATCACCAATCACGATCCGCATATTTTGTTCTCGCAAATCGGGCAGGACCTTGGTTTACTCCCGGAAAGTACTGTTAGGGACGCGTTTCTTGCGACTTGGGTGGAAGCTTATCCGGAGCAGGGGCACGACCTCCTTCAATCAATCAGAAGCCTACTTCCGATGCTGGCGGAAAGCGCGCCCTAACTTTACTTTTGCGGCAAGTGAGGAACTGACTGCTGTGTGACCGCTTGCCCGTTTCGGGGATGCGAGATAGTGCTTGTCGGCTGCAATCCTACGTTTCGCTTAGTGCACCGCTGGCGATCGTTCGCGTTACTCCGCCTGCCCGAGCCTCTGAACTTTGTCGGTTTGCGCGGAGGCTGATTGCAAGGTGTAATTGCAAAGTCGCGGCGGCGGCGTCAGTAAGCCTGTGTCGGAAGGATCCGCCAACGACAAAAGCTGACTCCTGAGTGGGCGACGCCGACTTTAGTACGAGCGCAATACCGTCATATGCCCCGCTCTGGACGTGCTCAAGTAGTAGCGCGACAGCGCGGTCCAAGTCGCGCTGATACGATGCAGCGATGTTCGTACCTTGTGCTTCACCGTAGTCCGGAAAGTCATTTCCAACGCTATTGCGGGTTTTGTGCTTTGGAAATTGGATCAGATTGCCCATTGTCGTTCGACAGACGACCCGCGTGCGGATCGACACGTATGTTGTTGCTGGGCCGCCCACAATAGAGAGCGAATTATCCAGGTCGCCCACTGCTCAACACGAAATAAAAAATTCCCGCCGAAGCGGGATTTTTTTTAACCGGTGCGCTTGCGGGGCGCCTTAGTCTTCGGGAGAGGGGGATAGCCGTAGTCAGATGGCTCTGCAACCTCTGCTGGCGCATCCTCGAAGCGTCGTGACGTGGCTCCTGCCGCGTCTAATGCAACCACCTCCGTGTCAACGAGCAGGCTGGCCGCTTCGGTCAGCAATTTCACCGCTCGGGCCTCGCGCGCGCGACTCGCTGCCAACTGTTGCCGCAGTTCTGCAATAACTCGATCACGCTCCGCGAGCTGCGTGTCAGGGTCGGCCTCTCCAGCGTCGAATGTCCCGGCCGGTAGCCCGATGAGCTTCTCCATCTTTTCCACCGCTCGATCACCGAACGGTGCAGTGCCGTTGAGCAGTTGCGAGACATAGGTCGGGTTGACGCCTTCGTGCAATCGAGCGAAGGCGGCGGGGCCGCCCGCGCTATTCACCATTTGGCGAAGCTTCTTAACTCTTCGCGCGCGCAAATCCATGGTGGTGTCCCTTTCCTAGCGATTGCAAAATTATGTGATTCTATTGTTTGGTGCGATAGAAAAAGCTATCGTCATGGCCATGACACTAACCGAGTATGTCCGTGCTCGACGTGGCCGCCTGACGGCACTCGCGCGCGCCATCGACATGTCGCCGATCTACTTGTCGCAAGTCGTGAACAAAGGTCTGCGGATCAACCCAGCGCGATGCGTCGCAATTGAAGTCGCGACGCAGGGCGCGGTTCGACGTCCGGATCTTCGGCCCGAAGACTGGCATTTGATCTGGCCCGAGCTTATCTCCGCCCGCGCGTCATCCACACGGCTACACCAGCGGCCAATGCGGCCCAAACTTCGAATGATACCGGCTGCTGCATCTGCGGCCCGTCTTCGACGCGTTCGCCGCAGGGGCAGCTTCCGCGCATTGGACCGTGCCTTTCCAACGATGAGGCGAGTGTACGCGTCCGCCAAAACCGCCGGTAGTGCGATGCGCTCGGCGGCCCTATGACCCCACTTTAGGAGACACCTTTTGAGCCACCACTATTCCGAGATCAACCAACACGACGCGCTTTATTGGGTAGCGCGCGGTTATCCGGGCGGCGTTGAAGGATTGGCCGCGCGGATGGACAAGTCCGCCGCGGTGCTGCGCAACAAGCTGCTGCCGCATGTGCAGACGAACTACGTGTCGTTCGAAGAGGTGTCGGTGATTGTCGAGCACGCGGAAGGCGCTGGTGTGCCGAACGCGAAGCTGCCGATTCAGGCGCTGTGCTGGCGGCACGGGATGGTGGCAATTCCGTTGCCCGACGTGGCGCGCGAAGAACTGCCGAATACGGATCTGTATGAGGCGCTTTGCAAGGTGTTGGCCGAGGTGGGCGATGTGAGCCGCGCGATGTCTGCGGCGCTGGCGGACAACCATCTCTCTGAAGGTGAGATGCGGAAGCTGGAGCGGGAGTTTGAAGAGGCGACGGCTTCTGTAATGGTGCTGCGTGAGTTGCTGCGCGTGCGTGCGCAGCGTGATGCGGAGCGGTTGCAGCGGCTGCGTGGCAAGGCGTGATGCGCCTGACGATTGTTTGTTGTGCATGTGTCAGCCGATGCCGGTGCGTTGGCTGTTTTTTGAGCGCGTGAGCGCATAGGAGTAGTGATGCAAGGCTGTAAAGAAAATTGCGGTGGGCAGGCGAAGTTGTCGCGTGAGCATGCCGAGAAAATCGCTGATGTTCTGTGCGCCCAGGTCAAGGAATACAACGACTTCAATCTCGCGATGCCCGCGCGCCTGACTGAGGCCCGTGAGGCCCTGACGCGCGAGCTAAGGCTGCTAGCCGAGGTTACTGGGCCTTTTTGACAAGGTAGGCGGCGTAGGTTTCGATAAACGAAGAGCAGAACTGCGCTGTTGTCTCGCCGGCACGCGCGTTGGGAGTATTCGGAGATCCGAACATGGTGGGTTGTTGCTCAATGAGTTTCATGAGCATTTTTTCTGCTTCATCGCGGGCGTCTTTGAGTTCCATGTTTCCTCGTAGAAGGGGTTGAAGTGATCTTCATCGGGTCCGGAAACCCGACGAAGCAGTGTTGCCGCCAGACGTTGGGGCGGCAACCAGTAGGACCGGGTTGTATCGATTTTTGACAGGGCTAGACCGCGCATGACACAAACGCAGAGCAACACGCCACGCTTTTCACACGCCATGACGTGCTGCAAGGCTGGGCGTGTTGCTGTGGGCTTGTCGTGTGAGCGCGTCGATCAGATGTGTTGTGCGTGGCACCGGATTGCGGGGGCATTCAAGCCTCGCGGGTTGCCAGTGCTGTCGAAGTTTGCGGAGCATCTGCTGGATGCTTGCGCGTGGCCGCTGGCTGATGTGTTTTGGCCGTTCAATGCGGCTGGTGAGTCTTCTGCGCTGGCGTTGGCCTGCGCGTCGCGTTATCGCGCGATTTCAACTGAGGCGGAGCGCCTCGCTTTTCGATCCACTGTGGTTGCGTCGACGTCGCCGGAGTTTGTGGCGGTGTTTGACGTGCTGTGTAAGGCCGCGCCGCTGCGGCTGTAAGGGCGATTCCATGGACATTCCTATCGAGGCCGTTGGCGCTGTTTGGGCCAAGGGCAGGGCGGCTGCATTGTCTGGCCGTCCGTTGGATGAGGCGAACGAGTATCCGGCTGGCAGCGCGCATCACGCGGCGTGGCTGGCGGGGTATATGGGCTTGACGCGCACGCATGGAGGCGAGGGTGTCGGCGTATCGCATCAATGATCTTGAGTTGAGCGCGCTGGCCGGGGCGGGTGCGGAGATCGCGCATCTGTATCTGGTGGCGTTGCGCCCGCGTATGGACTTCAGGACGGGCGTGGTGGGGCGCGTGGTGCGGATCTCGTATCAGGCGCTGCGTGAGTGGACGGAGCGCACTGCGCGCCGTGGCGTGCGCTACCTGGCGCATGACAAGTCGAAGCTGCAACGGATGTTGGCGCAGCTGGAGAAGCTGGGGCTGCTGCGCCGGCTTGGCGGGCAGTACGAGCTCGTTTTTGCGTGCCCGTTGGCGGATACGGATTCGTGCGTCCAAAAGAAAGCCGGTCGAGGTTCGATACACCCGCAGGATGGCTATGAGTTCAATGCTGACGCGGGTTTCAAGGATGTGCCGGAGTCTGTGGATAACGCGAAAGCCGCCACACATCCGTATTCCGGTAACACCTATAAAACCAACCCCCCTAACCCCCCACGCCGGGGGCGTGAGAAGAAGGAGATCGAGTCCCCCACGCCTGCGGCGCGGGAGGATCGAAACGGCCCCCAACACCGTCGCTCGCGGCGGCACCGGCTCTCAGAGGAACGTGGTCAGAACACGAGCGTGGTTGGGGATGGGCTTGCAGAGAGTGAGGATGGGCAGAGCGTGGCGTGGCAAGCAGACCTTGCCTGGCCGGTTGACCTGAGAGGGCCGGAGCGGGCGCGTGTTGCACGCATTGTGGCTCGTGCACCTGCGGACATGAGGCAGGTGGTGATCGACGAATGGCGGGGCCGTATGGCGGCGGGTGGTGTGGACGATCCGTTTGCGATGTTGGCGTACCACGCGAAGCGGGCATGCGATCCGGATTGGGTGCCGTCGTATGCGGCGGCGGTGCGGGAGTCGCGCGAGCGGGCGAGGGCGCTGCGGCGCCAGCAGGAGGAGGCGCTGGCGCGGTTGCAGGCGCAGGCGGAGCAGGCGGTGGCTGGGTTGCCGTGGCATGCGGGCCGGTTGCGGCACGCGGCAGGCGTTGCGCGAGGTGCGGCATGACGGCTGAGGAGGCGTTCGACGCGGCGGCGCTGGCGGCGTGTGGCAAAGGTGAGTGGCCGTCGCGGGCGGTGTTCTGGTCGGCGGTGCGGTTTGGGATGAAGGCCGTTGAGGCGGCGCGCTGGGCTGATGCTGAGGAGCGATGGTCGGCGCTCTGGCGAGTGGCGGTGGCTGAGCATTTGCCGCCGATTCCGGAGGCGCCGTTGGTGGGGGCGCCGTCGTCTATGGTGCGGGCGGAGACGCATCTTGGGCGGATGTATCAAATCATGGGATCGAGGAGGCCGGATGTATTGCGTTAAGCCGCGTGAGGTGACGAGGCAATCTGCGTTGGTGACGAGCGAGGATCAGGCGCTTGATGATCTGCTGTTGGAGTGGTTCCGCTGGGAGGCGCAGTATTCGGGCGCGAAGTGGTATTCGAACCGGGATGCGACGTGTGGCGGGTCTGCGAGCTCGCGGCAGTGGATGTCGACGGATGACATTCACGAGGCGAGCGTGGATGCGTGGCAGATGCAGCAGGTGGCGGCGGCGATGGAGGCGATCTCGGGCGACCATGCGCTGGCGATTCGGGTGGAGTGTCGGAACCGGCTTGGGCCGGGCGTGTGGCGGAACCCGCGTGCTGGGCTGCGGCAGCCGTTGGCGTATGCGGCGGCGAAGGTGGCGATTAGGCCGTGGATTGTGAAATTCGGTGTAGTGTACTAACGCCTAGCCACTAGTCATCCGATCCTCAACCAATGACCGACGCTCTCGATTTTTCCCAGAAGTACGAATACAAAGTTGACGTACTGCTGCGAGATGGGGATCCGCTTAGCGGGGCGAAACTGACATTTGGTGCGGGGAGTCTCGTCCAGCTGACCTTCAATGGCAGGTACAGAGAGCGGTTCACCGCAGCAGAAATGTCTCGCCTGCTCGTGCGAACGGGCGACGGCGCCTTCTTCACGTTGTGCAACTGCTCGGTTCGTACCAACTCTGTGTTTGCCAACTTCATTGTTGCGGGTGATTTGGCTGGTGGCTTCGACCAGATTGCCATCCGATATACCGAAATCTCTGAATGGTTCTTTGTCGATGGTTGCATCGAGGCGGACAGCGGCGACAGCCCGCCCCTCAGTGACTTAACACCTCTGCTGCACGCAACGGTGCGCACAGATGCTGAGGAGTTTCAGGTCACGGGCGAACGCGCATGGTCGTTTGAGCGAGACAGTGAGGATCGGGGTGTCATGCGTGAGCACGTAGTGATCCGTTTGGGGTTCACGGAGATGGTGACTGAGCTTCAGACGGTTCGCGACAAGGTAACGGACTTGGCCTGCCTTTTGGGGATCCTCTTCTCTCGACCAGTGAACGTCGTTGGTGTTTGGGTGACGAAGGGCGGCGGTCCGGCGATGGGGCTCTATTTCCCTTTCTACAAGGCGATCGAGCGGGAGGGCAGTCATGGCGTTCGGGAGCAATGTCTAATGCCGTGCTCCGCGCTTGATGGCCTGTGGCAGGTGGTGCTACAGCGCTTCTTCATCTCGAGTCTCCGGGGGCTAATTTGGAGACGGCTCGCCGGCATGCAGCGCTACAGCGATTTTTGGGAGTACAGGGTTCTTGGTTACGTGAGTCTCCTCGATCAATTAACTACGCAGCTCTCGGGGGGGAAGAACGAGACGGTCAGAGCGGCTAAGCCGGAGAGGGTCGATGCATTCAAAAGAGGGTTGGCCGCCCTGTCAACGCCGCTGACAGACGACCAACATCGGCAAGTGGTGGACGTTGCCGAAAAAGCATTTGCCGTAAAAAGGGAGCGAACGTTCCAAGAGAGATTCACGTTAGCTTTGGACCATACCGCGCCCGATCTTGTGAGGATTCTGAATTTCTCGGCCGACGATTTTCGGGAGATTAGGAAGCTTCGAGATGCGGTCGCTCATGCTGATGAGATCTTGCCGCCTAGGGGCGACCTTACCCCGATCCTTATCATCATCAACAAGATCCAGTTGCTCCTCACTTGGTGGTTTTGTGACGAGATGGGTGTGGACTTGGAGAAGTTTGCCCGCGGTATTGATCGGACGTTCAGTGAACTTCGTAGCTTTTCGGGAATTGATCGGCCGCATTTGGCGCGGGTGGCAAAGACAGCAGAGTTCATTCGGGTATCGGAGCCGTGCATGCAGGCGGTCGATCAGTCACGGATAGGCGGGACCTTTTCGTGCTATGTTCGGCTACCCTCCGGCGAAGTTAATTTCTCTGAACGCTACTCTAGACTCTACGAAGATTGGCGGACCGGATTGCACCCACGTGCTCATCAAGGTCAAGCGCGTTGGAGCGAAATCTTTGGCGTGACGGAGGATCGCGTGAAGCACGTGTCGCGAGCGTATCTAGAGACCGCCAACATACAACGTGAGGTCCACGCGATCTGCATCATTTGCCAGGTGGATGGAGTTGACGATGAGGACTGACATCATCGTCTGGCGGACGCTGTTTACAACGAAGAAGCACTCACAAAGGGGTTCGGTTCGATTGCAACTTTCTGTGCGGTGCGTTGACCGCGCCATCGCTTAGCGATTAGAGTTCGGTCCGTGGGACGACGCGCGCCTATAGGAAATGAAAAAGCCCGAGCACGGAATTGCTCGGGCTTTTGCTTTGGTGCGTGCCGGCCTACTTGGCACCGGAGATTTTTGTGGTGTCGAATCCTGCGACGTCGAAATCCAAAGTGCGAGAGCCTTCTTGGAAAAAATCGGCTTGGATACGGACACGCTTCGCTTTTAGCATGCGCGAGTAGAACTTGTCGAACGGCGTCAGGAACAGCGCTGTCGTGCTGTGGTCGCTTGGCTCGACGGCATTAAAGCGGACGCTTTCTCCATCATCGAAGCGGACAAGAACGGAACAGCGGTCAATCATGCATACGAACTGCCCGCGTTCAATGGATATGAGCACGTCATTACCTTGGCGAGGGTGTTTCCGCAGCGAGAGCGTGGCGTGCTGTTCGCCGGTGTAGGGAAACTTGAAGTCCAGCGTACTGGTGCTAACGTTCGCAGCGAAGTAGATAGTCCCCTTGCCCATACTGTCAGGGTCAGAGGTGTATTGCCATTGAGTTTTTGGCAATTCGTCGGCCTGCGGTGCTGTGACCTGAGCTGCCGGCGTGGCGCTCGCCGAAGTGCTCACGTCCTTGTCGTTGGATGTGATCTTGCCGAGCACGGCAATGATGATTGGCGTTGCGATTATCACCGCCAGAATCTTGGCGACGATTGAGGTCCGTTTGACCGGATTTTTGATTCCGCAGCGCGGGCATGTTTTCGCTTGATCGCTTACCTCTGTGCCGCATTCACGGCAGTTTTTGAGCGCCATTTATCCCTCCCAGCGTTGACTCATTATTATTGTTGATCGGGCGATTATGCCCGACCGACCTGCGTTCGTCGCACCTCTGCCCCTGACCTACCACTCTTCTGTGATTTGGGTCAGTCAAGACCAAAATGACTCCAAGCCGCTGCCGGGCAAGTTAGATCGTGAGGCGCGATTTGCCGTCGCCCCTTGAGCATCACACGGCCGGGGGCCCCTCAGGCCGTCCGGCACTGCGGGGGCGCTCACCCGCGACTCTTCGTTAGCGGCCAGTTTTCCAGCTTAGTGAAATTCACCTCCGACGAGGTGAAACGGTGAAATGATGAGTGAAACGATCCTCCTGACGCGCTCCGCGTTCGCGGCGCGCCAGAACTGGTCGCCCAGCTACGTCACCAAGCTTGGCAAAGAAGGGAAGCTGGTCACCACGCCCGACGGCAAGCTGGTCGACGTTGATGCCACGCTCGCAAAAATCAAGCGCGGCGCCGACCCAGCCAAAGAAGCCGTCCGCGCCCGCCACGAAGCCGCGCGCATCGACCGCGACGTCTACAGCGCCAGAGACACAACGCCCGATGCCGACCCATCCCTCGGCCACGACTTCCAAGCCGCCCGCGCCGAACGCGAGTACTACCAGGCACAGCTAGCCCGCACCGAATACCAGTGGGTCT